>Ga0209121_10001796_pt1 | contig 22414 bp, 31 predicted proteins | sample Cruoilmetagenom3_FD_187292 | JGI IMG/M metagenome (GOLD analysis project Ga0209121, IMG submission 187292) | Oil polluted marine microbial communities from Coal Oil Point, Santa Barbara, California, USA - Sample 3 (SPAdes) (version 2) | ecosystem: Environmental > Aquatic > Marine > Oil seeps ... | reverse complement strand
CCCAAGGTCAATCTCCTTAATCTCAAGGCCAGCATTCCTGGCATCCTTAGCCAATTCCACGATTATACTTAAGGCTTTAGAGTAGGCATTTGTATCCGCGATTTGTGATCCCAGATGCACCATTAACCCCTGCAGATTCAGACAGTTTAAGTCCCCGACCCTGCGGAAGATATCCCTGGCTCTCTCAAGGTCCGTTCCAAACTTGCTCCACTTACCAGAAGTAAAGATGTTGGGGGCAGTAATGTTGTTAAAGGGAAAGCCAGCCAGGCGAAGGTTGACCTTAGCCCTTTTCTCCAACCTTTGGGCAATGTTGTTTATGGTGTATAGCTCCTCCTCTGGGTCTGCATTTATGACTATTCCCTTTTGAATGCACTCTTCCAAAAAGTACCTGCTCTTACAGTTTCCGTTGGCTCTTATCTTTTCTGGGGGCACTCCGGCATCCAGCACGAATTCAAGCTCATATTCTGATGCTACCTCTGCCCCAGCACCATATCCGGATAAAAGCTTGATCAAGGCAAACGTAGTGTTAGCCTTCACTGCGTAGGAGAGGAGATGATTCTTATATTTTTCTTCCAGGGTCTGGTATCTTCTGTAATTCTTCTCTATGATGGCTCCGAACAAAACATATAACGGTGTACCATACTCCTCGGCTAGTTCTATCAGGTCTACGCCACAGACTTTACGATGGCCTTTTGTTTCATCCATATACTCATTCCATGGTTCCCAGTTGATCTCTTCCTTCATTGACTCACCCCTTGAGTCCTTTTTCTGACACTCATGCCTCCAACAATCGGCGGAAATCTCCCCGCCATACTCTACTCTCGTATATGATAACATGGTTGGTCATAATTCCCTTCAGGATCATGGAGTCGAGACTGGTGGAGCGAGCGAAAATCATCCAGCGGTGTCTTCGGGGAGAACCGATCAAGAAGATCGCCCAATAATTGAAAGTACGCCCCAATACGGTGATTGATTGGCGACGCAGATTTGAAGCGAAGGGCGTCGAAGGCTTGAGGGGTCTTCCTCGGTCTGGGAAGCCGTCGAAATATACCGGGGAGTTTCGCAATGGCGGGTTTTGCGCAAAGAAGGGATCTGCCTGAGTCGGCAGCGAAGTTGGTGCGTGAGCACTGATCCCGAGTTTGCTGCCAAAGCGGCGGATATCATTGGTCTTTATTTGAATCCACCCGAAAACGCTCTGGTGGTCTCGGTGGACGAGAAGCCAAGCATTCAGGCCTTGGAACGATCCACCGGTTATGTGGAAACGGACAGCGGGAAGATTGTTCGGGAATTCAAAAGTACCTACGGACGACATGGAATTCTGAATCTATTTGCTGCTTTGGAAGTAGCCACTGGTGCAATGCTAACACAGACCACAAAACTGAAACGACGAGCGGAGTTTCTGGAATTCATGGACAAGGTCATGGCGGAGGTTCCGGCAGGCAGAGAAGTGCATGTGATCCTGGACAATTACTGTATCCATAAACGAAACAATGCCTGGCTCGCTGCACATCCCAATGTCTTCTTTCATTTCACTCCCACATCGGCCAGTTGACTAAACCAGGTAGAAATATGGTTTGGGATTATGACTCGCAAAGCATTGCGAGGAGCAAGTTTTAAGAGCACCGAAGAGCTGGCCAGGGCCATCCATGACTTCGTCACGGCCTATGGTCCGAATGCAGGGCCCTTTGTTTGGCGTAAGAGAGAAGTCAAAGGTTCACAGCTCAGAAATACTATCACTAACTTACGCAATCGAGCACTAGCTAGCTCATTCGTTCTAGGTTCAGCGGCTAAAGTTGTGTCTCATTTTGATCGGAGGTATACTGCAAGCGCCGTGCGGCGGCTGAAATCGGGCGTTAGGCTGTATAAAGTTGTTTGGATTTGCTAAGGAAAAACGGGAAGGGATATCAGGATGGAGATAATCGGTGTTTTCCCTGTCCTTGAAATAACTGAAGAGCCCGAATTGTTGACAAAAGCTATCATATCCAGCGGCGCTATTCCTCAACATGCTGTTCGAGATGCGGCCCACATTGCAGTCAATGCGGTCAATGATATCGACTATCTATTGACATGGAACTGCAAGCACTTGGCAAATGCTCAGATAATTCGTAAGGTTTCGGTTGTGTGCAATACAACAATTTACACTCCTGAAGAACCAATGGGAGGGTAGTGTCATGAGGGAAGGCCCAATCGTATTGGAAGTAAGACGTATACGCGAGAAACTTGCTGCACAATTTGATTTTGACGTTGGTTCCATTTTTGCTGATATACGAAAAGGGCAGGCTACTCTTGGCTCCCGACTCATATGCCGGAAAAAAAGTGCGAAAGCCGAACAAACGGCTACACCTGACCGGGATTCCGCTACGCTCCATCCCGGCAGGTGAGCTTATGCGTTATGTGGCTTGAATGATACTAATAAAATGATTTGTCCCAATTCAATAGATCACATTTGCTTGTTGGTGACATCCATCTCGCGATCAAAATCTTACTATGAACGGGTTTTTGATTTTACATGCACACCGAGGTCTGATGATCCAAAAACATTGATGGCGGAGTCACCAAACATTCACCTTTTCATTAGTGAAGTTCGAGGTGTTTCGACAGACTTTTTAAGCAGGCAGCATCTCTCTTTTGAGGTTGACAATTTGGATCATGTCGTCTCAGCATTAAAAGAATTTGGCATCTCTGGCTATGAAACCGGAGAATTTGAGATGTTCCAGCATCGGAACTATAAATGGTGCGAGTGGCGTGACCCAGATGGTATCAGAATAGAATGCGTTGAAAGAACACCAGGACTAAGAGAGTGAAATGACCAAAAAGGAATTCTTAAAAGCTGTATCTAACGGCAGTGAAGACATTATTCAGATCTTCCTTGATGCACTATCGTCGGCCAGTGTGGACTATTGTGTGATTGGAGGCCTTGCAGTAAATGCCTATTCCGAGCCTGTCGTAAGTCTTGATCTTGATATTGTAATAGCTACAGATGACATTGAAGCAATCCTCAAGGCCGTTGGAGCCCACTTTAGAATTGAGCGTTTTGCACACAGCGTAAACCTAAGTAGCGACAAATCTGACTTAAGAATACAGCTTCAGATCGATCCAAGATATCAGGATTTCATTACCAGGGCGATAACTCACTCTGTTTTGGGATATGAGATGAAAGTTGCAAGTGTTGAAGATGTAGTACGAGGTAAAACCTGGGCATATTCAGACGAGCAACGGCGAAAGAGCAAACGACAGAAGGATTTGGCTGACATTATTCGTTTGATAGAAGATTATCCTTATTTGTCAGACCAATTGCCTGTTTCAATACGTAAGCTGATTGAATAGAAAAGCGCGAATAAGCGGCTCAAGACCAACCTGAAAAAAGCTGACGCTTTTCCCTACCGGTTACCGCAGCGTTAGCCGCCAAAGATATACCTCTTCTCTATAAGGATTTTACAATGAGGATCAAGATTTGCCACAAGGAAGCCAAAGAGAGCGGTTATGGGAAAGGCAAAATGAGTTTCTGGCCATTTGGATTTAGATATTGTTCAGGATTTAGGGCTTGGACATTAGAGTTTCATAGGCTGTGGCCTCCCCCTTTAAGCATCTCCACCGCGTGGGGAAGGGTCTCCAATATCACCTCCAGGCACTCACGTACAGCACCAGGACTTCCAGGCAGGTTGATGATCAGACAGTCCCCCCGAATCCCCGCCACTGCCCGGCTGAGCATGGCATGAGGGGTTCGGCTTAAGCTTTCTGCTCTCATCGCCTCTGTAAACCCCGGAGCCAGTCTATCCACTACCGAGAGGGTTGCTTCAGGGGTCACATCTCGAGGGCCAAGGCCAGTGCCTCCCGCGGTGATGATCACATCACAATCGCCCTCGTCTGCCCACTCCATAAGCCTCTGGGATATGAGGTCCTTATCATCAGAGATGACGTCGTACACGACCACCCGCACCCCAAGCCTAGATAAAACCTCGCGGACAACCTCGCCACTTTGATCTTTATATTCACCTTGTGAACTCCTATCGCTTACCGTCAGTATTCCTACCTTCATCATCCCTTTTTAATCAATATGTTCAACCTTTCTACCTCCTTCATCCCCTCAAGTTTAAGCGTGGAAGCCATGGCCAGCGTCACTTTGGAGATAATCTCCTGGACAAAGGGATTCAGGGGAATGGGCTCATCATTGACCAGAAGACACACTTCAAGGTCTGGCGCCACCAGGCTTTGCAGGATGAAGTCGGCAATAACCTTCGTCTCAGGTGGCGAAAAGCAGGGGATACGCACCTCAAGAGGCTCATCGCTTACAATGGCGGATAGCTCCTCCAGGGGGCAGAGCAGGTCCTCTCCCTGGGGATGAACCTCGATCTTGGGAATCTTCCATTTTTTGAACCCTTCCACCAGAACCAGGTCTACCCCCAGTATGAAGGGTAAAATTTCCGCAAAATTTGGCTCATGGTCTATTTTTTTGACCAGGAAAAGTTTATCCTCAGAGCCCACGACCACCACATCGCTTCCTGCTCTAGCCAACCTCCAGCTATCCTTACCCGGTTTATCCATATCCATGCCATCCACGACATGTTTTACCGTGGCCACCTTATATCCCCTGCTTCCCAGCTCAGCTATAAGATGTTCGATGAGGGTGGTTTTTCCCACCCCCGACCTTCCCACAAAGGAGATAACTCGCATCTAAGTCCTCCAATCCAGTAATTGCACCCAAACCATGTCCCCCTTTTTCACCCTGTCCACATTCTCAGGTATGATGGCCAGGCCCGAAGCGTGGACCATGGAAGTCAATATCCCTGAGCCCTGAGGGCCGGTAAGATGAGCATGGTATTGACCATCCAATTTCCTGACCACTACCCGGGCAAATATGCGCCGGTTATCGGTGTTCAGTATGTCATCCTCCATCACCGCCTGAATTGCCGGCCGGGGAGAAATATCCTTTCCCATCAGCTTAAAAATGGCAGGACGAACGAAAAGCTCGCTTACCACCATGGAACTTACGGGATTTCCGGGCAGGCCAAGGTGAGGCACACCCTGCATCACCCCAAACGCCAGCGGCTTTCCAGGTTTCATGCGCACCGTCCAGAACTCAACCTTCCCCCGGTGGGCCAGGATATCCTTCACTATATCATAGTCCCCCACCGATACCCCTCCTGAAGTGATGAGCAGGTCTGAATCCTTAATCCCCTCATCTATTTTCTGATTTAACGAAGAAGGAAGATCATGACCTATGCCCAATATGCGAGGGATCCCGCCATAGCATCGCACCTGGGCAGCCACGGTGTAAGTATTGGCGTCGTAAATCTTGCCCGGTGAAAGGGGTTGGCCGGCCTCCGTAAGCTCATCCCCGGTGGCTACAATGGAGACCACCGGGCGGCGAACCACCAGCGCCCGGGAAAGGCCCAGGGAGGCAAGCACACCTATCTCAGGAGGATAGATGAGCGTTCCTCGGGGAAGGACGAGCACCCCTTTTTGGATGTCCTCCCCTCTGCGACGGATGTTCTCCCCTTCCTCCACCTTGCCTTTGATGGTTATCCGGGATGGTTTTACTTTCCCCTGCTCTTCCTCATCAGTATCCTCAAAGGGCACTACCACATCTGCCCCGTAAGGTAGGGGCGCCCCGGTCATGATACGGATGGCCTTTCCTGACTCAACCTTGCAGGTGGGAAAGCTCCCACAAGCCACCTCTCCGATGACCTCCAGACATGGAAAATTGACCGTGTCTTCAAATCTTACGGCGTAGCCATCCATGGCGGAGTTATCATGGGGAGGAATATTAAGATAGGAATAGATATCCTGAGATAAGACCTGGCCCAGAGATTCCAGGACGGGTCTTTCCTCCTCTTCTAGCTCCTGGATGTGGCTTAAGATCTTCTCCAGGGCTTCTTCAACGCTGATCATGGCTTACTTATGCTCACGTCATCACCTACCCTTATCAAACCTCCCTGGATCACGCGGGCGAATATCCCTTCCTGAGGCAGGAGCTTAAAATCTCCGGGGTGGGTTTCCTTACCTATCTGACTTACCTCAACCACAGCCTCCTTTCCTATATGTAGCTTTGTGCCCAGGGGCAAACTCACAAGGTCTATCCCTGAGGTCACCAGGTTCTCCGCCGAGTCCCCGGGGTTTAGCTTTATACCCTGGCCGCGCATCTTCTGGATGCTTTCTATGGCCAGAAGGCTGACCTCGCGAAGGCCTCCAGCATGGGCATCGCCGGAAAGCCCCTTTTCCTCCTCAAGCCACCCCTGGGCAACCGGTTCCTTTGTGGTCCCCTTTTCCTGGCTTAAGCAGATGGCAACCAGTCTGGCCTTACTTTGAGGAGCAATATACACTCCACTTCTTCCCCCACCCTTCCCCATTAGATAAATCTCCTCGATGGTCATATCTTTATTCACCCCCTTACACATATCGTAGACGGTGAGAGCGGATATGGCCGCCGCTACCAGTGCCTCCATTTCCATCCCCGTCCTTCCTGTACCCTTGGCCGCGGTGGTGATCTCGATGAAGTCACCATCATCGGGGAGACTGAACTCAACTTTGACATTGGTGAGCAAGAGCTGATGGCAAAGGGGTAAAAGATAAGGGGTTTTTTTTGCCGCCATGATGCCGGCTATCTGAGCGGTGGTGAGCACATCCCCCTTGGCTATTTCCCCCCCTTTTATGAGCTTGAGCGTCTCCGGTCTCATGCGAATCCGTGCGCATGCCACTGCCTCACGCTCGGTTTCCTTCTTAGGGGTGATATCTACCATGGAAACATGCCTTTCTCCCATAACTAGCCTCCAATCTGGACCATGTTTCTTTTCAAAGGTAAGCTGGGGTGACGCTCAGGCTTTTGGGAGATGGCCTTTAATATTGAGCGCTTTATCTCCTCCGTTGAATGAAGCACCCCTTTTAAGTCAATCTCGTCATCGGCCATAAGACAGGGGCGAAGCTTTCCCATCGCGGTGAGGCGCAGGCGGTTGCACGTTGAACAAAAATGGGGGTCAGTTAGGGGGCTCACAAAGCCTATGGTCCCCTTTGCCTCCGACAGGCGGTAGTACCGGGCGGGGCCATTTCCAAGTACACAAGCACAGGGCTTAAGGCTACTCATCTGCTCGATGTGCTGCCTGACCTCGCTTTCGGCCACAAACCCTGCTGCGTCGGTAAAGGGCATAAGCTCTATAAACCGAACATGCCACCCCTCCTTATGCGTTAAGGAAGCAAAGTCCCAAACCTCATCATCATTTATCCCCTTCATGACCACGGTGTTTATTTTCACCGGGTGAAGGCCAGCCCCTTTGGCCTCCTCAATGCCTTGTCGGACATCCTCAAGTTCTCCAAAGCGGGTGATGCGGCGGAACCTATCTGCCTTAAGACTATCCAGGCTTACATTAACCCGGTTAAGGCCTGCTCTCTTAAGCTCGCGGGCACAGTTCTTAAGTAGCGTGCCGTTGGTGGTCAAGGAAATATCTTCAATCCCCCCTATCCCGGAGAGCATTTCCAAAAGCCGGGGCAAACCTTTTCTCACCAGAGGCTCACCTCCGGTAATTCTCACCCTGGTTATGCCCAGCTCAACTCCTGCCTGAACGATAGCGCAAATATGTTCATAAGATAAAATATCATCTCGGGGCATAAGATGAATACCCTCAAGGGGCAGGCAGTAAATACAGCGCAGATTACACCGGTCAGTTACCGAGACCCGAAGATAATCTATGCGCCGCCCAAAGGGGTCAACCATAGATGGCCTCCTTAAGCTGGGGAGGGAGGTTTTCGGGGTGGTCACATACAGGAGGAATGACGTTGAGCTGCCCATTTGCCTCCATAATCTCCCTTCCTTGATCTTCGAGGAGAAGAAGGATGAACTCCGAAGCTAAATGTTTATGGGGAGCATTCTCAGGGATGGTTATGCCATACACAATGGGCTTGCCATTCTCAGCCACGTATAGACCAGGTTTCTTCTCGATCTCCACCCCGGATGAACCATAGAAATCCTCATAGGTCAGGGCAGTGTCTCCCATTATGCCTATCTGGGAAAGATTGATGGCGGGGTGAAGCTCAATGAAGTTCAGCCCGTGCTGCGTGGCTACCGAGCGGTACTCAAAGGCGTAATCCAGGTCGCCAGATTGAAGGGTGCTGATAAGGTCCACCGACTTCCGACTTACTGCCTCACCGCCGCTGCCATATCTACCCCGCTTATGCCCATCTCCAGGGATGAGAGCATCATATAACTCCTGAGCCTCAGGATCAGGAGTCAGGCCAAAATTAGCTGCTTCACCAAAGTAGTATTTTTGAGCTAGCTGGATTAGCATGAGCGTCCGGTAACCGCAAGGATCAAGGTCAGGGTTACTGTGTCCGTAGGTTACACGTTCATTTCGCAGGACATCATACCACGTCCGCTCACCGCTTGCTATTGATCCAGAAAAGGGGGCATGGTCGCGGTAGCAAAGGACCATTTCATTTCGGGCAAAGGCGATGTAAAAGTCGGCATATCCATCTTCATAAAGCCTGCCCGGGATAAGGGCATAGTCGGCAGAGGCGATTATATCGGGGGGATTCTCACCCGCTCTCTCCAAAGTTATGGACTTGCTTATCATCATAGCTGACCCCCCTGACTCACAAAGTACTTCTACACCAGGGTGAGTGTCTTCAAAAGCATCTGAAAGCTCCTCAAAGGGAACGCTCAGGCTTCCGGCATGATAGACGACGAGCTTCCCTTTCGCCACCCCCCCCTCCAGGCTGGCCAACATCGAGGTTATGGTTAAGGCTGCGGCAATGATCAAACCTATCTTTTTTCTCATGATATAGCTCCTCTCAGAAGACATGGACTGCTCCCGCCTTAAATGTGACCCAGACCTTCATTCCTCTCCTGAGCTCAAGGTCCTCCAGGGACTGCCGGGTGATGAGGCAGGTAAGCTCGAGCGGCAGGCTCACCGTGACATAGATAACCGCCCCCCGGGGGATGATGTCGGCTACCACACCAGAAAGGGAGTTCCGGGCGCTGGAGTGAAGGGGCTGCCGGGAGATGAGGATATCCTCCGGGCGAAGAGAAAGGTGCACCTCATCCCTGAGCTCGGTTATCGCCCTGATTTCTATGCCGCCGACATCGACCATGGTATAGCCATCTTCCCCGTCTCCGGCTCTGCCGCTGAGTATATTCCTGGATAGGGCAAAGTGGGCCACAAACTCAGACTTCGGCCTTCGCAACACCTCGTCCGGCGTCCCTACCTGAACTATCTGGCCCTCATTCAACACTGCCACCCGGTTTCCTAAAGCTACGGCCTCCTCAAAATCATGAGTTACATGGATCACCGTCACTTTTACCCGATGGTGCAGTTCCCGGAGTTCCCCCTGTAATCCTTCCTTGGTTTCAGGATCCAGGGCGCTCAAAGGCTCATCCAGCAAGAGCACCCGGGGGTCAGTGGCCAAGGCCCGAGCCAGGGCTACCTTTTGCCTTTCTCCTCCGCTTAAGGTAGAGGGATTCCTTTCCACAAGATGGGAAATTTTAAGCAGTCCTACCATGTCATCCACTCTTTCCCTCACCTTTTCCCGGGGATAGCTCATAAATTTAAGCCCAAAGGCAATGTTATCCTTTACGGAAAGATGGGGGAAAAGGGCCTGGTCCTGATACACTATGCCCATCCCCCTCTTCTCGGGATAAAGATGGCTAATTTCTCTCCCATCGCTCCAGATCTCCCCCTGGGAGATAGGATAAAGACCGGCCAGAGCTTCTAAAAGGACAGTCTTACCCGCTCCCGTAGGCCCCAGAATGATGAAATACTCACCTTCCTCAATGTCAAGGTTAATATCCTCAAGCCAGAAATCACCCAGGTTGACCTTGAGAGCTCTTATTTTGATCATGTCCTTACCCCTCTACAGGCTATGGTTCTCAAGGTGATGAAGGTGATGAGTGAGATCAGGATCACCAGCACTGTCACCGGTCGAGCAGAGTCCAGACCGAAGGAAGCAAATCTATCAGCCACCAGGATGGAATCAGCCACCGGGTAATGTCCCATGAAGGGGACATGATAGGCAAGGATGAGCACCGCTCCGAACTCTGACATTCCCCGGGCCCACATCATCACCGAGCCGGAGAATATATTCCTCCAGGCCAGGGGGAGGGAAACTCGGAGGAATGATTGCCAGGCTGAAGCGCCCAACGTTCTGGCCACCTTCTCCAACCTGACATCCACCCCCCGGAAACCATCCTTGGCCGAGTCTATGAGGAAGGGAAGGCTGACAAACATCATGGCGATGACCACCCCCGCCACCGTGTTGACGAAATCAACGCCCAAACCGTGGAATATCCTGCCAAATAGAAATTGCTGTCCGAAGACAAACAGAAGGGCAATGCCGGCGGCGGAATGAGGGATGACGATAGGAATATCGATGAGGCCCTCCAGAAACCCTTTTCCCCAGAATGACCGCCGGGCCAGAATGTAGGCCAGAGGAACCCCCAGGAAAAGCCCTACCAGAGTGGCTATGAAAGCGGCATAGATGGTAAGCAAGATGGAGGTGTATACATCCTGTTCAAGAAGCGTACCCCATAACGTTCCCGGGCCTGAGGAGGTCACCGTCTTCAGCAAAGGAGCAAAGATGAATACTAAAATAAGGCCGCTGAGCAGGATAAACACTACACTCATACCCTCTGGTCTTCTCCAGAGCGCTTTAGTCATATCCCCTCCTGTTAACTTTCTTCAGTGTATGGTTTCTCTGGCCTGGCTACTTACCGACCATGACCTCGGTAGCCTTGGTCAGGGCAAAGGCTTTATCTCCTACCTTCAGTCCCAAACGCTCAGCCGACGTCCTGGTTATGAGGGCAGTTATTTCATTCTCTCCCACCTGAAGGGTGACCTCGGCCATAACTTGCCCCAGCCTTAAGTCCTTGACCGTACCCGTGAGTTTATTACGCGCGCTTACTTCCATTTTTTACCTCCTTTCAAACTATAAGTTAACTGCATAACTCATCATACAACTTCCCCTGTCATTGCGAGCCCTTCGCCTTCTGTCAGCTCAGGATAAACTCTTGCTCCGCAATCCATCCCATCGTATCTTGAGATTGCCATTGGCACTACAAAGGACGAAAATAAGCAAGCCTGTCATCAAAGGGCCTTTATTCCCCCCTCTCTCTAGCTCTCCCCCGCAAGGGGGGAGAGGACTGCTCCCTCTCCCTTGATGGGAGAGGGAGACATAAGTGCAGTTATTTTTGCAGTTAACTCTAGCTAACATTCTAATGTAGGTTAGGGTGCAGTGCCACCGCTTCTACCTTCACCACTCCCTTAACATACCGGTTACAATAGTAGTCCCCGGGCACTATCAGCCTTACGGGCCCTTCATAGGAGGGCAGAGACTTACCATCCTTCTCATAAGCCAGGATTATATCCATCCCCGATATTTGGTTCATCACCTCCCCCCAGGATAGAGCTACGCTATAGCCATCCTCGCCGGTAACGATGATAATATCTTCAGGGCTGGTCTGTACGCCCCTGGTTCCGGTATAGCCTGCTGCCAGCATAGCCTTCTTTAAGGGCACCCCGGTGTAGGTAAATGGCCCTATGTATCCTTTATGATAACCCACCATCATCACCGGCGCCTCCCGCTTCCCCAGCTCTCTCAGATAATCTACCGATAAAACCACTTCCCTTTCAAACAGCCCGGTGAAGGTTACTCCTTCTGATATTGCCGGGTAGTATAGCGGCTCGCCATATTCTCCCTTCCCGAAGTCCCTGATTATGGCTTGCCCTTCTGGAGAAATAATGTATCTTATGAATGTCTTTGCCAGGTCATAGTTTACGCCGGGGTGTTTTTTCGGATTTACGGCAATAGCAGAGTAGCGGTTAACCAATCCGGGATTGCCTTCACACAGAATTTCCAGGTCAGTGTTGCCCTTCACTTTAATGTAAGTGCTCCTATCGGTCATGAAGTACCCTTGATTATTACTGGCGCTTTTCAGGGTGGCGCCCATAAAATCGTTTGTTACCTTATACCAATCCCCTGTCGGCGTTATGCTCGCCTCTTCCCAAATTGACATCTCCTTTCGGTGCGTCCCGGAATTGTCCCCTCGGGAGAAAAAAAGCGATTCGGCCAGGGCAATCCTGGTATATGCCTTTGCCGCATCTGTCGTCCCCCTTATACCCGCTGGATCATCTTTAGGTCCGACAATCACAAAATCGTTGTACATTATATATGTTCTATTGAGCCCGTATCCATCGGCCACAAATTTCCTCTCCTCTTCAGGGGCATGTACCAGCACAAGGTCGACATCACCCTTCCTGCCCAGGTTCAGGGATGCACCACTTCCTGCCTTGGTCACCTCAACCCGGCAACCGTATTTCTCCTCGAACGGCTCGGTTAACGCATCCATGAGCCCCAGCTCGTAAGGGCTTCCCGTGGCAATTCTTAATACTGAGCTAGCTTCGGGATCCGAATAAGAAGGATTTGCCCCGGCAGAAATTCCCGGGGCTATTACTAAAGCAGAGACCAGCAGTACACTGGCAAATATTTGGGCTGATTTAAATCTTCTCACCTTTTACTCTCCATCATCGCTCTATGCTTATCAGGTGCCTTCTGTCTAAGCCATTCTTCTTCCGTTGCCGCAGAAGGGCTATACATCTGCGGGTAGTTCTTGAACATGATGTCATTTCTTCTGATTATGCTATCGTAGCCCGGTGTCTCCCACTCAAAGTCGGGAAGATGCTTTACCTGATAGCTCTCTTTAAGCGGATGGGTCAATATCTCTTCCACGTGCTGTATCTGTAGCCATCTAAGTTCGGTAAGCTCTTGAGGGCTGATCTCGTACTTTCCTCCCCAGAGCCTGGTCTTTAACTCAACCAATCTATCCGCATCCACCTCGGGCTCCCAGGTGATATGCTTTCCTACAGGTGTTTTAGGCTGAGGATAGGCACTCCATACCTCGTAAGGTTCTGGATTGGTCTTGCTGATAGGAACGCAATTCACCCCCGGCCTCCAGGATGCCATCACTGCTTCACCGGTGGAAATTCTCTGTATGATGATGCTATGTCCTAACCGTGGATCCATGTCAAATGTGCCGTATCTGACCCTGCCCCCGGTGAGATACATGACCGTATCGCTGAAACATGGTGATTTCCCCGCCATACCCCTCATGTCAGTTCGGTCGTAGATGCCATCCGGAAAAAGCTCATCCAGGGCCAGCTTGCACATGCCGGCAGCGTGGAATAGCCCTTCGCAGTCATGCCCGTGAAACTTCACCAAATCTTTTAACGTAATGGTCTTAGTCATCATGTAGTATCTTCCCTTGGCCGCATCAGTATCCAGAACCTCAAAGGTGGGTGCATAGGGGGCATCCACCTCCGGGCAATACCAGCATGGCTCATCATCTACCGGACCAACTCCAGTCACGATGTAGGGTGGCCTCGGTTCATAAGTGGTATCTCGCCCTTCAAATGCAACATCCTCCTGGGAGAAGACCGGGGCTGTCAATAAGCCTAGACTGATCAGTATAGTGAGCGCAGATAGTTTAAGCCTCCTCATCTACTCCTCCTTTCCTTATTCTCTAATAGACAGTGAAGCCATAATCCTCAAAGATTCCCTTCCCGAAATCTGAGGCAACAAAGTCTACAAACTTTTTGGCTAACGCTTCATCTTCAGAGAAAGTTAAGGTGCCTATGGGGATAATATCTATCTCGTTTACATCTTCTGATATCTCCACCATATCGGTTTCATCTTCACGATCGAATAGAGAAGATTGCCACACTATTACTGCATCTACTTCTTCTTCACTGATTAACTCTACCAGCTCAGTATTGGTTACAGTATAGATTTCAGTGTTTTCGTATACTTCATCAGCAATATCGGCGTTGTCCAGTATTTCCTCGGTTACTCTACCAATGGCGCACTTCTCCGGGTCTCCCAGGGCTAGTTCTACATCCTCCCCGGACAGGTCATCCAGTGACTCTATATCTTTGGGATTTCCTTCCTGAACGGCTATAACCGGGGTATGGTAGGCAACATATTCTTCATACTCAATAAACTCCTCATCCTTTGCCTGTTCAAAGTAGTGCATCCCTCCTGGCATGTAGGCATCTCCCTCCTCCTCTGATTCTATCTGACCTAGAAGCATCCCTGAACCGCCGAAAATGTAGCTTACCTCTACGTCGTACTCGTCCTCGAATAGCTCACCTATCTCCTCCATGGGGCTCTTCATGCCCGCACCGCAATAAATGAGTAGCTCATCTGTTCCGGCACTCAAGCTCTGGGGAAAGAGAGTAAGACCTGCGGCAACTAAAAAGGATAGTGCTCTAAATATATCTTTTCTCCTCACCTTATCCTCCTTCCAATAAAAATGCCTGCCTCCAAAACGGAAAGGCAGGCAAAAAGCAAACCCCAAAGCCGCTTCCCCCTCTCCTTTCCGAACTCGGGAGGCGTAAACATTTCTATTTACACCCTCGAAAGCTCCGCTTTACCGGTTGCCCGCCATGGATTACTCTTTAGGCAGAGCAACTCGGAGAGCAGGATGTTTTACTTCCGAAATCCATTGTACCTGGGCCTGGTATGCTGGTCAAATATTTTTTGCAGCCTTCGGACGCTCTTGACAGCTCTACGCCTTTAGGTTTATCCTCATAAGCAAAAGAAAGGAGGAGAGATGGAAGCATATTGTGTTAAGTGCAGGGCCAAAAGGGAGATAAAGGACCCTAAGAAGGTAACTTTGAAGAACGGGAGGCCTGCTACTCAGGGGACCTGCCCGGTGTGCGGGACAAAGGTGTTCAGGATAGGCGGTTAGGCTCACTTAATCAGGCTTATTTAGCTTAAGATATTTGTAAGAGCAGGCTTAAGCGGTCACTCTTTTTTACCAGCACGTCCAGGAGGTAAGGAAAGTGGAGGAAGAGTATTCAGACGAAAGGCTGGAGGAGATTTGTGGCGAGGTTTATGGGTGGGGGGTTTAGCCATTTTGGATACCGAGAGTTCCTCGGGAATTAACGCCTGTGGAGTTGCTGTAAGACCTAACCAGGCAAGCGACGAAGAAGCAGGAAGCAAGCACAAAAGTTACACTGGTAGGTGTATCGTCTCCTTCATAACTGCATAGCCAAAGCTGTGAGGAGAAAGGAAGGAGGCATAAATGAAGAAAGGTTTATGTATTCTCTTCAACGCTTATCTCAAGGCTAGGCTCATTCTTCATAACAACATCAATGATCCACCTGTTCATGTCCATTGTTGCCGTGTGTCTTTCTCCCTTATAAAGGTAATAAACTTCCACATCTGTGATCTCTATCTTGCCTGAGCAGTTAAACTTCATATCCATCCATAAAGATGTTGTTCCTCCAGGCTCAACGGTTGAGTTAGTGACCGCCCAGGTTATGGTATATGGTTCACTGTTTCCTGTGTAGGGCGAGGGAGTTATTGATATAGGCCTGTGCTTCATACAGGCCCCGGTTATCTCTATAGTAGAGTCCCCATTATTTTCCAGAAAATACTCCTGCTGTATAAACGTTTCTCTGAGATCCTCCCATGAGTCCGCCTCTATGGTGTCGGTGATGGTATGAATATCCGTGGTGAAATCTAAAGGTTCTGACTTTGTAACCAGTTCAGGCTCATTATACATCCCGCACAATCTGGACAGGAGTGGCCTTTTTTGGATATGGATTTCATATAGCTTACTTTCCTTTTTATCCTCAGTTTCAAAGACTATGTCCGTCTTTCCTGCTCGCAAGGCCTTAAATTTGAATATGTGCGTGGTCGCCCCCACCAGCCCTTCCGGAGGCGCTTTATATTCCTCGCCCAGAAGCTCTATATATTGGGGGTCATACTTAGCGCATTTCCATACTGCAAAGGGATTGATGACCTCAGAAAGAGAGATTTCAAAGGCCTTTCCTTCCTCAACTTTGATTTTATCTGCTGAATCCGGGTAGCCATAAGTCATGCTCACCCCGCCGAACATGAGCGCAAATATCAGGCTTAATATTCCCAGCCCTTGCCTCATATACTTTTCCTCTTACCCTGCTATCCAGCCACCCCTTGTGTAATGGTTTATATAGGCATAGGGTATTGTACCATACCCCTCCTCATACTGGCTATCGTAGGCCCAGTCTTCCCCCCAGGAGTTTCGCAATATGAAGTATCCTCCTCCAGGATGGTCTTCATCATCCTTATACCCCACCAGGTTTATGGCATGACCGCCCCTAAATTCATCGTCGCTTAAGGGCATGGGTATCTCACCTGTTCTACAAACTTCAGGACTTAAATGCCAGGATGAGTACACCGGGATTCCGCATACCACGATATGGTTTTCTTCCAGGGAGTTTTTGAGCATATCTATATCTATATCCAGCGGGCCAGAATAGCAATCTATATCCGAAAAGGTGTATTCCTTTGCCTCCTCCACTGCACCCTCAGGCGGAGGTCCCTGCCCTGGGTCAGAGGTTTTATATGGCTCATACGGCCAGGTAGATTCAAGGCAGGCACCATCTTCTTCTAATACCCGCTCGGCTGCCCAGTAGTAAGTGCCATCCTCGTCTGGTTCTCCATCCCTTTCCTTACACGCCCAGTAGAAGAATTGCTCACTTAAGTCCAGGTCTGAATCTTCGCCTAAGTTATTTATGCATTCATACTCTAAAAAGGCAACACTGGCAAAGGCGACGCAAGTTCCCCTGTGGCCCTGGTCTTTTATGGGAGGGCAATCCGAGATAAGGTTTACTTCTCCCCCTCCTGAAGAATAATCCTCCGTGAGTAGCTCTTCCCAGCCTACAATATCCGGCTCGTCCTCCAGCACAAGACCCAGGGGATACTCTTCTACAGACCCAAAGGACATATCTGGCATGACTGAAGTTATTTCGGAAAGCCACTCCGGGTCTATCTTAAGCTCATCGCAGACCATATCGTCGTCAACTTCCAGCAAAGACAAAAACTGCTCTACGCTACGATACCCCAGCGCACGCATGTGCTCGGCCTGCCTTGGGGTTAGGTAGCTAGCTAAATCGCTATCTAAATCTTCTTCACCTGCCAGCGCCCCCAGGTTCAAAGGTACCAGAAGCAAGCCCAGGGCAAGCAATACCTGGACAAACCTTGTGCTTTTCATTCCACAGGGTAGTATTTCACATAAATACGGGCAGTAGTTTTATCAGTTTCCAGGTTTTTAACCCTGGTACTTATCATACCCACTATGCCAGTTGACTGCGATGGTATGGGTGGAGGCGCTACCAGAGTTAATTCAAAAGTCTTTTCCTCGCTGGTGACCTTCAGGAATTTTTCCTCATCCTGGCATTTAAACTTAAAGTAAAAACCATCAAGTTCAAGGGATTCACCTGCCTCGCAGGCTTCCTCTATTTCCTCAAAGTCTAGCTCTTCCAGTTCTTCAAGCAAATCTTCCTTTGAGCTTTCAGAGGAGGCCTCTGACTTTTCTACATCATAAGCCAGATAAATGTAGCTTTCTATTTTCCCATAATATTCCTTTCCTTCCTCGGTGGTCAGGACAGTGGCCTCCACGGTAAACTCTTCACCGGGAATCGGGACAGGTATTTTGACCGTAAGACGCGTCTCAGGTTCCCCTCCTACCTCGGTAAATTCTTTATATTCCTGGGCATAGGCCTGGGGAATAAAAGTAAATACCGCCGCCAGCATGATGACCACAGAAATTCTTCTTATCATCGCATCCTCCTTTTCTTTTATATTTCTCCTCCCTTCAATACTTTAGCCTGCTACAAGACCCACCATATCGTAAGCTGCCCTGATACAAGGAGAGCAAGAGCAGAGCTTAAATACCTCAGTAGCCATGTCTCCGGTGCTTTCACTCACATTCTGCAAAAATCTGGTACAGGTGGAAAAGACTCCCCCATCGTCTTTGGCCGCCAAAGCTCCTCTTCCCTCTTCCTTGATTTTTGTAGCTAATAGGGCTTCCTTTTCCCCTTCCTCGGAAACGACCTCTTCCTCAGAGACCTCAGGCTCTTCTTCCTCAACATAGTAGGGGAAAACTTGCTCATCGTACACCTTTCCGTTGAAGTCCCTGGTTGAAAGATACAATTTTCCATGTTCAAGCTCGATCAAAGTGTAGCTATGCACAGAAGTGTAGGCAGCCATGAAATCTCTTACTTTGCACCTTCCCCACTCCAGGTAGGGGTCGGTGGGAGCTCCCCAGCCTCCCTGGACGATGTAGCTAACCCCTTCTTCGCTGCTTCGGGATATTTCAGGAATTGCCCGGTAGCCTACATTGGTCCACCTCTTTTCCACGGCTACTTCCTCAATTTCCGTGCGCAAAGGAAATGACCGCATGTAGTTATGAACGTGGCCGCAGGCTACAAGGTCAACTTCGTACTGCGGGTCTTCAATTACCTCTGCCCAATCCCTGAGGTAGACCTCGCTGGCATAGCCCGTCCCTGCGCTACGACAGTTGTAGTAGGGAACATGGAAGGCCACCAGCTTCCACCTTGCTCTACTTCCCGCCAGGTCAGCCTCAAGCCAGGAAGCTTGCTTCGGCGCCTCCTCCTCTGCTCCCTCCCACCAGGTTCCAATGCAACCCCCGGTTGCACTGAGAATGGTCAAATGCAAATTGGGGAAGTCCAGTGAATACCAGAGCTCATTTCCCGGATTAGCAAAAAGACCGGTGAACCAATCGTAGGTTGATTCAGTATCAGGGTGCTTTCCCATCTCATGGTTTCCTATCACCGCCACTATGGGTATCATGCGCCCATCCTTCACCAGAAGTTCTTGCATCATGCCAAACCAGTTATTCCAGTGCTCCTGGTTTGCCCCCTCCAGCACCATGTCTCCGATGAACACGATGAAATCAGGGTCCTCAGAAGCCGCAGCTCCAGTTATCTTATTCCTGTTCTCTGGCCAGTTGGAAACTGATAGAGGATGTCTCCTTTCCCCTTCATGCATGCGGCGGGAATCTCCACCAACTACAAACTTTACATTCTCGTGAGTTCCTATGGTCTTAAAGCACCACTCCTGAGAGAAAGAATCTGGACTACCTACCCGAAAGTAATAGGTTGTGCCCGGCTTAAGCCCACTGAGCTCTACCTCATGATAGAAGCCCGAAAATTTCGTTTTTATTTTCTTTCCGTGACGGTCATAAGCAGGCCTTACCTCGTGAGCTTTTCCCAAAGCTTCCTCATCGTAGTCCCCCCAGGAATTATGAGGATGGAGATCATAGCGAACTTTGCTTTCTGCCCTGGCCTTTGTGTGCCACATCGCAGTCATGGTGTGGTAGACATCGTTTTCAGACCAGCTAAGGTGGACTTGCGAAGGCGCCTGCGACTGCGCTCCTTCTCCTACCCAGCCCCAAGGAAAAAGGCTGAGTAGGAGCGTTGCCAGGGCTAAACTTCCTACTTTCTTTGGGCACACACCTGCTTTAGCTTTGGAGATAGTCAGGACTTAACTTTAAGCTCAATCTCCTCATCCTCAATCTTCTCATAATCTGCCTCAAGCTTATATCTTACCTCAACCGGCTTCTCGCTGTCGTTAATTACACGGATCTCGATCAGGCCACCGGTAGTAGGGCATTCTATATCAAGGTCGCTACCTTCTTCCTCGTAGAGTACTTCTTCTTCAGTAGCTTCCTCTATGATTACCTCAACATCGCCTGAACTATGAATATACCCCTCTATCGTGCAGGGGTAAAACGAAGTGTAGCGGCCGAAAGCCTCGCTTTCTGCGGGCAGGATAAAGAACTTCTCCCTGGCTAAAGTGGGCTTTTCACAAAAGCCCAACATCAGCCCCAAAATTAAACCAGGGATGAAAGCCAACTTAAACCACTTGCTCATCTTATTTTCCCCTTTCTTTAGCCTGCGCAAAGTGCTAGAACATTGGCCAACCTGGCCAGTACATCATGGCAGTTACAACCCAGGCAAACATTGCTACCTATGAGACCAGAGTTTACGGCCACCGCTACTAAAAATTTAACCAAAGCTAAAAGCATCTATGCACCTCCTTTCTAACCGGCGACAAGCTCCAAAATTTCTTGCAGCGCCTCAATTTCGGGCGTGCAAGTTATAACGCTAGCAATCTCCGTAACGATATCCCCACAGTTTACAGAAATCACATTTAGAGCTATTACTAAAGCAGCCAGCATTTATATCATCTCCTTTTTACCAGGTTGGGGCCCAGAGTTGGTAGGAAACCTGGGCCTCCTTACCTGAACCTTTTTAGCCCGCGATTAGTTCGACAATCTCCTGGAGGGCCTCAAACTCGGGCAGACAGAGAGGAAATACGTTGCATACCTCCGTGAATACGTCCCCGCAGTTTACGCCACACACAGCCAGAGCCTTTACCAAAGCTGCTAACATTTACATCACCTCCTTTCTTCTCTTATTTTCAAGTTCCAAGAAACCTGTGCCTACCATCAGGTCCCTCTTTTTAAGACAAGCCTTTTTAAGCACACCATTATCCTTAAGCATTCTTCTCATCCCTTAACCTTTATAGGAACGACTACTTTCATGAAAGTCACATCAGTTTCCAAATCTTTAACCGTGGTAACTACCCCATCGCATTTCACGTGCATCGACGGCACCCGTACTGGCGGTGCTAACAGGCTCAATTCAGTAGTTTTTTCCAAATTTGTAACCAGAAAATTCTCTGTGTCGTAACAGTGAAATTTAACATAATGATATTCATCCAGCTCGATGGGCTCGCCCGACTCACAGGCTTCCTCTATCTCCTCAGGCTCAAGCTCCGAAAGCTCCGAAAATATATCCTCCATGTCTTCTTCCTCTTCCAGCCTGGAGTAGGTGCGGGGATACTTCTGAACTGCGACAATAGAGGTCTTTACTTCTGCTTTGTAGGCCTCTCCTTCCTCATTATCGAGACAGACGGTAACCTCAACGGTAAAGTTTTCATCTGCCAAAACCTCTTCGGGCACTTTTACCGTAAGCCTGGTCTCTGGTTCCCCTCCAACTTCGGTAACCTCCTCATATTCCTGAGCGTAGGCTTGAGGGATGAGGGCAAACATGGCCGCCAGCGTGAGCGCAAAAATTCTTTTCATTTTTCCTCCTTTTTTCATGTAATTCATCTCTTTAACCACCGATTACGCGAAGACACTCTGCACAATATAGAGGGTCCATGGGAAGAATAAGACCTTGAAGAGTAATGATGTCATAAGCTAAAGATATAAGTGCAGTCGCTTCAGATATGCCAGGAATCAAACCAAGGATACTCTCAACCCGTGCGGCAACCCAACCCTCTACTTCTTCTTCTGTAAACCTCACATAAAACCATTCCAAGGGCAATACACACAGCTTTCCAAAGCTTGAGGCAAAAGTTTGCCAAAATGTTATTAAAGCAACTTCCATCTTAACCTCCTATCGCTTGAGTTATTTCGTGGATATGTGAAAACCAATCGTAGGGTATAAGGCAGATCTGTTCAAAGGTTCCCCTCCAACAAGGGAAAAGTCCATAGTAGAGCAAGTCCTCCCAGATGAAGCTCCCCATAATATATTCCACTATCACCCTGGCAAACAGATGATATATATCAATAGGCAGAGCTTTTATTATCTCAGCGTATGCTTCGCACATCCTCTTCTAACTCCTTTCTTTATTTATTTTTCTCGTTCTCGGAACTTACTCCCTTCAGTTCCGCAAATTTCAAGGTATTGCTCACAACTATTTTTCTTAACTCTTTTCCTCTGCATCATGTTGAGCTATACTAATAATGCAGTGAGGACAAAACACTAATCCACGAGGCGGTTGGTTGTGCTTGCTACCTCGGAAGAGATGTCGCGTTTGCCCCACTGCATTATTTTTTACATGGTTACCTCACTCTCACTTTCTCACCTACTTCTCTCATCTCACCCATCCACTCATAATTATAGTCCTCAATTATTAACAGAATGTTACGAGAAGGTTAACATTTGGTTAACATTTGGTTAACATTTTTTCTTCTCAAGGCTATCCACCATCTTTTCTCTTCCTCCTCCCTCAAATCTCTTACCCACTGGTAAGTTCCTTTTTCCTTCAGCTCGGGATAATCCTCGTCCTTCCAGATGCCGGCTGCCCTCTCTAAAGCTCCCTGGAGCTTTAACCTCTTTAGCTCCTTTTTGGTAGCTTCAGTAATAAACTTACTCCTTTTCCTTTTGCCTACTAATCCATCTATCTGCTCTAAAACATCTTGAGGGATGGTGAGGTGGGACTTAATCTTAACCATATCATTTTTAGCCATAAATACTCCCCCTAAATATGCCCCTAAATTGGGGCCACTTTTAGTGTATCAAATATAAAATTGTTGTCAAGAGAAAGAGCCTAACCCTCTCCCATCAAGGGAGAGGGAACAGTCCTCTCCCCCCCTCGCGGGGGAGAGCTAGAGAGAGGGGCCGAGATTGCCTCGGGGCTTTGCCCCTTCGCAATGACGTGGGTGCATAAACCCTAAATTCGAAACCCTAAATCCTAAACAATATCTAAACCCAAATGACCAAGACCTTATAGCCACTGAGTTTTTTATAACTCCCCTTCCTCCCTCTTCTTGTTTTGGGTTTTTTGATTT
>Ga0209121_10001795_pt1 | contig 22421 bp, 20 predicted proteins | sample Cruoilmetagenom3_FD_187292 | JGI IMG/M metagenome (GOLD analysis project Ga0209121, IMG submission 187292) | Oil polluted marine microbial communities from Coal Oil Point, Santa Barbara, California, USA - Sample 3 (SPAdes) (version 2) | ecosystem: Environmental > Aquatic > Marine > Oil seeps ... | reverse complement strand
CTGGCGTCCATATTTCCATAGTTTCTGATGGTTGTCCAGAGCGTGTAGGGGTCACCCGGGAAATAGAAGACACCCTCACTTCCTTCTGATATGGCATCCTGTACACCTACATCGAGTGCTTCGTAACTGGTGGTTACGGGAGGAATGAATTGCACTGCAAGACCCGAGTCTGGTATTACATGATAGAAAACCATCAATCCAACATCACCGATTACATCCTCTATGCCTGTGCAACAGGTGCTATTGTAGAATGTTCCCTCTTGTTTTCCAAATTCGAAGAAAATGCAGCTATCTGCAGCGGTCAATATCACCTGGAAACTATGTGAGCCAGTAAGCCCAGGAATGGTCCATGCAGGAACATCTACGAAAGAAATAATCAGTGTATCTGTGTTGTTTGAATAATAGTAACATTTTCCTCCGCCCACTGCTTCTAATGATAGATCTGCCCCGAGTGGTATAACAAGGTCATTTGGAACGACGGTGCTTGGAATAAAACTTGACTCTTGAGGAAAATAGACACCTGCATCAGAGAATGAAATAGCTCCGTTTGATTCAACATAGAACGAGTTAGCCTTATACCAGTAGTAAGGGAAATCGAAACCGATTGGTAATGGTCCAACATTATTATCATCGGCTAAACCCATTACCTCGGTGCCTATAGTTGTGATGTCGATCCAGTTATATGTGGGTCCACCTGCTTCATCACTATCGATCCAGGTGTATCCATAAGCATCTGGTCCGCCTGAGCCACGGTAGGAAGTCCAATTATGATGTTCAGAAAGAGATGTCTCTGCACCAAAGAGGGTAACTGAAACAAGTAGAAAAGAAACAATTAGAAAGAGTCTTAACTTCATTTAATACCTCCTTGTTTGATTAAAGATTTCTTTAAGGTAAATTCACCTCCTTTCCGTTAAATAATATTCACACAGTATAGCACAGATCTTAAATTTTGCAAGTCTTTTTTTATCTATCGTTCTTCCCTGAAGGCATTCTCAAAATAATCTATCTCGAATGTAGATTTTTTTGTTGTCAAAGAAAGTACATCAAATCTTATATCTTGCTTATCGTAGAGGTCGTTTTCTATTAAATAGTATTTAGCGGCTTTTATTATTCGCTTTCTTTTTCTTCTGTCCACCGCCTCTTCAGGACGACCATATGCATATGAATGTCTTGTTTTAACCTCTACAAAAGCAATAAGGTCATCTTTTTTTGCGATGATATCTATTTCTCCCATCTTTGTCCTGTAATTTGTTTTCAATATCCTGAAGCCTTCTGTTTTAAGAAATTCTACTGCTCGTCTTTCTCCTTCAAAACCTATGGCTCTTCTATTTAACATTAGAATGACAACAGTTAAAGAACAGTAACTTATAACGGGTTCTAACAGTAAGTCAACGTTCACTTATGGGATAAATTCGATGTTGTAATATTTTTTGAGAGCAACGTTTTGACAGGATTGAAACTCCTTCTGTGTATCCTGCAGGGTCCAAATTTAATAAGTGTTTCAATATGATATTTCGTTCCATATCCTTTATTTTTTGAGAATCCATATAGAGGAAACTCAATATCGTAAAGTTCCATTATCCTGTCTCTAAAAACCTTGGCAACTATGGATGCAGCTGCAATAGAGAAACAGAGATTATCCCCCTTTATGATTCCTGTTTGTGGTATAGGTAAACCTGGAATTTCAAAACCATCAACAAGAATATGGTCGGGAAGAAATCGTAGTTTATCGATAGCACGGTACATCGATTCAAAGGTTGCTTTAAGAATATTAATTTTATCTATTACCTGTGCATCAACACATCCTATAGAAAATGTTATCGCATTTTCTATTATGGTAGTAAAGAGTTTTTCTCTACTTCTCGGGGTAAGTTTCTTTGAGTCCCTGATCCTTTTATTGCAGTAATCTTTTGGAAATATCACAACAGCAGAAACTACTGGTCCCGCTAAAGGACCTCTTCCTACCTCATCTATACCTGCAATAAATTCTGCTCCCTCATCCCGTAATTTTTTTTCATAACCCACCATTTTATCTTACTTCCTTCAGTTTTGCCTTTTTTCCTTTCCTTGCTCTAAGAAAATAGAGTTTTGACCTTCTTGTTTTTCCTCTTCTTATAACCTTTATTTTCTCAATATTAGGGGAATGGAGTGGAAATATTCTCTCAATTCCGATTCCCTGTGTTACCTTTCTTACCGCAAAGGTACGGCTTATGCCTTTTCCTTTTTTCTTTATAACGGTTCCCTGAAATCTTTGTATCCTTGTTTTGCCTCCCTCCTGGATTTGTACAAAAACCTGAACGGTATCGCCAGAATTAAAAATAGGAATTTCTTTTTTCTCGGTTTCTTGCTTGCTCACATCTCCTCCACTGTCTTACTTTTGCGTCAAAAGGTCGGGACGTCTGGACATCGTTTTCTTTGCCGATTCCATCGTTCTCCACTCCTCAATACTTTTATGGTCACCTGATAGAAGAATATCAGGAACGGTCATATTATGAAATTCTCTCGGTCTTGTGTAGTAAGGTGCATCGAGGCTTCCTGACATAAATGAATCACTTTCCGCTGAATCAAAATTACCAAGGACATTTGGTAATAATCTTGCAACAGCATCGATAATTACCAATGCAGGAATTTCACCGCCGCTTGTGATATAATCGCCTATAGAGAATTCTCTGTTTATAAGATATTTTCTTACCCTTTCATCAACACCCTTATATCTACCACAGATAAGTATGATATGTTTCTTGAGGGAAATCTCCGTGGCAAGTTTCTGATTGAAACTCTCCCCCTGGGGAGAAAGTAGTATTACTTCGCTCTCCTCCTTTTTTAAGGTATCGAGTGCATTAAATATAGGTTCCACTTTCATAATCATTCCAGGACCACCACCAAAGGGATAATCATCGGTTGTCCTTGCTTTATCACTTGTGAAATCCCTTAGATTATATATATTTATTTTCAGTGCTCCTATATTTAAGGCTTTTTTGATAATCGAGTGGCTAATAGGTGTAGAAAATATCTCAGGGAATATTGTTAATATATCGATCCTCATACTACATCACTCCCATACTACTATTGACAATTATTTCGTTTGATGAAATCTTTTTTATTGCTTCTTTTACAGCCGGGAAAAGAATTTCTGCCTCATCGTTTTTTACAACAAAGACATCATTTGCTGGCATCTGCCAGACCTCTTTTAATCTACCCAGATGATTTCCAATTTCATCGATAACTTCGAGACCAACAATCTTATGAATATAATAACTATTTGCCGGTAGTAAAGCAAGGGTTTCCTCCTTGATGCAAAGAGTGTTCCCTACGAATTTTTCTGCGAGTGAAATAGAATCGATATCCTTAAATCCCATAATTGCAAAATCTTTGTTAAGTCGGCAGTAAGATATATCTAATTTGTCCTGTTTACCATCCTTAATAGAATAGATGAAGGATAAACCCTTCAGTCGCCCGGGAATATCCGAAAGAACATAAACCTTTAGTGCTCCCTTTATTCCGTGAGGTTTAAGAACCTTTCCTATAGGTATAAATTCGCTATTCATTTATTCAAGGATTTCAAGGATAGCCCGTTTCCCTGCTTTCATTGATGCTGCAGTTATGATTGTCCGTATTGCTTTTGCTGTTTTTCCTTCTTTTCCGATGATTTTGCCCAAATCTCCAGAACCCACTCGAAGTTCAAAAACAGTGGTTTTCTCTCCCTGAATTTCCGTAATCTTTACCATTTCTGGAAAATCAACAAGTGCTTTTGCAATAGTTTCTATCAGTTCTTTCATCGTCTATTCCTCCTTTTCGGGTTTTGTCTCTTTCTTATCTTTCACATTCTTTTTTGTCTTCTTTTTCTCTGTCGGTTTCTTTTTTATCTTTTCCTTTTTTACCTCCTTTTTTTCAGTCGCTTTCTTTTCAGTCGCTTTCTTTTCAGTCGCTTTCTTTTCAGTCGCTTTCTTTTCAATTGCTTTCTTTTCAGTCGCCTTTTTTTCAGTCGCTTTCTTTTCAGTCGCCTTTTTTTCAGTCACCTTCTTTTCAGTCACCTTCTTTTCGGTTCCCTTCTTTTCAGTCACCTTCTTTTCCTCTGCCTGCTGTTTTTTTAATCTTTTAATAAGACATCCGACCGTATTTGTAGGTCGAGCTCCCTTTTTCTCCCATTCTTCTACTTTTTGAAGATCGAGAACCAGATCATTCTGATTTCTTGGATTGTAGTGTCCAATAGTCTCAATAAATTTTCCATCTCGAGGACTCCGTACATCAGCAACTACTACCCTATAAAACGGTTTTTTTCTACTTCCTACCCTGCGTAATCGAATTTTAACTGACAAGTATACTCACACCTCCTTCCATAATAATATAATTGATTAAATATAACATAATAAATGGTTATTGTCAAGACCTTAGAGAAAATTTCTTACTTTAACAATTTTTTTAAGGTTTTTAAGTTCTCCTGATAGTATTCTTCACCTTCGGGTGTTTCGAGAATCATTGGATGGTCCGTAAATCTTTTATCGTTTACGAGCAGTCTGAATGCCTCTTTTCCTATTAAACCCTTTCCAATATTTTCATGTCTGTCGACCCTTTCTCCGAGCCCTTTCTTTGAGTCGTTAAGATGAAAAACGAGGAGTTTTTCCAGACCGATTATCTTGTCAAATAATTTAAATGTCTGTTCGTAAACATTTCTTGTCCTTATATCATAGCCAGCAGCAAATGTATGGCAGGTATCGTAGCAGACACCGAGCTTCCCTGGATATTTTGTGTATGAAATAATATCCCTTAGATGTTTAAATTGGTAGCCAACATTTGTTCCCTGTCCTGCTGTTGTTTCGAGCAAAATTATTACGTCCCTGGGTGGTTCCTTTTCAATGACCCAATCAAGAGACCGAGCAATTTTCCTAATGCATCTATTTTCTCCAGTTCCCATATGGGAGCCGGGATGAAAAATAAGGAATGGAATGGAAAGGGCTTTTACCCTTTGTAATTCGAGCCGGAACCCTTCCCTTGATTTTCTTAGCTTTTCCTTATCAGGACTTCCAAGATTTATGAGATAGGATGCGTGAACAGAGATCTTCTTTATTTTTTCTGTTATGCGGTTTTCATTAAAGAGCGAAATCTCATTCTCAGAAAGAGGTTTTGATTTCCACATCCTCTGGTTTTTAGTGAAGACCTGCATTGTATCACATCCAAGTTTTCTTGCCCTTTCAGGTGCCCGATAAATACCACCGGATATAGATATATGTGCTCCAAGATATGACATTTTTTCTCCTTCTTTTAGCCAATAGACACAAAGCAATCATTATTCTTTTTATAATAAGAAATTCTAACTGTGTCAAGGAAAAAAGTGGTTCCTATTCCACTCTGCTTTAAAAAATCTCAAGATTTTTGTTGCAATTCTTTATTAAAAATGTTATGAATTATATTATATATAGTATCCTTAAGTGAAGGTTACGATTTTGTATTCAAGTTTTGAGAAATTAAACATCAAAATGACAAATCAAAAATTAAAAATAGCCACAGAGCATGCTAATTTCAGCGGCTTAAAAAAATAATTTTTTCATTTTGCTATGTATTTTTGCTTTTATTATTATACCAGGAGGTTTTATGAAAAATTTTAATATCCTATTCTTTATTTTTTTACTGCTCTTTTCAAATCTCTACGCTACACCTGTTCGTATAATAGGGATGGGGTCCCTTGACCTTGTTGTTGAGGATGAGTCAAATCTGATTAATCTCTTCGATTACGGAAGGAATGTAGCCGGTCTATATACAGACGAGAGGGGTTCATCCTTTGAGAGTTACTTTTCTTATGGAAACATCGAATACCAGGATTCAAGTGGAACGATAGAACCCGCGGTAAGTTACTTGGGGATTAATTTACCTTCTTATTTTAATATCACAATGAATTCTTTAACAGATGTTTCCGGAATACCTGTTTGTGCAATCTTCACATACAGGACGGAGAAAGGCCTTGCATACAGTGGTTGTGGTGCTTACTCTTCAAATAAATGGGAATACGATAGTCAGGATATGGAAGAGGACGCGTCGATGCCTATCGGTTGTTTTCTTTTCTCGAAGGATTTTGGTCTGTATAGTGCTGGTGCATCAGCTGGATATACCAGGGTAAACTTTACAAACGACCAGAACGATGACGAAATATATGCTACATTGAAAGGTACTGATGGAGGGGTTGCAGTACATCTGTCACCTATGCTGGAAATCGGAATAAGTGCAGGATTTGCACTTCCCGAAGCAGGGACCAAAAGTGAGTTCCTCGGGCAGAAATACAGAAACACATTTAAAGGAAATGCTTTTGCCGCTGGTGTTCAGGGTATTGTTAGGATTCCTGGATTGCTTAAACTCGGGACAAGGTTTGATTTTCTTAATGCTGACCTTGATGGAGAAACAAAGATGGGAAATGTCTCTGTTGATATTGGCAATGTAGGCACTACTGATTTTAATCTGGGTTCTCGACTACTCTTTTCATCCATTTTGCTGCCTGTCAAAGTAGGTGCGAACCTTGATTACCGGAGGTTGCATCCGGTTTATAACACCGAAGAAACAATACTTCCTGGTTTCGATAACTCTATATCAAGCACAAACTTTGGTTTTGGTATTGGTTATGCAATGGTTCTCTTTACACCAGGATTGCAGTATGAGATTTGCAATATCTCAACGACCGATAATTTGGGAGACAATGATGAAACAACAAATTCTACCAACTGGGATTTAAGTCTGGGAGCCGAGCTAAATCTTTCTGTTGTCATATTACGGGCTGGTTATATAATGGGTAAAGACGACCCTGACAGGGCTGTTGAGGACGATGAATCCAACAATAGAAGCATTACTGGTGGTGCAAGCATAGAGTTACCATTGCAACCGTTCAAGCTCGAGCTTGCCTATGTTAATAAGGAAACGAAACCTGTAGATAATCCAACAGATAGAAAAGATGTCGATAATTCAGTTCTTGTGGCTTTCAGGATGAAATTCTAAAGCAGGAGCAGGTTCTCATAATTTGTCAGCGGATAGCAATTGTTCTATAAACTGCTCTATGGGTAATGCACCTTCAAATGTTATCTTTTCGTTGACAATGGTTTTAGGTACTCCAAAAACATTATATTTTCGCGAAAGTGTGCTAAATTCCCTTGCATCTATTACATCGGCTCTTATCTTATCACTAATGAAAGCCAATTTGTGTGCAGCCTGTGCTGCAGCAGGACAATGTGGACAGGTATTTGTTATAAAAACCTGTATATGTAAAGGGATAGAAAGGGTTTTAATTTTTTCAGTATTTTCTGCAGTTAAATCTGTTTTTGCTCGCGAGACCATTAGAATATCCTCGATGAATGTACTAAATTCATATCCCCCTGGTAGCCCATAAAAACGGATTCCATAATCCTTTTTATCCATAATGATAATAGCGGGTATTTTATCAATCTGAAATGTATCTCTCTTTTTTTTATCTATATCAAATCGGAAGGTTGTTAAAATGATTTTGTCCGAAAGGGATACAACTTCATTGAGAAGTTGATGGGTTTGCTGGCAGGATGGACATTCCAATTCTTGTGTGAAATAGTTAATTGTTACAGGGTTTTCGAGTTTTTTCTTAAAGGCTTTCTGTAATTCCTGTTTGATTTCTTCCGGCAAGATAGACATAATTCCTCCTTTTTTGTGGCGGTTCTCTGCACTTTAATACTTAAATTTGAATTTTACACCAAGATTATACCTTCCTTCTTCATTCCTTTCACCGATGATATAACTTCCTTTCCACACCTTGTACTCAATTTCAAACTCGTCCTTGGATGTTGCAAAGATATCATGGGTGACACCAAGATAGAGGTCCTTTGAAATATATTTTCCTACAGTGAGTTTTGCACTTTTTTCAGGTCCTAAAAGTTTTGTCTCCAGGTCGATGGCGTCGACACCGAGGGTGCTTTGAAATTCACGGAGCATTGTTTGTCTTATCCAGTAACTCGCTGCTTTGTTGGAAAGAGCACTAACATTTGAAAGAGATGTTATATCTTCTAATGATGCTACGTTAAGGGTCAATAGAAGAATAATGTTTTCCTCTGTGAAGGAAGGATTCTCTGCTGTTAGTCTGAATTTTGGTTCTAACATTGTGCCCTCCACATCCAGGTAAATAATTGTTGTTGTATCCTTTAACTTTGAATCCTTTTCCGGGGTGTAGGTGTAATGAACCTTTGTTTGTGCATGCAGTTCTATTTCAGGATTCAATTCAGGGGCATTTGTGAATTTAAAGTTTCCTTTTTCAATATCGAATGTATGCTCGAGATAGAAGAAGAAACCCCTTTTAGTCTCAAATGAACCGGAGAGTTGAGGTGCGTTTCCCGTACCTTTTGCAAACACCTTACCCGCAAGCTCTACATCTACATCCTGGTTTTTTAACCAGATATTTCCATCTTCTGCAGATACTTCGAGGTCGTAAGAAAAGTTACCCTTTCTGATTCCTTTTTCGTATTTTTGTCTGAAGGGAATAGTTATATCACCATTTTCAACCTTTAAGACACCCAGAATAGTTGGGTTTGATAAAGAACCTTTCAATTTTAAAGCAGGATTTACAGTGATGCAAACATCCTTAAAACCTACTACCGGAATGTGGTTTCCGTTAATCGAGATGTTTATGGATTTATCAGGAAGGAAAATGCTTCCACTACTTTCTAAATACCCATCTGTAACATTTCCTTTAATTTTCTTAATTTCAACCCTCTCTCCAGCTAACACAATATAGCCGTCTGTATCCTTTAATCTTAATCCGAATAGGGGAATATAAAGGTTTGTTGCATAGAGTCTGAGGTCCCCGTTTAACACGATTTTCCCAACGGTTCCCGTGGCTTTTATTGAGCCGTAAACCTTTCCACCCTCATAGTGGCAGAACTTATCCAGTGGATAGAATATCAATTCACCAAGGTTATTTACTGTAAGGGTAAATTCAATCCTTTGTGAAGCATCCTTTTTCTTTCTGAAAAGGGCTAAGGGAATAGTGCCACTTGCCTCGGATATCTCTTCACCTTTTGCAATTTTTAGTGATGAAATGTGTATTGCATCATTGAAGTAGTTAAAATCACCCGATATTTTGTCCAGGCGGCTCCCTTCGAATAGAAAATTTTGCACATTTAGATTAAGGGTGAGCTCTGGATTTCTAAGTGAACCCTCTCCTTTGAGCTCAAATCCGAGTATTCCGCCAAGATTCTTGGTGAATTTTGTTAGTTCCGCAATCATTCGAAGGTCCAAACTGTCGCTATCTATACTGAGTTTATAATCCCATTTTTTATCTATATTGAAACTGATGGAGATGGGTCTGTTTTTAAATACCAGACTACCATTATTTAGTTTCATCATTTTATTGGAGAGTTCGATATTCAATCTTTTTCTGTTTCTTATTTCTGCTTTCCTGTATCTTATTATCAATGTATCTATTCCGAGAAGAAGGTTGGAGTTTTCCATTGAAAGATTTGCCAGGGTATATAGGTGTATATTCTTTCCTTCAGAGAGGAGAGAAAAACTTCTGATAATTGTGTCCGAGATTACAGAGACAATCAGACTATCCAGTTGATTATTGAGAAATGTAACATCCTTCAGGAGAAGATGGGAATTTTTACCCGGGATATTATAGTTGATTGTTGCTGTTAGATACTCTCCCTTGATATTTTTGTAGCGGAGTTTTTTACATCCGATATTTGCCTGAATGAGTTTTTTCCCATTGCTTTCCTCATACATACCTTTTACTGTAAGACGAGCATCCACATCCTTTATGCCAATAAGGTCGAGAAGAGGGGAGAGGTGGAAGTTTTTCGACTTCATGTAATATCTCTTCTCTTTAGCCCACACACCATTGATTTTAATCCAGTCACCTTTTTTATATAAATCGATTTTCTTGAGGTTGATTCTTTTTTTATTGTAGGATAGATCAACAAGGAGTGAGTCTATTTCAAGGTTTTTTATAAAACTTTTTACAATGTTAGCCTTGATATCCAGTTCTCTTTTCATTCGATTATCTATATTGCTTCCAGTAACAGTTATCTTTCCCGTTAGTTTCCCCTTCCAGTTTTTCTTCATAAGTTTTGAAAGCATATTATCGAGAATGAGCTCTTTCACATCTGTTTTGATACTAACTTTTTTACTTAATAGATTATAAGAGCCACTTGCCAATACTTCTCCATAGGGCGGTTTCCACAAAAGATGGTCTATTCTTAATTTTTTATCCTTAAGGTTTAGATGAGAAGAGATTTGACCCAGGGTATCATCCTTATAGATTATATTTGATGCTTGAAACATACCCTCCACTTCAAGGTTTTCTTTTTTTCCCTTTATTTGCAATGTGCCATTTAATCCACCGGTTAATTGGTATTTCTTCTTCCAAAACGATTTTGATAATTCTTTCAGGGAAAGATTTTTTATATTTACAGATAATTCCTTCTTTTCATCGAATAGGTTGCCATTGCAGAAAAGGGAAGAATGCCTGGTTTTTACGGAACAATCGAGCAAGGAGACGATACCCTTTTTTAGATTTATGGTTCCAGTGATGGATTCTACATCGGTAATGGAAGGAAGTGTCGCATTACACTTTTTGAGAAATATTGTATTTTTGTTTTGCGAAAGATATAATTTGCCTTCCATATTAATATTGTTTATATTATAAGTTATATCAGAATAATTTAATATCAGATTCCCTTTTATGATGGACAAATTCTCAAATGCAAATAGATACGGTTTCTCTTCCTTCTTTCCTTCTTCTTTCTTTTCCTTTTTCCTGAGAAGAGTTTTAGTGGTTCTCCTGGAGAAATCGAAACCAGGTTCCTTAATCAAAATCCTTTTTATGGTTTTATTCCGTTTAAGGAGTGCAAAAAGGTTATATTCAATTGAAACAGATTTAATGCTGCCAATTTTAACGGTATCGTCTGCGAAGAAATTAATATCGCTCAATGTATAACCTGTAAGGATATTACCTTCTGTTTTAGCAATTTCCGCTTTCAGATTGAAATTGGATGAAATAAGGTTCTCAAGCGATTGTTCAACCTGTCTCTTTACAAAACTACTTTTCGAAAGTAAGAACGATAGTAGTGTAGCAACAATTGCCAGAAAGATGATAAATCCAAAAAATGGCCAGAGTATTTTCCTTGATTTCATATTAAAAAGCATTACCTATAGCAAAATAGATATTACCTTTATATTTTTCTGTTCTGTCAGTGAGTCTGTAACCATAATCCAATCTTACGGGCCCTATCATGGTATTTATCCTTATTCCGGAGCCTATGCCGAGTTTTATACCTTTGAGCGAGATATTATTTTTATTCAGCCATATGCCGCCCCAGTCGATGAAGATTGCTCCACCCAATATTTTGTAAAGAGGAAATCTTAATTCCTCACCTCCGTTGATAAGATATATACCACTATGTTTTCCTCTTATATCAATAGGGCCTATGGAACTTTCTCCATATCCTCTTAGTGAGTTTGCACCACCGAGTTCAAACCTCTCATCTACGGAGATGGAATCGCCTGGAGTACCTTTTAATGTAACGGTATATCCAATTTTGAATTTTGTTGCTATTACTGAACGTTTTGTGAAGTGGCGGTATAGACTGATATCCTGGGTATATCTTAGGAAATGGTTGTCTCCCCTCAGGATGGAGCCTGCAAGTTCTATCGATGTTAGTGTATGTAGTCCCTTACGTGGATTAAAGATGTTATCCCTTGTGTCCCTCGAATAAGCAAAAAGAATGGAATTCGTCACTATATCCCTTGTTGGTTGATAATCACCGATTACATTGATAAAAGCCTTTTTGAATTTTAGTTCATTTGTGATACTCGATGTGAGGTTTATAGGATATCCTATCCTACTGTTCATTCCATAAATGTTTCCAAAATATGTTGAATGTGTTCCATTCGATTCTTTGAGTGTTACCTCCCTGTCGTTGAAAAGATAGAGACTGAATTTGAAAGGAGTACTGAAAAGATAAGGCTCTGTGTAGTTTATGTTTAGATTTCCCCATTCTTCTTTTTCAAAATTAAAGGTATATGTGTAATCCAGATTCAGCAATTGATTGTTATTGAAGAGATTTTGATGCCCCCATCCTCCACTGACGGTAATCCTATTGGGTGTTTGAAATGCTGAACCGAGGGTTATCCATCTTGTCTTACCTTCCATTACCTCAAAAACAACTTCAACATTTTCTTTTTTTTCTTTTACACCAAGAATTTTTGATTTTACATCGTCGAATAACCCTGTAGAATATATCTTCTGTTGGGAAGCATAAACATTTCGAGGAGAATAGATATCCCCTGGTTTTAATAATATTTCCCTTTCTATTATTCTTCTCCTTACTTTTTTATCACCCTTGATTCTTACATCCTTGACAAAAACCTGCTTACCCTCGTATATATGAAAAACAAGATTGTTATTTATTATAAAGCTGTCTTCTGGGGATGTTGTTATTTCTGTATAGATATAGCCTTTTTGTGCATAGAGTGAGGTTATGTTATATTTTGATGTGAAAATTTTCAGATTGTTGTAAGGCTCTCCCTTCCGTAAAAAGAGTGCACCTGTGAGTTTTTTATTGCTTATTATCTCATTTCCTACGAATGCGATGGATTTGATGACTACCCTTTTTCCCTCTTCTATGGTGAATATCAGATTGATACGATTTTTCTGTGGAGAAAGTTCACCCTTCTCCGATATTACCTTAGTGTCGAAAAAACCTTTGCTTCTATAGAATGAAATAACATTATTGAGTCCAGCCTTGACCTTATACTCGTTGTAAGGTTCTCCCTCTGCTATAATTCTCATTGCTTTTTTTAACTCTTTCTCTTTTATTGCTTTTGCATCGATGAATCTAATTTTGCCTATAATGAGTGTTGTCTCTTTTTTGGGGGTAACATATCTCTTTGGTCCACACTGGATAGCAGAGAGTGCCAGAAGGATTAAAAGGTAGAAGAGAGGAGTCAGAAGATATTCAATGACCCTATGTGTAGAGGAATTTTTAGTATATTTTTTTGACATCTGTTTCTTTACCCCAGTTATCCGATGCCGCTGATGTTCTTCCACCGCATGTTGATGAATACTTCGCTTCTATCGGTTCTCCCCTATAAGTGATAATTTCTCCATATGTTTTATTTACAGCACTATTAGCAAGAGGATATCTGTAAGATATGCCTTTATATACCTGGTCATAGACAGTTGCTACCAGGTCAAAACGGGTGTTATTGTGAGGAACATTATACTTATTTTCCAATAGTAATGGGAATCTGAGTCTGTTACTTGCAAAAATGTGAAGTGTATCGCGAGGGGGTAATTCAAAACTTCCATTTTTCCACTTAACTATGAAGGCATCTGGAGTATTCATTTTCACGTTTTGGGTATCTGAAAAACCTGTAAGGGTTTTGAAAATAGAGACCACTTCTATTTTCTTTTTTCCTTCGAATTTTTTGACCTTTTCGGGCTAATATTTCTGGAATTCAATAAGTTTCTCAATCCTTTTATCGTTTCACATTCCACATTTCACATCCTATCCTCTCTATGCCTCCCATATATGGACGGAGAACAGGAGGAATTCTTATACTTCCGTCCTCCTCCTGATAGTTTTCGATGAGTGCAATAAAGGTGCGCGGTGTTGCAAGACCCGAACCGTTCAGTGTATGAGGGTATATAAGTTTTCCCTGTTTCTTAAATCTTATATTTGCGCGACTCGCCTGAAAATCTTCAAAATTACTTACAGAGGAAACCTCAAAATATTTTTTGGAGCCTGGAGCCCATATCTCTAAATCATAGGTTTTTGCAGAAGCAAAAGAAAGGTCTCCTGTTGAAAGAAGAACAACCCTATAAGGTAATTCAAGCAGCGAAAGAATTTTTTCTGCATCCCTGGTTAAGGATTCTAATTCATCATAGGATGTCTGAGGCTCAACAATCTTCACAAGTTCAACCTTGTTAAATTGATGAATTCTTTGTAACCCTTTCGTCTCTTTTCCATAGGAACCTGCTTCCCTTCTAAAACATGCGGTGTAACCAGTATACCTTAAAGGAAGGTCATCTATGTTAATGATTTCATTCCTGTGAAGATTGGTTATCGGAACCTCCGCCGTTGGATTAAGAAACATATCGTCTTTTTCTATCCTATACATATCCTCTTCCAGTTTGGGAAGTTGTCCTGTTCCGAACATAGCCTTTCTGTTTGCAAGAAACGGTGGGAATATCTCTTTATACCTACTTGAGATATGGGTATCAAGCATAAAATTGATTAAAGCCCTCTCTAAACGTGCACCCATTCCTGTATAACATGGAAAATTTGTACTGGAAATTCTTGCTCCCCAGTGAAAATTTACGAGTTTATGCATTTCAACGAGTTGCCAGTGTGGTAACGGTGTAAAAGGTAGCTTAATTTTTGTAGTTTCTCTTATGACCCTGTTATGTGATGAATCTTCACCAACGGGAACAGAACTATCCGGAATGTTTGGTATCCATTTAAATATCTCATCAATTGAAAGTTTGCATTCCTTTTCACCATTCTCTAATTTCTTGATATCTTGTGAAACCTTTCTCATTCTCTCTATCTTATCCTGGGCATTCTTACCCTGTTGTTTTAAGAGTGCAATCTCCTTGGAGACCTTATTGCGAATGTGTCTCAAGGAATCCAGTTCACCCAGGATGTGTCTGTGTTTCTTATCAAGGTATAGGAGTTTGTTTATATCGACTTTTTCTTTTTTATTTTTAACTGCTTCTTTTACTTTATCAATATTTTCCCTTACATACTTTAAGTCTAACATAATAAATAAAATACTTTATAGATAATGAAAAGTCAAGTGAAAAATTTTTTTTCTTGACTTCGGATTAAAAAATGTGCTATATTATATTGAAAATTAGCTAATGCCTTAATGACGAAAATGACAATTAAGCGAAAGACAATTATAAAAGAAATACAGGAAAAGAGATACTTCTATTCCTATTTCCTCTTCGGAAAGAATGGGTATCAAATTAAAGAGACACTCGATGCATTAAAAAAAGCAGTTCTTGCCCTGGGTTTTGAATCATTTGACCTTGAAAATTTTGATGCAGGTGAGAATAATTTTGATATACAAACATTGAAAAGGGCAGTTTTGACTCCACCAATGGCGTCATCCAAGAGGTTAATCATTCTTGATAAAATAGAGAAGATTCAGGAATTCGGCAGAAAAATTTTACTATCGCTTCTCGAATCTCCAGTAGAGACCAGTATTCTTGTTATGGTTATGTCTCAATCTCCACCTCGACCTAAAAAAAAGAAGTCCTCTTTCTTTGATAAATTAATGAGACTTGCCAGGAGCGAAAGATTTGACAATTTGAAACCTTCGTCTATTAAGAAATGGCTTAAGGATTATTTTGAGAAGAGAGGATATTTGATTGATGAAGATGCTATTGAGACGATTCTGGAATTTATAGGGAATAACCAGACTTCTCTTGCAGAAGAGGTTGAAAAAATAATTACCTACACGGGTGAGAAGAGGCATTTGGAGCGGGAAGATGTTCTTAACATTCTGTCTTCCAATATGGTAAAGACAGTTTTTGACCTTACCGACGCAATTGGAAGAAAAGAATTGAAGAATGCGCTTTCAATACTTAACTATCTTCTGCAGTGGGGAGAACCCCCTATGAAGATTCTTGCTATGCTGAGAAGATTCTTGCTGGAACTGAAGGGTACGATGTATTACAAAAGGAAAAATTTCTTATATCCGGAGATTGCAAAAAAAATGCGTATAAGGGATTACGTTGTAAATAAATATAAGTATTTTCTTTCAAATTTCACATATGACGGATTGAAAGCTCGGCTAAACCTATTATGTGATGCCGAACTGAGAATGAAAACAGGGAAAAATGATGTAATTGTTCTTACAGATATTGTTTACAACCTTATTAAATGGAGGGAGTAATGCCAGAAAATAATAGTGAAAATTTTGAGGAATTGTTAAAAGCAAAAGAAGATGTGGAGGCGAAACTCGGGAGATTAGAGGAGATGAAAGAAACTACAAAGGAGAATATTTATTTAAGAGTTAAAAATGATTATGAGAAAAGACTCGCTCAAATAGATGGAAGGATGAAGGAGCAATCTTCTTTTGTTGAAGAAAAGGTGTCCGAATTAAAAGAAGAAGAGAAGGGTCTTGGGGATAAGAGGGAATCGATTGCAGATAGACTCGAGGAGTTAAAACTACGATATGAACTTGGTGAGTTTGATGAAGATGAATATAAGAAGATATTTGAAGAAGAAGAATCGAAATTGGATGATATAGACGGGAAATTGAACAGTGTCAAGACGGAAATTGATTCGATAGAAGGATATGTGAATAAAAAACCACCTGAGGAACAGACATTTGAGACAGAAGAGGCGAGCGAGGAAAAGATCGAGGAAAAAGAGCAAGCAACCGAAGGAGAACCGATAACAGAAGAAGAAGAACCAGTAACAGAAGAAGAAGAACCAGTAACAGAAGAAGGAGAAGCGATAACAGAAGAAGAAGAACCAGTAACAGAAGAAGGACCACTAACAGAAGAAGAACCAGTAACAGAAGAAGAAGAACCAGTAACAGAGGAAGAACCTCCTGAGGCAGAAAAGGAGCCTATTGGTGTCCAGGAGAAGAAATTTGAGGAAGCATTTGCAACGGAGGCAGAGGAAAAAATAGAAGCAACCGAGATTACTGAAAGTCTCGAGGAATCCATTGATAACCTATTAACAGAGACACCCAAAGAGAGAGAGGAAACAAACGATAAAACGATTGCTTCCGATATTATTCCAGAAGGTGAAGCGGTGAAAGAAGAGACAAGCAAAATTGAAGGGTTTCCCGAAGATACGGGTAAATTAGCACCAGAAGAAGAAAAAACAGAAATGAATGAGAAAAAGGAAGAAGGGTTGGTCTGTCCTAAATGTGGTTTTGTTAATAGTAAGGATAGCTGGTATTGTGAGAAATGTGGTGCAGAACTCCTTCAGTAATAATTGTAACCATATATATAAGTAAATGAATACCATTAAAATTAAAAATATTATAATGGAAGTAAGGTATTTAAAGATTCTATTCTTTATAGTTTTGCCTTCGGTTATCCTCGCTGATTCATGGCTTCAGACGGATTGGCGTGGTGGAGAAGGTTATTTCCAGTGGACAGAGGTAAATGGATATTATGAAGGTAAAGGTGTTCACGGTTGGAGAAAGCCCGGTTTTCTTACCATTTTTGCTCCAGATATCGAGCATTTTTCTTCCATCGGGAAGATGGAGGGTGCAGCGGGTGTTTACTCTCTCTATTCAGATAGTATTAGTCGTTATTATGCAGGAACGGGTAACTTTTCTTCAGGTAGCGGAAGAATCTTTGTTACTCAGGATTTTGGAAATAGCTGGCATTATAGTACTGTCGATAGTAATTATGCCGATAAGGTTACATCTATCTTCCTACCTTCTTTTGATGAGGAGTTTCTCGTTGGAACGGAAAGGATAAATTCGTCAAGGCTTTACAAATCGATAAATATGGGCGATAGTGGATGGGTTCTTGTAGGCTATTTATCGGGAACATATGTAAGTTCAGTCCTTGAGACAGAAGATAAATTCCTCTATGCCTCAACGGTTCATTCAAGTAATAACAATGGGAAGATATGGTATTCGACCAATCTTGGGACTACATGGCAACCATTTGAGAAACAACCTGCGGTAGGAACCGTTAAACCTTCGGCTATTTATCAGTTTATCCTTACCACCGGTATTTTTGTGGATTTTGACTTTTATGCAGCAGCCTACTTTACTAACTATGGAGCAAAAATATTTCGTTTCTCTAATGTTACACAGGAATGGGAAGCCTGCGCTAATCTGCCAGACACAAACTGTATACCATTTGCAATGGATATTGGTTACGATACATTGGAAAATAACGGGGTTATCTATGTAGGAACTGGAGATGCTTACGGAAAGGTTTTTCGCTCAACGGACAAAGGTAATTCCTGGGATACCTGTGGAATACTTGAAGGTAGTTGGGGTGTGCATGGTATTGAAATTGATAGGGATGGAACAGTCTGTGCAGCCTGTAGGGTTTATGGAAAGAGAAAAAAAGGGTTTATGGTTCAGGTTTTTCGTTCACAGAATATGGGTTTTACCTGGGAGGTAACATCTGCTATAGGGGGAACTTTAACGAATAAACCTACTTCTTTTTATCAAACAAGAAAAGGATTTCTCCTTCTGGGTACGGAGAACGAGGCGGAGATATTTAAGGCTTCATATATGGATTCGGGTTACATTGTCTCATCTGTTTACGATGTAGGAACGGGCAATGGCAGTTCAGAGTTTGGGTCTATATACTGGTCAGAGAATCTAAATGGTGAGCATCTTGATGTAAAGGTCAGAACAGATTGGGATAGCACTATGATTAATGCATTACCCTGGGCACTATGTGATAACTGTATTAACAATCAGGATATATCGGATTTAATCTCGGTTAGTGACGGGGCTCAATACATCCAGTACAGAGTTGAACTTAGTACAGATAGCATTGACTATTCGCCCGAACTAAAGGAAATTCAAATTGATTATACTATTGACTCAATACCGCCCGTTCTTGATACTGCGTATGCATCCGATGGTGATAGCATCCTTCCCGGGATCGATAAAGATGATTATGTTATGTTAATTTTTGATGATTCTACTAATGTTCCTCCAATCACTCCGGACAATGTTAACAGTGTTTTGAGATTGAGTGGTGCACACAGTTGGTGGGATAGTTTAACATTCGTTTATGCTGAGTGGCTCCATCCAGCATCGCTTAGACTCTCCTGGCCCGGATTGGAAGGTTCACCAACGGTTGCTGTTGGGGATACAATCTATCCGGATAGTTTCACAATAACCGATAGATGGTGTAATCCCTGTTTTAATCCAGTTGTTATAACTGGCAGCTTTGGTCCCGCCGGAATTATTGAGGATGAAACATTGGGCTATAAGAAGGAAAAGGTAAAGGTTTATCCATCAATATCAAATGGAAGGTTTATCATTCGATTCGATACTGATAATGATTCAAAGGTGAAAATCACCCTCTTTGATATTACAGGTAGGGCATTGTATACGTTTGCTGACAGGTGGTATCGGAAAGGAACATATAGCATTAACTGGAGCAATGTTGAATTACCCTCTGGTATTTATTTTCTGAAGGTGATTATAGAGAGTAAATCCTGCATAAAAAGGTTAACCATAATAAGATAGTCCAAAAAGAACTTTTCACAAAACGAGTTTTCCTCTCTTATGGATGAACCTCCACACATACCCGTATTTATGTGCGGGGCGAAATATCCCTCCCTATTCTCTGAACCACAAACAATAATTATTGACAATTGATGATATTTATGATATATAATATTATATGAATTTTATAGATGATGGAAGCAGAAAGTGGTTTGTGGTTTATACAAGGTCACACTTTGAAAAAAGGGTTAATGATATTCTCGAAAAGAAGGACATAATTACCTTTCTTCCATTGCAGAAAGGAAAGGTTAAGATAGGTAAATCATACAGGCTGGCCGAAATTCCACTTTTCAGAAGTTATATATTCATAAATATCTTTCCTGATAGTGAGCAATATTATCGTGTGCTCGATACGAGTGGGGTTTCTACAATCGTAAAAACTCGAGGGGAACCCTGCCCTGTTCCTTCCGAGACCATTATGTCGCTTAAAAAAATGGTTGAAAAAATGAACGATAAAATAGGTGTTATAACGAAAATCAAAAGAGGAGAAAGGGTCAGGATAGTGCAGGGACCTTTGAAAGATGCTGTAGGTGAACTGGTTAGGGTGGATAGTAGAAGATATAAGTTTGTTGTTAATGTTGATATTCTCGGGAGTGGTGTGGAGGTTTCCATACCTCCCGAGTATGTGTCTCGAATTTAGTGGGAAGGTCGGGTAGGGGATATAAGTCATTATTTAACAATATGATAGCCTCAATCGGGGAATCTAATAAAGCCGAAGGCTACTTAATTTAAAGAAAAATAGGTGGTGGCACAGAGGATAAACGATATAAGAATGTATGGTGTGCTCGGGAAGGGAATTTTATAAACTTAATTGAAAAGAGTTGTTATGCTTTCAAAACCATATGGAAACAAGTTAATAAAAAGAATCCTCCTTAAAGAGGAGAAAAAAAGGGTTATTGAAAACGCGAGTTCATATAAAAAGATTCTCATGGATGATGAATTGGTAAAGGATGTTAGGAATATCGCGAGAGGTGTATTCAGTCCCCTTGAAGGTTTTATGAATAAACTTGAGTTGGATACGGTAATTGATGAAATGCAGCTTCCTTCGGGAGTGGAATGGACAATTCCCATTATCCTGGATGTAGAGAAACAACAAGCCGATGCCATTGAGATTGGAGAGCAGGTTCTCTTAACGGATAATAAGGGAAACAATATTGCTCTTTTTTCTGTATTTGAAGAAGTCAACCATTGTTATGAAAGAGCTTTTGAGTTGCTGTATCTGACCGTCAGCATAACAGAAAATAGAAGTAGGCTGAGAGAACTTTTACGTTTCAGAGAAATGCTGACGTATCAGTATATTAATATAGAAAAAGTAGCGAATTCAACAGCAAACTTATTGATACTCTTCACGATTGGAACGCTCAAATGTTCTAAACGAAATAACTCACGATTGGAGGCATAATGCGAATTCTTATAACGGGTATAACAGGATTTGTTGGAAGCCATCTTGCCGATTTTTTGCTGAAGAAAGGTGATATTGATATATGTGGTATTGTTAGATGGAGAAGTCGGAAGGAAAATATTGGGCATCTGAAAGGTAAACTAAAACTCTTTGAGTGTGATATGAAGGATATGACATCTGTACAGGATGTTGTGAAATCTGTAAAACCTGAACGTATCTTTCATCTTGCTGCGCAGAGTTTTGTTCCAGTATCCTGGAATGCACCGACAGAGACGCTTTCTACAAACATTATTGGTGAGCTGAACATATTCGAGTCCGTGAGGCAGGCAGGTATTGATACAATTATTCACATTGCAGGTTCAAGCGAGGAATACGGATTGGTATATCCGGAAGAGGTTCCAATCACAGAGGATAATGCTTTAAGGCCGTTAAGTCCCTATGGTGTAAGTAAGGTAGCACAGGACCTACTTGGTTTTCAATATTTTAGAAGTTATGGAATAAAGATAATCAGAACAAGGGCTTTCAATCACACTGGCCCCCGAAGGGGTGAAGTTTTTGTCTGCTCCAATTTTGCAAAGCAGATAGCGGAGATAGAAAAGGGTTATAGAGAACCTGTTATATTTGTGGGTAATCTCGATGCACAGAGGGATTTTTCGGATGTGAGGGATATTGTCAAGGCTTACTGGCTTGCTGTAGAAAGATGCAAACCGGGTGAAGTATATAATATCTGCTCAGGTAAGCCACGAACAATTCAGAGTATTCTTGATTCCCTACTCTCCTTTACGAATATAGAGGTTGAATTAAAGAAAGACCCGAAAAGGGTGAGACCGTCGGATGTTCAGGTTCTTGAAGGTGATTCATCAAGATTTAGGAAAGAGACGGGTTGGAAACCAGAAATACCGTTTGAGCAAACCCTCAGGGATACTCTTGATTATTGGAGGGAGAAAGTATAGTTCCTTCGCAACTCAAAGCGTTCCGAAGGAACACACTACCGTTGTGAAACAACAAATCGCCGTTCCATAGGAACAATTCTTTTCCGCTCTGAAAGAGCGTATGCCGATGCACATCAATTTTTTCTTGCTTTTTAACAAGAAATACGATATTATATAAAATAATGAAAAGATATATTATTGCTATTCTTGCTTTACTATGTGCATCTATGTTATACGCTGACTGGTGGACAACAACAGATTGGAGTGATTCAACCTCTTATGATAGTATCACAAACCTGAATGGCTCAAGAACTCCAGGCAATCTCATCTTAGATGCACCTGATATCTGGAACTGGGAATATATGGTTTCTCTTCCCAATGCTCAAGAAGTATATGATTTATTATCAACCGATAGTTTTCTGTTTGCTGCAACAGGAGACGACAGCGGTGAGGTGTTTTTTTCTACAGATGATGGTGAACATTGGAATAATACAGCAAATATTCAGGGAATTACAGGAGTAAATGTTTTGTTCTCTCCAAGTGACTCCACTATTCTTGCCGGATGTACCAGTAATGGAAGCGTTGGGAAAGTTGCCTTATCTTCTATTCCTGTAACTAATTGGAGCGTAAGCAATAGTCTTGGCTGGGGTGTCGTCTCTTTTGCTTTTAGTAATTCTTTTTTATTGTGTAGCAGCGCTGATTGGGATCCGAAAATCTACATTTCTTATAATGGTACCGATTGGCAACTTTGGTATACATTAAGTGGTTACAGTTCTTTTGCCGACTTCATAAATTTAGGTCCGGATACTATTATTGCCATATCAAGTCCTCAAGACGGTATAGTAGTC
>Ga0209121_10001794_pt1 | contig 22424 bp, 28 predicted proteins | sample Cruoilmetagenom3_FD_187292 | JGI IMG/M metagenome (GOLD analysis project Ga0209121, IMG submission 187292) | Oil polluted marine microbial communities from Coal Oil Point, Santa Barbara, California, USA - Sample 3 (SPAdes) (version 2) | ecosystem: Environmental > Aquatic > Marine > Oil seeps ... | reverse complement strand
GCCGCCCAGCTCAGGAATTTCGATAAAATCTCTTTATTAATCTCAACATTTGTAGATTTTACAAAATTCCTTCGTCTTTTGGTTCGTTTTCTTGGGCGAACAAGAAAATGAAGGGGAACTAAGTTTCGCAATAAGAGAACCAACTGAGTAGGCGCGCCTGCCCGCCAATGCCTAACGGCATCATAGGCGTAGGCAGGCGCGCGCAACCCAAAGCTGTTGCCCGACCCATAAAATAAATTCTTTGGGCGAGTAAGAAAATGAACAAATCAATCATTTTTGTCCAGTAAACAATTGTCCTTTGGATAAAAACTTCTTTTCAATTGCTTCGTTTTAAAACGTACACACCTGCCTACCGCTGTGCCCGCCGCTGGCGGGGCAGGCCGGATAAACCGGTGGTTTATAACACTAAAAAAACCCCGCAGAAATTCTACGGGGTTTTTATCTAATATCTTCAGTTTAAATTACTTTCCTAAAATATGGACAACAACTGTTCTTCGACCAAAATTTCTGGCCTCTTGCAATGTATTGAAACATAAGTCAACACGGTTCCCTTTAATTGCTCCCCCGGTATCCGCGGCTATGGCATTTCCATACCCCTCGACATATAAACGCGTACCAAGCGATATCACCCGTGGGTCAACCGCCACTATTCCAAAACAAGCTTTTGCCCCCGTGGCAGTGCGAAATCCACAACCATGACCGGGAGTATAAGCAGTTGCAGTCACCCTTAAAGTTCGTCCCCCTACATTGCTCGTCGGTTTGGGAGCAGCATTGGAACCCCTGCTTACACTGCTATTAGCCGATGATTTCTTCGTTCCAACCTTAATTACCTGATTTATGGGCTCAAGAGCCACTCTTTCCTCTTTCTTTTCTCTCTTTAACTCCAGTCCACCTTTATAAAAAACCTTATAGACGATCTCCGTGATACCATTTTTCCCGGGGACTATAACCTTTTTTATCCCCTTCGAAAGATGACCATCGTAAACGGTGGTTATTTTAAAAGGAATTGGTTTCTTCACAACCTCTAACCTTCCTTTGGCATGCACAATTCTTATGCGCATATCATCTTCAAGTGGCATATCCAAATCCGGGGTCACCGTATCGAGAGAATTAAAACTAACCCCGCTCATCTTCAGAAATTCACCAACCTTAGCGGCAGTGGTTACTATGGGTTTGTCAACACCGTCAACTTCTAATACCACCGATTTAGCATGCTCGACCGTAACGGTCATTCCTTCTTTTAGATGAGTAGATAAATTGGGGTTAACAGAATCGTAGGATTTAATCTTGATTTCGTTTTCCTTTAGCAGTTCTTTGACCGTCCCCGCATAAGTTGAAACTCTTGTGAAGCGGCCATCGACAGAAAGAGTAATGGTGTTTTTAGCCAGTGCAATACCGGCCGTGGCAAGTATAGCTGCAATTACCACTATGCCAAGAATAACTTTCTTGGCTCCAAGCTTCTTTCAGAATTTCAATATCTTTTCTTTCACAAAATCACTCCTCGTAAATAAGTATTCTTGATACAAGAACTATGCTTGTCCAAGGCAAAACTTGATTAATTTAACACATTTTTACCAAATTGGCAAATTTGCATACCATTAAACTCCAATCCCAAAGAACCTAAGGACATTTTCGATAGTGACTTTCTCAACCTCGGCAAGAGAAATCCCTTTTATGTCAGCAATTTTTTGGGCAATCAAAGGAAGCCACGCGGGCCTGTTTATCTTTCCTCTGTGAGGATGGGGAGCAAGATAAGGACCATCCGTTTCCAAGAACAGTCTTTCTAAAGGAACGGCCCTTATAACCTCGACCGTCTTTTTCGCATTTTTAAAAGTAACGGGGCCTCCAATTGAAATATAGTAACCCATGTTGATAATTTCGTTTAGAAAATCTGTATCGCCCGAAAAACAATGAATAAGCGCCCTTCCGGGAGAAACGCTTGCCTCTTTGAGTATTTTAACAACATCTTCGTGCGCATCCCTATCGTGCACCACCACGGGCAAGTCTAAACCCTTGGCCAAATTCAATTGCCGCAAAAACGCTTTCTTTTGGACATCTCTTGGCGATAAATTTCGATAGTAATCGAGTCCGATTTCGCCAATTGCAACAACTTTTGGTTTACACGCAAGCATTTTAAGTTCTTTTAAAGCTTTCTTGTCAACAGATTTTGCTTCATGAGGATGGACACCGACTACCGCATACACATTCGCATATTTTTCCGCAAAGTCAACAGCCAAGTGAGAGGAAGAAATATCTATCCCGACATCGATGAGAAACCCCACCCCATTTTTTTGAGCTTCCTCAATCAATTCGCTTATATCAGTATCTTTATATAGATCGAGATGAATGTGTGTATCTACAAGCATTTAACAACTCCCTATGCATTATTTTTGTTTAAATCAATTCTTGGGAAGAGCGGCTCTCCCTTTTTAATCTTTGTGCCCACCTTAAGCCCTCCCCAACCAACATCCTCGGGAATCCTTTGAGAAACAAGACTCTCGGTTATTCCCAATTGCTCCCAAATTTTTTGAGATGTCTCCGGCATAAAAGGATAAGTAAGGATTGTAATTATACGGATACTTTCCAAGATATTATACATGACCGTGCTCAAACGCTCATCGTTGCCCTCTTTAAAAAACGCCCAGGGAGCAGCTTCGTCTATATATTTATTTGTTCTTCTCACAAGCCTCCATATATCCGCTAAAATATCTCGGAATTTTAGCTCTTCATATAACCCCGCCAAAGAATCTACAACTGCTTGAGCAATTTTCTTTAAGTCTTCATCGATTAAATCTTCCTTTTTTGGTTCCGGAACCACTCCATCGCAGTATTTATCCATCATCGGAATAGTGCGATGAAGCAAGTTCCCAAAATCATTTGCGAGGTCCGAATTATAGGTTTCTTCCAATCGCTTAATAGAAAAATCACCATCGGTTCCAAAGGGAAATTCGGAAAGCATGAAATAGCGTATCACGTCAGCCCCGTATTTTTCCGAGAGCGCAACCGGGTCAATTACGTTTCCTAACGATTTGCTCATCTTCTGGCCGTTTACGGTGAAATATCCGTGGATAAAATACATCTGAGGAAGCTCTATACCAAGAGCCATTAGAATTGAAACCCATATCGTGGCGTGAACCCTTAAAATATCTTTGGCCATGAGCTGTACGGTGGGCGGCCAAAATTTCTCGAAATTATTTTTATCTTGCGGCCAACCAAGTCCGGTTAAGTAATTTAAGAAGGCGTCCACCCAAACATACGTGGTATGAGAGGTATCAAACGGAAGAGGAATCCCCCAATAAACCTTGGCTTTATCGCGCGATATTGATACATCTTGAAGACCCTCATTCTCTATAAACGAAAGAACCTCGTTTTTCCGCTCTTTTGGCATTATCTTAAACTTGTCGCTCTTTATCAGCTTATATAATCTATCCTGAAAAGACGAGAGCTTGAAAAGGTAGCATTCTTCAGAGCGTTTTTCCGGCTCCGTTTTATGATCAGGGCACCTACCGCCTACAAGGTCCCCCTTCATCTTGAACTGCTCGCAACCCACACAGTAAAGCGCCTCATATTTACCCTTATAAATGTACCCATCATCATACAACTTCTGTAAAACTTCTTTTACAGCATCCTCGTGCCGAGGATTTGTGGTGCGAATAAAATTATCATACTTAATATTTAAATTTCGCCAAGCTACCTTGAACTTCTCCGCAACCTCATCACAAAACTCCTTTGGTGATTTATTCTTTTTTTCAGCCATCTGTTGAATTTTTGTGCCGTGTTCGTCTGTCCCGGTTAAAAAGAAAGTATCCTGGCCACAAAGTTTATGGTACCGGGTCAAAACATCCGCAGCAATCGTCGTGTATGAATGTCCAATGTGAGGTACATCATTAACATAATATACAGGAGTTGTTACATAAAAACTTTTTCTATACAAAAAAACCACCTCAAAAATTTTTTATACCTCTGAATCCCCTAATGCTCGATGAGGTTTTACTAATTTTGTAAATCCATTGCCTTGCGCCAATTAACTTGACTGACATTTTTCACAACCATATAATTGATAACGTTCACTGTCAAGAAATGCAAGGAGAAGAAATTGAAGGCCACGGGTATAGTAAGAAACGTTGATGAACTTGGAAGAATCGTCATTCCTATGGAGATCCGACGCACCTTTGGTATCGGAATCAAGGACCCTCTTGAAATTTTCGTGGAGGGAGACAAAATAATCTTAACCAAATGTAAGAATGCTTGCGTGTTTTGTGGCTGTGAAAATAATATTGTAATCTTTAAGAACAAATTCATCTGCAATAACTGCAAAAAGGACATTCAAACAACTTAATTCCCGCCCTCTTTTGCTGAAATATCTTTTACCGCCTCATAAACTACCCGCTTTGGCAACTCGCATTCTTTTGACACCATTTTAATTGCTTCTTTCTTACCAAATCCCCTACTCATCAAAATCACAACTTCATTCCGAACCGTCTTGCCGTCAAAATCCCTTTTCTTTTTGGCCCCTTCAAATACAACAACTATCTCCCCTTTAAGCTCCCTATCTTTTATTTTCGACAAAACTTCGGTTATGCTCCCCCTTATAACTTCCTCAAATTTTTTAGTGAGCTCCCTTACCAGCGCCATCCTTCTGTCTCCGAGAATCTCAAGAGAGTTCTCGAGAAAATTCTTGACCCTGTGAGGGGATTCGTAAAACACTAAGGTCCTTTTGCCGGATGCCAATTCACTCAAAACCCTGCACCGTTCCCCCTTTTTTTTAGGAGAAAAACCCTGAAAAACAAAACTATCGGTGGGAAGACCGGATATAACTAAGGCTGAAACTGCTGCGCAAGGACCTGGCAGAACTTCGATATCAACTCCGGATTCAACACACGTTTTAATCAAATGGTAACCGGGGTCAGACAACCCGGGCGTTCCGGCATCAGATACAAGGGCTATTTTGCTGCCATCTTTCAATTTACGAAAAAGATTCTTAGCTTTAACTATCTCATTATGCTCGTGATAGCTTGTAAGTTTAGTTTTTATGCCATAACGAGTAAGTAGTTTTTTAGTATGTCTGGTATCTTCAGCAGCGATAAGGTCAACCCCTTTTAGCTCCTCTAAAACACGCAACGTAATATCCTTGAGGTTGCCAATGGGGGTAGCACAAATTAAAAGTTTTCCTTTACCCATAAACCAATAATAACCTTTTTTAGATAAATTTATAGTCTAAAGCCACTGCTAAAAAATTGAAAAAGAAATTGATGCAAAACCATTAGCGCGTAAAGAAAAGTAATAAGAAAAGTAATAAGAAAAGTTGCCCAGAAATATCTGAACTTAAATAAAATCAAAGCCCCAGCTATGGCTGCAAGAAATTTTATTAAGGCCGCTTGTGTAAATGAGAGCCCAGCTAAACTTAAAATAACGGTACCGGATTTCAACCCCCCCGCAGCAACTCCTCTGACGGTCAAAAAAAAGTCCAAGACGTTCAACAAAAGAAAAAGAGTTAAAACCCCCGCAAAAACAAAAGTTTTTTTTCTCCTAAACGTTGGAGACATTTTTATGGTATAAGGAACATCACTAAAACGACGTCGTTTAACGCGACGATCAATATAGACATCTATCTTTTTTTGGCGACGGTCACTTTTTCTTTTTTCCATAACCTCCCTCATTAATCCAATTTTAACAAAAAGCAAAGCCCTTCGCTCAAATTATGTTTTTACCGGCACAGCTACGTTTTTTAGCTCTTGAAAAAAAAGTGTCCAAACAGTAAAGACAAATGTCCTGTAAATCCCCCCAGCAAAGACAAAAGCGATGACAATGGGAAGCAAAAGAACAATGGCCAGCAGAGAAGAAACGTTGGGGAAGAAACCAAATATAATTGGCAGTATAAAGATGACCCCCGTAACCATTGCAATTCCCATGTTTATCACAAGCATTAATAACCACATTAAAAGGGTGCTTCCCGGATTTGACCTAAACAGTCGATAGCCTTCTATTATGGACTCAAAGAGTTGTCTTTTTTCTAATACACAAAATCTTTCCGCAAAAGAGTGGGTAAGGGTAAGCAGCGCAATCGCAATTACTAAACAAACCATAAAAATTAAACTTGATAAAAAGAGAAGAGCAAAACCAAACACTTCCCTTTGTTTGATAAATGCCAAAATCACGGGCAAAAACAGAATTCCAAAGACCAGAAGAAAAATAATTGCAAAGGGAATCCAGATAAAGATCGAGATACCGAAAAGACGCAGCCAGGTGGACCATCCATGTTTAAATCCTCGCCCTATCTGAGTTCCACCAACCGTCTCAACGTCATTTACCATACCAATCAAAGCTCCCCGGCTCACGTACTGCAAAACAACACCTGCTATCACAAAAACAAAGGAGATTAGAAGAATTGCAATAATAATCTGAGGAGTTAAAAAATTAAACGGCTGCTTTATTTGTTGGGCAAATCTCCCAGTGTTCTGAGGAGTAAAATCTCTACCTCTAAATATATATTGCAATTGCGGACTGGAACCTCCGCTACCCAAAATAGCAATAAGAATTCCGAAAAACCACATTGACTTATGCTTCCAGGTTATTTTCATAGATTTCTTCAATATTTCCAAATAATTCATCTCTTCCCCCCAAGAATAACCATAAGTCCCTTTTATCTTACCAAATCTTACGCTATTTTTAATTATTTCACATGTATCTCAAAAACTTATTTCTACTTCACCCTGTTTTCTCCTGCTAAAAGTAAAAACCAGCAAATTAATTGCCATATCATTTTTAGGCGGAGAAATAGATTGTTCAGGAAATAAGCCGAAGCTGTTTGAGGCCCGATTTATCGGGGCAAGTTCTGCAGGCGCCTGAACAACCGTACATTTTGGAGCCGTAAAAAATGATCGGCCGCCCTTCTTTTGGTTCGTTTTCTTGGGCGAGCAAGAAAATGAAGGAAGTAAAGTTTCGCAATGAGAGAATCGACTGAGTAGGCGCGCGCAATCCGGAGCTGTTACCCGACCCATAAAATAGATTCTTTAGGCGAGTAAGAAAATGAACAAATAAAATTTATTTTTGTCCGGTGGACAATTGTCTTTTGGATAAAAACTTTTTTCAATTGCTTCGCTTTAAAACGTACACACCTGCCTACCGCCGTGCCCGCCTCTGGTGGGACAGATAGGCCGAGTAAACCGGTGGTTTATAGCACAAACAAAAAGGCCCTCGCGGGCCAATTTGCAATAACCTAATTTTTATCCTTAAAACTTATTCTTCAACTATCGCTTCATTGGGACAAATATCAACGCAAGTCCCACATTCAGTACATTTCTTCTGGTTAATCTCATACTTATTCTCTACCTCAACAATAGCACCAGAAGGACACTCATCAGCACACGCACCGCAGCTCAAACAATCGTCCGTAATCCGATAGGCCACAAATTACACCTCCATTTAAAAATAATTGCAAAAAGCATACCCGAGGTTTGGAAATATGTAAAGAATTTACGTACTAAAATGCCGCATATGTATTACATGGTGATTTATTCGACCTTAGTCAACCTGTATGTCCTCTTGCCGAGCTTCATCTTTTTTCCATGACTGAGCTGAACACTCCAGTCAACAGAGGGGAAAATAGTGCGAAATTTATCTTTTGCAGAAGTATCCTTTAAACGACTGTCCTCCATGCCCTGCGCAGAATTAACTAAATCGACGCTGGCTTGATCGATAGCAACGGGGTCGTGCGAAGCAAGTATGCCCACATCCCTGACAATCGGGGCATCACTCCAGCCCCAACAATCGCAGTCGGGCGTTATATTCATCACAAAATTAAAAAAGCCTACCTTATCTATTTTATTTCTTATAGCACCCAGAGCATACTCAGCAATTTTTTCCTGAATGATATCCGGTTCCGTCTCCCAGTTTATAGCTATTGCTTGAAACAGACATGTCACAGTACATTCCCCACAGCCTATACATTTCTCGCGTTCTATCTCGGCCTTACCCGAAATGTTTATCTTAATGGCTCCGGCGGGACACCACTTAATACACTTTTTACAGCCGGTGCATATCTCTGGATTAACTTCAGGGAGAACATCGGAATGCATCTCTTGTTTCGCGCTTCGGCACCCCAAACCCATCCCGATATTTTTGAGTGTTCCCCCAAAACCTGTAAGTTCGTGACCCTTAAAATGAGAAACAGCAATCAAACAATCCGCCAAATAAGCCGCGCTTGCGATTTTAGCCTTTTTGAAATGTTTGCCATCAATTTCAACTTCAAAATAATCTTTCCCGTTCAAACCATCCGCAATTACAAGAGGCGCACCCACAACACTGTAATCAAAACCATTCTCTATAGCAGTTATGAGATGATCCACGGCATTTGCTCTTGAGCCAACATAAAGAGTACTTGTATCGGTAAGAAAGGGCTTCCCTCCGTAAGCTTTTATCTTATCGACAATCCGACGAATAAAAATTGGAGGCACGAAAGCGGTGTTCCCTCGCTCACCAAAATGAACCTTCACCGCTACCATGTCGCCCTTTTCTATAAAATCACCGAAACCCGCCTTGTCAAAAAGAGCTTCCGTCTTATCAAGCAAGCTTCTTTTCTTACCGGCCCTCATATCAGAAAAATAAACCTCAGTCATGATGGCCTTCAATCTCCTCCCTAATTAAAGCAGCTGCGCCCATAAAACCGGCTCTATTGCCAAGTTGAGCTTTCACAATTTTTACAATTTCTGAATTAGGTTTAATGGCCCGATTTTTGACCACATCCTCCGCAAATTCCAAAATTAAGTCGCCTGTTTCGGCCACACCGCCACCAACAATTATTAGTTCCGGGTTAAAGATATTTACCAAATTTGCGAAAGCCACGCCGACATTCTCGCCTATCTCCCGTAAAATCCCAACCGCCAACTCATCTCCTTCCATGGCCGCTAAAGCAAGAGATTCACCATTAATTTTGTCCATCTCCCCACCAGCCATCTTTAAGATAAGCGCATTCGGCCTTTCCGCAATGGCCTTTCTCGCCTTTCGGGCGATGGCCGGCCCAGCCGCCATCGCCTCAAAACAACCATAGTTGCCACAGGCACAACGAGGACCATTTTTATCGATTACCATGTGGCCAATCTCGGCTGCGCAACCAATTGATCCTCGATAAATTTCATTATTTATGATTAAACCGCCGCCTATTCCCGTACCTATGGTCACACAGACAATTTGGGAGGCTCCCCTCCCGGCGCCAGAACATTTTTCCCCCCAAGCAGCAACGTTGGCATCATTATCCAAAAAAACGGGAACTTTAAAATATTCGCTAATGGTGCTCTTTAAACAAAAATTTCTAAACGGAAGATTTGGAGAAAAGATGACCGTGCCGCTTTTGAAGTTTACCGTCCCCGCTACGCCTACCCCAATACCTCCAATATCTTTTACGGCAATTTGGGCAACATTAAATATTTTCTCGATGAGAGATATCGCAAGTTTCGCAACGTGCTCACCGTCCTGCAACCCCATCTGCCGATGAGCACAGAGCTCCGAAGGACCGATTTTAGGAGTCGGCTCAATAAGTTCACAAACCACATCATTTTTCTTATTGATGAGGGCAACAGCGGTTTTAGTCCCCCCTATATCAACTCCTATTACAAAATTATCGTCCGGCATAATCTTTATCACATTCACCTGTTTTTATATCGCTTACTAAATCTTTTGAGTAAACGCAAATGCGGTTCCTTCCCCGCTCTTTTGAAAAGCTTAAAGCCTGATCCACTTTATCAATAAGTTTGAGTTCATCATCAGCATCGGTGGGATAGGTGACCACACCGGCACTTATGGTTATCTTTTCTCCTTCAAAGTCCGCTTCTTCAACGGCCCTCCTTATTCTTTCCGCCACCTCTGCCGCTTCGCCGCTTGTGTTCGGCAAGATAACCGCAAATTCTTCCCCTCCGTATCTTGCTACAATATCAACGGCTCTCACCTGCTCGTTAATAATTTTGGTCATTTTCTTCAAAAGTTCGTTCCCTTTTGCGTGCCCAAACTTATCATTAAACGGTTTAAAAAAATCAATATCCAGCATAATCAAGGAAAGTTTGCTCCCAAATCTATCCGCTCTCTCTTTTTCTTCCCCTATCCTGTCGATAAAATAACCATAATTATGGAGCCCGGTAAGCTTGTCAACCATTGAGAAATGCTCAAGTCTATCACAACTGTCTTTCAGTTTTTTTGATATCCGGTCTAAAACCAAACCCATCATCAACATGGTTAAAATCTCGATTCCCATCTGGGTAAAAGAAACATCGCTTACCAAGAAAAGAACAGCGGCCGCACCCAAAGAAACCAATACCCCGCCCCATGCATCAAAAAACAGCGCGGCAAAAACAAGCGGTATATAAAATAAACCGAAAAATGTAGCATCTTTTGTTGTCACATTTACAAGACAAGCTAAAGCAAAACTTATAATTATTGCCACTAAAGCACCTATCTTTGAGCGGGACCTTAACAAAGAAACCATCTCCTTAGATTTTATACTGCAATTATTCACGAAAAGACGAACAAATCCTCCTGTCAACTTCAAATTTTGCTAAAATAGTTTTGTTTATTATACGTATAATTTAACAGAAGGGCCAAAAATGAATTTGGGGAGATTTGCATATTTTGCAAAATATTACGTGGGCACAAAAATATCAAAAAACAAGAGGCCCCTTCTGGCTGGAGTTAAACTTACCCATCGCTGCACCTTAAAATGCCGTCAATGCCCCTTCTGGCAGAGACCAGGAAGTGATATTAAATTCGCCGATTTAAAAAAAATTATGAAAAATTTATATCAACAGGGGGTAAGAATATGGCTGATGGAAGGCGGCGAACCTCTTCTTTGGAGAGACGGCAAGTTAAACATCAATGATGTCGTCGCAGAAGCTAAAAAATACTTTTATTGCGTCGGGATAACCACAAATGGAACGCTCCCCATAGATGTAAAGACCGACGTTGTTTGGGTAAGCATCGATGGTTTAAGGGATACTCATAATTACTTAAGGTGCAATTCTTTTGACAAGGTCATCGAGAACATTAAAAATTCAAAACATCCGCATATCTTTGCAAATATAGCAATCAATCGTTTAAATCACCAAGAGGTCCCCGAGCTGGTAAAATTTCTCTCCGAAATTGTAAAGGGAGTAACAGTTCAGTTCTTTTTTCCTTATCCCGAAAGTGAAAATTTGACCATATCATGGGATGATAGAGAAAAGGTGCTAAATGAATTGATAAAATTAAAAAGAGAAGGGTGGCCGGTAATTGATAGTTTTACCGCCTTAGAAGCCCTCAAGAAAAATACATGGAAATGCGAACCCTGGATGGTTGTATCGGTGGAAAGAGATGGAGCCGTCACTCAAGGATGTTACCTTAAAAATAGAACCCCCTACGAGAACCCATGCAAGATTTGTGGACTTGCTGCCCACACCGAGCTGTCACTATCTTACCATTTAAACTGGGAAGCCATGAATGTGGGCAGGAAAACAATGAAAATTTTTTAAGCTTTTATTAAACTACGCTTTCTTTTCTAAGCAACTCACCAACAGCTTTAACAAACTTTCGAGGTTTTACATAGTTTAAATAATCTACACTGTCACTTCGTTGGATATCATCTGTTTTTACCACGGGAATCGACATCTTCATTTCCTTTAACTGCTTTCCGGTCTCTTCGGAGTCCGTTAAGATTAAATCAAAATCAGAGCCGGCCAATGTGCTCAAATCAAAGTTCCTGCTGTCCTCTCTTTCGACAAAATATCCCTCAGCTGAAAGAGCCATCCAATAAATATTAACCGGAGAAAGTTTCTCTTCAATTAAAAGTAGTTTTTTCTTAGAATTTTCTTCTTTATAGAGCATGCCTCTCCCATCTGATTCAGCAGATTCCGATATGCTAAAAAGAGATCTTGCTTTGCTTACTTCCTCGTCAATTTGCAAAAGAATTCTTAGAGAACTGCTGTCTGATAATTTCAGCATATTCCATGCTCCTTCGTCGATACCTTGAATAATGTCATCCCCTCTAAACCCTATCCCTCTTAACTTGCAAAATATATTGGCAAAATAGACTATAGCTATAATTTTTTGATCAAAAACATTTAATCCCCTGCCAAAGATGGGCGCATGATGATATCTGATTACTGCCCTTAAGGTATAAGGCAAATTCCACTTGGAAGCCACTTGCTCGCCCATTTGAGCATGGCTGATACCATATATTTTCTTCTCAGCATCGAACATGCTTAACCCCTCGTTATCAACTAAATCCATCACCTTGATAAAATCTTTCCTTAAATATAAATCAAAAGTAATTTTACCTATATCGTGTAAGAGACCTGCAATAAACGCTTCTTCTGGCTCTGGATAACTCGTATACTTTGCGAGGAGACGAGCAGCCGACGCACAACCCAAAGAATGTTGCCAAAACTTATTTTTATCAAGAAGCGCCTCTTCGGATTTTTTGCCAAGCACTTCAAAGACTGAAAGTCCGAGGGTCATGTCTTTTATGGTCTGATAGCCCAAAATTACAACAGCGTGCGTTACCGTCGATATTCTCTCCGAAAAACCATAAAAAGCAGAGTTAACAATTCTGAGTACCTTTGCCGTGAAAGCAGGGTCTTTTGATATAACTTCCGCCAAATCCTTTGCCGCCGAGCGTTCATCATTAACAACAGCAAGCATTTTGCTAACCACTTTGGGAAGTGGTGGTAAGTCTCGCATTCTTCCAACTACAGTTTTTAGTTTGTCTTCATCCAAGTTTATCACCTAAAAACCCATGATATTTGCAAAGACTTCCCTATTAAAACCCACTTCTCAACAATTTTAAATCGCTCAGCATATCCGCTAAAACCTCATCTTTTAAAATCCAAATTCTCCGAAAATTTTATAAAAACACGCTGGTATCTCCGGCAATATCTCCTTTTCCAGTTAATCATCATTTAACTTTCCCCTCAAATTTTTTATCGGTAAATTTCCAAACTAACTTTACTTTTTTATTTAAAAAAAGAAAGTCGATAGCCTTATCAACTTTCTTTGCACCACCTCTATCGATTTTTTACCCGTTTATAAAAATGAAACTTATCTCGTAGCCAAACTATTTCTCTCCAAGTTAACTAAATCTTCAAGACTTGTATCTTTGAGAACATCCATCATTTTCCTTTGTGCTTCCATCCAAGCATTTCGAATGGAACATTTATCGATTTGTATAAGACAACCTGTCCTCGTTTTGCATTCCCCAATTACTGCAACGCAGGGATTAGATGGTTCAGAAAAACTTTGTATTTTTTCTACAACATGCGTTATGCTAATCTTTGCCGGATCACACGATATTCTAATTCCCCCTCTCGACCCTCTGAAACTTGATATAAGACCACCCTTAACCAAACTCGCTATAATTTGAGCCATAAACCTCGGAGGAATTTTACGTCTTTTCGCAATATCTTTTGATAATACAAGCGCCCCATCGGGCTGACTGGCTAAATCAACCATTATCTTAAGAGCATAACAAGTTTTTTTGTTAAACTTTACAAATTTCACCTTCCAACCTCCAAAATATTTTTACCTTACAAAGAATGTGTAACTTTATCACATTTATCCGGTATTTGACTTTTGTTTAAAATTTTAATCAGTTAGAAACTTGGACTTCTTGCGAATTTGCCCTTTCAGCCAAGATGCCCACTCATCAATCCCACTGGCATACTTGCAAGAAACTTTAAAAATATTTATAGCCGGGTTCAATCCGTTCAATCCATTCTCTAAACTCTCCAAATTAAAGTCAACATAATCCAACAAGTCAATTTTATTTAAAACAAGGACTTCCGACTCAACAAATATGCTGGGATATTTAAGTGGCTTATCATCCCCCTCCGGGACACTCAATATAACCATCTTAACGGTTTCGCCCAAATCAAATTCCACGGGACAAACAAGATTTCCAACGTTCTCAATGATGATAATATCCAACGAATCGAGGTCGAGCATATTTAAAGCGCCTCGAATCATGTTTGCATCAAGATGACAGGCACCACCCGTATTTATTTGAATTGCAGCAACACCATGTTCTCGAACCTTTTCAGCATCAACCTTTGAAGCAATATCTCCTTCAATTACAGCTACATTCAAGTCATCTTTCAAAGCTTCAATGGTTTGCAATATAAAACTGGTCTTTCCCGCCCCGGGAGAAGCCATTAAGTTTATTACATAAATTCCCTTATTCTCAAAAATCTCCTTTAATTTAGCGGCAAGTTTATCGTTAGCCGCTAAAATGTTTTGCCGAAGTTTGATTTCCATTTAATTCCCAACCTCTTCTTTCTCAATTTCTATTGCTGAAATCGCCAACTCTTTACCTGCAATTATTTTCATGCCTTCACCTCACTCGCAAAGAAAATCAAGATTTTCCACCCTCTTAACGCTACCACAACGAGGGCACTTTGCTTGAAGCGGTACATCTACTATTTCTACCTCAGCACCATCTGCAATGGTGTCTTTGCTCATCAACTCAAAATAAAATTGAACGCAATCGCCGACTATGTTTGTAAGCTCCCCAATTTCAAGCTTCACCTTTTTTATTTTCTTAGCATTTCTCTTTTCGGCTTCGATAAAAACTATAGATAAAATGTTTTCGGTCATTGCTATCTCATGCATGTTTAACAACTCCCATTCGCCAGCCAACAGCTTACTCTATCAGCCAACCAACAAACTAGCTAACCAGCAATCTTCTTATAAAGACAACAACCCCCAAGATGACACCAGGAAAGAAAAACCACCATGGGAAAGCATATACCATCGGAGACTTAAAAACCGCGGTGTAATTAAGGGTAAAAGACAAAATAACCATCAAAACTGCCAGAAACTCAAAAAATAAATCCAAAGAGCTGAAATTAATCTCATCTTGCGTCAAGGTTAAAAGAGCCATCGTAATAAAAAGAATAGATATTAAGATGGGCGCGGCAACAGGGCCAATCCAGGGAACGGGAATGAGAAAAAGCAGGTCTAAATCGAAGAACCCACCCGGCCAGCGCAGCAAAACCCAAAGCCAAACATAATAAAAGATATCCCAAATCCCAAACGAAAGAAAAAAATAAGCCGCCTTGTCTTTAAGTTTCTTGCCCACAATAAAGGCAATGGAAAACAGCATAACAATAGTTGCGACTTCTCGACCCACCTCCACAAACGCCATCTTAGTGGGAATCATCTTTAACGGAAAGAAAAAACCCTCAGGATAGTAAAGCGCCCTCAGGTAGACGACAACCGTCGCTTCCAGATAGGCCATTGCCACGACAAATATTCCAACTCCCAAGATTTTAAACTTTTTTTCATTCAGATTTTTCATGGCATCCTTTTTACCATCATCACTTAAGAAAAGTAAGCAGCCAGAGTGTGCGCCCTATTCTGACTAATTCCAATCTGGAGAAATTAACCTTAAAACAAATTAAAACTCTTTAGCCAAACATAAAAAGATGTCCAAAATTTCAAATAAGAAGAGGGGGTAAGCTACCTTACCTTTGGTTTTTTTCCTCTTAATCTTCCCATCACATCTTCACTTCTATTACCAGTTAAATCTCGATGGTTTCCAGATGGTATATTTAATCCTTCTAAACCAGCTTTCACGCTTTGATACCCCTTTTCTAACTACAATGACGGAACTTTTAGCTTTTCTAATAACCTCATCGGATAATGAGCCAAAAATAATGCTCTTAAAAACCCAATCGCCTGAAGCGGACATAACCACAAAATCGTAGTTTTCCGTTTCGCAAACTATCTCCTCAGCTACTTTTGAACTTTTACGACTTCCCGTCCCGGCCGATACACCAGACACATTTGCAAGTTTGTTTTGGTAATCTTCAATTATTTCAACCTCTTCCTTATTGGCCCTTGGGTTTATAACCCTAAAGAAAGAAATCTTGGCACCGACAAATTCAGCAATACTGCCTGCAATTGAAACAGTAAACTCCGCATACGGTCCGATGGGGGTTGACACCAACACTTTATTTATCTCTTTTATTCCCTTATTATCTTTAAATGCCACAACGTCGCAAGAAGCATGCTGCATAACCCACTCTTCCACGTTTTCCAGCACCTTAACCCTTCCAAGTTTCCCCTTCCATTCAAGCACCATCAGATTACAACCTTCTTTTTCGGCCAGCTCTAATATGTCTTTCTTTGGAGAATAAGAAGAAATTAATGTGGCTTCGGCCTCAACACCCAATCCCCGGCAGTCCTCAACAATTTGGTTCAACATCTCTTCGGTCTCTCTTAGTTCGTCCCCCAACATCCCCATTCGTGAAGAGAAAGAAACTGAGGGAGATAACTTCATCATTTTTACGGCCAAAATTCTCCCATTCCTTTTTTTAGCAATTGCACACGCTATGGAGATTAAGTGTTTACTATATTTTGTCCCTCTAAGCGGAAGCAAAATCTTGTAATGTCCTTCATCAACCGGACTGTTTTTAATTTCATCCATTCTTCGCAACGCCATCCTGGCTCTTAGACCCCTGGAGATATCCAAAGCCACGCTCTTATTTTCTACCCTGTCTCTACCCCACAGATAATACCAGCCCAAGCCACCAAAAATGAACAGGAGGGCTGCAATCGTTGGCATTGCTCCCATCGCCGGTATTAAACTCAAAGAGGCAATCGTTCCTATAATCTGTACCAAGGGATAGCCCGGAGACCTGAACGAGGGTTTAAACCAGAGGGGTTTGTTGACTCTCATTAATATTACCGAGACGTTGATGAGTGAAAAGAGCACCAAGTTAAAAGCGCTGGCAAGCTCCGCCAAACCGATAACATCGACAAAAAGAACCAATAAAATCATTGCCCCCGCAGTTACAAGAATAGATTTATATGGCGTATAAAATCTGCCGTGAACTTCACTCAGCCAATCAGGTATTAATCCATCTCGGCTCATTGCAAACAAATACCTCGGTGAACATAAAATTACAGCGTTTCCCGTAGAGAAAGTCGCCAAAAGACCGGCAAAAGCCAAAATTGTCATACCGATATCACCCATAAAAATCTTGGCCGCCTCCACAACAGGAGTCTCCGTCCCCGCAAAAAACCCGTGGGGAGCAACCCCCGCAATCACAAACATTACCAAAATGTAAAGGAGAATAATCATAATTGTAGACAGGATAATTGCTTTGGGAATTGTTTCTCGAGGGTTCTTTATTTCTTCAGCTATTGCCAAAACTTTTATAAGCCCGACGTAAGAAACAAAAACCAGACCGGCCACCGTAAAAACAGAATCCCAACCATATGGAAGAAGGGGTTTATAATTAGAAAAATTAACTTCAGAAAGACCCCAACCGGTAAAAACGACCAATATAATCAGCAACCCGATTACCATTAGAACTTGGGTGTTTCCACTTTCCTTCGCTCCCACGACATTTATGAAAGTCAAAAAAACAATTGCCGCTATTGCCACAGGAACCACGGGTAAGTGAACAAAAAGTGCAAAATAATAAGCAAAACCAACTACGGCAAAAGAGCCTTTAAAAACCAGACCTACCCAGCTTCCCCAACCCGCTACAGAACCGATGGCCGGCCCTAAGCTCCGATTAATAATGTGATAGCTTCCGCCGGCCTTAGGCATACCCGACACAAGTTCGCTTGCCGATAAAGCAGCGGTTAGAGCAATTAGCCCGGCAATTGCAAAGGAAATTATGGCACCGCTCCCCGCCTCCGATATAGCAATCCCCGGAAGAACAAAAATGCCGGCCCCTATCATCGTCCCCATACTTATGGAAACCGCAGACATAAAACCCACATTTCTTTTCAGTTTCCCTTTGATTTTATTCTTCATAAGAACGCATCAGCCCCAACAATACTTTTGGATCTTTATCGGTAAGCAATTAAACTAATTAACGTATTTTAACAGAAGAGCTTGCGCCAATAATAGTAGCTCTTAAAAAAACAAGAAAACCAGAGCAAAAACTTGCCCTGGTAAACTGCTTTTAAGCGCCATATTTTGTGCTTATTTTAAAGCTTCTGACCCATTAATCCAAAGGATTGTCCTCTGGATAAAACCATGTCGCCAACTTCGTGATTAATATTCTCGGCAACCACGGGGCATTTCACTTTAAAAAGAAAGAAGATTGGCCTTTTTTCACCCGATAGAGCTTCGAAATTACCCTGGCCTTTGCTTATTATCATCTTGGCACCATTGAACCGCTCGATAAAATCAGGGGAGCAAAGTTCAAGAACAGTGGCCGGCGCATCAGAGCCAGTTGAAATCAGCTCGGTTACATCGTTGTGAATTCCGCACTCTCTGGCATCATCCAGCGTGGCGTCATTTATGATGGGCGCGCCCCGCACCGCATAAACTACTCTCTTACCCATGCTTTCGATGACCTCGACCAAAAGACGGTCAAACACGACTTCCCCAGCGTTATCACCCAGATAAAGTACTTCTTCAGTGTCTTCGATAAAATCGCAAAATATAGAGTAGTCGAGCGTGGCAAATTCTTTATGAAAAGCCTCTTTAATTTCCTTTTCAACATCAAAAGAATTCCCAACCCCAAAATCGATGATGTTTCCCGCGATGACCATTCTTATTGAGGTAAGAAGAGGATCCGCCGAATTTAAAACTTTTTCTCTTAGTTGAGGATAAAGCCCCAGAGCCATCTGATTATATTTGTCTTTAACTTCTTTATACGGGTCCAAGCTACCCGTCAAATCCCGAACTATCTTGTGAATCTTTCTCGACACCGAAGGAGGTGATTCATCAAGACAAATATTTGAAAACTCCTTGGCCACTTCCTGCAAAACTTCTTTATGAAGAGCTTCATCATCGGAAACCATTCTGGAAGCTTCCAAGGCCTGTCTAAAAAAACACGAAATGCAGTCCAAACATGTCTTCAATTAAATTCTCCTTTAGTGAAATTTTTAAGTTACTTTTTTAGCCCTTAGAATAATAATATATTTTTCCGTCTTTAGTAATGCTTTTTAATTTGCCTTTTTTATTTAGCATTTCAATATACTTAATCAATTCCAACCTATTAGCCCCTAAAACTTTTGAAATATCTCCAATCGTGCAAGGCCTTCGTCTGAGAAGAGCTAAAACTTCTTCTTCTTTAACATCTTTTATAAACAATCCCTCAGATATACCCTTAAAATCAGCTATAATCTCGCAATCATTCCCGATAATTTCTCTTGCGATTTCTAATTCCGCATAATTAAGAGGATGAACCTCTCTGCCACCCGGCGGTCTTACGACTGTATTTAACTGAACCTTATTGGGTTTTATCAATCCCACAGCTTCTTTAATTCTCTCGAGCTCCTTTTCGCCATCGTTTATCCCTCGGCAAAAAAGAACCTCCAGCCAAACTTCGCCCTTAAATTCTCTGATGAAAGAACGCAGTCCTTCGATAATATCCCCTATTTTAAGAGATGAACAAGGCACATTTACCGCTTTAAAAATCGAAGGCGTAACCGCGTCCAAAGATGGAAACACGACATCGGCCTCCATTAAATCTTCTTGAACATCCTCGCGAAACAGAAGAGAACCGTTCGTGAGCACGGCAACCGGAATGGGGGTTAAATTTTTAACTTCCCTTATCATCTTTCCTAACTCGCTGTTTAATGTGGGTTCCCCGCTCCCGGAAAAAGTAATGTAATCAATTTGTCCCTTAAATTCAGATAAAAAAAGAGCTAATTCTTCTAAAACATCTTGAGAAGAAATATATGCTTTCCGCTCAACCGTCTTTAAAGTGGTTTCGCCAAGCTGGCAATAAACACAATCATAACTGCATATTTTGAAGGGAATTATATCGACACCAAGCGAGAACCCTAATCTTCTGGAAGGGACAGGACCGTAGACATACTTCATTAAAATCTTCCACGACCCTTCCCGTGTCCCATTCCACCGCCGCGACCCCCTCCGGGAAACTTCGTCGCTCCTTGGCCCGGCTTAAAATAAGGGCCGACATTTGCCTGAGCCGTTGACTTGAGTTCACCCGCTTTAAACTTTTCAACAACTTCTTTAATCGTCCCGGCAACACCTGTTATCACTTCAATCCCAGCGGCTTGAAGAGAAGAGAAAGCATTTGGTCCGCAGTTTCCCGTTAAAACCGCCTTTACACCCCTTTCGGCCATAAACTGAGCTGACTGAATACCTACGCCGCTTACGCCCATGATATTTGGGTTTTCGGTGGCTTTAAAATCCATCGTTTCGGTATCAACAAAAACAAAGTATTGACACCGGCCGAAACGTGGGTCAATGGAGGAATTTATGTCTGGTCCCGTCGAACTTACCGCTATCTTCAAAAAAATCTCCCCCTTTTACTCAAATTAAGTGAGTGGTCTTTTCTTTAAATACGAACGGAAAAATTGAGAAATTCTCTGTCCGAACCTTACAACATCAATTATCATTTGAGCGATCTCAACCACAACATCCGATTTGGAATAACTCTTGTTTAATTCAACCGCGGGCCCAAGCTCCGCAACATCGCTCTTTTTCGGTACTATATCTTCTCTCGCTTCTTCTTTTTCTCGACGACCCTTTCTTGACCCCACAAGCATTACCTCCTCATCGAGAGCTATGATTCCTTGCCAACAAAAAACCATAGCCACAATACAAGTTATTCCTTCTTGTTGATTTCGTCGAGACGTTTCTCTACCATATCTAAACGCTCTTTCAACAAACCTGCCTCTTCCTTAAGAATATCTTTTTCTGTTTTCGGCTCCCGGGGAACCATCCCCTCTTGACCCCGGCCAGGGCTGTAGCCAAAGCGTGCCCAACCCGGCTGGCCCGTTGCGTAATACATATTTCTATATCCTCTGCCTCCCGGTGCAAAACCTTCGCGAGGCCTTCTTGGATAACCTGCTCCGTAAGATGGTGAGCAATTCCCTCGTCCCCCACCCGTCATGGGCCCTTCACCTCTTGGTCCCGTTCCATTGAATCCAGGCATAAAAATCAACTCCTATAATTAAATAAGTTTAAAACCGTCTTCCACAACCACCTCGGCGTCCAAAACCTCCGCCTCGACGAAAACCGAGACCTAAGCGAGGCCTTGCGTATGAATACAGCCTTGGCGCGCCAAGCAACGAAGGCATCGGCCCAACAGGACGATCAATCCCTGAGGCAGCATAGCCTTCATACGGTAGTGCGCAATATCCTCTTGCGCCACCCGTCATTGGCCCTTCGCCCCTTGGTCCCGTTCCATTAAATCCTGGCATTTATTTCACCTCCTTTTGACAATCCTTGCACAAACCATAAAAATCCAGTTGATGAGCATCTATCTCAAAACTATGTTTTTGACTCAATTCCTTCTCTATCTTTTTAACAAGGCCGGTTTCCTCGGTTAAAAAATCATCATAATTAATTATCCGACCGCAATTTCTACATATAAGGTGGTGATGATGCCCTTTTTCGCCAGAGGCAAGCTCATACCTGGCTCTACCATCACCAAAATCGAACTTACAAACCAAACCCATCTGCACCAGAAGGTCTAATGTCCTATAAACGGTTGCAATACCTATCCCTTTTTGTATTTTTCTCACTTCAAAAAAGACATCTTCGGCAGTTAGATGACAACGCTTTTTACTTAAAACGTCTAAAATAGCACTCCTTGAGGCAGTTATTCTATAACCGCGTTCTTCAAAATTATTTCTCCATCTTGGACCATGCATTGCAAATCTCCTTTTGATAATGGTTCTCATTATTATTTAACCCGAAAAAGAGTCTTGTGTCAAGTGAGAAGGGATTGATGGGAATTCATGAAATCATGACTATGGGTCACAAGACTGTTGAATAATAGCCAAATGAACGCTTTTTCGCGTCATTGCCTAGTATAGGTCTAACGATGAGGCGAAGCCCTGTCTGCCGACATGCAGGCAATAACAAAATTCAACAACCTCATCACTTGGATATCATAATGTGAAATACGGGATTTTTAGAAAAAATCGCGCAGAGATAAAATCACATAAAAATTGAGCAATTAGAAAGAGTGCTAAAATTCACTACCAATCATGTATGGACCTACTCTCCAATATCAACAGCGTGATCAGCCATTCGCTCAAAGAAACAGCTTATCATTATTACTTTAACATAAACTTCAATTTTTATCGGCTTTGCAAATCCGATTTCGCCCACGACCCTTGGCTTTATAGAGAGCATCATCCGCCCTTTTAACCAACTCATCGAAGGTTTCTGAGCCGTCGTACTGAGCAATACCAAGACTTACAGTAAACTTGACTACATCCTCATTTTTATTTTTAATTCTTAATCTTTCAATCACAGAGCGAATTCGCTCGGCAATGCGAAAGGCTTCATCCATATCAGCCTCGACGCAAACAACAAAGAACTCCTCGCCGCCATATCTTCCAACAAAATCGTTTGCTCTTATGTAAAGGTTACACGCTTAGCAGACACTTCCCCCTCCGGCCAATCATTAAACGGTAACCATGTCTTTTGATTTCCCTCTCGATTTTAATAACAACCT
>Ga0209121_10001793_pt1 | contig 22427 bp, 25 predicted proteins | sample Cruoilmetagenom3_FD_187292 | JGI IMG/M metagenome (GOLD analysis project Ga0209121, IMG submission 187292) | Oil polluted marine microbial communities from Coal Oil Point, Santa Barbara, California, USA - Sample 3 (SPAdes) (version 2) | ecosystem: Environmental > Aquatic > Marine > Oil seeps ... | reverse complement strand
TAGAGCACCGGTCTTCGGAACCGGGGGTTGGGGGTTCAAGTCCCTCCAGGCGTACCAGTTCTCTGTTTTCACCCCATCGGCCACTAGGGCACATGGCTTTCTGTAATTCGGCTCTCTCTCCCCTCAGCCTGCAGTTCGAAGCCAGCGTTCTGAGCAAGCGAGCTTTTCCTCGTGCGTTTGCTGGATATACAGTGAATTCCATTTCTTACTACGACGAACTTATTGAAGATTCACCTCGTTTGTTTTGGCTTGTAGCCTCAATGGACCTTAAATACCAAGCCACCGCCCAGCCGATGAACAGTTAGAGTCCACGCATGTGGTGTAACGAGTCGTCATGGTGCGATATCAATACACCACATTGACGGACGTGGCCACTGATCGCTAAGCCTTCATATCTGGTGGGAACAGCATAAAATGAGAAGAGACCCTCTGCGCGTTTTCTTTTTCCGGGCCCTCTTTTTAGGGAACGTCTCATCTTGGTTGACAACACAAAATTTCCGGCTACACTTCGTCAATCCATCTTGAAGGGCCGCTTGATATTGGGACGCAGTATCAAGCGCTTTTTAAGGCACGATGGGGCGTCAGTGGAGGATAAAAGATGCGAAGTTCGCTTAGAAAGTGGAGGGCAGAGGCCGAACCCTGGTACGCCGCGATTGGGCTTGCGAACCTCGTCATGGGAACTTCCTCCATTCTTATTCCGTTGATGATCGCTCAGGTCCTCCGTTGCTCCGTGAGGGATGTGGGGCTTCTCTCCAGCCTGGTAAGCCTGGTGGGGGTTATCGGCAGCCTCGTCTGGGGAAGGCTCTCAGATGCGGCTCACCGGCGCAAGCCCTTCGTGGTCCTGAGCTTCGCGGCAGTGAGCCTCGGTTTTGCGGGGATTGCCCTTTCTCAGTCCTTCCGGATGGTTCTCCTCTTCAATATGATCCTCAACTTCTTCTGGGTCGCCAACGCTGCGGTCAGTGTCCTGCTTGTGATTGAGAATCGGCAGGAGTCTCTCTGGGAGAGGAAGATCGGACACCTAAACCAGATTGGCGCCCTCGGCTGGCTCACCGGCCTCATCTTTGGAAGCCTGGCCCTGGCAGTGGCAAGTTCGCATATTGGGGAGACAACGGCGATCCGCATCCTCTTTTTAATCCTCGCCCTGGGTGGAGGTGTGGCGAGCCTTTTTGCCCTCCGGTTGATCCCGCGCACTACCCCGAGATTCACCCAGCGGAGGTTTAGGGGAGTGAACATCGCCCTGGGGAACTTCCTGGTCGAGCGGGCAAGGTTCGGTCCGTTCCATCTTTACCATCGCTTCAATCCACGACGGCTCCCCGCTCTTCTGTGGGGGGAGGAGGGCTTGCGGGGGGAAACGAAACGATTCTTGGTGGCGACTTTTCTTGCCTTTGCTGCGATCGGATTCTTCGCAGTGCCGTTACCGCTTCTCCTCTCGCAGCAGTTTGCGCTTTCCTCATCCACAGTCTTTTCATACTTCGTGGTGCTAAACAGCGGAGTGGTGTTGGCCTACCCGCTTGCCTCACGGCGGATCAAGCGATCGGGGAACAAGGCGGTTCAGCAATGGGCGCTTCTCATGCGTCTGGGGCTGTTCATCGCCGCGGCCCTGTACCTCACGCTCTGTGCAGCGGCTCCGCCGACGCCGGTGCTTGTCGTGTTCTTCCTCGGTATCGGTGTGAGTTGGTCCTACTTCCAACTCTCCGGGGTGGCCCTTGCCTCCCGTCTGGCCAAGCCTAAGTACCGCAGCCAGACACTCGGGCTGTACAATGCCATCGCCGGGTTGGGGATGATCGCTGCCGGAGTCTCTAGCGGATTGTTGGCCGAGCGTGTTGGTTACCAGGCAACCTTCGCCGTGGCAGCGATCCTCCTTGTCATCTCCTTGATCGTCCTTCACCGACTCCCCTCCCCTTCTTCTCCTCCAAAGCCCGCATCTCGCCCAGAAAGGGCAGAACTCCGCACGGGGGGAGAGGTTGTCCAACAAGTCCAAAAATAGCATCGCTCCAAGAACTGCACGAAATCAAACCGATCCAAACGCTCTTAGGAAGCCAGGAGACCAGGAATCAAACAGCTCTTAACGATGAGATGCACCTCGGGGAAAGCAAGTCAAAGTGTGACTATGCCGTCGCAAGGGCGCTCACCCCACAGGATATCGGGATGATCGAAGAGACGGTGAACGAAGAGATCGAGAAAGACCATCGAATCACAGCAGAAACGTTTCCCATCGAAGAGGCACAAGCCATCTACGACCTGGCGAAGGTCCCCAAGGACGCAACCGCGATTCGAATTGTTCACATCGGCGATCTCGACGCCACGCCCTGTAGAGGGGAGCACGTCGCCCACACGCGTAAGATCGGTCGTTTCCGCATCAAGAGCTACACAATGAGGGAAGGAAAAGTTGTGCGTATAAGGTTCACTCTTGTGGACTGAGCCTGCCCACGCGCAATCAAGACAAACATCGGGCAGGGGTTGAGCTGTCGCAGAGCTGAGGGCTGAGGACTGATTGCTTACAAACCGATCGTCGAACGATACAAGAGATAGGGAATGGAGAGGAAGAGTTCGTCGGAGGCCAAGAACGCCTCACGCCGGCTTCCCGAACAACCAGGTGACAGGACCGCTCTTTCGCTCAACAATGGTAAAGCAGTGCATTCTCCGCATAATGCGCCAAGCCCGCCAATGTGCCCCTCGCACCGCTCTCCTGTGGCTGTAGTAATTGCAAGGAGCTTCTCCATCGCCTCATTTGGGTGAAGGATGAAAAGGACGAGGTCTGGTGGAAACGGCATCTTTGAGAGAGGAAAATAGACGAAGACGCGTTTCCCAAACGGCAGTGGGGACAACGAAGCGATGTACCTTTGTGCGGTTTCGATATCCATCGCCTCACCCCAGGAGACGATGGTGCTCGCGAGGGCGTCAATGGTTCCCTCATCCGGCGTATCGATTCCCAGGTTGAATCGCGCGAGTGGGCAGGTGATGTCCTCACCTTCTGCCCAGATGATTTTACCCTGGCGGGCTTCACCGACGAAGGTGCAGTGCCGTCCCGAGGCATCGACATGGTCAACCCCAAGCGGGAGGTGATCCAAGACTGCGATCCCGACCGTATTTATAATCAGATTCTAACCTCACTTCCCACTTTGACCACGAGGTATCTCTTGCCAAAGGTCCTTTCTAGGAGTTCCATCGCTCGCTCACCGGTACAGTGACACGGAGCGATCTGCTTCACCCCAATCCGCTTGAGATCGGCAGCGATCTTCTCCACCTCGGCTTTAACCTTCCCATAAAGGTGAAACCCGCCGAGGACGAGCCGGAGTGGTTCTCCAACGATATCCGTTGCCACACGGGCAATCTCGACTATTCCTGGATGGGCACAGCCGGTGATGAGTACCGGCCCTTCATCTCCCTTGACGATCAGTGACTGTTCCACGACCTTTTCCCCGAGCTCGCCGGTTGAGTGGAACCTGGGAAGAATCTCGACCGGTTGGGAGACAGGATGAGCGTGCCATCCCTCCTCCCCGGATACCTCTCCCTGGAACAGGGTGTTAAACGACGCGGGGTAGAATACCTCGAGGTTCTTGTGTAGCGCTGAGGTGATCGCCCCGATATGGTCGCAGTGCTCATGGGAGAGGACGAGGGCGTCGGTCGAGGCGAGGTCGATGCCGAGCGCGTCGGCGTTTCGTTCGAGTACCAGCTTGTCCGCTCCCGTGTCGAACAAGACACGGTGCCCTTTTAGCTCGATCAAGGCGGAGAATCCCCAGCCGGGTTGAAGGTCGCTTTTGTCGGTTCGGTTGTCGTACAGGATCAAAATGCGGTCTTTTGTCATGTTATCCTCCCTTTTTAGTCCACCACACGTGGGCGTGGCAGTGGCCATTGGGGTGGTGCCATGCCGTGTAGTCAGCCTCCTGTGTGGGTGCCTTTACCATGATGGTGGTGGGGAGGCCTCTAAGCTCTCCCGCCCAGGACAGCCCCGTCTTTGAAGGGACAAACGAATCGTCGATGAAGTCAAGGCCCAGGTGGGTGAGCAGCCACTGGAAGCGGGCAGTATAGTTTGTACCCCTCTTACTCACCGCTCCTTTTACAAAACACTCAAGAAGGGTGCTATAGGTAGCCTTGTCAGTTTCCAGGTTGTAGCTTTCCCGGAAGGAAAGCTGCCAGTCTCCGACTGTCACTCCGTAGTTTTCCCAGCCGGTCGCAGTTGCCGCTGCTAGGGCCGTCACGTACCCTCGCTTATCCGAGGTATACGCCTTGTATTCGTGGGTAAAACCCTCCTTGTCCCATAAAACTTCCTCGCGGTAGTGAAGGTTTACCTCCTCCACTGTGACGGTGATGACGCGCTCCCTTGCCGTAAACGCAGTCAGGCTAAAAGTAAGGAGTCCCCCTACCAAGAGTACCAAAGCCAAACGATGCCGCCTCATCTTACACCTCCTTTAAAACTCGATCCGTAAGCCGACTCCCACCTCGATAAAATTCTCCTTGTAGGCTCTTTTGAAAAGCTCGATCGCCTCATCACCGGTGCAGTGGCAAGGACCAACTCTTTTAACTCCAAGTTCCCGCAGAGAGTCGATGATTGAATAGACCTTAGCTTGACGGGTGCCGCCTAAGTGGAACCCACCAAGGAGGAGGGCGATCTTTTTGTTCAACTGCTCCGCCGCGGCCTTTGCTATCCTCACAATCCCGGGGTGAGCACAACCTGTAACGACAAGCAGGCCATTTTTCGTATCGATGATGAGGCTTTGCTCGTTGAGCACGGCCCCCAGTTCACCGGTGGTGTAGACGTCGTCAAACAGTTGTTTCGCCCCGGTTATTTCGACAGGTTCTGTACCTTCCCGCTCGAGGGCTTTCTTGAATCCCCGGGAGAACGAGCGGCCGAGGTAAATCGTCAATTGCGGGTTAACCCGAAGCAGGCCCTCCAATCCCCCTGTGTGGTCGCCATGGGGGTGGGAGAGGAAGACCGTGTCGATGGTTGCTGGGTCGAGCTTGAGCCGCTCCATATTGGTGAGGAGGGTCCTTCCATTTGCCCCGGTATCAAACAAAATCCTTCTCTCGGGAAGCTCGATGAACGCGGAGAAACCCCATCCCGGAGTAAGGTCTTCCCTTGTTGTCCGGTTATCATAGATGACCAGGATCCGTCCCATTCTTATTCCCCCTTGAATGTGTAGTATAGCTGACTTGCTTGAACACGGCGGCCGATTTTTCCCTCCTCAGCGAGCCGCGCCAGATACTTTCCCACCTCAGCCGGGTTGATCCCCAGCGAATCGGAGAGATCAACAGGGGTACACGGCCGAACGTTGAGTGTCTTTAGGATCTCTTCTTTCAGTTCATCCTCGCGCAAGAGCCTCGAGCGCGAAGCCGTCCGCTGGGGCACGACTAAGATCGGGATCCCTGGAAGCTCACCTTCCATCCGCTCACGGATTGCTTCAAGCTTCTCCTCAGGGACGGGGTCCACCGCCTCCCTTGGTGGCCGGACGCAGGTGTTCAGGTTCACCTCATGTGGCCGGATACCCCGAATCTTGTCGATGAGGTGCCCGATCGATCCTTCGCCGATGTTCGTCCGTTTCCCCTCTCCTTTAACGAGCATTACCTCAAGCCAGATTGGGACCCTTCGCGCGAGGCGGCCGATCGCCGAAGCGATCTTGTCGATCTCAAATCCTGTTGCAGGGCGATTCACCCGTAGAAACGTCTCCTGATCCCCCGCGTCGAGTGAAGGAAGGACAAGGTCAAAGAGCGCCGCGGCGGCGAGAACCTCCGACCTCGTTAATAGCGAAGAGTTGGTGATGAGGGCGACGGGTAATCGACTGACCTTACGTACTTCCTCGACCGCCTTGGCCAGGTGCGGGTTCAAGGTTGGTTCACCAGAGCCGGAAAAGGTGATGTAGTCAACGTGGGAATGTTCCGCAAGGGCTGCCTCCACCCCGGCGGTGATCTCAGCTGGCGTAGGAAACGGCTCTTTCACCTCCTCTTTACCCCGTACCTTATGGCGCTTTTTGCCGAGCTGGCAGTAGACGCAGTCGAAGGTACAAGTGAGCTTAGGGATCGGATCGATTCCAAGGGACATGCCCAGGCGCCGCGATGGCACCGGCCCATAGACGATATTCATCTCGTTTCTCCTTTAGAGATCGATGAGACGGGGTTGCATGGTCTCAGTATCCAGGATCACTACGGTCGCCCGACCGGTGAGCCAGCCACCGCACTCTCCGGGGTTGATGATCAAAGGCTTCCCTTCCCGGATGTCGATGTTATGGGTATGCCCGTAGACCACGAGGTCATAATGTTGGCTTTTGATCAGGGCGTCGATAAATTTTGGCTCGTGCATGATCACCCAGCGATCGCTGTCGATCTCGAACTCATGGAAGTCCGGATAAAGTTCCCCAATATCGCGGAAGCATTCAGTGAGATAAAGCCTGTCCCCGTCGTTATTTCCGAAGATGCCGATAAGGGGCGCTTTGAGTTTTTTAAACTCATTTGCGGTGATCGGGGAGATGAAATCGCCTGCGTGGAGGACGAGTTTTACTTTCTCCTTGTTGAACAGTTCGACCGCGCGGGCAATCATCGGCATGTTATCGTGACTGTCGGCCATGATCCCGACCTTCATCACTCCTCCTTGGGGGCGTCTTTAAGGGCGCGTTCGATCTGCGCGGCGATGGCGAAAAATGCCTGTGAGATTCTAGCTTCAGGGTTCGCAAGGACGATCGGCCGTCCGTTGTCCGCCTCCACCCGTACACTGGGATCGATTGGGATCTTTCCGAGAAAGAGCAAAGAAAGCTTCTTTGCTTCCCGCTCGCCGCCGCCCGCGCCGAAGAGGTCGATCTGCTCTCCACAGTGCGGGCAGATGAGGCCAGACATGTTCTCCACCACGCCAATCTGGGCGATCTCCATCTTCTTTGCCATGTTTGCCGCCCGACGGGCATCGATCAGGGCGACCTCCTGAGGGGTGGTGACGATGATTGCCATCTGTGGGGAAGTGCGCTGGGTAATGGTCAGTACCTCATCTCCCGTCCCTGGTGGAAGATCTGCGATTAAGAAGTCAAGGACTCCCCAACTCGCCTCCCCGAGGAATTGATCGATCGCCTTGGAGCGCAGCGGTCCGCGCCAGATGACCGGGGTCCCCGCTGGTACGATCGAGGCTAAAGAGATCACCTTGATCCCTTGTGCCACGTGGGGGATCATCCTTCCCGCTTCGGCCTGTGCTGTCTCGGTGATCCCCACCATCTGCGGGACGTTCGGTCCGGTAATATCAGCGTCGAGCAGACCGACTCGCGCTCCATTGTTCGCCAACGCATAGGCGAGGTTCACCGCCACCGTTGTCTTCCCCACCCCGCCCTTGCCGCTGAACACGACCACGCGATTGGTGATCTGGCCCATCGCCTGTTTAATCCCTTGCGCGGTTTTCTCCATCTGTTTTTTTATCTGTTCCTGCTGATTCATGTATAGTCCCTCTCTCCGAATAGCTTTGTGCCCACACGCACGATGGTTGCCCCTTCTTCAATCGCTATTTTATAGGTGTTTGACATCCCCATGGAGAGGACCTTCATCTCAACACCAGGAAGTTCCAGATCCTGTACCTCCCCGAACAGCCGTCTTGTCTCCACGAAGTAGGGCCGTGCCTTCTCGGGGTCACCGAACCTCGGGCCCATCGTCATCAATCCCATGATCCGCATATGTTTTAGGGGGGTAATCTCTTTGATCAGCCCTTTTGCCTCTTCAGGGAAGACGCCCGCCTTCTGCGGCTCGTGGCCGCTGTTTATCTCGATCAACACCGGCATAACCTTCCCGATTCGGGAGCAACGCTTGTCGATCTCAACTGCCAGAGGAAGTGAATCAACGGTCTCGATCAGATCGAAGATCTCAACAGCAACCTTGACTTTGTTTCGCTGCAGGTGGCCGATAAAGTGCCACCGACAGCGGTCGCCAATGACGGCGAATGCGCTTTGCGCTTCTTTAACGTAATTCTCCCCGATGATCGTGACTCCGGCCTCGATCGCTCGTAGAATCTCCTGTGGGTTTCGCGTCTTCGCTGCGGCGACGAGCGTGACATCTGAAGGAATCTCGCTCAGGATCTTCTTCACGTTTTCTTTGATCATCTATTCACCTGCACGAAGAACGATCTTTCCTAGCGTAGTGTTGAGCTCGCGTGCGACCACCGGACACTTCACCTTAAGGAGAAAGAATAGCGGCGCGTCCTCATCGGACAATCCCTCGAAGTTCCCCTGCCCTTTGGCGAGGATTAACTTTGAATGGTTAAAGGTGTCGATGAACTCCTCCGTACAGTAGCGGAGGCTCGTTCCTGGTGCGTCAGACCCGCTGGTGATAACTTTTGCAATCTTATCCATTCCCACATAGGAAGCATCCTCGATCGTCACATCGTTGATGATCGGCTCTCTCCGCACGACGAAAGTAACCTTCTTTTCCAGTTTGTTCAACTGCTCAACGACGATCCTGTCAAAGACGATCTCCCCCGCATTGTCGCCGATATAGAGGACCTCTTCAACGGATTCGAGTCGCTCCTTCAAAAAGGGGTAGTCGACCAGGTCGAGGTCATTCGTCAAGCTCTCCTCAATCGAGCGATTGAGGTCAAAGTCCAAAGTTACCGCGAAGTCGATAACGTTGCTCGCTGCCGCAAGCTTGAGCGCGGCAAGCAGTGGATCGCCCGACCCCTCCACGCGCTTGCGAAATTGAGAACTAAGCTTAAGTGCATGATCGTTACATTGTCTCTTTATCTCGCGATAGGGATCAAGAGTCCCGGTGACCTCTTTAACTACCCTGTGGATCTTCCTTCCCATATCGATCGGTGTAGCGTCAATCGGAAGACTAGGGATGAGGACCGCTACTTCATCGAGCACCGTTCTTTGTTTTCGGGTATCCTCGGTGGTCCATCGCGCGGCCTCAAGCGCTTGCCTCATAAAACAGGGGATACAATCAAGGTAAACCTTCATTAGAACCTCACGCGCGCATGAAGTTCGTTCCGCACTTGGGACAGGTCATCTGGTTACAGGGTGTTCCAACGCGGTGAGCGATCTTTTCCCCGCAGTTTGGACAAACGCAGTAGCCGGACGGTCCGGCACCGGCGCGGTTTCCCCCCATCCTTCCACGGCCCTGGCCTCCCTGACCACGGCCCATTCCTGTTCCTTGACCAGCTCCCGCTGGGCCTGTTCCATCTCCACGTGGCATGTGAACCTCCTAGTTGTTCTTTAAGTGTAGGTAGACCTTCTTCGCTCCACCTTTAAACCGTTGTGTTCCCCCGGCCTGGCTAATTATGGTCATAATCCTCTGCGGATCGGTAACCACTGTGGCAAAAAGATGCGACACCCCATGGCTTGCGAAGACCCGCGACAGCGGTGTCGTCGGTCCGACCAAGGCGACCTCACCCTGCGCGAGTTTTAACAGATGGTCGAGAGTATCATTGACGAGCGTTAGTGAGGTGATGATCGCAACATCACAGGTAGGGAGGAGCCGCTCGGCCGACCAATCGGGAAGAGCCTCCTCGGAGAGCGGCCGCCGCTCGAAGATGTACAACGCACTTGATCGCCGACGGAGTTCAGGAATAAATGGCTCAAAGTAGCCTACCATTCCCACCCGTGCGTTGTCGATCGGTAGCAGCTCAAGCGGGCTTGGTCCTGATTCTCCCTGCCGGTTCAGAACGGCGTTAATCGTTGCGAGTCCAACAGAGGAAGCAACTGGGTCAGACGAGGCCGCGTATTCCGCCACCTCCAAGGCTGACTTGCCGATTAGCTCCCCCGCCTGAGCTAGAAGGGTGCAGCAGCCCTGTGCCCCCTCGCTCACCGTTCCTGAAAGGCCACAGCCCCCATCGTCAAGCAATAAAGCGGTGTATCCCAGGCCGATTCGTACATCGGCGATCACCCGATCGGCGAGCTTTGGCCGCACCTCCGCCAACAGGTCATCAATGATCACGAAAGACCTCCGTAAAGCGCTCAAAAACCACGCTCATCGCCGCTCCGGCTGGACTCTCTTCATCCTCGACGGCACTTTTTCCAACGACCATCATCTCGGTTACTTTTCGGTCGTAGGGAATCCGTCCGAGCACCGGGAGCTGCTCCTGCACGGCGAACGCCTCGATCTTTTCTGAAACTTTCTCGTTTATGTCAGCCTTGTTGATGACGAGGTAGGCCGGAATCCTAAAGTGACGGACTACCCCAAGGATTCGCTCAAGGTCATGCAGTCCAGAGAGGCTTGGCTCGGTGACGAGGATGACCACACTTACTCCGCTCACCGAGGCGATCACCGGGCAACCGATCCCAGGGGCCCCGTCGATCAACAGGGCTTCTACTTTTGTCTCTTTAGCTAGTTCGGCCGCCTTCTCCTTGACCAGAAAGACGAGCTTCCCTGAGGTCTCCTCTCCTGGATAGAGCTCGGCGCTCGCAAGTGGGCCGAGCCTGCTCTGCGCGGTGTACCAGCGCCCGCAATCGACCAGTAAGAGGGTGATCGCATCGACCGGGCAGACGTATGCACAGGCCCCGCACCCCTCGCACATGTAGGAATCGATGGTAAAGTTCTCGTCGATTGCCTGAAAGCGGCAGACCTCGCGGCACTTGCCACAGGAGATGCACTTCTCATCGTCTTTAACGGCGAGTTTAATCCCTTGGAAGTTTCCTTCCGAGGTGGTTTTTGGATCGAGCAAGAGGTGTAGGTTCGCCGCGTCGACATCACAGTCGGCGAGGACCTTCTCCTTCGCCAAGAAGGCGAACGCCCCGGCGAGGGAGGTCTTCCCGGTCCCACCTTTTCCCGAAAGGAAGAGAACGCTTTTCATCCCGCCTCTCCTTTTTTTGGCCCCTCATTTGGCCCAATGTCCACTGCGGGAACATCCTCGGCAGCGTGTACCGTCGCACCTTGTGTGCGACGTCTGTTCAGATCGTCGGGCATGAAGCCCGACGCTACGGAGGCAGCGCCTTCGCCCACCTGCGAGATGATTTCATGGTAGAGGTGAATGAACCGTTCCTTCCAGGCCGGAAGAGCGTCGACGAGTGGGGTTCCCTCCGAGTAAAGCACGGCGATCTCACGGTCAAACGGGATTCGAAGCGGGATCGGTAGCCCCTCCTGTTTGCAGTAGCGCTCTACACGATCATCACCGATCCCGTTGCGATTGATGATGACGGCGATCGGGAGCTTTAACGAGCGGGCGACTCCCACCGCGGCCTTGAGGTCGTGCAGGCCAAACGGGGTCGGCTCGGTGACCAGCAGCGCGACATCGGCCCCGTGCAGTGCAGCGATCGTCGGGCACCCGGTCCCCGGCGGTGCGTCGAGGATCGCCAGACGGTCAGGATCAAGCCCTTCCTTCAATGTGTGGACAATCGGGGTAGCCATAGCCTCGCCGATGTTGAGTAACCCGCGAGAGAAGGGAAATCCGCGTGCTTCCCCTGATTCTACGACCCCGAGTTCGTGTGGGACCTCGCTTATCGCCCCGGTTGGGCAGACCATCTTGCACAACCCGCAGCCGTGACAGAGTTCGTTATAGACCAATACCTTCTTTCCGATGACGGCGATGGCGTTAAACTCGCAGGCCTTGGCACACTCCCCGCACTGATTGCACAGGGATTCATCCACCTCCGGAAGGAGCTTTTCCACCGAACGTACTTGCTCAATGCGAGGTTTTAAAAAAATGTGTGCGTTCGGCTCCTCGACATCGCAGTCGATGAACTGGACCGGTTCTCGTTCGACAAGGGAGAGGGCCAGGTTGACGGCAATGGTCGTCTTACCGGTTCCGCCCTTTCCGCTGGCAATGGCGATACGCATCAATGGCGATCGTGGAACGCGTGTTTCTGGCAGGCGTCTTTATCTGAGGCTTTCGAGAGACTCCCTCCCTTCCACGCCTCGATCGCCGCGCGCGCCGTCCCGGAAACGCCGGCGCAGACTTCGATCCCGTTTTGGTTCAGGATCCCGATCGCCCGACGGCCGAGGCCGCTGCACAAAAGAACATCGATTCCCAACTGTGAGAGGATCTCTCCGGGAAGGCCGGTTCCTCCCGTGTGCTCCGAGGTGTTATCCACTACCTCTACCTCGCCCGTCTCGGAGTTATAGATTGTGTAGGTAGGGACGCGGCCGAAGTGCTCGCCGACCAGGTCGTCGAGACCGCCGCTTCCCACTGTCGGTACACAGACTTTCGTCATACCATCCTCCTTCCATGTCCCCCTGCTGTGGGAGCATCGGCGCGGGTGAGACGGCCAGCACGGTAGTCTTGAAGTGCCTCCTTGACCGTGCCCTTTGCTCCGACATAGATCTCGATCCCAGCAGCGGTGAGTCCCTGATGGGCGTTTGGTCCAACGTTCCCGGTGATCATAACGTTTGCGCCCTTCGAAGCGACGGTCTGTGCTGCCTGTACGCCGGCACCATGGGCCCCAGGCGCATTTTTCACGGCTTCTGTAGCGAGCGTCTCTTCGTCAACGAATAAAAAATAGGGGGCCCGTCCAAAGCTCGGATTCACCGGAGCATCAAGTCCCTGTCCATCCGAAGTGATGCAAACTCTCATTTCTTATCCTTCCTTTCGAGTGCGTCGATGCGCTCGTTTAGCTGTCGTAGCTTGAGCGTAAGTGAGCGTAGCTGTTCGGTCAAGGTGGCCATCGCATCCGTCGATAGAGGCGGAGCAGCCGGCGGAGTTGACATGGGCATGCCAGGCATTCCCATGCCGCGGCCCATTCCCATGCCGCGGCCCATTCCCATCCCACCTCCGGTTCCCATGCCCCGACCCGCGAACGCCGCCGCGGTAGGACCGGCAGCCGGGGCGAGCCGTCCCGCAGCAAACTCGAGAACTTTTTCTTTCACAGTCCCTTGGGCAGGAATTGTTTGCACACCCCCCTGGGAAAAGACGTTTGAAGCATTCGGGCCGAACGCGCCGGCGAGGATTGCCTGTGCGCCCTTGGAGATGACAAGCTGCGCCGCCTGGATCCCGGCCCCACCCATCGCGCTTAAGTAGGGGTTTTGAACTACCTCGTGGGAGACGACCTCCCCGTTCTCAACGTCCACCAGAGTGAAAGTAGGGCAGCGACCGAAGACTTGGGAGACAACATCCTCCAATCCACCCTGTGTTGTGGCTACAGCAATCTTCACTTTAAGCCTCCTTATACCCTAGCGATAGCGCGGAGCGCCCGCGCGGGGAGGAAAATGGCGAAGTAGCGGAATCTCCCTGTGCGATGATCTGCCTTGAGCATCTAAACTAAGACCGTCTGCTGATATGGTGATCTTCATCATCCACCCCTTTGCCTATTTTCAACCCAGATTTTGCACTTTTCCTGAAGGCACATCAGAACCATTGAGTTAGAATCTGTAAGGAAACCAAGAATCCAGGAGATCTAAAACTCTTTGGGCTCAAGATACTAATCCGCCGTTAAGAGCTGTCTGGTTCCTGGACTCCTGGTTTCCTAAGGGCGTTTAGATCGTTTTGGTTCCATGCAGTTCTTGGGTTCAAGTCTCCAATTCCTTTATCCGGTTACTGATCTGTGCCAGCTGATCCTTTACTCTCTGTGCTTCTTCTTTCAAGAATTGAAGCTCCTGTTCTTTACTCATCTGTGGCGCATAGGGGGCAGCTCCTGGAGCATACGCCGGTGCTCCAGAATAAGGCATCCCCCCGTAGGAGGGATATGGCATCCGGTACGGAGTGGCCATAGGATAAGGCGTCCCCCCTCCACGGCCGTACATTGTCCCTAGCCCCCACGGGCTGCAAAAACCCCTTCTTCCTCCTGTCATCGGCCCCATTCCACGGGGTCCTGTTCCATCAAATCCTGGCATAATACATCTCCTTTTTTGTTTCAAACGCTACATGCGGGGCGCTTCCTGCCTGACGCGGTATCATCCTTGCGATCTTAAAAGGGCCCTGATCGTTAGTAGGGATACCCCCTGCCATAGCCGGAGTATGGGTAGTTAGATCCGTACCCCCCATAGGGATAGCCATAGGACATACCGTACCCGGGCCAACCCCGAGCATAGGGGTTGCCCAGCCAGCCTGCATACCCCCGTCCCATTCCAAGGCCCATCCCTCGACCGAAGAGGCCGATCCCTCTACCAAGCCCCATTCCGTAACCCATTCTGAAGTAGCCTCTGCCGCCAAAACCTCCGCCGCGTCCTCTCATAGCGATCACACTTCCTTTTCTAAGGCTTCCAGGCGTTTTCTTACCGCCTCCATTTGTCGTTCAAGTGCTTCCTTCTGGGCGTTGAGCGTTGCCAGTTCCTGTTCTTTTGATTGGGGTGCCGTTCCTGGTACCGGCCATGCCCCTGGGGCCGAAGTCGGGTAACCAAGCGAAGCGAGGAACGCCTCTGTCTGCCCGGTATTCTGGAGGTACTGTGCCGCTGGCGGGAGTCCTCCCCATCCTGGGGAATAACCAAAGCGCACCCAGCCCGGAAGCCCGGTCGCGTAGTACATGTTTCGATGTCCGTATCCTCCCATATAGACCCCCTCCTTGTTGATGGTTTAAACGCCACCATTATAAGCATATGCACAAAACTTGTCAAGCAGCCAACGTTCAGGCCAACAGAGAGGTTTATCCCTATTCGTCCGCTTGACAACCGCTCCGATATCCCTTTATAGTAAGCTTATGCACTTTTGCGAGGAGGGCAATGGGCCGCCAGAAAAAGCCGCGTTACTGTCAGGAGTTTTTCGGGTACAACCTGTTCAAGCCAAGCGGTATCCCTCTTTCCCAGACTGAGATCGTCGAGGTTGCACTCGATGAACTGGAAGCGATGCGCTTATGCGACTTTGAAGGGCACGACCAAGAGCAAGCGGCGCAGGAGATGGGAATCTCGCGGGGGACGATCCAGCGCTTGCTTTACTCTGGTCGGCGCAAGGTAATTGATGCAGTGATGCACGGAAAAGCTCTCGCCGTGCACGAGTCGGAGCACGTCGTGATTCGTAGGCCGGGGCGGCACGGTCGGGGGATGGGCCGCGGGCGATGGAAGGCTCCACCAACGTCGGGCATAAAGCCCGACGCTACAGGATTGACGTAGCGCAGCAGCTTACCTACGACGTTTCCATTCCCTACGCCGACAGCCTTTCCCACTCGGCGAAGCGTTTCTTCAACGCCTGTGTGAGCCGCTTATGCTCCTTCCCTACCTGTATGATCTTCACCCTGTCGCCGTGGGTACTCGCATCAAGAAGTTCTTTTTCTAGTCGCCGCAGTTTCGCCTCCAACTGCTCGATCTCCTCCTCGAGCGCTTTTAATGCTTCCATGCGTTTCTTCTCTTTGTACTTGTCGGGTTTCTCCCCCGTTGGAGAACGTTTTCTTACGCGCACTTTGTTTACCTGTTGTACGACCGACTGGGTTGAGGCGCGCTCTACGGCGAGGCGCTTCTCGTACGCGCGGAAGGCGCAGGAGAAGACCCGAAGTTGCCCCTCATGGATCTCCCACACCTTTGTCGCGACCGCCTCGAGGAGGGCGCGGTCATGGGAGACCAGCAGTATCGTACCCGTGTAGTTAAGAAGGGCCTCTTCCAGGATCTCCTGACTTTTTAGGTCGAGATGGTTCGTTGGTTCATCGAGCAGAAGGAGGTTTCCCTCCATCAGGGAGAGGAGCGCAAGCGCGACGCGGCTTTTCTCCCCGCCGGAGAGTGCTTTTAACTTTTTTGTTACGTCGTCTCCCGAAAAGAGGAAGCGAGCAAGGTGGCCACGCGCCTGGCCGATTGAAAGGTTGGAGCGGGAGAGGATCGCATCGAGCATGGTTCCCTCTCCGTGCAACCCCTCTTGCGTCTGGCTATAGGTTGTGATTCTAACTCCGTGGCCACAGACGATCCTCCCGGAAAGTGGAGGGACCTCTCCGATGATCGTCTTTAGGAAGGTCGTCTTGCCGCAGCCGTTTTCACCGATGATCGCCACCCGTTCCCCGCGGTAGAGAACAAGGTTCGGACAGGTAAAAAAGGGAAAGGTATATCCAATCTGTAACCCTTCCATCTTGAGGGCTCGTTTCCCGCTCGGGGCGCCCATCGGGATCCGAAGCCCGATCCGCTTTGCCTCCTGCGGTCTTTCGACTAATTCCTTTTCGATCCACTCAAGCTTCTTCTCGCGGTCCTTTGCCTGGCGGTGCTTCTGCCCGGCGTGGTGTCGGCGGATGAACTCCTTATAACGTTTAGTGGTGGCCTGCTGTCGCTCATAGAGTTCCAGTCGGCGGGTGTGCGCGGCCTCACGCAGGGCGCGGGATCGACTGTAGCCACCGCGGTAGGCGGTAAACTTCCCAAACGCGATCTCCCAGGTGAGGCTTGCCACCTGGTCCAGCAGGTGACGGTCGTGCGATACGAGGATGATGGCGCCGGAGAACTCAAGCAGACGCTCCTCCAACCAGTCAAGCGCGGCAAAGTCAAGGTGGTTTGTTGGCTCATCGAGCAGGAGGAAGTCTGTTCCCTCAAGCAGGATACGGGCAAGCGCGGCGCGCGCCTCCTCCCCCCCGGAGAGAATGCGCACTGGTCTTGCAAACTCCTCAGTGGTGAAGCCAACACCTATGAGAACGGATCGGATTCTTGAGTCGATCGTGTACCCGCCGCGGCGCTCAAAGGCGTGGAGCAGTTCATCGTAGTGGTGAAGGATTTCAGGATCGCTCCTTTCAGCCATCTGCTCTTCCAACCGGCGCAGCTTTTTTTCAGCCTCGAGCAGCTCGGCAAACGGTTTCTGCATCGCTTGGTACAAGGTCCCCTCCCCCTCAAGCCGGGCGAGCTGGGGCAGGTAGCCGATGTGCGTCCTCTGCGCTCGATGGATCCCACCACCGCTTGGTACCTCAACTCCGGCGATCATCGAAAGCAAGGTGGACTTCCCGACCCCGTTGTCACCGACAAGGGCAATCCGATCCCCACGGTTCACGTGGGCCGAAAACGGGGCAAACAAGACCTGCACTCCGAATGATTTTGTCAGTTGCTCGATCTGGATAAGCGACATAAGGAAGATGTTACGCAATGAAACAGGCAGGGGAAAGGAAGTTAGGGGGTTATCCCTGACAAGAAACCAGCCATCAGTACTCAGCCATCAGCTAAGAAGATATCCCGAGGAGTGCCCTTGACTGCTAAGCGCTCTTAGCTGACCACTGACGACTGACGGCATCACTCCTCAAGGCGCTGATCAGACCGTTCTCTCCCTTTATAAAGTGTGGTATCATTGGACGGTGGTCACGATGAAAGAGGCGATGCTCTACGATAGGACCGGTGATGGTCGTGTTCGGTGCAAACTCTGCGCCCACCGCTGCCTGATCGACGAAGGGCAGCGCGGAATCTGCGGGGTGCGGGAGAACCAGAAGGGGACGCTCTACACACTGGTGTACGGGAGAGCGATTTCCCGCGATGTTGATCCGATCGAGAAGAAGCCCTTGTTTCATTTCCTACCAGGTACGCGTGCATACTCGATCGCCACGGTCGGATGTAACTTCACTTGCCTGTACTGCCAGAATCACCATATTTCCCAGTACCCGCGCGAACACGAGGGCAGGATCATCGGAGAGAAGGTCTCTCCGAGAGAGATCGTCACCGAGGCAAAAAAGAGCGGCTGTGAGACGATTGCCTATACCTACACTGAGCCGACAATCTTCTTTGAGTATGCGCTTGATACCGCTCGTCTAGCACATGAGGAAGGTCTGCGCAACGTCTTTGTTTCAAACGGGTACATGACCCCCGAGGCAGCGAAGGTAATTTTTCCCTATCTTGATGGAATCAATATTGACCTTAAGGGAATATCGAATGAGTTCTACCGCGAGGTGACGGGAGGTAACCTACGACCGGTGCTTGACTCGATCGAGCGCTTCTTTCAGGCTGGAGTGTGGGTGGAGGTGACGACTCTTCTCATCCCGGGGTTAAACGACAGTCCTGAAGTACTGCATTGGATCGCCGAGGCGATTGTCGGGATCTCACCGGTCATCCCCTGGCACATTAGCCGCTTCTATCCAGCCTATCGGCTCCTCGATCTTCCTCCTACCCCAGTGAAGACCTTAAAGGATGCACGGCTAATTGGGCGAAAGGCTGGGCTGCGTTACGTCTATTTGGGGAACGTCCCTGGGGAGGGAGAGGACACTCACTGTCCAGCCTGCGAGGAGTTGCTCGTAAGGCGTACCGGGTTCCTGGTGAAAGAGAACCGGCTGCAGGAGGGATGCTGCCCGGCTTGTGGCGCCAAAGTGGACGGCGTTTGGTTTACATCCTTGTAATTCTTACCCGTCGCGAGTTACTCTCAAGCAGTTCGATTTTTACCTCAATATCACTGATCTCGACAATTTCTTCTACCCGATCGGACCACTCTACCACACTCACCCCCTTCTCCGGCGGGAGGATCCGATCGAGGCCGACCTCGGCAAGTTCGGCTAAAGACGAAACCCGGTAGGCATCAAGATGGTGAAGGGTAAGTCGGCCATGGTAATCCCTGGCGAGGAGGTAACTCGGGGAGACGACTACATCAGTGATGAGAAGGCCCTTCGCAATTCCTTTAACCAGTGTAGTCTTTCCCGAGCCCAACGGCCCGATCAGGGAGACGAGCATCCCATTACTAAGGTCAGAGGCCAGGTCGATACCGACTTCTTCCATCTCCGCCGCGTCTTTTGCGATGATCGTCTTATCCATCTTTAGGCTCCTCACGCTCCAGTCAAGGCAAGGGATGGTAAAAGGCACTCCTCCCTATATGCTCTTGTGCGACGAGAGCCATCTCTTGCTGTTGCCTGTAACCACTTCCAACCGCAATCCTCTAAGGAAGCCATGAATCCAGGAAATAGTCCAGTTCCCTGTGGTTTAGTTTCTGCTTGTAAGTCTTCCTGGATTCCTGGGTTCCTCATAGGTTCTTTGCGTCCTTCGCGTCTTTGCGAGAGGCCATCTCTTTAAGCTTTTCTCTCAATCTATCTCAACTTAACGGCGAGGAGCCCATCTTTAAACCCGCAATGAGACACCGAGTTTCTTCAGGCGCTTTTCGATACGGGCGATGATTGTAGCGACCTCCTCGTCGGTCAACGTACGGTCCATCGCCCGCAACGAAACCTCGTAAGTGAGGCTCTTGTATCCCGAAGCAACCTGTGCTCCCTGGTAGAGGTCGTACAACAGGGTGTGTTCGATCTCTGCCTCAGTACGGATCGCTTTGCGGACCTCCTTTTCGGGCAGGTTGATCGGCACAAGGAGACAGAGATCTCGCTTGCAGGCAGGGAAGCGAGGAAGCGGGTTAAACACCCCCCACCCTCTGTCACGCTGATAGAGCTTCTCAATATCGAGCTCGAATAGGATCACCCGCGGACAGGCAGGGAAAAGGTCATAGATATTAAGGGCGACCTCGCCGAGAAGGCCGATAGGCTCTGCGTCAAGAAGGATCCTTCCCCCTCGCCCGGGATGGAGAAAAGAGGGAACCTCATCGGAGGCGACGTGCACCTCTTTTAAGTTAAGCGAAGCGCTAAGGCTAGCGAGGATCCCCTTGGTTGTTAAAAGGTCGAATTCCTCCTTTCCATGCAGAGGGATCCCGGTTCGGCCGAAGAGCGCTCCAGCAAGGGACTCTACTTCTCCACGGTTCTTTAAGAAGACCCGCCCTATCTCGAACAGCATTCCTCCGTCGACGTGGTGATTGATGTTTGTCTCCACCACAGAGAGGATCCCTGGAAGGAGACTCACCCGCAGTGCTCCCTGCGCACTGATCATCGGGTTGCGGATCCTAACTAGGTCTTCATCAGGTAAAGAAAGGGCACGCCGCCACTTTGCCTTGTCAAACCCCTCAGTCACCACCTCACTTAACCCAAGCCCGGTGAGGATCGTTCGCACGCGGTCCTTATAAAGTTCCATTGGGTCCTTTTTCCCCATCTGCAGGCGCGCCTGGGGTGGAGTGGAGGGAAGCCGGTCGTATCCGTGGATGCGGCCGACCTCTTCGATCAGGTCAACCTCGCGCGTGAGGTCGGCCCGGAAGGTGGGTACAGTTGCGATAAGATCATTTTCGCTCTCTGCAACTTCGATCTTGAGTCGCTTGAGGATCTCGGTCACCTGTGAGCGGTTAAGGTCAATCCCGAGGAGTGCCCTGACCCGGGAAGGACGAAGCCGGATTGTCGCTCGCTTGCACACTTTTAGGTGAGAATCGACCATTCCCCGATGAACCTGGCAGCCGGTCAACTCCTGCAGGAGCTGCGCCGTGCGCGCCGCCGCCTGCGGGATTCCCTCTGGGTCAACACCGCGCTCGAAGCGTTGTGAGGCCTCGCTGCGGATCCCAACCGATCGCGCCGAGTGACGGACAGTGATCGGGTCAAAGGCAGCCGCCTCGAGGAGGACGCGTGTTGTCCCCTCTTTAATCTCGCTCCGCTCACCCCCCATCACCCCTGCGATCGCCAGTCCCCCATCGGAGTCAGTGATCATCAGTACCTCCTCTGAGAGAGAGCGCTCTACCCCATCAAGGGTGCGGAAGCGCTCTCCAGCGCGTGCACGGCGCACCAAGATTCGCTTGGCTACTAGATCGGCATCGAACGGGTGAAGCGGTTGCCCGAGTTCGAGCATCACGTAGTTTGTCACATCGACCACATTTAGAAGGGGACGCATCCCCGCTTTCAGTAGGCGGTGCTGCATGCGGAGGGGGGAAGGTCCTGTTATAAGATCGCTCATCAAGCGGACGCCGTAGCGAGGGGTATCAGTCGCATTTTCCACCTCAATTGAGAAGAGTTCTTCCGTTGGTGGTTCGGACTCACAGAGATCGATCGCAAGCGGCCGCAAGGGTTGGTTTATGATCGCGGCAACCTCACGAGCGATCCCGTAAATTCCCATGCAGTCGGGCCGGTTCGAGGTCACTTTCACGTCAAGAACGTAGTCGTCAAATTCTAACAGATCGTTCAGCTCGATCCCCGGAACCAGTTTCAGATCAGTCTCGATGTTCCAGATTCCGCTGGAACTTTCCTCTAGACCAAGCTCAGCCCTGGAACAGATCATCCCATGCGAGGCGATGCCGCGGATCTTTCGGGCCTTGACTTTTAAGCCTCCGGGAAGCTCTCCTCCAACTGTGACTACCGGGACGGTCTCTCCGGCCACCACGTTCGCTGCTCCGCAGACGACCTCGACCTCATCGGTTCCAATATCGACCAGGCAGAGGGAGAGGCGATCGGAGTTGGGGTGAGGACGGTGAGATAGGACGCGGCCGACCACAGCCCCGTGCACCCTCCCTGTAGGGGTGATCCCCTCCACCTCAAGGCCAGCCAGGGTGAGACGTTCGGCGAGACGCTCTACCGCTTCCTTGCTCACCTCGATATCAACGTACTCAGCTAGCCATCGACACGGTACCTTCATTACGCACCTCAGCTTCTAGCCTTATAAAGAGAAACCGAAGTAAAAAACCCCCATTCCTTCCCCTAGGACCGGAGTAGCATAGCCAACCACTGCTCTTGCTGCAAGGAGACCGCCGATCGCGGAGAGGTCGAACAGTGCTTCCACTCCGGCCTCAATGTTAGGGGCAGTTTTACCAAATTCATCGAGGCTTTTCCAACTCGCTCCACAGGCGAGGAAGGCGCGCCCACGCGTTCGGTCGATCATCATCAGGTTAGCAAGGTTGTAAACCTCGTTGTTCGGAGACGGAATCTCGATTGCAAGCCGTCCGTAGAGCTTCTGCCTCCCCAGGAACCTGGCCGGGACCCACATCCCCTGTAAGACCGTGCCAAAACTCATAAGCTCATCAAGGTTGAAAAAGAGAGCGGAGGGGAGTTCCCCGAAGCTCGTTCCCACGTGGACTATCCCCTGCAGGTAGATGCGCGGGAAGAGGCGCACTTCATCGAAGGTAGCAAGGGAGATCCGCCCCGCCCCGTCCGGTGTGAGGTCGAGGGAGAGCGAGTTCGCGCAGCTGTGGGTTATCGACGGGAGTTCCACGACAGCGAGGTGCACGTAGCTGAGCGGCCCCTCCTGTGCGATGATCCGATTCCCGGAGAGGGTGATCACCGTCTTCGCCTCCCAGAACGCCCCTGGAGAGCCGATCAGCCTCGGAACGAAGGAGGTGTAGGAGTAGCCAATCGATCCTGCGAGCTCTTCCTCTTCGATCGACGCATTGAGGAAGAGGTGGTGGTTCCTTCCCTGAAAGACCTCGGCCGAGGCGGCTCCATCAAAGAGGGAGATGCGTAACCGGTCGAGGTAAGTGAGAGTGATCCCCTGCGAGAGCGGATCGGGGCGAAGGATATAGGCGTCGAGCGGGAAGGAGTTCTCCTCCGTGATCGTGACGAACTTCACCGGGTCGTTGTTGTTCAGGCGATCACGATCGAGGGTGAGGTGATCGGGGTCGATCGTCACTCGCCGCACCCTCTCCTCTGTCAAGAAGGTGATCGTCGCTGGTGAATCCACGCCGTCCCACTCCTCACGCACGGCCTCCCCCGATTTCAGGTGAGCTTCGATCGTCACCGGCTGGGCGGCCCCGCCGTCGCGGCGCACCTCGACCACGGTCTGATAACCCGACTCGTCGTGCACGCGGGAGACGATCTCAATCGCATAGTCGACCGACTCTGCACCGTAAACCCAGACGCGGAAGATCTCCTCCAGTGGCTGGCTAG
>Ga0209121_10001792_pt1 | contig 22441 bp, 23 predicted proteins | sample Cruoilmetagenom3_FD_187292 | JGI IMG/M metagenome (GOLD analysis project Ga0209121, IMG submission 187292) | Oil polluted marine microbial communities from Coal Oil Point, Santa Barbara, California, USA - Sample 3 (SPAdes) (version 2) | ecosystem: Environmental > Aquatic > Marine > Oil seeps ... | reverse complement strand
GAATCTCGAGCAATCATAGACCAGATTCTCGAGGAAAATAAAGATCTGGCGGGTGCAACAATGGTTGTCCTTAATGGTTTACAAGAGGCAATTGGTTTTATATCACCTGAAATGCAAGTCTATGTTGCTGAAAAATTGGGTGAACCAGTCAGTCGTATCCATGGTGTCGTATCCTTTTATTCCTTCTTCACAACAACCCCTAGAGGAAAACACACCATCAAATTTTGTATTGGAACCGCTTGTTATGTCAGTGGTATTGGACAAATTATTGAAAAAGCAAAACAAATTCTAGGTATTGAACCAGGTGAAACAACCGAAGACGGTTTAATCACTTTAGAGCTTTGTCGTTGTGTTGGTGCATGCAGTCAGGCACCAGTGATCGTTGTAGATGAAGAGGTCCAGGGAAGGGTTAAAGCAAACCGTTTCCCAAAGACCATTCAGGACATTAAAAAACAGGAAGCAAAAGTTGCGTGAACTGGCTTTACACATCTTGGATATCGCAGAAAACAGCATTTCAGCAAATGCCGATGAGATAAAAATCATCGTAGAAGAAGATTTGCGCAGTGATGTCTTAAGAATTATCATCCAGGATAATGGCAAAGGTATGGACGCCGAAACACTGGCGAAAATCACGGACCCTTTTATCACATCCAGGAAAACTCGAAATGTTGGTTTGGGAATTCCGTTTTTTAAAGCTGCAGCTGAAGCATGCAAAGGAGCCTTCACAATCCAGTCTGCACTTGCAAAGGGAACAACAGTTAAAACTGTTTTTAAACACAGCCATATTGACAGAATGCCTTTGGGCGATATTCGGAGCACATTAATAACACTAATACTTGGTACACCTGATATTCATTGGATTTTTGAATATCGTTACAATGAAAGTTGTTTCCTTTTTGACGATCAGCCGATCAAAGAAACACTTGATGGGATCTCACTAACAGAACCTGTGGTGATGAAATATATCCGTGAAATGATATCATCGGGCATACTTAAGGCTCGTCAAAAAGGAAGTTTGGAAGTTATAAAGTAAGACAATCGATTTTAATCTAACAGGAGAAAAAATATGCCCAGCGTAAAATCATTAGATGACCTAAAAAAAATCAGAGAAGAGGCACTTAAAAAGCAGCAACTTAAAGAAACCTCAGGAAAAACCGAGGTTATAGTCGGCATGGGGACTGTTGGCATTGCGGCTGGTGCCCGTGAAACGCTTAAAGCGATTCTCGATACAATCGAAAAAGATAACCTGAGCGATATCATCCTTCGCCAAACCGGCAATGTTGGCCTTGATTCTTTTGAACCCATTGTTCAGGTCATTCTTCCTGGTGAAGAAAAAGTATCTTATGGCAGAGTCAGTCCCGAAATGGCTCACCGCATCATGAAAGAGCATGTTCTGGGTGGTGAAATTGTAAAAGATTATCAAATCAAAGGCAATATTTAGAGAAGATCGGTTTCTGGAAGGTATTTCATGGCTTATTTCCGTTCACATGTTTTAGTATCCGTTGATCCTGTATGCGTGGAAAAAGGTGCATACGATTTAATCGACACCCTTCAGGACGAATTTGTCAAACAAGGCCTGGTTGATGAAGTACAGGTTCTTGAGACATCAAGAATTGGTGATCCTGAAACAGAGGGCATCGATTTGATGGTCTACCCTGAAGCTGTCCATTACACGAATTTATCGCTTGATGATGTTCCGTTTTTGGTTGAAGAGCATTTCTTAAAAGGTCGAGTAGCTGAACAATATATTCGTGAGACGAAGAAAAATTTAGATGAAGAATTATCTGCACCTAAAACCAAAGAGGTCCGGATCATCTTAAAGAATATTGGGGAAATCGATCCCCTGAACATCGAAGACTACATTGCACGGGATGGGTACATGGCCCTTGGCAAAGTCCTCACCGAGATGACCCCGGAAGAAACAATCCAGGAGGTTTTAGACTCTGGTCTGCGAGGTCGCGGTGGAGCTGGATTCCCAACAGGCCTTAAATGGCGATTTATTAGAAATGCGGATGGCGATCAAAAATTTATGATTTGCAATGCGGATGAGGGTGATCCCGGAGCCTTTGCGAATCGACGTGTTCTAGAAGGTGATCCACATTCTGTAATTGAGGGCATGATCATCGGTGCTTTTGCTGCTGGTGCATCTCAGGGATACATTTATTGCCGGGCTGAGTATCCCATAGCAGTCAGAACGATGAAGATTGCCATTGAACAAGCACGTAATTTCGGTTTGCTAGGCAATGATATTCTCGGCAGCGGTTTCTCCTTTGATCTTGAAGTTCGGATGGGCGCTGGCGCTTTTGTTTGCGGTGAAGAAACCGCCTTGATGGCCTCAATTGAGGGTCAGCGAGGTGAGCCGCGTCCGCGTCCCCCATTTCCTGCACAAAAGGGTTTATGGGAAAAACCTTCAAACATTAATAACGTGGAAACCTATGCGAATGTACCACAAATCATCCTCAAAGGTGCGGAATGGTTTGCCAGTCTTGGTTATAAAAAGAGCACCGGAACGAAAACCTTCTCGATGGCAGGGGATGTGAAGAACACAGGTTTGATTGAGGTCCCCTTTGGCATCACCCTCAGGGAAATAATCTATGATGTTGGTGATGGCATTAAGGAAGATAAGAAATTTAAAGCGGTACAAACCGGTGGTCCCATGGGCGGCTGCTTGCCAGAAAGTCTTCTAGACCTTCACATGGATTATGAAGCCTTGGCTGAAGCGGGCTCAATCCTGGGCTCTGGCGGTCTGGTTGTCATGGATGAAGATACCTGCATGGTGGATATAGCACGATTTTTCATGGATTTTACCCAGGATGAAAGCTGTGGAAAATGCACTCCCTGCCGGGTTGGTACCCGCCGGATTCTCGAAATACTTACCAGAATATGTGAAGGCAAAGGAAAACCTGACGACATCGATACTCTGCGCTACCTCTGCGACGAAATCAATGAAAACAGCCTTTGTGGATTGGGAAAAGGCGCACCCAACCCCGTTAAGAGCACGCTTGAGCACTTCCTCGATGAATATGAAGCACATATTTACGAAAAACGGTGTCCGGCAAAAGTCTGCAAAGCATTAATTCGGTTTGAAATTATTGATGACCTTTGCACAGGATGTACTCTTTGCGCCAGGAACTGCCCGGTGGATGCTATTTCAGGCGAACGTCGTCAGACACATGTGATTGATCCCGATATTTGCATCAAATGCGGTATTTGCGAACAACTGTGCCCCTATGATGCGATTGAAATCAAATAAAATTATCAATAGAGACCACCACATAGGAGTAAGATTATGGCAACCGAAATCGAAAAAGGACAGGATATCCCCAAAATTGTGCAGACACTTGTCCAAAATCACGGTGATGAAAAGGCTGAACTCATACCCATTCTCCAAGAAATTAATCGAGAAATGGGGTACATCTCCGATGAGGCAATTAAGGAACTCAGCGAAAGGATGAATCTTCCCTCAAGCCACATTTATTCAGTTGCAACATTTTACCGAATGCTTTCCACTGAACCACGGGGACGGCATGTGATTCAATTTTGCGAAAGCGCACCCTGTCATGTTGCAGGGGGGCGGTTAGTTTGGCAAAGAATGCTGCGAGAACTTGGTTTAGAAAAAGGAGAGACCAGCCAGGACAACAAGTGGACACTCCTCACAACCAGCTGCCTTGGTTTGTGCGGTGTTGGGCCAGTCATGATTATTGATAATGACATCTATGGAAACGTGACACCGGAACAGGTGCCAGGTATCCTAAGCAATTACGAGTAGGAGGTCTCTTATGAAAACAACACGTTCAATGGTATTGGTTTCCAGTGATCCTGAAAGTCTGGATCGGGGCGCTTTGGACGTCTTCAGCACCCTCCAAAAACAAATAACAAAATTTGGTCTTGAAGAAGAAATAGCACTGTCGATGATCACTGATATCAGCAAACATGCAATGAGTCCGTTGGTATTGGTGTATCCCGACGCAGTGATATATGGTCCAGTGACCACAGATGATGTGCCCATGATTGTAGAAGAGCACCTCTACAAAGGTCGTGTGGTAGAAGAAAAACAAATCTCTGCATACGATCTTTCAGGGCGAGTCGCCTGGCTTTCATCCCGAAAAGGGACAATGCCAGCCGAAAATCGCATCGTGCTGAAAAACGTCGGTCTAATCGACCCCGAGAACATTGATGAATACATTATCAACGATGGCTATGAAGGTCTGGGCACGGTTCTTAAAGAGATGACCCCAAGTGAGACCATTCAAGTGATCAAAAACTCAGGTCTGCAAGGACGCGGCGGAGCGGGTTTCCCAACAGGTTTAAAATGGCAATTTGTTAATGGTGCAAAAGGGAATAAAAAATATGTCATCTGCAACGCCGACGAAAGTGAGCCCGGAACTTTTAAGGATCGTCTTGTACTTGAAGGAGACCCCCACGCAATAATAGAGGCAATGTCGATTGGAGCTTACGCTGTCGATGCTGATGAAGGCTATGTTTATATTCGTGGCGAGTATGACTTAGCGATCAGCCGAATGAAAAAAGCCATACAACAAGCCCGAGAGTACAACTTACTCGGTGAGAATATTTTTGGAACAGATTTTTCATTTGACATTCACATCCACGCTGGCGCTGGCGCTTACATTTGTGGTGAGGAAACTGCCTTGATTGAATCAATTGAAGGCAATCGCGGTGAACCTCGACCGAGACCACCCTACCCAACAACAGCAGGACTTTGGCAAAAACCAACTCTGGTCAACAATGTTGAAACTTTGGCAAACATACCTGCAATCATTCGAAATGGTGCAGAATGGTACAAAAGCATCGGAACACCATCCAGTCCAGGCACAAAAGTTTACACGGTTCTTGGCAATGTCAATGTAACAGGCTTGATTGAGGTTCCGATGGGCATTACCCTGCGCGAGGTAATATCGATCTATGCAAAAGGCATGAAAGGCGGCACCAACTTCAAACTTGCACAAACGGGTGGCTCAAGCGGCTCTATTATTCCTGCCAGCCTTCAAGATACACCAATGGATTTCGACTCCTACAACAAAGCAGGTGTTTCCCTGGGATCTGGCGCATTATTGATTTGCAATGAAGATGTATGCGTTGTTGACCTGGCAAAAGTTTTGCTAAACTTTTTCAGATTTGAAAGCTGCGGCAAATGTAATCCTTGTCGAATAGGGACCAAAAGAGCTTATGATACGCTCGTCAATATTTCTGAAGGTGTGGGAACCCTGCAAGATTTAAAGGACCTTCAAATGATGAGCGACCAGCTCTATGAATTGTCCAATTGCGGTCTTGGTCAAACAGCAGGATCCCCGCTTAAAGATATTTTGGCGCATTTCAGAGCTGAAGTTGAAGCCCATGTTAAATTAAAAGTTTGTCCTGCAGGCGTTTGCCCAATGAGCGGCCAGCGGGAATATAAGATCTTCTGATTACGAAAATATATGGAGTGTCACTATTATGATTAAACTCACAATTGACGGAAATGAAATTGAAGTACAAGAAGGTACCACTGTTTTAGAGGCTGCAGAAGCAGCCGGATTGTACGTTCCAACATTATGCCATCACCCACAACTTACCCCGTATGGCGGTTGTCGACTATGCATGGTGGAAGTTGAAGGTGCCCGCACCCTTCAACCTTCATGTACCTTGCCAGCGACAAATGGGATGGTGGTTAAAACCAATACACAAAAAGTGCTTGATGCTCGCAAGTTTGTCCTCAATCTCATCTTTAGCGAAAGAAACCACTTCTGTATGTACTGCCAGGTTAGTGACGGCGATTGCGAACTGCAGAACAGAGCTTACGATGAGGGCATGACTCACTGGGATTTACAGCCAAATTGGCAGCCTTTTGAGGTTGATGCTTCTCATCCCTTTATGGTTTTAGATAACAATCGCTGCATCTTATGCCGGCGCTGCGTTCGAGCATGCGGTGAATTGGTAGGCAATTACACTTTGGGCTTTGAAGAGCGCGGTGCAGACAGTATGCTGGTGGCTGATTACAACGTTCCCCTGGGAGAATCCTCATGTATTTCCTGTGGTACTTGCGTTCAAATCTGCCCGACCGGTGCGATCATTGATCGCCAGAGTGCCTACCAAGGCAAGGAAACGGAAGTAGACCATCATATTGGCGTATGTGTTGAATGCTCCGTGGGCTGCCAGAGAGATGTCCTCACCCGGGATAACCGCCTTATTCGAATTGAAGGCGTATGGGAAGCCCCGCTCAACCATGGATTGCTGTGTGACAAAGGTCGTTTCCTCCCATTAGAAGATGATCGACCCCGCTTGCTCACACCCCTTGTTCGTAAAGATGGCAGCCTCAAGGCAGCGATATGGGATGACGCCATAAGTGCAATTGCTGAAGGCTTGGGTAAAGGTGAAGGTTTAGCTGCAATTGCATCAACACGATTACCAATCGAAGACCTGGCTCTTTTCAAATCTGTCTTTGCAGATTCTCTAAAAGCAGAATTGGTGACGACACTTGAAGAAGGCAAGGCAACAGCCTCCCTGGCAAAAATGGCAGAAAAACACGGACAATCCTTCGAGTCAAACCTGGAGACTCTCAAAGACACAGACGTCGTCCTTTCACTAGAGCTCGATTTAGTTGATGATCATCAAGTCGCCGGCTTCTTTGTAAAACGACAATTAACGGATGGGACAAAACTCATTGTAGCGGATGGCAAAGGTAATAAGCTGGCTGAAAAAGCCTCCCTCAAACTTGATCTCGAAGCTGGTAATGAGGGCTCTTTCTTATTGAAGCTACACGAAGCAATTGAAAGTGAAACGGGCGATGAGGGATTTGTCAAGGCAGCAAAAATATTGAAAGCGGCAGTAAAGCCAGTTATTGTCTATGGACAGGATTTTGCAGCTAATGCAGACGACAAAGCTGTTGAAACATTGGTAGAGATTTCAGAATCCCTGAATGCTTCTCTGGTTGGTGTCAAAGGCAATGCAAACAGCATGGCTGCCTCCCAACTCGGGCTTGAGTCACCCATTAAAGCAAATGGTTACAAATCTGCATTTATCATGCTGGGTGATGAGGAACCCTCCCAGAAATTGGTCAAACAACTTGAAGATGTCCCCTTCGTGGTTGCTCTTTCAGCTTACGGTTCCCAGCTGACTGGAAACGCTGATGTTGTTTTGCCAGTAACGATGTGGGCAGAACAATCCGGAACGTATTTGAACATGGATGGACGTTTGCAAAAAGCAGTCCAGGCTCTGGAAGTTCCAGAAGGCGTCCTCACATCAAGGGAAACACTGCTCAAGATTTCTGAAGCCCTCTCAATTGAGCCTGAAACAGATTGGAAAACAAGCATCACCTTACGAACCCCAACTGTTGAAATCAAAGAAGCTTAAGTTACCTTGTCTTATGATTGGTTGAAGAATTGAAAGGATTATTTAATGTCAAAACCTAAAGTAGCATCGGATTGGTTATGTGGGTGCGCAGGATGCCATATGTCACTTCTTGACATCGACGAGCGTATTTTACAGGTGGTTGAACTGGTTGACCTGCGCGCAACACCTATCACCGACTTAAAAGAACCGGATGAAGACGGGGTAACCGTAGGCATTCTTGAAGGCGGCATCAACAACACTTATAACGAAGAGGTCGCAAAGAAAATGCGTGAACGTTGCAAGATTTTGGTCGCCCTGGGTGATTGTGCTGTCTTCGGTGGTGTTCCCGCCATGCGCAACTTTTTTGGCGCAGAAGCAGCATTACAACGAGCATATGTAGAAGCTGAAAGCAATGATGAAAATGTGAAAATTCCCTCATCACCAGAATTAGCAGAAATGACCCGCGTTCGTGCTGTCCACGAAGTTGTACCGGTTGATTTATTTATTCCTGGCTGTCCACCAGATGCAGACGTAATTTTTTATGCGCTGGTAGAATTGGCACAGGGACGAATCCCGGAAATCAAAAATGAGAATTTGCACTGGCACTAGGAGATAAAAACTATGGCTACAGAAAAAATTACAATTGAACCAGTAACCAGAATTGAAGGTCACGCAAAAGTGACTATTCACATGAACGACAGTGGCTCAGTGGATCATGCCTATTTCCATGTCAACGAATTTCGTGGTTTTGAAAAATTTTGCGAAGGTCGCATGGTCTTTGAAATGCCACAAATCACACCCCGCATCTGTGGCATCTGCCCGGTAAGTCATCACTTAGCTGCTGCTAAAACAGGGGATATTATCATGGGTGTTGAACCCCCACCAACAGCCTCCCTCCTGAGGGAACTCATGCACATGGGACAAATTATCCAGAGTCACGGCATGCACTTTTTTGAGTTGGCTGGGCCCGACCTGATCCTAGGTTTTGATGCTGACCCGGCAATTCGCAACGTGGTTGGCTTAATTGGCGCAGACCCTGAACTGACCTTGCGTGCTGTAGAGCTCCGAAAATTTGGACAGGATGTCATCTTTCAGGTTGGTGGCCGTCGCATTCACCCCAATTTTGCTGTTCCAGGCGGCGTAAACAATGTGTTAACCCAAGAAAAGCGTGACCACATGCTGGCTGGTCTGGATAAAGCCCAAGAAACGACCTTGATTGGAATTCAATTGATTAAGGATTGGGCAGAAGCCAATATGGAAGACATTGAAAAATTCGCTGTTTTTCATACCGGCTATTTCGGTTTAGTAACCCCTGAAAATGGGCTTGATCTTTATGAGGGCAAAATTCGCCTTGTTGATAGTGACGGTCAACAACTGGAATGCTTTGATGCACAGAATTATCTCGATATCGTTTCAGAGCATGTCGAAGATTGGTCTTACCTTAAGTTCCCTTATTATAAAAAGATGGGGTGGCCTGATGGTGTTTATCGTGTTGGTCCATTAGGCCGTTTAAATGCCATTGACAAAATCGATACGCCTTTAGCACAGAAAGAATTTGAAACCTACCGGCAAATCAACGATGGCAAACCAGTCTATCAAACACTCTATTATCACTACGCACGTATGATTGAAGTTCTATATGCTGTTGAACGCACCCGTGAACTTCTGGAACACCCTGACATTTTAGGGAAAGACATTCTCAACAAGAAATTCAACTTCCAGGGCGAAGGGGTCGGTGTTATTGAAGCACCACGCGGTACATTATTCCATCATTATGTAGCGAAGCCAAATGGACAACTGGAACGAGTGAATCTGATCGTCTCTACCGGTCATAATAACTGGGCAATGAGTAAAGCCGTCGACTCCGTGGCAAAGACGTATGTTAAAGGCCCCGATATCCAGGAAGGCATGCTCAACCGTGTGGAGGCAGCCATCCGTGCTTATGATCCCTGTCTGTCTTGCTCAACACATGCTGTTGGACAAATGCCGATCAAAATTGATGTACATAATTCTCAGGGCGAAATAACTCAAACTCTAAAACGTGACTGATCAAATCAATATGCCCCTTCTCAAGAAAAATACCTTTCGAAGGGGCATATTTTTTATTACTTGGGGAAATTTCCATGAAAGCTGACACACTCATCTTTGGATACGGTAATGCTGATCGTCAGGATGATGGTGCTGGTTGGCATATTGTAAAGAACCTGGCGGAACGACTTAGCTTATCTGTTCCGGATGACCCTGGTGCTGCCATTGAACTAGAAGATGAACTTGTTGATCTCATTTTCGATTTGCAAATTTATCCTGAATTAGCGGAAACTATTTCGAAGTACAAACGTGTCTGTTTTGTAGACGCACATACCTCCGATATCCCGGAGGAAATTTCGTGGGTTGAACTTTCACCAGAGTATGAAAAATCCCCGCTGACACATCATATGTCTCCACGAACAGTGCTTTCGATCGCTAAAACCATTTATGGTCAGGTCCCTGAATCAATCCTCGTATCTGTGCGAGGTTTTAAATTTCAGTTTGAAAGGGAATTAAGCCCTCAAACAGAAAAGCTCACGCAAATAGCTGCTGAAAGAATCTGGCAGTGGGTACAACAAGAATTTAGCGCGTGATTCTTGTCACGCAAGGCTGATGACATAATACAATATCGCTATTTTAATAATCGCAGTATTTTTAATTTGCACACAAAGAACAAATCGATGTAATCAAAGGTTGTCATGCTCAGTCAGGTCAATATCACTGCTACAATAAAATCTATTCCCTGGTTTTTAGATTTATCAAATGAAAGCCTTCAATTGCTGACAGGGATCGCAGACGTCCATTCTTTTAATTCTGGCGAAGTTATTTTCTCGGAAGGAGAAAAACACCCTTACTTGTATGTCATTCTTGAGGGTAAAGTTCAACTTGAAAGTTTTGTTCCTGGCCGTGGATCACTCACCTACCTTACCGCTGAATCCCTCGATGTGATCGGCTGGTCTAGTCTGACACCCGTTGTCCGGCAAAAAACCGGGTCAGCCATTGCTGTTGAACCAACCAGGTTGCTGGCTTTTCATGCCAACTCATTAATGGATTTGTGCGAGAAAGATTGTGAACTTGGGTTCGTAATAATGAGACGACTGGCAAATATTATTGCTTCCCGTTTATTGAATCATCGATTACATTTATTAGAATTACTCTCCTGTCAGAAGTAAACACCTAAAGACTACAATTTTTATCAAAAAAGGTCTATAATTAGCCAATGCATGAACTTTCAGTGACCGAAAGCGTGCTTGAGATTGCCTGCAAGCATGCCCAAAAAGCAAAAGCTAAAAAAGTAACGGATATTTATTTGGTGATCGGTCGCCTATCGAGTATTGTTGACGACTCGGTACAATTTTATTGGGATGTAATCAGCAAAGACACAATTTGTGAAGAAGCCAATATACACTTTAAGCGAGAACCTGCTGTGCTGGTATGCCTTGACTGCCAAACTGAATACACATTGGAGGATGATTTAATGCCCTGTCCTAAATGCGGCAGTGCAAAAATCCGTGTTCTTTCAGGGGATGAATTTAATCTCGAAAGTATAGAAATTGAAAGGTGAACAATGACAGGAAAACGGATCAAAATTGTTGAAAATATTTTAAATGCCAATGACCAAATCGCTTTAAAAAACAAGAATCGCATTGAGGCAGCTGGCGCTTACTCGATTAATTTAATGGCTTCACCTGGTGCCGGAAAAACCAGTTTCATTCTTTCAACCATCAATGCAATATTGGATGAAAATGTCCAAATCGGCGTCATTGAGGGTGATACCGCACCTGTCACAATCGATTCCGACAAAATTAGCGCAGCCGGGATGCCAGCGGTCCAGGTCAACACTGGAGGACAGTGTCATCTGGATGCGGTTATGATTGAATACGCTTTAGATCAATTACCCTTAGAAACCCTTGATCTTCTCATCGTGGAGAATGTAGGCAACCTGATTTGCCCGGCAGCTTTCAAGCTTGGAACACACAGCAATGTTCTCATTTCAAGCGTCCCCGAAGGGGATGATAAACCATATAAATATCCTAATATCTATCGCGGTCTGGATGTATTGATCATTAACAAGATTGACCTTCTCCCTTATCTGGAATTTAACATGGACTACTTTCGCAAGGGTGTCGAGATGCTCAATCCTGATCTGCAAACTTTTGCCGTTTCATGTAAAACCAACGAAGGAATTGAGAATTGGTTGGCCTGGCTCAAAATGAGAATTTCCAGAAAATAATTTAATGCCCTTTGTTAGTTATCACATCCACATCAATGGTATTGTCCAGGGTGTTGGATTCCGCCCCTTTATTTACAACCTTGCCCTGGACCAAAATCTGAAGGGTTGGGTCCGTAACTCCGCCAGCGGTGTGGATATTGAGGTTTCAGGCAGTTCAGATAAGATTAAGAAATTTATATCAGAAATCCCAATTTCAGCACCACCTTTAGCCCAAATTGACTCGATACTTTCAGAAAAAATCGAGGACTGCTCATTTTCCGACTTCAAAATAATCACCAGCAAAGACAAGGCAACGGATTTTATCCCTGTCTCACCCGATGTTGCAACGTGCAGTCAATGCAAGGCTGAATTATTTAACCCTCAGGATCGCCGTTATCGATATCCATTTATCAACTGCACAAATTGTGGTCCCAGGTTTACAATCATACGCGATATCCCTTATGACCGACCAAAAACGACGATGTCGGGCTTTATAATGTGTGCCGATTGCCAGGAAGAGTATGAAAATCCCCTCGACCGACGTTTCCATGCCCAACCTGTTGCATGTCCTGTTTGTGGACCACAGGTATGGTTAGAGCTTAAACCAGGTGAGGTGGCTGCTGAGAAAGAGGATGCCATCCAAATTGCCCGACAGGTTCTTGCAGAAGGAAAAATCCTGGCTATTAAAGGACTGGGAGGCTTTCATTTAGCCTGTGATGCCACCAACCCGACAGCCGTAGCAAGGTTACGGGGGCGCAAACGCCGACCAGCAAAACCCTTTGCATTGATGGCTTTTAACATAGCTGAGGTCCAAAATCATGTCTTCACAAGTAAAGCCTCAGAAGATTTGTTAAAAAGCCCCCCGGCACCGATTGTATTGATGCCAAAGAAGGGGTCTTCAAACATTGCAGAAGAGGTTGCACCCGGTCAATCCCGATTGGGTTTTATGCTGCCTTACACCCCTTTACACCTGCTTCTGCTTGAACCAGCAAATGATTTTCCAACCGCATTGGTAATGACCAGCGGCAACCTTTCTGAAGAACCGATCATTCGCGAAAACCAGGTGGCGAAAGACAGATTGAGCAGGATTGCAGACGCATATTTGCTGCACGATCGTCCCATCCACATGCGAATTGACGATTCCGTATTCACCATCATCAAGGAAACACCCTATCCCATTCGCAGGGCAAGAGGCTTTGCCCCAAATCCAATCCGCGTTGCACAGGACTTACCGCAAGTTTTAGCCGTTGGTCCCCAGATGAAGAACACTTTTTGTTTGACGCGGGAAAAATACGCCTTTCTCAGTCATTACATCGGTGAAATGGAAAACTGGGAAACCTATCAGGATTTTCAAAAAGCTATTCAACACTACCAATCCTTGTTTCGGATCCGTCCCAGGGCGATTGGCTATGATTTGCACCCGGACTATCTTTCAACAAAATACGCTTTAGAAAAAATCCAATCAGATCACATCCCTGGGTACCCCATTCAACACCACCATGCCCACCTGGCTGCAGGGATGATCGAAAATGGGCTCAAACCAGAAACACAAGTGGCCGGATTGATCTTTGACGGTACAGGTTACGGCTTGGATGGTGCCATCTGGGGTGGAGAAGTGCTCATTGGAAATTGCTTTGATTTTAAACGTGCTTTTCACCTCAAATATGTCCCTCTCCCAGGCGGAGATCTCGCAATTCTCAAACCTGCCCGGATGGCTTTAAGTACTTTATGGGCGTATGGATTTGAATGGACTGAGGACTTAGCCCCATTCAAATATATGTCTGATATTGAAATAAATGCTCTAAAAAACCAGTTAGTAAAGCAAATCAACACTCCCATGACATCAAGCATGGGCAGGCTCTTTGATGTTGTCGCTTCCCTGCTTGATCTGAGACAAGCCATCACATACGAAGCCCAGGCAGCCATTGAACTTGAAGCATTGGCGGATGGGAATGAGTTGGGGTATTATCCATGGGATATTAGCGGTGATGAAATCAATGTAAAAACCACTATCAAAGAAATTTTATCGGATATTGCAATTAAGATCGATAAGTCAATTATATCGACAAGGTTTCATAATACTATCGCCCAAGTATCATTGGCTGTCAGCGAAAGAATCAGGCAAGGAACAGGCATCGATCAAATTGTTTTATCAGGCGGCGTTTGGCAGAATCAATTACTGCTGGAAAAAACAATATCATTACTGGAACAAAACAATTTTCAAGCCTTGATCCACAAGCAAACACCACCAAACGATGGGTGTGTTGCCTTTGGACAGGCTATGATCACATCTTACCGGTATTTACGCGAGGTGGAATAAATTATGTGTTTAGGTATACCTGGAAAAATAATTTCTATTTATGAAAACCACGGCACCAAAATGGCAAAAATTGATTTTGGCGGCGTTTCTCGAGAGGCATGCATTGAAGTCATCCCCGAAGCAAAACCCGGGGATTGGACCATTATCCACGCCGGATTTGCTTTAAATCTTCTAAGTGAAGCAGAGGCGCAGGAAACCCTGGATATCCTCCAGGAAATGTCCGAACTTGCGGAACAAGAGGAAAAAAATCTTAATGACTGATATTAGTACGCCTAAATTTTTATCAGGCTTCCGTAACGCAGGTTTGGTCAAAACAGCAATTAGTGAAATTCACAAATGCATTACACAACCATGGTCTCTAATGGAAATATGTGGGGGACAAACACATGCCATCATGCAGTATGGCCTGGATCAACTCCTCCCTGCTGAAATTGAGCTCATTCACGGCCCTGGCTGTCCGGTATGCGTCACATCTTTGGCATTGATTGACCAGGCATTATGGATAGCAAAACAACCCGAGGTGATCTTCACTTCCTTTGGCGATATGCTGCGTGTTCCCGGATCAAATGGCGATTTATTCTCCGTTAGAGCTTCCGGGGGTCAGGTGCGAGTTGTATATTCTCCACTGGATGCTGTAGAAATTGCCAGTAAAAATCCTGATAAACAAGTTGTCTTTTTTGCCATCGGTTTCGAAACAACCGCGCCAGCCAATGCAATGGCTGTCCTACAAGCTGAAAAAATGGGTTTACAAAATTTTTCCATCTTACCGGCAAACGTGCTTGTTCCACCTGCAATGCATGCAATTCTTGGAAGCCCTGACAACCGAATTCAGGGATTTTTAGCTGCTGGTCATGTATGTGCAGTCATGGGATACTGGGAGTATCCTCCCATCGCTGAACAGTACAAGACCCCCATTGTAGTTACTGGATTTGAACCCCTTGATTTAGTCAACGGCATCCTTCAAACAATAAAGATGTTAGAAGAAGGTCGTGTTGACGTAAAAAACGCATACTCACGTGTGGTTACCTTTCAAGGAAATCAAGCAGCACAAGAGATAATAAAAAAAGTCTTTGAACCAGTCGACAGAAATTGGCGCGGCATTGGAATAATCCCAAAAAGTGGATTTGGTCTGCGAGAAATTTATAAAAACTTTAATGCCGTAGAACGTTTTGGATCAGGGGATATTAAAACTGAAGAATCTAAAATCTGTATAGCCGGCCAGGTACTGCAAGGTCTGAAAAAACCTTCAGACTGCCCTGCTTTCGGGACACAATGCACGCCTCAAAATCCGCTTGGTGCACCGATGGTCTCTTCAGAAGGTGCGTGTGCAGCTTATTATCGTTATGGAAAAAAACCTCGATGACGCAAAATCAAACCAAACCAATCAGTATTCAGGGTCCAATGTGTCCGGTTCCCCACCACCACACAGAGGCTGTGGTTATTGGCCACGGCAGTGGTGGCCAAATGACGTCGGATCTGATTAAAAACAATTTCCAATCTCGCATCGGCAATGTCTATCTTTCTGAGGGGAATGATGCTGCCAGGTTATTCGTTGCTGGTCTTAATGATCAAATTGCTGTCTCTACCGACTCTCATGTGGTTTCTCCCATTTTTTACCCGGGAGGAGATATCGGCCGTTTATCGGTTTGTGGAACAGTGAATGATGTTGCCATGCTGGGTGCAGATCCTAAGTATTTGACGGCAGGTTTTATTCTTGAAGAGGGCTTTTCGATCGAGTCCCTTAACATGATCATCGATTCAATGGCTGATGCTTGCAAAGAGGCAGGTGTTCAGATAGTCGCGGGAGACACAAAGGTCGTTGAGAAAGGAAAAGCTGACGGCATCTTTATCAATACCGCAGGGTTTGGGGTAATCCCGCACAAACGTCAAATCGGTGGACAATTTGCTCAACCGGGTGATGCGGTCATCATCTCTGGATCATTGGGAGATCATGGCATTGCCGTTCTCCAGGCTCGTGGAGAACTTGGCTTTGAATCGGACATCACATCAGACGTTGCCCCACTGAATCACATGATTGCCGAACTCTTAGAAGCGATTCCAGAAGTACACGTATTGCGCGATCCCACACGAGGTGGCCTTGCGACAAGCTTAAAGGAAATTGCCTGCCAGAGCGAAATCAGCATTCGGCTTAATGAAGAATCCATCCCCGTAAAACCTGATGTTCGAACAGCTTGCGAAATGCTGGGCTTCGATCCTTTGTATATGGCTAATGAAGGGAAGCTTATCGTTATCCTACCGGAAGAAAAAGCTGAAAGCGCTTTAGAAATTATTAAGAATTCCCACTATGGTACGAATGCTATGCGAATAGGAGCTGTTTTTGAGGAAGATCCAGGTATGGTCTTGCTTGAAACCGCCTTTGGCTCAACCCGGATTTTAGATATGCTGTCAGGGGAGATACTGCCGCGTATTTGTTAATACCTTGACCATTCTAGCCCAACCCTACTATACTTATCAGCAGTAAAATTTAAGGAAAAGGATTCCCATGAAAATAGATTATAAAGAAACAACAAGTGATTTAATCACTCGAATCAATATCCATGATGCCTATGGTGCACGAGATATCGATAAATGGATGCTTGAAGTACTCCCCCTGAAACAGGGAATAGCAATTCTCGATGTCGGTTGTGGTGCTGGCAAGCAGTGCTTTTCATATTTGACACACCTAAACGGCAAAGCACAGATCACAGGCGGCGACGTTTCAGAAGAATTACTTGCCAAAGCTCAAGAGGAAAATGCGAAATTAGGTCAACGCATTACATTCCAGGAACTGAATTTTAACCACACCTTTCCTTTCAAAACAGAAACCTTCGACCTTGTTTCATGCTCCTTTGCCATATATTATGCAGAGGACATTCCATTCACAGTCAAAGAAATGCACCGCGTTTTGAAACCCGGCGGCTATCTCTTTACAACAGGCCCAATGCCAGAAAACAAACAGATGTTTTACGACATCATCCAGGAAGCAACGGGGAAAAAAATCCCGCCCATGCCCGGAAGCTCACGTTATGCATCTGAAATTCTTGACACCATTAAAACTCAATTCTCTGGTGTCGATGTTTTGGTTTTTGAAAACCCGCTGACATTCCCAAGCGTTGAACCTTTCCTGAAATATACACGAGCATCACTCTCTGAAGACCGTTTGTTGTGGAACGCATTTTTCCAAACAAAAGAGGATTTTGAAAAAATTATGGAGGACATTGCCGGGGTTGCGTCACAGCGGTTTGAAAAAGAAGGCAAGCTGGTTATGACCAAAGTGGTCGGTGGATTTTTGGCTAAAAAGTAGGTGATTATGAATCACAATATGACCTTTTTTGGTGAATCCGTTTTATGCATTGGCGCACACCCTGACGATATTGAGCTGGGTTGTGGGGCATTGATTGCGGATATTGTTGACCAAACCAATGTAGTCTGTGTGACTCTTTCGGACAATCAAGAAAATCCCGATCTCCAAAACCTGGAAAATGAACACCAGGAAAGTATGAATATTCTCGGCGTAAAACCAGAAAACGCAATCCTGTATGATTTCACAACCCGCCGTTTTCAAGCCGCTCGTCAGGAGATTCTCGAGGTGATGATCGGCCTTAAAAAACAATATCATCCCGAGGTGGTCCTGGTGCATACAGCCCAAGACATTCACCAGGATCATAAAACCATCACTGATGAAGCTTTGCGTGCATTTCGTGGTACCACCTTGTTAGGTTTTGATGTTCTTCGATCCAGTTATGGCTTTTTTCCCGATTTTTTGGTTGAAGTTTCTGAAAAAGCCGTTAAAACAAAAATTAACGCACTGAAAGCCTACAAAACTTACGCAGACAAATACTATTTTGATGAAAATATCATCTATGCGACCGCTATTCGCCATGGCGCTCTAGCAGAAAGACCATATGCAGAAGGCTTTGATATATTAAGAATTGTTGGTCAATTCGGTGATAAAGAATATTAAACTTAAAACGGCTGCTTTTTGGCAGCCGTTTTTCATTCTCAACCGTATGGGTTAAGCTTCAATTCCAATCTCAATCATACCATCAACAACACGAACCGGGTAAGACGGAACGTCCTGAATAGCAGGTAAAGCCAATACCTCGCCCGTACGAATATCAAATCTTGCCCCGTGACGTGGGCAAATGATTTGATGATTTTCCACCTCCCCTTCACCAAGTGGACCGTCGTCATGTGTGCACAGGTCAGCAATCGCAAAATATTCCCCACCCTGGTTTAATAACACAATTGATAGATCTCCAACTTCTAAAAAGAGACGCTCACCTGCTGGTAGGTCCTCCGTTGAACACACAGAAGTGTAAAAAATATCTGTCATTTAAAATTTCCCTTGAAAATATTATTGCATAGTGACTGGCAAACAAATTGATATCTAATTTAACTGGTTTGGTAACCTGTCGGTCTCGGTGAATCCTTTTTTGCTTGACGAAGTAATTTTGAATCGAAGGGGAACCATAAAATATGGTCCGGGACCATCCAACCGTCCGTCAGGTACACATTCGTACGGAATTGCACCGCTACCATTTTTTCATCCACCTGAACAACAATCCCCCGAGCCCAATCACGAATTCGGTCACCGTTTTTCTCATGGTCGCAATAAACTTCTACTGGATCCCCAACTTGATAGGTCTGATCCTCATCGGGTGGTCTCATAAATGGTGATCTTGCCATTAATCCTCCTGAAGAATTAAATCTTTTAACATTATCCTTATAAAAACCAACTTCTCTATTGTAGCAGAAATGATAACAATTTTCTATAAATTTACGATTTGAATTGAATTTTGAGTTTACCCGATTGCCATTTTCTCAATTATTGCTTCTTTAAACCTATTTTGAATACCTTCGAATGGAATACGATTCATTATGTGCTCGAAAAAGCCCATAACAATGAGTTGCCTGGCTTCCTTCTCAGGGATTCCCCGGCTGTAGAGGTAAAATAACTCATCCTCATCAATCTTACCAACGGTAGCGCCATGGGTACAGCGAACATCATCCGCTAAAATCTCTAAACCAGGTATAGAGTCCGCTCGAGTCCCTTTACTGAGAATCAAATTTCGATTTGCCTGGTAACCATCTGTCCCATCTGCACCAGGTGCCACGTAGATCATTCCCTGCCAAACGGAACGGCTTTCATCCATCAAGGCACCTTTGTAAAGCAGGTCGCTGGTTGTATTACCCGCAAGATGATTCTGCTGGGTATCATGATCCAAATGCTGCTTCCCGTTAGTAAAATAAAAACCTGAAATTCGCCCTTCTGCACCAGGTTCGACCAGGTCAATGTCCGAAAAATTCTTGGTTAAATGCGTTCCCGTCGCCCCAAAAATCCATTCAAGTTTACCATCGCCCATCACCCGGGCACGCTCACGTGTAAATGACCAAACATTTTTACCCCAGGATTGTAGTTCGACAAAATTCAACCGAGCATTCTTACCAACATATATTTCGATAATGCCATCATGAAAGACCTGTGATTCCGAATCCGCTTTAGGAGAGGATGATTCATGGACAAATGTGACCTGTGCGCCTTCCTCAACCCACACAAGGATATGGTTGATAAAGGCAGTATTCTCCCCAGCTCCCCAATAAAGGCTGTGAAGCGGCTGTTCAATAACCACATTTTTAGGGACATAAAGAAAGACGCCATCTTTAGCCATTGCCGCAGCTAAAGCAGTAAACTTGTCTTCATCTGATGAAACAATTCGTCCTAAAAGCTTTGACATCAACTCGGGATGATTAATTTCAGCCGTATGAAAATCTGAAAATATCACACCTTTTTGCGCCAGCACCGGGCTCAAATTGGATTGGGTTTCAAAGGCGCCAGAAACGATTTGCCCAGCGCGTTCAACGCCCATAATCGCAGGGTTTAACACCTCTTTTGGTGGACCCTGAAAGTTATTTTTCTTAATGGGTAATGAAAATGAGTCAGTGTTTAACTTACAAATGTCCGTCCGTCGCCAGGGTTCATCCTTCAAACTTGGGAAAGGAAGCCTTTCATAATTCGCCCAGGCTGTTTGGTGATAGCTTTTAAGCCTTAAATCATTTACAACCGGCATTTGATCTTTATCAAAATTAAATTCTGACAAGGTTTTCTGTGCTTGTCCCGTTTTTTTCTTGATGATAATTTTTGGTGCCTTTGACGTCATTTATTGCACTTCTTTCCAGATTATCCTACAGAGCCAATCATTTGTAATTGAATTAAACGGTTCATTTCTACAGCATATTCCATCGGCAGTTCTTTCACCAGCGGTTCAATAAAACCAGACACCACCATCGTTGTTGCTTCTTCTATGCTAAGCCCTCGACTCATCAAATAGAACAACTGCTCTTCACCAACCTTTGAAACGGTTGCTTCATGACCCAGACTCACATCCTGAGCATCAACCTCGATATAAGGGTAGGTATCAGAACGTGACTCAGGATCAAGCAGGAGCGCATCACAAACCACATTTGATCTTGAACCCTCTGCTTTGGAATGGACCTTCAGTAAACCACGGTATGAGGATCGCCCATTTCCCCGGCTGATAGATTTGGATGTGATTTTACTGCTTGTGTTTGGAGCAAAATGAATCGCTTTACCGCCTGCATCTTGGTGCTGATTGGGACCCGCAAATGCAACAGATAAAATTTCTCCGTGTGCCCCCGGTTCCATTAAATAACATGAAGGATATTTCATCGTTACTTTCGAACCCAGGTTAGCATCGACCCATTCCATCGTACCGTTTTCATAAACCTTTGCCCGTTGAGTCACCAGGTTGTAAACATTATTGGACCAATTTTGTATAGTCGAATAACGGACTCTAGCATTCTTCTTCACAACAATCTCAATGACACCGCTATGTAAGGAATTTGTGGTGTACATTGGAGCGGTACAGCCCTCAACATAGTGAACTTGTGCGCCTTCATCAGCAATAATTAACGAACGTTCGAATTGTCCAATATTGGCTGAGTTCAATCTGAAATATGCTTGAAGGGGAAGGTCAACTTTTACACCAGGTGGAATATACACAAAGGATCCACCAGACCATACTGCGCTGTTCAAAGCAGCAAAAATATTATCCTGAACCGGAATGACCGTTGAAAAATATTCTCGGAATAACTCCGGGTACTGCCTTAGCCCCTCTTCAATCGAGAGAAAGATCACACCCTTTTCTTCCAATTCTTTTTGGACGCTGTGATAGATCATCTCGGATTCATATTGGGCACCTACTCCCGCCAGGTACTTTTTTTCTGCTTCTGGAATACCTAATTTATCAAAAGTATTTTTTATTGCCTCAGGGATATCATCCCAGGTGGTGCCTTCACCCTCAGTAGGCTTAAGATAATAATAAATATCCTCCAGATCCAGGTCACTGAGATCGGCGCCCCAGGTCGGAATAGGTCGGCTTTGATAATGCTTCAGAGCTTTTAAGCGAAATTCTAACATCCATGCAGGTTCACCCTTCAATGCCGAAATCTGCCTTACGACCTTTTCATCAAGACCTTTCCTACTTTTAAATACAAATGTTTCTGGATCACTAAATCCAAATTGATAATCCCCTAATTCATCTAAAAATCCAGTCTCCGGGTTCTTACCCATAGAAGACCTCCAATATCTTCATTTATGATGCTTATGCTTCTCTGTACTTTTCGCGAACCCAATCGTAACCCTCATCCTCTAGAAGAAGAGAGAGTTCCTGATCACCAGATTCAACTATGCGGCCGTCAAACATGATGTGAACAAAGTCGGGTTTAATATAATTCAAAATTCGTTGATAATGAGTTATCACCATTACGCCCATATTTGGACCCTTTAGAGCATTTACACCTTCAGAAACAATCCTGATTGCATCTATGTCTAAGCCTGAATCCGTTTCGTCAAGAATGGCAAATGCGGGTTCTAAAACCGCTAATTGCAATACTTCTGTGCGCTTTTTCTCCCCTCCGGAAAAGCCTTCATTCAAATAACGACCACCAAAGGAGTATTCCATCTCGAGCAAATCCATTTTCGATTTAAGCATTTTGCGAAATTCCAATATGGAAATGTCCTCTTGCGGCGGGTCTGAATGCCGTCTACGCGCATTGAGGGCGGTTCGAAGGAAGTTGGCGACAGTAACACCCGGGATGGATACTGGATATTGAAATGCAAGAAATACCCCTGCTCTTGAACGTTCATCAGTAGCCAAGTCGAGTATAGTTACGTCATCAACAAGAATATCCCCTTTTGTTATCTCGTATTTTGGATGTCCCATCACTGCATAAGCCAGGGTAGACTTGCCTGTCCCATTAGGCCCCATGATGGCATGAACTTCTCCCTGACGAACTGTTAAATTTAGTCCTTTGATGATGGGGGTATCCTCAATAGAAACATGTAAATTTTTAATTTTTAACTCTGACATTTAATCTCCTGGATGACAAGCGTTTTAAATACCAATTTTATCCTTTTTATCTAAATATTATTGAGCATCAAAATTATAGCATGCACATTTTTAAGTGTCAATATTTATTATAAAAATATAATAAATTATTGATACTTCACAGGGAAGAATGCACAATGG
>Ga0209121_10001791_pt1 | contig 22451 bp, 21 predicted proteins | sample Cruoilmetagenom3_FD_187292 | JGI IMG/M metagenome (GOLD analysis project Ga0209121, IMG submission 187292) | Oil polluted marine microbial communities from Coal Oil Point, Santa Barbara, California, USA - Sample 3 (SPAdes) (version 2) | ecosystem: Environmental > Aquatic > Marine > Oil seeps ... | reverse complement strand
TATCATCCTTTTCTCAAGCATCCGAGCGGGCATCTGGCCGTGAATCGTAATGACCTTAGCATTGGGAAGCCATTTTTCTACCATCTGGGCTACTGTATCAATATCCTTTACTCTATCATGAATAAAATATACTTGGCCTCCTCTTGATAATTCTGCCTTAATTGCAGATACAATGATTTCCCGATTAAAATGTGTAACAACTGTATGGATAGCCAGCCGGTCTTGGGGCGGGGTTTCTATTAGACTCATATCCCTCAATCCTGAAATAGAAAGATTTAATGTCCTCGGAATAGGAGTTGCAGTCATCGTTAAGACGTCTATATCTGCCTTTATCTGTTTTATTTTCTCTTTATCTTTTACGCCAAACCTCTGTTCTTCATCAATAATTAAAATTCCAAGGTCTTTAAAATGGATGTCTTCTGAAAGAACTCTGTGGGTCCCTATGATAATATCGACTAATCCTTTTTCTAAATCTTCAATAATCTTTTTTTGCCGGGATCGGCTTTTAACCCGGGAAAGGCTCTCTACTCTGATTGGGAAGAGGACCATTCTATTTTGGAATGTTTTTAGATGCTGGTTTACAAGAACGGTCGTTGGGCATAACACAGCCACTTGTTTTCCATCCATTACAGCTTTGAAAGAAGCACGAATCGCCACTTCTGTTTTGCCATAGCCTACATCTCCACAAATCAACCTATCCATAGGAGCATTCGATTCCATATCGAACATAACTTCCTTTATGGCTCTCATTTGATCTTCTGTTTCTTCAAACTCAAATGTTTTTTCAAAATCAGACTGCCACGCTCCACTGTGAGTGAAGCTATACCCTTTAATTGATTTTCTCTGGGCATATAAATTTAAGAGCCCTTGTGCCATATTTTCTACTTCTTTTTTTATTCTCGATTTTACTTTCTCCCAGGTAAGTGTTCCTAACTTATTCAGTACAGGAGTTTTTGTACCAAGATTAGAATATTTTTGAACCAGATTAAGATCTTCCACTGGAACAAAAAGCTTATCACCATCTCTATAAAGGATCTCAATGAATTCCCTCTTATTCGTGTCTATTTCCATCCTAATAAGACCTTTAAAAATACCTATCCCATAATCTGCGTGGACTACATAATCACCGGCTTTAAGGTCCTGAAAATCTGAGAGAAAAGGTTTTATACTTTGTCTACTTACAATTACTCTTTCTTCTGTGAAAATATCTTTTTTTGAAAAATAAACTATTTTTTCATCAGGAAAACTGAACCCCTTATCCAAATTACCCAGAATAAGGGAAACAGAACCATCCTTCGTTTGCAGCAAGGGAGAAGAACTTTCTCTACAGGAAATCTCATGCTGATTAAGAAGATTAGAAAAATTCCTACGAAGGTTTTCGTTAGAGAGAAAAATAAAACATCTTTCTCCTTCCTCCTGGATTTTTATTAAGTACTTAAGAAAAAAAGGTATCTTATTTGCAAACCGTGGTACAGATTGAAATGGAAAATTATATGTTCTTTGTGACGAACCAGAGATGAGCTCCTGCAATCGGATAGCTTGAGATTTTATCTTCTCCCAATATGTGGAAGGAAATATTTCTTCAGGGCAAATATAAAATTTTCTTTGATCTTTGAGATTCTTAAATTGATCATCTAAACTCTTTATATAATCATTCCAATTCTCCTGTACAGCCTCAATATCGTCGATAATAAAAATGGAGTTTTTAAGATAGTGGTCAAAGGGAACAAAATTCTCTGTATGAAGAACGGACTGATAAACAAAAGAAGGGAAAAAATCACCTTTTTGAAGGCTCTCAATTTTTGTTTTCACATCTTCAAAAAGTGAATTTTCTGCCTTCTTAGCGGCCAAATCACTCCACTCCTGAATAAATTTGCCTTCAGCCGGAAATTCCCTGAGCGAAGGGATTATAATACTATTAACTTTTCTCACTGAACGCTGAGAAGAAGTATCAAACTCCCTCAAGGAAACTATTTCGCTTCCGCTAAACTCTATACGAAAAGGATAGACCTGCCACGGAGAAAAAACATCAACTATTCCTCCTCTCCACGCATACTCACCATGTAAATTAACAATATCTTCCTTGAGGTATCCATACATATCCAGAATATGAAGGAGAGTGTCTCGATTCAATATTCTTCCTTTTTCTATCTTCAAAAAAAACTTTTTGAGATTTTCAGCACTTGGAAATGGCTTAAGAAGAGCAAAAAGATTAGTAACGATTAATGATGGAGGCGATGAAATTAACTCATAAAAAAATTTCATCCTCTTAGATACAGTCTCCATGGAGGGGGGAATTTCTTGATAAGGATTCTCAGAAAGTGAAGGGAAAAAGCTGATTTCGAAAGGGTTGGGAAATTGATTCAAGAAAAAGCGACACTGTCTTTCAAATGAAGAAAGATCAGCATCCTTGGATCTTATAAAAACAATCTTTTTTTCTAATTCCTGATGAAGAAGACTGATGAAATAAGGTTTCGCAGCCTCTATGACGCCGGAAACCTTTAATCCCATTTCCATATGCTTGAGATCAAATATTAATCTCTTAAATTCCTCTGTTTCCCTTAAGAAATAAAAACTCATTTCATCTATATCTTAAATAAAAAAATAGTCCGTAACAAGGCCAGTAGCTCTCTAAGTTTTTCTCCTCGTTATTCATTCTTGTCTCCTGAACAAGGTAAATTGATCGAAAACACACAGAATTTATCACAGTTTTAAATTTCCTTATTTAAAAATTAAATTCAAAAAGCTGGGTATGGACATCTCTTAAAAAGTAGTAAAATATAATCAGGGATAATGAAAAAAGACGATAAAAGTCCTAAATTTGAAATATGCTTTTATGAAGGATATAAGAATAGTGAAACTCCTCGCTCCGTCATTATCGGAAATCACGAATTTCCTATTGAAGAAATTATTTGGAGAAAAAGAGTCTTAAAGCACAAATCAAGAGAAACGCATGAGATTTTCAAATGTAAGATGGAAGGAGAAATAGTTTTAATAACGATTTATGATTCTGGAAAGTGGAGCTTGACATTTCAATAATATGAAAACAACCGCTCTACAAAGAAAAAGAAGAAAACTTGTAAAAGCATCATCATGCCTATATAATTCGGGCAAAAGTTTATAAGCAAAGGAGAAAAAACAATGAAAGAATACCCTCTGAAGAAGTTTTTGTTGGTTTACTTCTTACTGCTATTATTTTCATCATCTCTCCTTTTTCCCCAATCTAAATATCGCTTTTTTGACAGCGCTGAGCCTCTCTCAAAATATGTAAGATTAACGATATTTCATCCATCAGAAGGAATTATACGTTCTATCGCAGAACTAAAAAATAACGAAATTGTGACGCTCAAAAATCTCCTTGTTGTCGCTGTGTTCCATGAAAAAGAACAATACGATTATAAAAAATCTATAGATTTCATTAAACAAAACAATATAGATTGGGTCAAATTTCATAAACTAACAAAAAATATTTATTCATATAATCTATTTCAAGAAAATTCTTTATCAGATGAATTTAAGAATATATTTACAAAATCAGATGGTATTATCTTTTTTGGTGGTGCGGATATTCCCCCCTACATTTATAACGAAAAAACTAATCTTCTTACTTCTATTCGCACACCATACAGGCACTTCGTAGAACTCTCATTTATTTTCCATCTACTGGGTGGCTTCCAAAATAATGATTTTAAACCTTTCCTTGATTCTGCCCCTCAATTTGCTGTTCTTGGCATCTGCCTTGGAGAACAGAGCCTCAATGTAGGAACTGGAGGCACATTGGTACAGGATATATTCTCAGAAATATATGGAAAAACCTATCTGGAAGATATCATCACCATGTCGAGAGAAAATTGGCACAGGAACCCTCTTGTATGGCTTTACCCAGAAAAAAAGCTTCTTTCTTACAGCATGCATAGAATAAGACTAAAAGAAAACAGTAAGTTCGTTTCGGAAATGGGTTTTAATAAAGAGGACACACCTTTTGTCCTTAGTTCTCACCATCAGATGGTTAATAAATTAGGAAAAAAATTTAAAGTATCTGCTACTTCTCTCGATGGAAAAGTCATAGAAGCCATAGAACATGAAAAGTATCCCAATGTCCTCGGCATACAGTTTCATCCGGAATCCTCTCTTCTCTGGGATCCTGAGCAAACATTCAAGTTTACTCTAAAACAAAAAAAAGAGATAAGCCTACGATCTATCTTAGACAACAATCCCCCCAGTTTTGCCTTTCATAAGAAGCTCTGGTCTTGGTTCTGTGAAAAATTAGATGAATATCACAAAAGTAAACAATGATTTAAACCCCCTAGGAAAAATTTCTGACCCGACTGTTAAACTTGTTTCATTCTTCACTTTCGGCTGCCTTAAGAATCCTTCTTATGATTTCTGATGTAGAGCTTCCTTTTATCCACGAAATTATAACCACCCGACCCCCGGTTTTCTCAACTTCTTTCTTTCCTATCACTTCATCTGGTTTCCAGTCTCCACCTTTTACCAGCACATCAGGTAAAATAACGCCAATGAGTTTTTGTGGATTATCATCAGAAAAAGATGTCAGATAATCAATATCCTCTATAGCTTCTAAAACTTCGAGCCTCTCTTTTAAACAAAAAACAGGCCTTGAGGGTCCTTTAATTTTTTTTACTGATGAATCATCATTCACGGCGACAACAAGGATATCCCCGAGTTTCTTTGCCTCTTTGAAAAGATGCACATGACCGCTATGAAGAATATCAAAACAACCGTTAGTAAAAACCACTTTCTTTCCCTGCTTTTTAATACGAGCTCTGACTTTAACTAAATCTTCAAGTTTGATAAATTTCTTTTTGGGCATATTACCCGTTTCCTTACATTTTCCCTTTATGTTTCTGCTCTATCCAGATATTTTTGACTTTTTTATTTCTTTTATTTCATCAATTTAAAAAATAATTAAGATATGCGTATTGTGTCCCTTATTATTCTCTTATTATTTGCCCTTTTGTTCCATTTGAATCTGAGGAGACAAAATCCAGGTGTGTGGAGTTCGGGAGATACCAATATCATTATTCACAGAAGAAACCATGAAAGAATACAAATTTTGGTGATAATCGTAAGGATAGCCGTCCCTTTTATGAGTAGCCACATCAAGATAATAGTTCCCATTTATTAGATTTAACTTCTCAATTCTACATATAACTTTCCCTTTGCCCTCAATTGAGATGGGCTCAAAATTTTCGAGGTGTGTGTTTGTTCCATAGCAGCATATACCCTGGCTGTTAAATATTCCGATACCGAAAGCAAAATCTTCTATTTTAGAACAAGAAATGACATCCATTTCTATCACCATTCCCTCATTAGGAGAAAAAACATGCTTTTCTTTATTGTTTATGTCTTTTAAACGCACTTTTTTGATTTCAATTTCCCTTTTTCCCCATCTATTTTCTCTCCGCTCTTCGTCGAACGTCTCTTCTTGCTCTATTTCCTGTTGTGAAAGCTCAAACTCTTTTTCTTTTTTTTCAGCAATGTCCTGAAGATAAGCATCAATCACTCTCTTAGGTTGCCCCATTCTCTGGATCTTCCCTTCTTTCAGCCATATTACCTTATCACATATTTTCTCTACATTATTGAGATCGTGGCTTACGAAGAGTATTGTCTTTTTTCTTCTACGGAAATCATCGATTTTATCCAGGCATTTCGGAACAAAGGAGGCGTCTCCAACAGCAAGAACTTCGTCTATAAGAAAAATGTCAGGATTAACATTGATAGCAACTGAAAATCCGAGGCGCATGTACATCCCTGAAGAATAAGTCTTGATGGGAGCATCTATAAATTCCTCAAGTTCTGCAAACTTTACGATATCATCAAATTTCTGATTAATTTCTTTCTTTGATAGTCCCAGCATAATTCCATTAATATATACATTTTCCCTTCCAGATATTTCAGGGTGAAAGCCAGCTCCAAGCTCTATAAGAGCTGAAACCTTCCCGTTTACTTTAAGATTTCCTGAGGTCGGTTTTGTAATGCCCGCGATAAGTTTTAACAGGGTGCTTTTGCCAGAGCCATTTTCGCCGATAACACCGAAAGCTTCTCCTTTCTTAACCTTAAAGCTAACTCCATTCAAGGCCGTCACAAGTTCTTCCGGTTTTAGGGCCTTAAAAATATCACCCTTGAGAATAGAACTTTTAAAAGTCATAAAGCGGTGTCGGGACGAGTATTTCTGGTATACTCTGGAAACATTCTCGATATCTATCGCAATCATCTAAACCTCCTCGGGAAAGGAATCTCTCAACCTATCAAATATATAGTACCCGATAAAGAACAGAACAATGGAAACGAGCATGGTGACCCCAAGCCTTTTCCAGTGGATAAGAGTCCCAAAAAAAACACAGTTCTGGTAACCTTGCATGATATGAGTCATTGGGTTTAAGTTTAATAATGTACGAAGAATTTTCGAATTTTGCACTGTTCCGAATGTCATGGGGTAAATGATTGGAGACGCAAAAAACCACAAGGTCAACAGATTAGCCAGAATATCTTTGATATCCCTGAAATGGACAGTAAGAGAAGAAACCAGAAGTGCAAAACCAAGTGAAAAAATCAACTGAACAAGAATGACTAAAGGCAAAAACAAGATATAAACGGTAAAACTCTTGCCCATCACTATGACAAAGATTAATAGAACAGGAAGCCCGAAGATAAAGTGGACAAGATTAGTTGTAATCACAACAATAGGAAGAATCTCAGAAGGAAAAAGTATTTTTTTTATAAGATTTCCCTGGACCATCAAAACATTAGCCGATTCCAGCGAAGAGGATGAAAACCACGTCCAGGGTAAGAGACCGCAAAAAAGAAAAAGAGCATATAGCCATGGACTCCCCTCAAATGCAGGATCCCGGGGTTTCATGATGAAGCCAAATACAACTGTATAGACAGTCATCAGAAGAAGAGGATTAAAAAATGACCATAAAAAGCCCAGAATGCTTCCTCTATAACGGGCTTTAAGCTCCCTGCTTACTAAATTCTGTATGAGTGCTTGATATTTTAATAAACTTTTGAGGTTTTTAAACATTTGTGTCATGAATTCTCCCTGAAAATATTTTTTTAGCTTCTGTTGTATATCTCCCTTTCTCATCATAAAGAACCATGGGAGGCAGCATATTCACTCTCTTAGAATAAAGACTACATTCTACTAAAAAAAGCTTAGGGTTACTGGTCTGATGAGGAAGAACAGAACGAAAAGTCCTGAGCTTCAATCTATATCTTTCAATTGCTTTCATAAATTCCCTTCTTCTTCTCTCTGGGTAAATAAGATATGCTCTTCCTTTATTTTTTAAAACTTCGATAATTTTTTGTATTATATCAAAAATATCACATTTTAACTCGTGCCTTGCGATAGCTTTTTCTAATGACATATTCAAACGTCCATCCTGCTTTTTTATATACGGGGGATTGGAAAAAACAACATCGAATCTCTGTTTTGGATGGAAATCCCTTAAGTCTTGCTGAACCATTTCAATCTTCCCTTGGAGATGGTTAAGCTGTATATTCTTTTCTGCCAGTTTAGCCAGGGATTCCTGAATCTCTACAGCAGTGATATGTTTGAATGGTTTTATACTCAAAAGAAGAGAAACAATTCCGTTCCCTGCACCTAATTCAAGAAGATTATCATTCTTCCTCGTTTTAATAAAATCGGCAAGAAGAGGAGCATTTAAAGAGAAACGGTATCCTTTTTTCTTCTGCAGAACCAGGATACGTCCAAGATAAAATGAATCAAGAGATATATCATCTTCCTTCATTTGATTCTCTTGATTCATTCTTATTTACTTCGGCAAGGACAATTACTTTATCAGGAAAAACTTCAGCATACCCTCCCTGAACACAAATTTTCACTTCTTTATGAGCCCGCCTGAAGCTTATATCTCCTTTTCCAAGAATAACGAAAAGAGGCCTATGTCCTGGAAAAATCCCTAAATACCCATCGAGCCCGGGGATGTATACTTCTTTAACTTCCTGGTCTACCAGCAATTTATCTGGAGTCGTCACCCTCAGCTTAAGAGAAGAAGGAATATCAATGCTCATGACGCCCGAATCTCCTCAGATTTCTCGATAACTTCGTCGATGCCTCCTACCATGTAAAACGACTGTTCAGGTTTGTCATCATGTTTTCCTTCTACGATTTCCTTGAACCCTCGAACAGTCTCTTTGATAGGAACATACTTTCCAGACCTTCCTGTGAATTCCTCAGCAACATAGAAAGGTTGGGAAAAAAAGCGCTGTATTTTTCGAGCTCGATTAACAATGATTTTATCCTCTTCGGAAAGCTCTTCCATCCCGAGAATAGCAATAATGTCCTGAAGATCTTTATACCTCTGTAGAATTTCCTTAACCTGTCGGGCAACAGAGTAATGCTCCTCTCCAATAACACGCGGATCCAGAATACGAGAATAAGAACTAAGTGGATCAACAGCAGGATATATGCCAATCTCGGTCAGGGCACGGGATAGGTTTGTTGTAGCATCCAGATGGGAGAAAGTCGTTGCAGGGGCAGGGTCGGTGAAATCGTCTGCAGGAACGTAAATTGCCTGAACCGAGGTTATAGAACCCTTCTTAGTAGAAGTAATTCTTTCCTCCAATTCTCCAAGCTCTGTAGCAAGGTTTGGCTGATAACCTACGGCAGAAGGCATTCGGCCAAGAAGAGCAGAAACTTCAGAACCTGCTTGAACGAATCGGAAAATATTATCTATGAATAGAAGGACATCCTGATTCATCTCATCTCTGAAATATTCAGCAACAGAAAGTGCCGTTAATCCTACACGCAATCTGGCTCCTGGTGGTTCAGTCATCTGCCCATAAATGAGAGCTGTCTTTTCGATTACTCCTGATTTTTTCATTTCAAGCCAGAGATCATTTCCTTCTCTTGTTCTCTCTCCAACACCCGCAAAAACAGAATACCCTCCATGCTCTTTAGCAACGTTATGAATAAGCTCCATTATGATGACTGTTTTTCCTACACCGGCTCCTCCAAAAAGCCCGATTTTACCACCCTTCAAGAATGGTTGTATAAGGTCTATGACCTTAATCCCGGTCTCGAACATCTCCAGTTTAGTGCTCTGATTTTCGAGGGGAGGTGCTGAACGGTGAATCGAATATTTCTCTTTAGCTTCAATTGGCCCAAGATGATCAACAGGTTCGCCGATGACATTAATAACACGGCCAAGAGTTCCTTTACCTACAGAAACCTCAATGGGCCTATCCAGATCAATGGCTTTCATTCCTCTTGCTAAACCATCTGTAGGAAACATGGATATACAACGTATCCTATTCTCTCCGAGATGCTGTTCCGCCTCCACAATAATGTCAATAGGATCCGGTGTATCAAATCCTTCACTCGTGATTCTTATCGCATTGTAAATCTCAGGAAGTTCGGTATCTTTGAATTCTACGTCCACAACTGGCCCTATAACCTGAACGACTTTTCCTAAATTTTGCTTTTTTTTCTTCTCGGTTTTTTCTTTTGTTTTGCCCGCTTTGTATGATTTTACTTTTAACTTAATTTTTCTATCTGTTTTCGGTTTAGCCATTTTTCTCTCTCTCGATACTTTATTTTTTTGATAATGCATCAACTGCAGTCATAATTTCTAAGAGTTCCTTGGTAATTGAGGCCTGTCTAACCTTGTTCAATACCTTTGTCAATTCTTCTATCAAGTCCTCAGCATTTCGTGTGGCGCTATCCATAGCCATCATTCGTGCAGCATGTTCTGCTGCCAATGATTCCATGAATAAGCGGCGAATTTGATTTTCAACATAAAATGGAAGAAGACTATCAAGGAGAATCTCCTTTCCAGGCTCCCAATCCGGTAGTAATTGCTCCTCATCTCCTTCCTTATCCTCTAACATCTCTGAAGGCTCAATAGGGATGAGCCTTTTAATAATTATCTTTGGAGCAAGAATAGACTTAAACTTATTACAAATGATATAGACTGCGTCAGTTCTATTGAAAACGTAAAGTTTCATAAGATATTGAGCAAGATCTTTCAATTCTTCCCCCGTGAGTTCATCAACATTACCCATATATTTACGATCTACAGGAAAGGACTTATTTTTGAAGAAACTCATAACTTTTCTCCCGATCAAAACCAACCGAACTTCTTCATGGGCTTTTTTTTCAAAAAATGAAAAGGCTTCCTCCAATAAGTTTGCATTAAACGCACCACATAAACCTTTATCAGAAGCCATTACCACAGCTTCCATTTTATTTTCCTTCCTCTCTTCAAGCAAAAGCCGGCAATTTCTTTCAGCCCAACTTACAACTTTTTCAAGCAAATCGAGATAACTTTGCCAGTAAGGACGTTTTCCAAGTACAATGCGTTGAGCCTTTTTAAACTTAGCTGTCGAAACCGTTTTCATAGCCTTAGTAATCTGCTGCGTATTCCGCACGCTTCTTATTCTTCTCCTTAGATCGATTAAAGCGGGCATTCTTTCTTACTCTTTTTCTTCCTCTTCTTTGAATTTTTCATTGAAGGCCTTCAAAGCTTTGCTTATAGCCTTATCTAAATCAGAATCGATCTCTTTTTTCTCTCTAAGTTTCTTCAGCAAATCTTTTTGTTCTTTTTCAAAATAATCAAAGAGCTTAGTCTCATATTCTTTAATCTGGGAAACTTCAAACTCGTCCAAGAAACCTTTATTAGCCGCATATATTATCAATACCTGTTTTTCAACAGGAATTGGAACATATTGATCCTGCTTCAAGATTTCTGTGAGCCTTTCTCCTCTGTCGAGTTGAGCCTGGCTTAATTTATCCAGTTCTGTTCCAAATTGAGCAAAAATCACAAGCTCACGATATTGAGCCAAATCCAGACGAAGTTTTCCTGCCACCTGCTTCATTGCCTTTATTTGAGCATTTCCTCCAACCCTGGATACTGAAATTCCCACGTTGATGGCCGGTCGAATTCCCGCATTAAAAAGTTCAGGTTCAAGATAAATCTGGCCATCTGTGATAGAAATAACATTTGTCGGTATATAACCAGATACATCACCAGCCTGAGTTTCGATAATTGGAAGAGCTGTCAAGGATCCTCCTCCGTTTTCATCATTGTATTTAGCAGCTCGCTCAAGAAGCCTTGAATGAAGATAGAATACATCCCCGGGGTACGCCTCTCTTCCAGGAGGACGGCGCAGAAGAAGCGAAATTTCACGGTAAGCGGCTGCATGTTTTGAAAGGTCATCATATATTACAAGAGCGTGCTGTTTATTATCCCTGAAATATTCACCTATTGCACATCCGCTGTAGGGAGCTATATACTGAAGAGGAGATGGATCACAGGCAGATGCAGCTACAACAATTGAATAATCCATAGCACCCTTATCCTCTAACGCTTTTATAAGATAAGCTATTGTGGAATTTTTCTGACCAATAGCTACATATATACAAATCACATCTTTACCTTTCTGGTTGATTATAGTATCAATTACAATAGCAGTTTTTCCTGTTTGTCGATCACCAATTATAAGTTCTCTCTGACCTTTTCCGATGGGAATCATAGCATCTATAGCTTTCAACCCTGTCTGTAGTGGTTCTTTAACGGGTAGTCTCTCAACAACTCCAGGAGCAAGTCGTTCTACCGGCATGTAGATATCGCTTGTTACTGGCCCCTTTTCATCTAAAGGTATCCCTAAAGAATTTATGACTCTTCCTATAATGCCTGGGCCTGAGGGCACTTGAATGATTCTATGTGTCCTCTTTGCTAAATCTCCTTCTTTGATAAGATAGCTCTCACCTAATAAAACTGTTCCTACACTATCTTCTTCTAAATTTAGAGCAATACCATAAACATCATTGGGAAAAAGTAGGAGTTCATTGTACATGACCCGATCAAGGCCATAAACCTGGGCGATACCATCTCCTACAGAAATAACCGTTCCAACTTCTTTTATATCTATTCCTGTTTCATACCCTTCAATTTGACGTTGGATGACTTTACTAATCTCATCTGCTTTTAATTCCATTTTTTGCCTACCCTTCACAAATTTTTTCTTTTATTTTCAGCAAGTTTCCTTTCACCGAGGCATCATAAACAAGGTTTTCTTTTTTTATTGAAATGCCTCCTATTAGAGAAGAATCAATTCTGTATTTTAGTGCTACTTGCTTTTTCTCTAACTGCTCCAGGCCTTTCTTCAACTTTTTTTTCTGATCCTCTGTCAAAGGAACTACAGATGAAACTTCAAATGTTGCGATTCCTTTTTCTGAATTCCATAAATCCGGCATTAACTCAATTATATCAGGAAGAAGCTCCAGGCGCTTGTTTTCTACAAGAATAAGAAGGAAGCGCAGTGCTTTCTTTTTTAGCTGTATCTTACTGAAGATTTCTCTTGCAATCTCAATCTTTTTGGTTGTAGGGAAAAATGGGCTGCTTAAAACGTCTTTCAGTTCACTCTGCTTAGAAAGAAATTCTTCGATGTCAAAAATTTGATGTTTAAGGATCGCGAATTCCCTCTCATCCTTTATAGATTTAATTAGGCCCAGAGTATATCTCTTTACCAGAACTTGATTCTTCATAAAGTTTTTCCAGCCTTTCGATTGATTTATCTATAAAAAAAACATGATTTTTAGGAGTCAATTTTTTTTGAATTTTTTTCTGAGCTGATAAAACTGCAAGTTCTGCAACATATTCCCTTAGTTCCCGACTTAATCCAAAAGCAATAGTTTCAATTTCTTGCTGAGCAATACGCTTAATACGATCTGCCTCTTCCTTAGCAACTTGAAGTATTCTTTCTTTTTCTTTGCGGCCTTCAATTTCAGAATCCCGTCTTATTTTTTCTACTTCCTTAGCTATCTTTTCAAGGCGGATTTTTGATTCTAACAGTTTCTTCTCAGCATCTTTCCTTTTTTGCTTTGATTCTCTTATTGAAAAATCAATATCCTGAGACCTTTTTTCAAGAAAGTTGCGAATAGGTTCATAAAGGAAGTACGCAATCAACCCAAAAAGTATAACAAAATTTATTATTTTCCATACGAATTCTCTCGATTGAGCCTGATAGTCTGCTTCTGATGCCATAAAGAGGAAAAAAGGCAAGACCAGCATGATAAGAATAAGAGACTTTTTAGGCTTTATCAATTAAAAAACCTCTTTTCTATACTATCGGCAAGAGTTTCGCTTTTAGATTCCATTCGTTTTTTCAAACTATCTAACTGCTTTTCTAGTTTTTCCTTTGCTTCTTCTACCTGATTATGACATTCCTCCTGTACTTCTGTAATTAAACGCTCCTTCTCTTTCAATGCTTCTTTTTCAAATTTCTCATGTATTTTCAGAGAAGAGATTTTGGCATTTTTTACTTTCTCTTCTATTTCATGTATTGTTTTTTCATATTTGTTAAAAGCCTTTTCACTTACTTCGGAGTTATTACTAATTTTTGTATTTCGCTCTTCCATAACTTTTTTTAAAGGTTTAAAAAAAATTTTTGTTAGTACACCCAAGAGTACCCATATGATAACAAAAACAACAATTAAACTCGAATCAATCGAAATCATGATGATAAAAATTAGAAAATAAATTTAGGCAAAAACTTACCATTTTCTGGCTAAAAAAGCAAGATGTATAAGATTATCCATACCTTATGTTTTTTATTCATTTGTTTAGATTCACAAAATAGCTCCAATATCTTTTTTATTATGGAAACAGCTTCTTTACTTCTCCAGCAAGATATATAGAACCCGCAACAACGACTGCTCCTCTTGAGCCGGCACTTTGAATAGCCGCTTCAAGAGCTTCTTTTACGTCTGGTTCACACTTTATAGAATTTCTAAATTCTGGCACTCTTTCTTTCATTTCTTCAGGAGTAGCCGCCCTGAAATATGGAAATCTCGTTAGAATGACCTTTTTTGCCAAGGGAAAAAGTATATCAGCCAGCTTTTCAATCTTCTTGTCCCTCATAACGGCAAAAACAAGGGTTACTGGAGATGAAACAAAGTCCAGAATATATTTTCTTAATGATTCAGCCCCCTCTTCATTATGAGCCCCATCGACTAATATAAGCGGGTTCTTTGATACAACATCCAATCGGCCTTCCCAGCGAGTCGACTCTATCCCCTGGATAACTTTATCTTTTTCAATTTTTTTCCAATTTTCGTTTATAAATCCACAAACAAAAATGACTATAGCAGCATTTTTACCCTGATATTCACCTAAAAGAGATGGCGTATATGTGTATTTTTCTTCCCCATGCTGATAGAAAAATGAGTATACCTCGCCGCCTTTTTTTTCTAAAAAGCATCCCTTTCTGTCGAATACTCCAGAAAACGGTGATTGAAATTCCAGTGCTCTTTTCCTTATTGTTTCGTAAGCTTCTCCTCTTTCTACTCCACAGATGACAGGGATACCTTGTTTTATTATCCCGGCTTTTTCAAAAGCTATCTTGCTCAGAGAGTTGCCAAGAAACTTTTGGTGTTCATGAGAAATAGTAGTTATTACTGAAACAATGGGCTTAACGACATTAGTTGCATCGAATCTTCCCCCCATTCCTACTTCAAGAACAGCCATATCTACTTTTTGTATACTGAAATATAGAAAAGCAAGGCATGTCAGAATTTCAAAATAAGTTGGGGGAAATTGTAGCCTTTCTAAAGCCATAAGCTCATCGATTTTCTCCTTCAGAGTCGTTAAAACCTGACTAAAACTCTTTCTTGAAATTAACTCGTCCCCGATCCTTATTCTTTCTTCAACGTAAACAAGATGTGGAGAAGTAAAAAGGCCAGTTCGAAATCCACTCAAGCTTAAAATCCGTGTAAGCATTGCACAGACAGATCCTTTACCATTTGTGCCACCTACTATAATAGTGGGATATTTTTTTTGTGGATTTCCTAATGAAGCAAGAATCTTTCTTACATTATCTAAACCAAACTTGATTCCCAGATTTTGAATCCTTTCAAGATACTTCAGACACTGTTCATAATTCATCGAGGAGAATTAAGAAAAAGCCTCAAAGTTCTGATAAGATAGGGACGTAATTTTTTTCTTTCTACAATGTCATCAATTAAGCCATGACTCAGGAGAAATTCCGAGCGCTGAAAGCCTTTTGGTAACTTTTCTCTTATAGTTTGTTCAATAACCCTTGGTCCTGCAAATCCTATGAGAGCATTTGGTTCAGCAATGTTTATATCCCCAAGCATGGCAAAACTTGCTGTTACTCCACCAGTCGTTGGGTCGGCAAGAACAGATATATAAGGAATTCCTGCTTCTTCAAGTTTCGCGATAGCTGCGCTTGTCTTCATCATCTGCATCAATGAAATTGCTCCTTCCTGCATACGCGCTCCACCAGAACATGAAACAACGATGACAGGCAAGTTTTCATCTATTGCCCTTTCAAAAGCCCTGGTAATTTTCTCACCAACGACTGATCCCATGCTGCCACCCATAAAAGAGAACTCCAAGGCAGAAATTATGACTTTTATTTTCCCCATTGTTCCGATTGCATTTAGTACTGCATCGTTGAGTGATGTCTTCTCTTTGTTTTCTTTAAGACGTGTGGTATAACTTTTGGAATCTTTAAATTTGAGTGGGTCCTGAGGAATAATGTCCTCATCGAAAAGATCAAATTTTCCGTCATCATAAAGCATCTCAAGGCGCTTTCTACCTGATATCCGGAAGTGGAAATTGCAGGCTGGACAAACAGAGAGATTATCTAAAATATCCTGTTTGTAAAGAATACGGCGGCAGTTATTACAGCGTGTCCAGAGATTATTCATAAATTCTCTATCAATATTTAAATTTTAATTATATATTTAATCTTTCAAAGACTAAATAATTTCACGTCATTTAGCAAGTCATTATTTTTTCTGATTCCCGAAATATCCATAAGGAAATAACAAAATCAGGATAATTTTAACTATTTCTGCAAAGACACTTTCTTTTTAAAAATCTCGGAAAGGATATCTGTAACTGTTTCAGTTTTTTTTATCTATTTACGAATCCCCATCCAATATGATATATTTTCTTGGATGTATGAATCAAACAAATTAGAACTCTCTATAATTATACCTATTTTCAATGAAGCTAAAAACATTTTTAAACTTTACCAGGAAATCATTAATGCCTGTTCTAAACTAAGAAAATCTTATGAAATAATATTCGTCGATGATGGTAGCCATGATGAATCTTTTGCTGTTCTTAAAAAAATTCACAGAGAGGATTGTAGAGTTAAAATCATAAGACTCAGGAAAAATTATGGACAAACATCTGCTATTTCTGCAGGATTCGATTATGCCAATGGAGATATAATAATCACCATCGATGGAGATCTCCAGAATGATCCGAATGATTTTGGCATCCTCCTAAAAAAAATAGAAGAGGGTTATGACTTAGTGTGTGGCTGGAGAATAAAGAGAAAGGATAATTTCCTTACAAGAAAACTTCCTTCTGCAATTGCAAACTGGATTATATCAGTTATAACTCATGTAAAATTACATGATTATGGTTGTACCCTTAAAGCATTTCGAAAAGAAATTGCTAAAAACATTAAACTCTACGGCGAACAACACCGTTTTATTCCTGCGATCGCAAGCAACATGGGCGTTTCTATAACAGAAGTAAAAGTCAACCATAGGCCAAGATGGCGTGGAAAATCCAATTATAGTATAAAGCGTTTTATAAAGGTCATTCTGGATCTCTTCACTGTAAAATTTCTAATGACTTATTCCACTCGGCCTCTACAAATATTTGGAATCTTCGGAATCTTGAGCGGAGCTATTGGCTTTATCATTGCTATATATCTTTCTTACCAACGTCTCATCCTCAAGGTAGGAATAAGCGGCCGACCTCTATTACTCCTGGCTATTTTGCTGATTGTAATAGGAATTCAGTTTATCACACTCGGACTCCTCGGAGAAATTATGGTTCGCTCGCATCATGAATCTCAGGAAAAAAGGACTTACTTCATCCGTGAAATAGTAGATTCTGATAAGGATAAATCCTCTTAATAAATCAACGAGCCAATGAATATTCTCATGCTCTCCCCTGAACCCTTTTTTCAACCAAGGGGAACTCCCATAAGTGTATACTTCAGGATAAAAGCACTCTCTGACTTAGGCAATAAGGTTGATTTAATCACATATCCTCTTGGAGAAAATAAATATATCGAAAATTTAAAAATATTAAGGATACCCAATGTTTTTTCCATAAAAAAAATAAAAATAGGACCCTCTTTCATGAAGATTCCTCTTGACCTGCTGCTTTCATTCAAAGCATTCTTCCGACTTACAAAAAGACGTTATGATTTGATCTTTTCTCATGAAGAGGCTGCACCCATAGGCGTAATACTAGCAAAAATTTTTCATCTTCCCCATCTCTATGATATGCATTCCAGCCTTCCTCAGCAACTTGAAAACTTCAATTTCTCTCATTCTCCGCTCATAAAGAAAATTTTTCTTTGTATGGAAAAATTTGTACTGAAAAATTCACATGCAATTATTGTAATATGCCTTGATCTACTAAAAAAAGTAAAGAATAAGGGATTCGAAAAGAAGACTGTAATCCTTGAAAACTTCCTAAACTTTGATTATAGAGAGTCCTCTACTCTGGAAATTAATAAAGGAAAAAATAAATATTCACCTGGTGGAGAAAAAATCGTCCTTTACACGGGAAATTTCCAGAGCTATCAGGGTATTTCTCTTCTCTTAAAAGCTGCTTCAAAAATAAAAAATAAAAATGTAGTTTTTTTACTCATTGGAGGAACCAAGTCTCGTGTAGAAGAAATGAAAAAAATAGCAAAAGACTTAAAAATAGAAGATAAAATTCACTTTATTGGGCAGGTGAACCCATCTCAAATACCTATGTTTATCTCAATAGCTGACGTTCTTATATCTCCCCGTATCTCAGGCACGAATACTCCTCTAAAAATTTATTCCTACCTCAAAAGCGGAAAACCGCTCGTTGCAACTAATCTCTGGACACATACTCAAATCTTAAATGATAAAATAGCTATCCTCGTAAGACCTGATGCTGAGAGTCTGGCTGAAGGATTATTATATGCTCTTTTCAATGATGGAGCACAAAGAATAGGAAAAACAGCAAAGGAATGGGCAAAAAAATTATATAACTATACTCAATACCTTGAAAAAATAAAAGAAGTACTCCAAATCGCTGGCTGCGCAGGAAGGGAAATTTAAAACAAAAGAAATGAAAGCATTTATTACCGGTGCTTCAGGATTTATAGGAAATCATCTGACTCAGGAGTTCATTCGAAGGAACTGGCATGTTCGTGTTCTGCTTCATAAAACCCCAATATCTGTTGACAAAAACTACGAAATCGTTAGAGGCGATATCCTTGACTTCGAATTATTAAAGAAATCTCTAAAAGGAACAGATATTCTCTTTCATCTTGCAGCAGCTCTTGGAGCTTCACTAATCAATAAACAAACATTCTATAAAATTAATGCACAGGGAACAGAAAACGTTTTAAAAGCAGCCAGGGAAACCGGCGTGAATAAAATCATACATTTTAGCTCGGCCGGGGTTCTGGGCTCTACTAAAAGAAATGATATTGCTGATGAAGGCTATCCATTAAATCCCATTGATGTTTACGATAAAAGTAAGCTTGAAGGTGAAAAAATAGCCTTACGTTACGCCAACGAGGGAATGAATGTTATCATCATAAGGCCGGGTTGGGTTTATGGACCTGGAGACAGACGAACTTTTAAACTCATAAAATCAATAGCAAAGAAAAGGTTTATCCTTGTCACAAGAGGTAAAACCTTCCAAACACCTATTTGCATTGATGACCTAATCCAAGGATCAATTCTTTGCTCAGAAAGAGGGAAAAAAGGAGAAATTTATCATCTTGCTGGAAAAGAAATTCTGACTGTAAGAGAAATAGTCCATCACATAGCTGAAGCTACAGGAGAGAAAATCCCGGGATTCACTCTCCCTCTTTTTCCTTTAAAGGTCGCCGCATTTTTTATGGAAAAGCTCTTCTCTCTCTTTAAAAAAGAAGCTCCATTGACTATGGGAAAGCTTGCCTTTTTTTGCCACCCCAAGCCTTTATCAATCAAGAAAGCAAAAAAGGAATTGGGCTTTTCACCTGAAATCGATTTTCAAACAGGGATAATACGAGCTGTTTCCTGGTATAAAGGGCATGGATGGCTTTAAAGCATCATTCGTGAATACGGAATATACAGCTATTCATAAAGAAATATAATCCATGTTTCTCGTTTTTAGAATTCAAAAGAGAGTGAGTCTAAAGACAAAAGAAACTTAATTTCTTTTCTGGCTTTTCCTAAAAACTGTATCTATAATAACATTTTACTTCCAAATAAAATAATTCACTATTTTAGAGCTTAATACAATGAATAAAGAAAAAGTTAGCAATTTTTATGATATCGTATGGACTGAATATGTTCCAGAATACGAAGAATCTGAAAAACACTGGCAGATTTTTTATTCACAGGAAGAAGTAAAAGGCAAATATATTCTCGATGCTGGCTGCGGAACAGGAATCTTCAGCATAATTTTTGGTAATAGAGGAAATAATAAAATAATTGGTATCGATATCAGCAAAGGAAGTTTAGAGACCGCTCAAAGCCTTAGGAAAAAATTCGGTCTTCAGAATGTAAGATTCATGAGAGAAGACATGCTGAAGTTATCTTTTCCTGATAATACTTTTGATATCGTCTGGGCATGGGGAACTGTACATCATACTACAGACCCTGTCCAGGCCATATCAGAATTAATAAGGGTGCTTAAGACTGGAGGTTCACTACTACTTGCAGTCTATACGCGTACCAGCATTACTTTCATACATGAAATTATCAGGAAAACGCTCATCCGAACGCCAAAAAAAACGTGGAAACTTATATCTAAGGTTCTTGCGATGTTATTAGCTCCCGTAGTTTTCCTATTCAAAAAAAGAGAAAAGTCCCGCAAAGGAGAAAAATTGGAAGAACTCATAATGGATTGGTACTTTGTTCCTATAAGACATTATTATAAACCCGAGCAAATCAGGATGCTCCTTAAGAAAAGAGGCTTTGTTATAGAAAAATTTCTCCCTGCTTCGGGTCGCTTCAACAGCACATCGAATTTCATCTACAAGGCGCGTAAGCTGGGCTAAAAGAAAGGGATTAAATTGAAAGTTGCCCTACACACAAAAATCTTCACAGGCCTTATTTTAGGGATAGTGCTCGGCCTTATCTTCGGGGAAAAAGCCCTGATAATAGAACCAATCGGAACGATTTTCCTGAGGCTTATCACCATGATAGTCGTGCCTCTTGTCTTTGTTTCCCTCATGTTAGGTACCGCAAGCCTTGGAGATATTAAGAAGCTCGGCCGTATAGGGCTAAAAACAGCTGTATATTTTCTTATCACGACAGTTATCGCAATTTCCGTTGGCCTGGTTTTAGCCAACACATTAAAACCTGGTGAAGGTCTCAATGAAGACGTAAAGGCAGAACTTTATAAAAATTATGAACCCAAAGCAGAGGTTGGAATCCAGAGCTTGGAAGAAAAACCTTCATTAATAGAAGTTTTAATAGACATCGTGCCTAAAAATCCTTTTGTTGCATTCACAAAGGGGAATCTGCTCCAGGTGATTTTCCTGGCAATTCTTTTTGGGATAGTGCTTAGTCTTATTCAAAAAGAAAAATCAGAAATAATAATAAAAATTCTTGAGGCTTTGAATGATGCTATTATTCAAGTGGTCCATATTATCATGAGAGTTGCTCCTTACGGAGTTCTAGCTCTAATTGCTGCAGTAATCGGCCAATATGGAGTAGATATTATTGTTACCCTTCTCAAGTATTCCCTGGTCGTTATAGGAGGTCTCGTTCTTTACACCATAAGCATAAACAGCCTTTCTGTAAAAATACTCGGAAGGACAAACCCGCTTCTCTTTTTCAAGGCAGTAAAAGAAGCCATTATTATAGCTTTTAGCACTTCAAGTTCAAGTGCTACTCTTCCTGTTGCTATGGAAAGCGTTGAGCATATAGGAGTGTCACGAGAATATTCAAGTTTTGTAATCCCTTTAGGGTCAACCGTTAACATGGATGGAACTGCTCTTTATCAAGGAGTTTCTGCTGTCTTTATCGCTCAAATATATGGCATTCCTCTTGGCATAACAGGTCAGGTCACAATTGTTCTGATGGCCGTCCTCTCTTCCATTGGAGCTGCGGGTGTTCCTATGGCTGGGATTATCTGCCTTGCTATAGTCTTAAAGCAACTTGGTATTCCACTTGAAGGAATCGCTCTGATTATGGGTGTGGACAGGTTTCTCGATATGGTCCGGACATGTACTAATGTCATAGGGGACATGGCATGTTCTGTTGTTATAAAAGAACTGGAAGAAAAAAAGAAAACATGAATTATATATTCTTTCTGTTATCATCCAGCTTTCTTCCCTCTCCGGTCTTTTATTTTTCTTGCAGGAGTTCCCACAGCTATGGAATATTCTGAAAGTGATCTAGTTACGGTAGATCCAGCACCTATAACACTTCCTTTCCCGATAGAAACACCGTCTAAAATTATTACACCAGCACCCAGCCACACATCTTCGTCAATCTTTATCCCCCCTTTAGAAAAAGACGGCTGGAACATTATAGGAATTGAAATTTCTTCAAAGCTGTGATTTCCTCCTGCTACAAGATAACAGTAACCGGCTAAAAAACAATATTTTCCAATTCTTATCTCGGTCTCAGAAAGAAGAGAACAGTTAGCTGAAATATTGCAATAATCACCAAGATAAATAGAGCCTTCCTTACAACTTAGAATAGTATTTCTTCCAATATATGCATTCTGACCGATTATTATTCCTTCATTCTCCTCACCCTTTGCATCCAGAACTACATTATCATCAATAAAAGAATTTTTTCTAATAACAATTTTATTAGGGTGACGAAGTGTTATATTCCTTCCGAAGATGACTCCTCTCCCAAGTCCCTTAAAAAGAGAAGGATAAAACACTTTCCGCAAAAAATATCCTGTAGCTCCAGGAATCCAAGAGAAAAATAAAGTGATAAGCTCGAATTTCAGAAAATTGTACAGTCCTCTTTTTCCTAAAAAAAGAGATGAATATTTGGAAAAAACAGACTTTTCCTCGCCAATCAATTCTTTCTGTGTACTACCCCTAAATTCTTTATCCATTTTACAGAATAATATTATAAACAAATATAATATTCAATCCAAATCTATTGTTACACAGGTGTAATTTTTTCATAAAATCCTATTGCTAAAGTTCTTAATCTTAGCCTCTTAGAAGAATTTATATTTCCGTATTAAGGATGAAGATTTATTTTTTTGCTTTAAGAAGTAATTTAAAAAGTGTATCCAGGAGATATATTTTTTATTTAATATAGCCAAGAGCTTTCAATCTTTCTTCTAATTCTTTATCTATGATAATTCTTTGACTCTTTTCCTTGCTTTTTGCTTCTTTCAGAAAAAGATCCACTTTTTTAAACAATTCCTCAACAAGTTCTTGTTTTTGAGAAGCCATAT
>Ga0209121_10001790_pt1 | contig 22453 bp, 17 predicted proteins | sample Cruoilmetagenom3_FD_187292 | JGI IMG/M metagenome (GOLD analysis project Ga0209121, IMG submission 187292) | Oil polluted marine microbial communities from Coal Oil Point, Santa Barbara, California, USA - Sample 3 (SPAdes) (version 2) | ecosystem: Environmental > Aquatic > Marine > Oil seeps ... | reverse complement strand
GCATTCAAGTTTAAATGCATAATCATACTTGACTTTTCTTCCCATAAAAATACCCCCAAATAGTGTCTAACTTTTTGGGGGCAGTGCAAATGGAGCGGTTTTTTGTGTTAAATTAAAAATGTTTATCCTTTAATTTTAGCTTTACTTGGCAACTCTTTGTATCCCATATTGTAAAAAGTAAATCCGAAAATATCGGCATATTGTTCAATAGTTTTAGAAACTGGAGTTCCAGCACCGTGACCAGCATTGGTTTCAATTCTAATTAAAGTAGGATTGTTTCCAGCTTGTTTAGCTTGTAATTCTGCAGCATATTTAAACGAATGCGCAGGTACAACCCTATCGTCGTGATCTCCCGTTGTAACCATTGTAGCAGGATATGCAACACCTTCTTTTACATTGTGTACAGGCGAATACCCTTTTAAATATTCAAACATTTCTTTAGAATCTTCAGCAGTTCCGTAATCGTATGCCCAACCAGCACCAGCAGTAAATGTATGGTAACGTAACATATCCATAACACCAACAGCAGGTAAAGCAACCTTCATTAATTCTGGACGCTGTGTCATTGTTGCTCCAACCAATAAACCTCCGTTACTTCCTCCTCTAATTGCTAAATAATCAGATGATGTATAATTTTCAGAAATTAAATATTCAGCCGCAGCAATAAAATCATCAAATACATTTTGCTTTTGCAATTTTGTTCCGGCTACGTGCCATTTTTTACCATATTCTCCACCACCACGTAAGTTAGGAACAGCATAAATACCGCCTTGTTCCATCCATACTGAATTTGCAATACTAAAACTTGGAGTTAAACTTATATTGAAACCTCCATAACCATATAAAATGGTTGGGTTTTTACCGTTTAATTCTGTCCCTTTTTTATAAGAAATGATCATAGGTACTTTTGTTCCATCTTTTGAGGTAAAGAAAACTTGTTTAGATTCAAAATCATCTGCATTAAAATCGATTGCTGGTTTTTTATACAATTCAGAATCGCCAGTTTTTGGTTTAAATGAATAAATTGAACCTGGAGTTATGTAGTTTGTAAATGAATAGTAGATAGTTTCAGCATCTTTTTTACCACCGAACCCACCAGCAGTACCAACACCTGGTAATTCAATATTTCTAACTAATTTTCCGTCAAAATCATATTGCATTACTTTAGAAACTGCATCTACCATATATTTAGCGAAAATAAATCCGCTAGCTGTTGAAATGTTTAACACATTTTCAGTTTCTGGAATTACATCAACCCAATTTTCAGGAGCTGGATTAGAAACAGCAACTTTTACAATTCTCATATTTGGAGCATCGACATTGGTTGACATATAAAAAGAGCCATCTTTGTGTGCTATAACATTGGTGTCATTATCAAAACCTAAAATAATAGGCTTAATTTCACTATTTGGACTCGATAAATCTTTATAGTACAATTCGTTTCCAGATGTTGAAACAGAAGCAGAAATAATTAAATACTTTCCATCTTCAGTAACACCACCACTAACGTAACGCCTTTTTTCATTTTCACCAAAAATAATAGTGTCATCAGTTTGTTTTGTGCCTAATTCATGGTAAAATAAACGGTGTTGATCTGTTTTTGCAGAAAGTTCACTTCCTTTTGGTTTTTCGTAGCTAGAATAGTAGATTCCTTCATTTCCTTTCCAAGACATACCGCTAAACTTCACATCAATAATAGTATCTTCTTTAATTTCTTTTGAAAGCGCATCCATTATGATAATTTTACGCCAATCACTTCCACCTTCTGAAATTGCATAAGCAACAGTATTACCATCTTTTGAGAAAGACATTCCTCCTAAAGAAGTGGTTCCATCTTCAGAAAAAGTGTTTGGATCAAGAAATACTTCAGGTTCTTCTTCACCTTTAAATCGGTAAATTACATATTGATTTTGCAATCCGTTATTTTTATAAAAATAGGTATAATCACCTTCCTTAAAAGGAGAGCCAATTTTTTCATAATTCCATAATTTTTCTAAACGATTTTTCAATTCTTCTCGATATGGAATATTAGCTAAATAATCGAATGTTACTTTATTTTGCTCACCAACCCAAGAGGCAGTTTCGTCAGACATATCGTCTTCTAACCATCTATAAGGATCTTTTACATCTGTACCGAAATAATTGGTAACAGTATCTACTTTTTTTGTTGTAGGATATTTCAATTCAACAATTTTTTGAGTGTCAGTTTTTTTGCATGAAAAAAGCAAAATTCCAACAAATGTTAATAATACTATTTTTTTCATTGTAGTTGTTTTAGAATAGTTTCAAAGTTAAATAAAAAAGGCTTATTACTTTAATAGCTTTACTATTTTAATTCTTTCAATATAGATGTAACTTTAGTTACTTCGGCATTGTAAGTTTTTATGTCACTTTGTCGTCAAATACGATGGTATAGTAATTGCTATACAAATCATATAAATTTAAAAAAATGACAGAATTATTGACTAAAGAAACTTTTTTAGAAAAAGTTTTTAATTTCGAAAAGAATAAGGAGTGGAAATTTGAAGGAGATATTCCTTGTGTAATTGATTTTTACGCAGATTGGTGTGGACCATGTAAAGCTGTAGCTCCGGTTTTAGAAGAACTAGGTGAAGATTATAAAGGAAAGGTAAATATATATAAAGTTGATACTGAAGCAGAGCAAGAATTGGCTGCAGCTTTTGGAATTAGAAGTATTCCATCAATTTTATTTGTTCCAAAAAACTCAGAACCACAAATGGCTCAAGGTGCTTTACCAAAGCATCAATTTGAACAAATTATTAAAGATGTATTAGAGATTTCAAAGTAAAACCCCAATAATCCCAAAAGAAAAGCCGCTCATTGAGCGGCTTTTTGTTTTTTTTAGTTGAGAGTGTTAAACCAACTTGTTTTCGATTAAATACTCAGCAATTTGAATTGTGTTTGTTGCTGCTCCTTTTCGTAAGTTATCCGAGACTACCCACATATTTAAAGTGTTCGGCAACGATTCATCTCTTCTAATTCTACCAACAAAAACCTCATCTTTGTTATGTGCGTACATTGGCATAGGGTAGGTATTTGTATCTAAATTATCTTGTACAACAACTCCAGGTGTTTCGCTTAAAAGTTTACGAACAGCGTTTAAATCATAATCATTTTCAAATTGCACATTTACAGCTTCTGAATGTCCACCAGCTGTTGGAATTCTTACGGCAGTTGCCGTAACTGAAAAAGAATCATCGCCTAAAATTTTCTTAGGTTCTTTTACCAATTTCATTTCTTCTTTTGTGTATCCGTTTTCTAAGAAATCGTCACAATGTGGAATGGCATTACGGTTTATTGGATAATGGTACGCCATTTCTCCTTTAACACCATTTGTTTCGTTTTCTAATTGTTCAACAGCTTTTACACCAGTTCCAGAAACGGACTGATAGGTCGAAACCACCAAACGTTTCATTTTATATTTTTTATGAAGTGGTGCCAAAGCCATCACCATTTGAATCGTGGAACAATTTGGGTTGGCAATAATTTTATCTTCTTTAGTTAAAACGTCTCCATTAATTTCAGGAACTACCAATTTTTTTGTTGGATCCATTCTCCAAGCGGAAGAATTGTCAACCACTGTACAACCAACTTCCGCAAATTTTGGCGCCCATTCTTCTGAAGTGCTTCCACCAGCAGAAAACAAAGCAATGTCTGGTATTGCATCAACAGCATCTTGTAAACCTATAATTGTATAAGTTTCACCTTTATATTCTAATTGTTTTCCTTTTGATCTTTCTGAAGCCACTAACAACAATTCAGTAATTGGAAAATTGCGTTCCGCTAATACTTGCAACATTACGTTTCCTACCATTCCGGTAGCACCTACAACAGCTACTTTCATTTTTCTATATCTTTAATTTTAATAACGTTGCAAATTTTGCAAATTTTGTCGACAATGCACTATCAATAAATGAAAATTAACAAATAAATATTTTTTTGTTAAAAAGCTTTATTTAGAATATTTTAAATAGCTGTTGTTAATTGTTATACGGGTACAATTTTTGATGTAAATTAAAAAATATTTTTTATGAAAAAATTAATCATCACTTTCTACTTTATATTATCTTCTTTTTTGGCCTTTTCACAATATATTGAAGGTAAAGTTTTAGATGCTGAAACCAACCAACCTATAGAAGGTGTTCATGTAATTGTGAAAGGTATTAATAGAGGTGTGTTAACAAATTCAAAAGGAAATTTCTATATTAAATTCCCTTTTAAAATAGTAAAATCGGATGTTATTAAGTTTTCACATTTAACGTATGGTACTTTAGAAATTCCTTATGTTCAAAAAAAGAAAAATTATTCGGTGTTTTTGCAAATTGATGTAACAAAACTTAAAGAAGTAAACCTTTTAAGCAAAAGAAATTTAAAGCCCTCACTTAAATATGAAACACTTTCAAAAATGAAAAATGCCGTTCGTTCTTTTGGTTCTTTTCAGAAAGACGGAAAAATTTACGTGTTGGGTGGTGATGTTTCGTATACATACAATGGTTTTATAAGAGTGATGGAAAATGATCCTGAAAGGCTTTTTGCCAAAATGATGAGCGGAACACTTCGAAATTATTATAAGGATAGTTATAATGGTAATTTACAAATATTTGATATTGAAAATAACTCGTGGGAGAAATCGGATAAAAAATTTAGAAAAAGAGCTTTTCACGATATTCAGCAAATAAAAAATCAGCTTTATATTTTTGGAGGAAAAAGATTGTCTAAAAGTAAAAAAAGAGAATTTTTAGATGATAAAATTGAGATTTTTAATTTGGAGAACAATACCATTGAAATAGATGAAACAAATCCTCATCAAGCAGTGGACTTTGCTTCATTTGTTTACAATAACAATTTAATAGTTATGGGAGGCTCAATTAAGGAAAACTCAATTGGCGTTAAAGAATATTCAAACAGAGTTAATTCTTTTAACTCTGAAACTGGATATTGGCACCAAATAGGAAGTATGCCAGTTGCAAAAGAGGCAAGCGGTGTTTTAGTAAATGATAAATTTTATTTAATAGGCGGTTATAAAGCAAAAGCACTTTTTTCAATTGAATCATTCAATTTAAAAACAGGTAAATGGAAAAAAGAAGGAGATTTATTTTCGGGAATTAGCAAACCAGCTTTAGCTGCTAACAACGGTATTATTTACATTTTTAATAATGGAAAATTAGTTACTTTTAACACACTTACTTCTGAAATGAATGAGTATTTAATTGAATTGTTTTTATCGAATTCAAAAATGTTCTTTTATAAAAACAAACTATATATTTTAGGAGGTTCAGATGAAAACAATTATTCGAGTTATCCTTCAAAAGGGGTTTATAGTGTTGATATTGAGGAGTTAAATAACACTAAAATTCGTAAAATGCAATCATTTTAAGTGTTTGTTAATTCTTTAAAAAGTTTTTCTTGTACTTGTAAACATGAAGTAATTAAGAATTAATCTAAATTACGTAATTTTGCAAAAAATTAAAAATTAGAAATGACTACTACAGGAAAAATTGAATTAATGGCTCCTGCTGGAAATTTTGAATCGTTACAAGCTGCATTAGACAATGGCGCGGATTCTATATATTTTGGCGTGGAACAATTAAATATGCGAGCAAGAGCGTCTATAAATTTTACTTTAGACGATTTACAAGAAATTTCCGACCGCTGTAAAGCCAAAAACGTAAGAACATATCTTACTTTAAATACCATTATTTACGATCACGATTTAACCATTGTAAAAACGTTGCTTCAACAAGCAAAAGAAGCAGATATTACAGCGGTTATTGCTATGGATCAGGCAGTTATTGCTTCTGCAAGAGCTATTGGTATGGAGGTTCATATTTCAACTCAAATTAACATTACCAATATTGAAACTGCGAAATTCTATGCAATGTTTGCCGACACTATGGTACTAAGTAGAGAGTTGAGTTTACGCCAAGTTAAAAAGATTACCGAGCAAATTGTAAGAGATGATGTACGTGGCCCTTCAGGAAATTTAGTGGAGATTGAAATATTTGGACACGGGGCTTTGTGTATGGCGGTTTCAGGAAAATGTTATATGAGTTTACACAACCACAATTCATCGGCAAATAGAGGGGCTTGTAAACAAAACTGTCGAAAAAAATATACGGTTATCGATCAGGAAACTGGTGTTGAAATGGAGTTAGATAATGAGTATATAATGTCTCCAAAAGATTTATGTACCATCGATTTTTTAAATGAAATTGTAGATGCTGGCGTAAAAGTATTAAAAATTGAAGGTAGAGGACGTGCGCCAGAATATGTTGCAAAGGTTATTAAATGCTACCGCGATGCTATTGATAGTATTGATGAAGGAACGTACAGCAAAGAAAAAGTTATAGGGTGGATGCAAGAGTTGGAAAAAGTGTATAACCGAGGATTTTGGAGCGGCTACTATCTTGGTCAACAATTAGGTGAATGGAGTAAAGGTTCAGGAAGCCATGCTACTCAAAAGAAAGTTTATCTAGGTAAAGGAATGCATTATTTTCCAAAAGCGAATATTGGTGAATTTAAAATTGAAGCGTACGATATAACCGTTGGGGATACAATTTTAATTACTGGGCCAACTACGGGTGCACAAGAAATGGAAGTTACCGAAATGTTTGTAAATGATGTAAAGGGAGAAAAAGCAACCAAAGGAGATTCTTGTACAATTCCATTAAAATTTAGAATAAGACCTTCAGATAAATTATACAAAATTGTCGAAAACAAAGTAGAAGCTTAATTAAGTTTAAACGTTAACAGGTTGAAAAGTTTAATAGTTAGAAATAAAAAGTTATCATTCCTGCGTAGGCAGGAATCCATAAGGGAAACAAGTTATAATCAAATACTAAATACCAACTCTTAGAAAAATGGTTATAATCACCTTGCAAAGAGCCAAATGTATTGGCTGTAATTATTGCGTAGAATTAGCTCCTGCTCAATTTCAAATGTCGAAAAAAGATGGAAAATCCGTACTGCTTCATTCGAAAGATAAAAAAGGATTTTTTACTATAAAATCACCTGACGAAACTATTTTTAATGACAGTTTAAAGGCGAAAGAAGCCTGTCCGGTAAAAATTATTGATGTAAAACAAACTTAAAAACCATTTTTTATCGTTTTACAGTTAGCAATTTTAATTTATCTTTACAAATTAGTGAAGATTTTAAAATTGATTTATTCAATTTTTGTAATTCAAAAAAAATTTAGAAACATATGAGCTGTAATAGTTGCTCTTCAGATATAGATGGCGCTCCAAAAGGGTGTAAAAGTAACGGTAATTGCGGAACATCGAGTTGTGAAAAACTTGCTGTTTTCGATTGGTTATCTAATATGTCACTACCCTCGGGACAAGAAGCTTTTAATATTTTTGAAGTTAGATTCAAAAACGGTAGAAAACACTTTTATAAAAATCCAGATAAATTACAACTTTCAATAGGAGAAGTTGTTGCCGTTGAAGGCAACCCTGGACACGATATTGGGACTATTTCACTTTCAGGTGAGCTTGTAAAAGTTCAAATGAAAAAAAAGAGAGTTGCTTTAGACAGTGAAGATATTAAGAAAATTTACCGTAAAGCTACCCAAAGAGACATTGATATTTGGAAAAAAGCGAGAGATAAAGAATACGATACACAGTATAGAGGCCGAGAGATTTTAGGTCGTTTAGGTTTAAAAATGAAACTTTCAGATGTTGAATACCAAGGCGATGGAAACAAAGCTACGTTTTATTATACTGCCGATGAACGTGTCGATTTTAGACAATTAATACGTGATATGGCAAGTGCCTTCAATATTCGTATTGAAATGAAACAAGTTGGCTTAAGACAGGAAGCAGCTCGTTTAGGAGGTGTTGGTTCATGTGGTAGAGAGTTGTGTTGTTCAACCTGGTTAACGGATTTAAGAAAAGTAAATACTGCGGCTGCGCGTTACCAACAATTATCTTTAAATCCACAAAAATTAGCAGGGCAATGTGGTAAATTAAAATGCTGTTTAAACTATGAATTAGATACTTATTTAGACGTTTTAAAAGATTTTCCAAAACAGGATACCGTTCTTAAAACCGAAAAAGGAGATGCTCAGTTTATAAAAATGGACATTTTTAAAGGGTTAATGTGGTACACTTACAGAGAAAACCGAAGTAAGTGGTATATGTTAACGGTAGATCAGGTTCAAGAAATTATTGATCATAATAAAAATAAAGAACTTGTTTCATCACTTGAAGAATATGAATTTGAATTGGTTGAAAAGGATAAAATTAGTTATGAAGATGTTGTTGGGCAAGATAGTTTAACAAGGTTTGATGCTCCTAAAAGAAGTAGAAATAGAAGAAATAAGAACAAGAGAGGAGCTTCTGCAAGAAACAAAAAACCAGGACAAAATACTGGACAACAAGGAACTCAAAAACAACAGCCAAACCAAAAGAGAAATCCAAATCAGAAGCAAAACCCTAATCAAAAGCAGAATCCCAATCAACAAAAGGCGGCTGTAAAAGGGAAACCTTCAAACAATACAAACAGAAACCGTAAAAGGAGACCACCAAGAAAAAGTACTAACACTACTAAAAATGAATAATCGCATTGTAATATTACTTTTATTAGTTGTTTTTATTTCGTGTAATTCAAATAAAACATTTGATAAATACGATTCAATTGATGGTAATGAATGGTTGTCTGAGAATAAAATTGAATTTGTAGTTTCAAACATAGATACTATTTCTAATAAAAATGTGTTTATAAATATTAGAAACAATAAGGATTATGAGTTTAGCACTTTATTTTTAATTGCAAAAATCGAATTTCCTAAAGGAACTAAAATTGTAGATACTTTAGAGTATGAAATGACTGATGCGTTAGGAAAATGGTTAGGTTCTGGATATACAGATATAAAAGAAAACAAATTATTTTATAAAGAAAATGTTCTTTTTTCTGAAAAAGGAGATTATAAATTTAGTATTCAACATGCCACTAGAAGTATGGATGATATTCATGGTGAAAAACCATTAAAAGGAATTACAAATGTTGGATTAAGTATAGAAAATAGCATTGAATGACAACAAAAAAGGAAAAAACAAACAACAGTTTTGCTAAATACTTAAAATGGTTTTGGGTTACTATTTTAGGAGGAACTTTAGCAGCAATTTTAATGTTTTTATTAGCTTCTTGGGGAGTTTTTGGAGCATTACCATCATTTGAAGAATTAGAAAACCCTGAAAATAATTTAGCCACGGAGGTAATTTCTATTGATGGAAAAACCTTGGGTAAATATTTTAAAGAAAATAGAACTCCAGTTAAATTTAAAGAATTGCCTAAAAATTTATTAGAAGCATTAACAGCTACAGAAGACGAACGTTTTTATGAGCATTCTGGTGTCGATTTTAAAGCAACTGCTCGTGCCATTGCCAAACTAGGAAAAGATGGTGGAGGTAGTACTATAACACAGCAATTTGCCAAAATTTTAGTTCACGGTGAAGGTTCGAAGAATATTGTGCAAAGAGTACTTCAAAAATTTCAAGAATACGTTGTTGCAGTTCGTTTAGAACGTCAATATACAAAACAAGAAATTTTAACAATGTACTTAAATAAGTATGATTTTATAAACTTAGCCGTTGGTATTCGCTCTGCATCTCGAATTTATTTTGGAAAAGAACCTATAGAATTAACAGTTTCAGAATCTGCAATGTTAGTAGGAATGCTCAAAAATGCTTCTTATTACAATCCGTTAAGAAGAGAAGAATTAGTACTTAATCGAAGAAATGTTGTTTTAAGTCAAATGTACCGAAACAACTTTATTTCTGAAAAATTAAAGGATTCTTTACAGAAAAATGATTTAGGTTTAAATATAAATTTAGAAAGACATAGTGATGGTTCTGCAACCTATTTTAGAGAATATCTTCGCGATTTTATGAGAACTTGGATTAAAAATAATCCTAAACCAGACGGTAGTGAATATAATTTACATAGAGACGGATTGAAGATTTACGTAACGCTAGATTCTCGTATGCAAAAATATGCTGAAGAAGCTATGGCTGAGCATATGGCTAATTTACAACGTGTATTTTTTAAAGAACAAAAGAAAAACAAAACAGCACCTTTTTACGATTTAGATAAAAGTGAAATTGAGACAACAATGAACCAAGCTAGGAAGCGTTCTAATCGTTGGAAAAGAATGAAAAAGGCTGGTGCTTCAGAAAAGGAAATTAGAGCTTCATTTGATGAAAAAACCGATATGCGAATATTTACATGGAAAGGTGATAGAGATACCATATTATCGCCAAATGATTCCATTAGATATTATAAACATATTTTAAGGTCTGGATTGTTATCAGTTGAACCTCAAACAGGTCATGTTAAAGCTTGGGTTGGCGGTGTCGATTATAAGCATTTCCAATACGATGCTGTAAAACAACAAAAAAGGCAAGTAGGATCTACATTTAAACCATTTGTGTATGCAACTGCCATTAACCAATTAAACTTGTCGCCTTGTTATAAATTACCAAATACTAAGTATGTAATTCCAAAGGAAAAGTATGGAATGCCAAAAGATTGGGCTCCAGAAAATTCAGACAAAAAATATGGAGGCGAATTGAGCTTGAAAGCCGCTTTAGCTGGTTCAGTTAATGTAATATCGGCTAATTTAATTGATATGGTTGGGCCAGACAATGTAGCTAATTTAGCTAGAAGAGCTGGGATAAAAAGTAAAATATTAGCAGTTCCAGCAATTGCTTTAGGTTCGGTAGATTTATCATTGTATGAAATGGTGGGAGCTTATGCAACATTTGCAAATAAAGGCTTACAAGTTGAACCAATGATGTTACTTAAAATTGAAGATAAAAACGGAACGGTTTTAGAACAATTTATTCCCAATTCTAAAGAAGTATTGAGTGAAGAATCGGCTTATACCATTCTTAATTTGTTAGAAGGTGTAACAGAAGGTGGTTCTGGAATTCGATTAAAATCTCAATATGGGTCATACCCTGATAATGTTGCAACAGGTTATCCTTATAAATTTACAAATCCTATTGCTGGAAAAACTGGAACTACTCAAAATCAATCCGATGGTTGGTTTATGGGGATTGTACCAAATTTAGCAACCGGTGTTTGGGTTGGTGGTGAAGATAGAGCAACACATTTTAAATATATAACTCAAGGGCAAGGAGCAACGATGGCACTACCAATTTGGGCATTGTATTATAAAAGATTATACGCCGATCCAGAATTGGATATTAGTTTAGATGCTTTTGAAAAACCAGAGAATTTAAGCATTGAATTAGATTGTAATAAAATTGAAGAAAATATTGAAGAATTAATAGAAGAGGATCCAGAATTTTAAAATGAATAAACCTTTTTGGCAACCAACTACAGAAATAATTGAAACTAGCAACATTTATAAAATGATGCAGGAGAATGGCTTTTCTGAATATGAAAATTTTTGGAAATGGTCGGTTAGTAACAAAGAGGAATTTTGGGAACAAACAGTTAACAATTTAGGAATACAATTAAAGAAAAACTATACTTCAATAGTTGATGTTTCAAAAGGTGTTGAAAATGCTCAATGGTTAAAAAATGCGAAATTAAATATTGTCGATTCTTGTTTTCAGAATAGCGATGATGCAGTTGCAATCACTTTTCAAGAAGAAGGAAAAGAACTTCAGCACATTACGCAATTAGAATTATTAAAATTGGTAAATAGAATAGCCAATAGTTTAGAGGAACTTGGTTTAAAAATAGGCGATAAAGTGGCTATTTATATGCCAATGACGTATAAAGCTGTTGCCATTTATTTGGCTGCAATTAAAGCCGGAATGCCAGTGGTAACCATAGCAGATAGTTTTACAATTAATGAAATAGAAGCTAGACTTAGAATTACCAAGCCAAAAGTTGTTTTTACGCAAGATGTTTTAGAAAGAGCAGGTAAAGTTTTACCATTGTATTCAAAAATTATTGATGCATCAACTGCAAAAACAGTTGTTTTAAAAACTCAAGAGAATTCAACAGTATTAAGAAAAAATGATATTTTTTGGAAGGATTTTTTAAGTTCAAATACTAAATTTGAAACAGTGATTCAATCGCCAGATGATATGATAACTGTTCTATTTTCCTCAGGAACAACAGGTGAACCAAAGGCAATTCCTTGGACGCATACCACACCTATAAAAAGTGCTGGTGATGGTTATTACCATCAAAATATTCAAAAAAATGATGTGGTTTGTTGGCCTACAAATTTAGGTTGGATGATGGGGCCGTGGCTCGTGTTTGCTTCCTTAATAAACAAAGCAACCATTGCATTGTATTATGGAACACCAGTAGGCAAAGAATTCGGGAATTTTGTTGAAGAGGCGAAAGTTACAATGCTTGGCGTTATTCCAAGTTTTGTAAAATATTGGAAAAATACAGCTTGTATGGAAGAATTTGACTGGAACACGATTAAATGTTTCAGTTCTACAGGCGAAGTTTCAAACCCAAAAGAGATGAAGTATTTAATGCAATTGGCAAATAAAAAACCGGTTATTGAATATTGTGGCGGTACAGAAATAGGTGGTGGCTATATTACAAGTACAGTGGTTCAACCAAATATTGCAAGTGCATTTTCTTCACAAGCATTGGGCGGTGAATTTGTGTTGTTAAATGAGAATCATGAAGAATCAAATAAAGGAGAATTATTTTTAATTCCACCAATAATGGGGCTTTCAAATACGTTATTGAACCGTGATCATTATAAAGCATATTATGAATCCACACCAATTTATAACGGTAAAATTTTGCGGCGACATGGTGATCGCTTAAAAAAGTATAAAAATGGTTATTACAAAGCATTAGGAAGAATTGACAACACCATGAATTTAGGTGGAATTAAGGTAAGTTCAGTTCAAATTGAAGCAGTTTTAGTAAAGCTAGATTTTGTAAAAGAAGTTGCTGCTATTGCAATTTCTCCAAAAGAAGGAGGACCAAGTAAATTAGTGGTTTATATGGTTGAAAATGATTCAAAATTGAGTTTTGATGAAAAATTTACAAAAGCCAAAAAGACGATTCAGAAAAAATTGAATCCGCTTTTTAAATTGAAAGAATTGATTGTAATTGACGCGTTGCCTAGAACAGCTTCAAACAAAGTAATGCGTAGAAAATTAATAGATTTATATAATAAAGTTAAATAATTTAATGGTTAAAAGGTTGAAAAGTCAACTTCAAAATAATAAAAATTAATGAAGATAATTTCATACAATGTTAACGGCATTAGAGCTGCACTTAAAAAGGGATTTATAGATTGGTTAGAATCTGCAAACCCAGATGTTATTTGTATTCAAGAAACAAAGGCACATAAAGAACAATTAGATTTAAAATTGTTTGAAGATGCAGGATATCCATTTCACTATTGGTTTTCAGCTGAAAAAAAAGGGTACAGCAGTGTCGCTATTTTATCTAAAATTGAACCTAAAAATGTGGAGTATGGCACAGGAATTGAAACCATGGACTTCGAAGGTAGAAATTTGAGAGTTGACTTTGACAATGTTTCGGTAATGAGTTTATATTTGCCATCGGGAACAAATGATGCTCGCTTAAATTTTAAGCTGAATTATATGGCTGAATTTCAGGAATATGTAAATGAGTTAAAGAAGAAAATTCCGAATTTAATTATTTGTGGCGATTATAATATTTGCCACGAAGAAATAGACATTCACAATCCTAAAATGAAAGGTGTTTCAGGCTTTTTACCTATAGAAAGAGAATGGATTGGAAACTTTATAAACAGCGGTTTTATCGATTCTTTTAGACACTTAAACAAAGAACCGAACCATTACAGTTGGTGGAGTTACCGAGCTAACGCAAGAAATAATAACAAAGGTTGGAGAATTGATTACAATATGGTTAGTGAACCACTAAAAGAAAGAATTAGTCGAGCTTATATTTTACCTGAAGCTAAACATTCAGACCATTGCCCGATAGTAGTAGAAATTGATTAAAAATAAATATCATGTTAAAAAAAATAGTTTTTTTATTAGTAATTACATTCACATTAAATGCTTGTGTTTCTAAAAAGGTATATCAAGAATTAGAAACAAAGTTTAACAAATTAAGGACTTCAAATGCTGAATTAATAAAAGAGAAAGACGATTTAGTTGCTGTCAAAAACGGTTTAGAGACTGAGTTAACTTCTTTAAAATCGGACTTTGAAAAATTAAGTATTGAAAAACAAAATTTGAGTCAGGAGCTACTAGCACTTCAAAACAAATACAAAAATCTTGATGAATCGTATAAAGTACTTTCAACTCAAAGTTCTCAAAAATTAGCAGAGCAATCGGAAAAAAATCAAGAGTTGTTAGCTCAATTAGAAGAAAAAGAGCAAAAATTAGCAGAAGAAAGTTTAAGATTAGAAAATCTTCAAAATGAATTAAATGCAAGATCTGAACAAATTGAAGAGCTTCAAAGTTTAATTGATGCAAAAGAAGCACAAATGCAACAATTAAAAACAGCCATTTCAAATGCTTTGCATAATTTTGAAGGAAACGGGCTAACTGTTGTACACAAAAACGGAAAAATTTATGTTTCTATGGAAAATAAATTGTTGTTCAATTCTGGGAGCTGGGCTGTTGGTACAGAAGGTAAAAAAGCAGTGGAGCAATTAGCGGCAGTTTTATCTGAAAATCCAGATATTAACGTTTTAATTGAAGGTCATACTGACAATGTACCATACACAGGAGCAACGTTACTTGACAATTGGGATTTATCGGTAAAAAGAGCCACAGCAATTGTTCGTATTTTAAAAAATGAAGGAGTAGATCCTATGCAAATAACGGCAGCTGGAAGAAGTGAATTTGTACCTGTAGGATCAAATGAAACGAATGAAGGAAAAGCAAAAAACAGACGAATTGAAATTATTTTAGCTCCTAATTTAGATGAAATTTCAAAACTATTAAACGAATAATTGAATGCGAATAAAGCTTGTTTTTCTATTTTTATTAATAACCACACTTGGATTCAGTCAAGTAGAAGTTGATACAATTAAGCTAGACTCGGTAAAAGTTTTAGAATTAAAAGACTCTAAAACACTTTTCATGGGAACCGATTCTTTATTTGCTATAAATAAGTCTGATACAGTTTCATTAAAACTTCACAAAGAAGCAACTTTAATAGACAGCCTTTGGTTGAATGAATTAATAAAATCGCCATTGTATGATACCATTCAATATGTTTTACGCAATGATGAAAAAATGATTACTGAGTTGGAAGAGCTACCAACGGAATTATTAAAAGAACGCTTAAAAATTTTAGATAGTAAAACACCGTTTCATATTGAGCACAACCCTCAATTAGAGCAAATAATTAAAACCTATTTAAAGCGAAGAAAATCTTCTTTTTCAAATTTATTAGAAAAAGCACGATTTTATTTTCCTCTTTTTGAAGAACATTTAGACAAGTATGATGTTCCGTTAGAAGTAAAATATTTAGCCATTGTAGAATCGGCTCTTAAACCAAGAGCACGATCTAGAGTTGGAGCTACAGGATTGTGGCAGTTTATGTACCAAACAGGGAAGCAGTTTAATTTAAATGTAAGCTCGTATGTCGATGAGCGGTCTGATCCTTATAGAGCAACCGAAGCAGCCTGTAAATATTTAGCAAGCTTGTATAAAATATTTGGCGATTGGGATTTGGCATTAGCAGCCTATAACTCTGGTCCTGGAAATGTAAATAAAGCTATAAGAAGATCTGGAGGAAGTAGAAATTTTTGGAATATTAAGCATAATTTACCTCGTGAAACTGCGGGTTATGTACCTGCATTTTATGCAACCTTATATATTTTTGAATATGCAAATGAACACAATATTGTAGCAAAAAAAAATGCGTTAGCTTATTTTGAAACAGATACGGTTCAGGTAAAAAAACAATTAACTTTTGAACAAATTTACGAAACATTGAATGTAGATATTGAGGTGTTACAATTTTTAAATCCACAATATAAATTAGACATTATTCCGTATATAAAAGGAAAAAATTACACCTTAACGTTACCAGTAAAAGATATTGGAAATTTCATTAGCAATGAACAGCAAATATATGCGTATGTAGATGCTGAAGAAGCGAAAAGAGAAAAGCCTTTACCAACATATATTGAAGAAAATTCAAGAACAGTTTATAGGGTTAGAAGTGGCGATTATTTAGGTAAAATTGCGGAACGCTTTGGAGTTTCGGTGAGTAGTTTAAAACGTTGGAATAATATGCGTAGTACACGTTTAAAAATTGGCCAAAGATTGACTGTTTATCCTCGTAAAACGAATGCAGTTGCTGTATCTAAACCTCAAAAAACAACAATTAAAAAAGAATTACCGAAAGGTGAATTTAATACTTATACAGTTAAATCTGGAGATTCTTTATGGTTGATAGCTCAGAAGTACGCGAAAGTTTCTGTTCAAAATATTAAAGATTGGAACAATATTTGGAGCGTTAAAAGTTTAAAACCAGGAACTAAATTAAAAATATATAAATTATGAAAAAGCTAAGCATTCTTATAGCACTTGTTACCGTTTTGTTTTCTTGTGAATCTGGACCTCAGAAAAAGATTTTAAAAGAAGCAAATGGAAGAATAAACAACCTTTTGGTTGTTATGGAAAATAGCGATTGGCAAGGAGAAATTGGTGATGAATTAAGAAAAATTATTGCGGAGCCTGTTTTAGGATTGCCACAACCTGAATCTCATTTTGAAGTAACACAAGTTCCTGTTTCAAGCTTTGGAAGTATGTTTAGAGCTACCAGAAGTATTTTAATAACAGGAATTGGAGATGAAAATTCAACCAAAATAGCCAAAAATGTGTATGCTTCACCACAACGAATAATTACAATTACTGGTAAAAATAAAGCAGCATTAATAGCGGAAATTAAGAAAAATAGCAATAAAATTGTGACTGTTTTTAAAGATGCAGATTTACAATCGGTTCAAAGAAAAATTTTAAAAAAATATTGGGATCCTAAACAAATAGAGACTTTTGCGAAGCAAGGATTTTCGTTAAAAATTCCTAAAACATATAATAAAGTGGACGATACGGGAGATTTTGTTTGGTATCGTTATCATTTAAATGGTGGCAATAGTATGGAGTTATTTGCATACACAGTTCCAATTACTTCGGAAGATGATGAAAATGGAAATAACATTGTAGCTACAAGAAATGCTTTTGGGAAAGCAAACATTCCTGGTCAGATTGAGGATTCTTATATGATTACGGAAGAAGCATATACTCCACACGTTTTTGAAATAGAATTAAATGAAAGAAAAGCATTTGAAACACGAGGGAAATGGGAAGTTAAAAACGTGTATATGGCAGGCCCTTTTTTAAGTTATACGGTAGTTGACAAACCAAATAACCGATTGGTTGTTGTTGAAGGTTTAACTTTTGCACCGTCAATTAACAAACGCGATTATATGTTTGAATTAGAAGCTATTTTAAAAACGCTGGTAATTAACTAAAAACAATAAAAAAAGGGTAAACATTTGTTTACCCTTTTTTCTTCTTCAAACCAATTTAATATATAGTGAACTATTACTTTTAAATATTGAATTAATTATGGGTATTTAGTTGCTGTAAATGTTCTATCAGGATTTGGTCCCCAAGTATACGTTCCACTCATGCTTGTAACTCCTCCTGAAACAACTCCTGTAAAAATATAGCTAGCAGCTAAAGGATCTCCAAAAAAGTAATAAGTTACTTTATCATCTTGAACTGTCCAAGTACCATGTGTTGTATAAACTCCAGGCTCACTTGGTTCATCCCAAACTGTGGTTCCATCATCTTTAAAATCAACATCTCCAGGATAATTAGTGTTACTACTACCCGAACTACCAGAAGTATTAAGTAGAAACGCCCATTTTGTATTGTCTAATGACCATGTGTTAAAGCTTACTTCACTACCATAACCTGTTCCTGCTGCATTTGTTGCAAAAGCTCTTACATAGTAAGTACCATTTTGAGGTAAATTATTTAAATTACTCACAAAATTATCTGTGCTTGCCGATATTACATTATCTGAAATAGTAGGGTTTGGATTGGTGCTCCAGCATATTCCTTTTGCGGTAATTGTACTTCCGTTATCGGTAATTACGTTACCACCACTTTCAGCAGTTGTAAAGGTTATATTGGATATAGGTTTTGTTGATATATCGGGAAAAGAAGGATCATCTGTATTATCATAAGTACAAGAAATTGAAAGAAGTATTGCAAATATTCCAAATACATGTTTTTTAAATCTAGACATAGTTTTAGTTTATTAATTTGTCTAAAAGTCTTAAAAATCCTAGATTTTAAAAATATTGATTTTATTAACGGTTAGTATGACTGGTTTAAATGTTAGTTTTATTAGATAATTGGTGTTTATTGTTTTAAACTATTTAAAAAATCTTGTCTTCGATTTCTCGATACGGGAAACTGAAGTTGTTTTGCCAAGACAACATAACCTTCATTTAAATATTTTTCAATATGACTTAAGTTAACAACATAAGATTTATGTATTTGATAAAAACCTTGTTCTTTTAATAATATATTAAAGTAACCAACGCTATGAGAACTTAAAATAGTTTTCCTATTGATAAAGTGAATATTTGTATATCCATTTGAGCCTTCACAACAAATAATATCTGAGATTTTAACAAACTCTAAACCATCTTGACAAGGAATTACTATTTTCTTTTTCTGAAATGTTCTAACACCTAAATTTTTAATAAGTAACTTATTTTTTTCTAAGGCAGATTTTTCATAAATATTTTGCTCTGCTTTTTTAACAGCATCTATTAAATCTTCATTGCCAATGGGTTTAACTAAATAACCGATTGCACAATGTTTAATAGCCTCTACCGCATAATTATCAAATGCAGTTACAAAAATAATTTCAAAATCAGGGTTTTCTACTTCTTGAAGCATATCAAAACCACTCATTTCAGGCATTGCAACATCTAAAAAAATTAGATGTGGTTTTTTTTCTTGAATTAGTTGTAAAGCAACTTTTGGGAATTGAGTTTCTCCAATTATTTCAACATTAAAACAAAATCGTTCTAATTTATTTTTTAATATAGCCAACGCTTTTCTTTCATCATCAATTAGTAGGGCTCGAATTTTCATTATTTCACTAATTCTTTAAAGGTTATTGTTACTCGTGTTCCATTAAGAGATTTATCTAAGTCAGACCGATCCATAATTTCATAATTAATCTTCCATTCATTAGTCTTATTTAGCAAATCTAGACGTTCTTTCAAAACAGCGGAAGAATTAGATTGATAGTTCTTAGAAGGTTTTTCATAAAGAGACTTAGATTTATGAATCCCAATACCATCATCCTCAACTAATACTTGAAATGTTTGATTTTCTAATTGTTTAATATGAATTGAGATTTCACCTTTTTCAATTTTATGAAACAAGCCGTGATTTACAGCGTTCTCAATAATAGGCTGTAATAACATGGATGGAATTAATTGTTCTTCTGTGTCAATATTATCATCAACAGAAATAGTATAATTCAATTTTTCCTCAAATCGTAATTTCTCAATATCTAAATAGTTGATTAACAGTTCGAGTTCTTCTTTTATTGAAATACTTTGCCGCCTAGAATATTCAAAAAACAAACGTATAAGCTTTGAAAACTTAACCAAGTAGTTTTCTGATAATTCAACTTCGTTTCGCTGAATAAAATATTGAATAGCATTTAATGAATTATGTACAAAATGCGGATTCATTTGGCTCCGCAAAGCCTGTAATTCCAGACCAGAAATTCGTCGATCTAATTGATTTTTTTCTTCTTCTTTTTTTCGGATTTGTATTTTAATACCTTTTATAAACAACCAAAATCCGAAAATTGAAATTAGTACAAACCCAATTTTAGCAATGGTGGTTTGCCACCATTCTGGTATCACATTTAAATATTGTTTAATAGTATTGCTATTATTATGTTGGTCTATTGCTTTTATTTCTAGTTCATATAAATTTGGCGATAGGTTAGTGAAATTTAAGATTTTTGTATCTGTTTGTATCCATTCTTTTAACGTTGGCAACAACCTATATGCATATTTTAAATTTTCTTGATTACCATAATTTTGAGCTGCAAATGTTATGGAAATATTGTCTCGTTCACTATTTTTAAAACTTAAAGTGTCTGACTTGGATTTAAAATATAGTTTTGGTTTTTGTAAGTAAACCTTATTTTTTAAATCAAGTTTTGCTAATCCTATATCGCTTGCAGCATAAAGTAAATTATCTTCTAGGTAGATATCGTTGGTGTTGTTTTGCAACAAACCATCTGCTTCATAAAAAGCGTCGGCTATTTTTGAATTTGTTAAATCGTTACTGTTTAAGGAAACTTTTTTTACGCCAAGTTGTGTTGCTAACCATAAACAACTGTCTTGTTTTATAATACGTTGGATGCTTAATCCGTCTGTTTCTTTTAAATGAAAAACCTCTTTTTCATCATAACAATAAACACCTCTCCCATCTGTACCGATAATTAAATGGTTTTCTATTGACAGCATAGATTTAATCGAAACATTTAATAAATTATCATTATTAATTATTGGCTTAATTAAACTGTCACTTTTAAATAGGTACAAACCATCACTACCAGAAATATATAGATGCTTTTTAAAAGCTAGACCCTGTAATAATCCAGATTTTCGAGCTAAAACTTTATATTTATTCTGGGTTTTTTTTATTAGAAAATCAGAGGTGATGAAATACTTGTTAGTATTAAAATGGATGATATCTTTAAATGAGTATTGTTCAACATCAGTAAATCCTTCAACAAAATTTAATTTAATCTGTGAAAGTATTCGATTATTAAATGAAAAACTTTTTCGAGCAGAAATTAAATAATTGGATTTTTCTTTTATTTGATATATTTCTCCATTTGAATTAGCAATACTTCCAATCAAAAGCTCAGTAGTATTACTTTGTCTTAAATATTTAAAAAAACCAACATCGTTTACTCCAGCAATCAGTTGCTTATTAATTTGACCTATTTTTTGAACTTTTTTCCCTCGTAAAGAGTAAGTGGTTTGTAATTGAGAATTTGGAATTAAAGTAACACCTTCTATAAAATCTGCCAACCAAATATTACCTCTACTATCTTTATAACTAATTCTATTATTTGAAATTTCTGGGAATGAATAATTGGCAATCAATTCTAAATTATAATTAAAAATGAGCAAATGTCCTGGGATAGCAATTTGTATTTCATCTTTTAAACCTTTACATCTAAAATAATTTACATTTTCTATGTTAACATATTCCTTAAAAGGAAGATATTGTGACGTTTTATCATTAAAATTGATAAATAATACACCAGTATCAAACGCATTAAAATAAACTTGATTAAATAGCAGTCCTCTACTATCAACTTTATTATTGCTATATGTATCAGATAGATGCTGTTTAATCTTGGAAATAAAGTTAAAATCCCAGTCGTAAAAAAACAGTTCATTTTGTGTAAAAAACGCTAACTCTCTAGTTTCGGGGTTAACTAACTGCGTATAATTTGTTAAACCAATCTTTTTTATTTCTTTTAAAGTCCATTCATTTAATGACGTTTTTCTTGATTTGGAATACAAACCAACCTCTTTGATTTTATTTCCTTTAACTGTTTGTATACCTCCATTGCTAAAAAACCATAAACTGTCTTTGGTTTTAAAATTAAAACGTGGTGAGATTACTTTTTTATCTTCAGTTTGAAACTTGTAAATGCTATCGTTTTTAATATAACCTTGTTCATTACTTTTAGAGAAGTACCACATTCTACCTTCATTATCTAATTCCAATAACCACGTATCGTTATTTGGTAAACCATCTTGTATGGTAAAGGTTTTAAAGGTTTCACCATCGAATTTTGCCAGACCTCTATTGGTAGCAAACCACATAAAACCGTTGGCATCTTCTTGTATGTCGTAAATGTGATTACTTGGCAGTCCTTGTTTTGTAGTATAGCGAATGGGTTCTTGAGCAAAAGATATGGCCCAAGAACACAAAAAGATTAGTATAGTAAATTGTTTTAGCACATTTAAAGATAAGATTTCTGTTTTAGAGGCTCTTTATAGCTTCATAAAGATTATTTTTTTTATTTTAAATTTAATAGATTTGAAATATCCAAATCAAAAAGCAAAATACTAATAATCATTTATGTTATAAAGATGAAAAAGAATTTTTGATTAAAAAAATATGATCTAATTAACTGCTAACTTGAATTGATTACTGGTATGTTTAAAACTAAAAAGAGCGACATTTGTCACTCTTTTTAGTTTATATTTTTAATTTACTACTCTTTTTTAGCCCAACTATCGCGTAAAGGAACAGTTCGATTGAAAACTAAATTTTCTTTGGTGGAGTCTTTATCTACACAAAAATATCCTAAACGCTGAAACTGAAATCTATCTAAATTTTTAGCTATTTTTAAACTTGGCTCAACAAAAGCATTAATAACAGTT
>Ga0209121_10001789_pt1 | contig 22455 bp, 17 predicted proteins | sample Cruoilmetagenom3_FD_187292 | JGI IMG/M metagenome (GOLD analysis project Ga0209121, IMG submission 187292) | Oil polluted marine microbial communities from Coal Oil Point, Santa Barbara, California, USA - Sample 3 (SPAdes) (version 2) | ecosystem: Environmental > Aquatic > Marine > Oil seeps ... | reverse complement strand
TTCGTCAGGCTACTTGTATAGTATTTATCGCGCACTTCCTGGGGCAACTCCAGCAAACGATGAAACATGGTGGGCACCATATGTGTCGCCGTTACTTTGTAATCCTGGATTTGTTTCAGACAATCTTCTGCGCTCCACTTTTTGCTTAGTACAACAGCCTGCCCCATATGCAAAGCACCCATAGCAAAACCCGATGGGGCCGCATGGTATAAGGGCCCTGCTGCTAAATGAGCACCTGAACCAGGCTTGATATCAAAAAGCATGCCTAACATAGCACTCATGGCGGCACTGGCCTCTGGAGGCCCATCCGCCAAAGGCCGGCGAACACCTTTAGGACGACCCGTGGTGCCAGAGGTATAGAGCATCAAATTACCGGCAGAACGTTCCTTGGGAGGAGTAGTGGGTTGAGGTTCAAGCAATGACTCGTAAGGCAAAAACCCTTCCATTGCATCAAGGGAAAAGCAATGGCTGCGATCAAAATCCAGCTCATTCACCGCTTTTTGGGCCGCTTCCTGATAGTCATTTTCGGTGATGAAAACTTTGGCTTCACAGTTAGAAAGAATATAAGCCACTTCCGGCCCGGTGAGGTGATAGTTAATTGCAGTGAGGTACAAACCCACTTGATGCGCTGCCAGAAAAGCTTCCACCCATTCCGCATGATTGTTCAGCATAATAGCTACACCGTCACCACGCCGCAGGCCCATAGCCTGCAAACCACGGGATAGCTGATTTACACGCCCACCTAGCTCGCCAAAACTTAGTATATCGCCCTCTGCCGTCACCAGTGCCCGTCTATCTGGATCGGATTCCGCCCAAGCCCAAAATGCGTTTGTCATTATAAGTTCCTTTTTAGTATTTTTTTATGTGCAACTCGCAAGGCTAGGTTAGCAGGATATTGAGCGAAGGGAAATTGAAGTCTTTTCAAACGGAAATGGGCGTGAAAAATGGATAAGCATACGAGCTTTTCGACGAGGCTTTCCTCTTAAACCACCTAACGTGATGTGCCTTAATTAAAATTAGACCTACAGCTAATCCCCCTAAAAACTGGATAGGCCTCTTGCCCTAGCCCTCGAAAACAAAGACCAATACGTCGGAATTGTTAAGGGGCTAGCACCCAGTTTTTAAAAATGACAGCCTGAAGTTTTGTCAAAGTTACCGCACTGAGATAAATTTCCGCGTCTCACCAAGCAACGTTAGTATGCATATTTGTATCGTCGCACATGCGTAGAGTTATAGTGAGAATCTGCATCGTGTCGGTAATTCAAAGCATTGCGATATTTCACTGCTTTTTTACGGCGTTTACCATAGCCATGGCCATGGCCGCGATTATTCTTTCTGTAATTATGCTCATGGTGACTCTCAATTATCACATAGTGATCAATATACTGGGAAGCAGTGCGCCGTGGTTCAGAATGCCTATGGCGAGGAGGATAAACCTCAGTTCGTGCAACGCGATTATGATTTAAAGCAATTGCAGTCAAACCACCTACAGCCATCCCAAATAGCGCCGCTGCTTCTTCGTCGCCCAAAGCACACGCTTGGTTCGAGCCAAGCAGGCCCCAAGATGTTATTAATACTGCCAGAGAGAACAAAGGTTTATTTAGCCGCATAACACGTACTCCTTTTTGTTACTGTAAGTTCAATCTATGCCTATTTTGCTGAATTGCACCTGAACAATATGAAGGGCGTCTGTGAATACTCCACCGACTAAAGCCGGTGGCTTCGGGTTACGGCTAAAAGCCGGATCGATCGGCCATTTGGCCGATTGCTGTCGCTATACCACGTGAAAATCATTATCTGGATTCGGCGGGGTTTGACTCTTGATGTACTCTTTCCATACCTCATCAGTTACATTCCCACTCGTTGCAACCCAGTACCCTCTAGCCCACAAATGCTGACCCCAATAGCGCTTCCTCAACTACTGTACTCTGACAGCAACTTATGTGAGCTTTTCCCCTTCAAGTATTGAACCGCTTTCGATACCGACAGATTTGGTAGGATTCCTATCAGCATATGCACGTGATCTCGGTTGATCGATCCTGCGTAGATAGTCATTTCCTTACTTTGCGCTATCTCCCTCAACAACTCTCGACACCGGCACCCTACGTCACCATCTAGAACCTGGTTACGATATTTTGTCGTCCACACAAGGTCGTACTTACAATCCCAAACCCTATGGCTACCTTTCTTGTAATTCTCCATCTTCCTAGCATAACTCGGGATCCGACATCTGTCGCCTAAAGGCGAGGGGTTTACGGATCCCCTATGGGGGACTCTAAAAATTAGAATTTTTATTCGAGAGCAAGGAAGCACCGTACGGAAACCCGCACGACTCCATGGATGGAGGAGGTAGAGCGACGCAGGAAGCCAAAGCCGAGTGTAGAAGGGCTACATAAGGAGTTGAGTACGGAGCTGACGCCGCTATCCGGTAAAAAGGCAATTTTTAGAGATGCCCTGAATATTTTTTTAGTTTAGATTCGTACATAGTAAGAAGGATGAGTAGTGGCACACCAGATTAAAACAGATTGCCCCCCACAAATATCCGAATCAGAAAGTGTTAATTCCTTGTCCTGTTAAATCACTCTATTTTATTTTGAATTAAATCAAGATACCCACAAATATTGCTGAACACGGCGAACTTATATTTCGCCAGAGTTTCTTCCCCAAACTCAAGAGGTTTTTCCACCAGGGAATCGAAAATGTTTTCCAATAGAATATGAACCTGAGAAAGAAGTAAGTCATTCCAGCATAAAGCAAGTCTTAAATAAGGGATAAGCTAAAAGCCACTCATGATTGTCGAATAGAAAGAGCCATGGATTTAGACAACCTGCCCACCGGAGATAGCAATTCGGTTAGCGATACCAGAACAGCAACGAATCAGACGAAAGAGAAAAAAATACTTAATGTTTATGCGCAAAACACAACGATGAAACACTAACAAGGATAGTAAAAACCGCCACTTTGTTTAAAACCGGGGAAAGAAAAATTTAAAGCTAACCGTACAGCTTCTTCGAAGCGCCCTTCCCCTTAATCCATCCAACAGGTTCTGGCTCTCCGAATTGCCCCGATCTCCGAGTGCTCCTCTCTTTCCTTAATTGCTCAAGAGAAGAGAGCGTACCCGCAGGTCATAAGCTAACCGAGTTTTCCACAAAAAAAACAAGATGATAGAAATATTGCCTCTTTTTAAACCCTGCTTCCACGTGGCACAACGTAAAACCTTACGTCACTTACCTTGATATCATCGCCAACTGAGTTGGGCAGCATCAAAGAGAAAACCTCGGCTAATTATCAATCAATCCCGCTAGACCTCCGCAGAGGCTCCACATCAAACCGAACCCCTTCCCACCCACTCTTCATAAAAGCGCGAATATTGCCATGATCGGAATCGTCAGGGTTTTCAAGCACATCAGCACGATAATAATCGCCAAAACAATGCAAGGTTTCACTTTCACTCAGCTGATGTAATTTAGCAAATGCAAATATTTTACAGGAGCCTTCATTGCTGCCCGCTTGGTTTGTCACCATCGTTTCGCCAAGACCGTTAGTAAAAGTACTTGGGCTGTATGCGTAGTTGTCTGCAATTACCGACATTACTTCCTGAAAGCTGACCGCGTGAGGGTTTTGCTTTAGATTTTCCAGTAGTTTGGTTTCGTTATCATTCATAAGTTTTTTGCTTCGCTGATTTAAGATTAATCAGTAATTTTATTGCTTAGCCATACGAATTGATAGGGTGAGAAATTAATCATACTATCTAGCTCGTCGTATTGATGCCCCCTGACTAGATCCGTCCAGCTATCTGAAGCAATAAGATTTAAGGATGATAGAGAAATCGATACGCGCTTATTTGAAACATTATGCAGACAGAAAATACTTTGGTCACGCTGCATACTTTGCCGCCAGAATGCGAAAATTTCGTCACATACATGCAGGGTGTATTGCACTGCATTGGGATGAAAGGCAGGCTGCTTTACACGTAACGCTAACAAGTGGGTCATGCCGCGATACACGCGGGTATGATGACTGTTTTCATCATCCAATTTTTCTTCGAGCTGGTGATAATCCCACTTGTAACGGTTAATTCGTCTATTTTGATTGGAATGCTCTACACCCTCATAATAGTTTTGGGTGCCTATCAGACTATGAATATAGATCGCTGGAATGCCCTCAAGGGAAAGCATAATCGCATGGGCACATAAAAAGCGCTCTAATTGCCACTCGTCTATCTCTGATAGGTTTCCTTTCAAGGCATCAAAGAGGGCGATATTAATTTCGTAAGGTTTTACCTTGTTATCTTCGGTTGCTCGCCACGAAATTTTTCCGCCAAAGGCTTCCATTCTCTGTACCAGTGTATTGATTTCATCTTCTGATAGCAGCCCTTCTACGGGTCGCAAACCTATTCCATCATGGGATGCGAGGAAATTTAAGTAAAGTGTTCCGACCTGGGCCGGGGGCACACTCATTTGCCATTCTTTTAGGCGGCTCGCTGTGCCTGTTACCAGCGCGTGGAGTATCAGAGGAGGAAGGGGGAAGTTGTAAACGCCATGGGCTTCGTTTGCATTACCAAAATAAGAAAGGTTTTCGTGGCTGGGCACATTGGTTTCGGTAATTATGACGGCATCAGCAACGTAGTGCTCGATCAGAATACGAAAGAGTCGAATAACTTCATGGGTATTAGGATGATGTATACAGTTCGTACCGATCTCCTTCCATAAAAAAGCAACCGCATCGAGTCGCAAAACCCTTATGCCTTGATCAAGGTAGTAACGAATAATCTTGACCATCTCAATAAGCACATCGGGGTTGCCATAATTAAGATCCACTTGATCGTGGCTGAAGGTAGACCAGATGTGTTTTTTTCCATCGAGGGTATCGATGGGTTTCAGCAAAGGCGATGTTCTTGGCCTCACCACGGCTGATAAATCCACTTCGGGCGGCACATCAATAAAATAATCTTTACCTGGATCGGTTCTGGATTTGTAATTTTCAAACCAGCGGCTTCTCGCCGAACAGTGGTTCACTACTAAATCGGCCATCAACTTATACTTTCCCGCAATACAGTCGATATCTCCCCAATCGCCCAGCGCATCATTCACATTCTGGTATTCAATAACCGAAAATCCATCATCTGAACTATATGGATAAAATGGCAATATATGGACGCCATTAATATACGGTTCTAAATAAGTATCTAGAAATTTAGACAGGGTTTTAAGGTCATGCACGCCCTCTTCTTGAATGGAATCACCATAGGTGATCACCCAGGCATCTTTTTCGCTCCAGTGATTTTTATGGGAGAAAGGTTTACCGGCACACCCGGATAAGCCCATGGCATTTAGGAGTAAATTAGAAACTTTCTGCTTATCGTGTTCAGGGTATATTTTCCCAACCTGCGCTTGAATCAAGGCTTCTAATTCACACTGCTCTGGCAAGTTCATTGATCACCTCTTCGAAGGGCTATTGATATTCCATCATATCCAGTTGCACGGCCATATGTAGTTCTTCAAGTATATCCGGCATAGCACTAATAACCCTGTTCCAGCTTGGCATAAATGGTTTTTGCTGTGGGTTTTCAAGAAAGCTGTTTCCTGCGTGGATAATGTTATTGGCAAAAAGTTCGACGGCTTTTTCTTCTGCGTGAATGTCGACGGACAGGCCATTCATTTGTGCATCGTTATAGTAGTTTTCTACAAAATCTAACGCTGTTCTTAAATACGTCGCTTTGATGGTACGAAAAGTACCACTATTAAGTACAACACCATTGGTGGCCAGTTTTCTAAAGAAGGCTTTGGAAATATCGATAGACATTTTGGACAGGCCTGCTTCGGCATCATCTTCGGACAATTTTTGATGCTTGTGGTCATAACGATCAGCAATGTCGGACTGACAAATACGGTTATTGGCGTAGTTTCTATTTAACTCTGACAGCACACCAATTTCCAGCCCCCAATCGCTGGGCAAACGAATATCGTTTATCACATCAGAACGAAATGAAAACTCTCCAGCGAGTGGGTAACGAAAGCTATCAATATATTCCAAATATTCGTTGTAACCCAGTGTTGTTTGTAATGCGCGAATTAAAGGGGTGACTAATAAGCGGCTGACTCTGCCGTGCATTTTTCCACTTGCTGTGCGTGCGTAATATCCTTTGCAAAATACATAATTAAAGGAAGGGTTCGCTACGGGATAAAGTAGTCGCGCTAACAGGCTTCTGTCGTAGGTGACAATATCGCAGTCATGAAGGGCAACGGCTTCAGCGCGGCCACTGGCAAGGGCATAACCCAAACAATACCACACATTTCTACCCTTACCCATTTCCTGGGGGGCGAGGCCTTCTTTTTCCAGTGCGGCGTCTATGGCTTTTAATCGAGGGCCGTCGTTCCAAAGAAGTTTAAAATCCTGATTCAGGGGGCGAAAAAACTTGAGCGCCTTTTTATATTCCTCTTCACTGGCGCGATCAAGCCCAATAACAATATCGTTGAGGTAATCCACTTTAGATAGCTCGCGTACAATATTGGGTAAGGCGTCTCCCTCTAATTCGGAATATAAACTCGGTAACACCAGTGTCATAGGGCGTACCTCTGAAAAGCGACGAAGATCATCTTCCATTTCTCCGAGGCTTTTGTGATGCAGGTTGTGCAGTGTTGTAATTACACCATTTTGATAAAAGTCAGCCATTATATTTTTCCTTTCAGGATTTTTTCAATTGCTTCACTCCAGCCTTTTGGCCCCACTTCTTGTGTATGATACGCACACGCGTGGCTAAGCTGAGGATATTTGGCAACGGGGGACTTAACACATACGGGAATATCGGCCAGTTCTAACATTGCGATATCATTACTGGTATCGCCGAGGCAGACAATTTTTGTATCGACACTATTAAACAGGCGATTTTTCAAAAAACGAATAGGTTTTGCTTTATCCGTGTTGCCAATGGCATGTTCAAACCTGCCTCCGGTGAGAAGACGTACACCATACGCCTCCATCGATTCGGAAAATCGACTGTAGGCAACGCCGCTATCTTGCCAAATAAAAGGTTCAGAGTATTCTCTCGCTATGGAGGTTAACGCGGCCTCTTTAGAAAGCCCTGTTTTTTCCATTAGCTGCTCAACCGACCAATCATAAAAACCACTAAATTTTAAACCTTGGGCTGCCCGTTCACTATAGACTGCATGTAAAATTTCTTCACGACGTTTTCCAAATACCAGCACATAGAAGCCTTTATATTCTTCTACATCAGAGAACTCTTGCACTAACGCATCGCAAAAGCCTAATGGCAGAAAAAGTGCCGAACCGTTCTCGACAATAAAAGGAGCCTTTATACCCATACTTTCCTGTAGAGCAACTACCTCAGCAGCAGTTTTACTCGTATTAATAATAACTGGGATGCCCATACTTTGAAGTTTTTTTAAACTTTCAGAGGCGTTCTCCCAGGAGTAAGAGTAATGGTCAAGCAAGGTGCCATCCAGATCTGTAAAGACGACAAACTCAGCCTCTCTGGAATAAAACCTTACGGGCTCGGCACGATCCAGTTTTTCAATACGCTGATTTTCATCCAAATGTAAACACCAGTCGGCTTTATTCGGCAGTGTCTCCAAACCGTAGTTGCTAAGGCGCTCATAATGTTGCACAAAACGTTTCAAGTGCTTGTCGGATAATACTTTGCTATCGGCCTTCATTGGATTCTTGTTCAGAGATGCAATGAGTTTTTTTTCCTGTTTTCTTCGCCACTTGTATACGCAATCAAAGGAAGGAGCCTTTAGCACTAATAATTTATCCACTTGATCAAATATTGCCTGGTATTCCTCTTGCAACGCGTTATTAACGTAATTGCGCCAAGTCAGATCGGCATCTTCTTTTTTTTCAAGTTGATTCACGGGCGTTTTTAAACTGCTTGCTTCCTGCGCCTGAAGCCCAATACACCATCCCTCAAGAATGATCACATCCACAGGGCTCGTAACCTTGCTCCAGTTAGATTTCGGCAAACGGTCATCAATGGCTTTATCAAAGCGGGGAATAAGAACGCTACCTCGCTTTGTTAAATTACGAAGTTGCTGAAGGGTGTCTAGGGCTAACTGAACATCATGCGTACCAGGAACACCCCTTGTTTTAAGCAAGGGGTGTACGGTTTTTGAAAGTTGGCAACGTTCCGCCCGTGTTAAATAAAAATCATCAATGGAAATAACGACAGATTTTAAACAATATTTATTTTCCAGAAGAATTTTTATAAATTCGGAACAGGTTGTTTTTCCACTACCCTGAGAACCTTGCACACCCAGTACCACTGGCCCTTGCTTTGCATGCATCCCAGGAGAGACCATATGTGAAACTAATTCATCCACAACGGGCACTAACCATTTCTTTACTGTTTGTTCGTAGGAATCCGGAAGATTCAGCTTTTCCTTAGCCGACCGGATCGCCTCATTCATCGCCATAGCTTGCATCTAAAGGCTCCTTTTCTGCTCACCACCACTAAATTGTAAAAATACCTGTAGAGCCATACAGCAATATTTGTTCCTTATTACGCATGATGTCGATAATTTATATCCGAGAATCACTATTTGTAAACAAACCCTTCACTCCAGCAGTGATTCCACCCTAAAACGTCCACCATAGGCATAGGCGGCACTGCTCACGCGTATGGGAGAACGCGCTTGTGCGAACGGCTCAAGTAGTTATACCACAAGCGCACCACTAGGGTGCACCACCCTCAAAAAAAGTTTATTACAACATTCATATTTTTATTTTTATTGCACCAGAAATGCCCCCAACGACCTCATTTTGAGCCTCTATTCCATTTTCGAACACCTAGCCCAAACCCACAGAAGCACCGAAGTAGAATCGTAACGCTCTGTTTTACTGTACAAATTAGACTCAACCTGGCAACTGGTATACTACTTGCTTTCTGGCTGGTAACGGGGTTTTAAAAACCATCACCATCACCAAACGAAGTTAGTGCGCAATGAATAATTCAATCATTATTATTACCGACGAGAATACGCGCGCCAACGAGCTAGAGCAGGCACTGACGCAACATGGCTTTCAGATTCTCGCAAAAGCTAAGCTCTGCGAAAGTCCAATGCGTATTATCTCCTCGTTAGAACCTGAACTGGTGCTTATTGACAGCAACACCATCAGCAAAAACCTGCTTGAGCTTATTGGTGCTATTGCTGAATATGGAGAACGCCCGATCATTATGTCTGGGCAGCACAACGACACGACTGCCATTGCCCAATGCACCACGGCTGGCGTGAACGCTTTTATTTTTGATGACTTCAACAACACCCAGATTGAAGCCATCGTTACTGCGGCTTTTGTGCGTTTTAATACTCTAAAAAAAATCAAGCAAGAACTCACAGAAGCACGCACCAAACTTGATGATCGAAAACACATTGATAGGGCGAAAGGTTTATTAATGAATAAACGCAATCTTAGTGAAAAGGATGCGTATCGGCTTATTCAAACAATGGCGATGGAAAGAAATCAGCGTATGGCTGAAGTTGCCAGAAATGTTTTATCTATGTCAGACCTTATTGGCTAAATAGCCATAGACCCAATTCTCGGCTAACGGCGGCCGAACTAACAAAGACGTTTACGCGCGGTAATGATGCTGGGCAAGTGAACGCTTTTTTCTCTTTTGGAGATTAGTTCGTGAATAAAGAAACCACACTTTTTAAACGTTGGAAATTAAAAACTCACGCTGCGTTTCACGTCAGTAAGCTTGCTTTTGGATCTGTCCTTATAGGATTAACACTCAATGCTCACGCCGAAGTCGGCGAGCCAGAAAAAGAAGATCTTAAATTCGGTTTTATTAAACTCACCGATATGGCACCACTAGCCATCGCCTATGAAAAAGGCTATTTCGAAGACGAGGGGCTGTACGTCACTCTCGAAGCCCAGGCAAACTGGAAAGTTCTGCTCGACCGGGTAATCGATGGAGAACTCGATGGCGCGCATATGCTTGCGGGCCAACCCCTCGGAGCAACAATCGGCTTTGGCACACAAGCCGATATTGTCACCGCATTTTCAATGGACCTTAATGGAAACGCCATCACCGTTTCGAACAAAGTCTGGTCTGAAATGAAAAAACATGTGCCCCATAAAGACGGCAAACCCGTTCACCCTATTAAAGCGGACTCATTAAAACCCGTCGTGGAGAGCTACAAGGATGAAGGTAAGCCATTTAAAATGGGCATGGTATTTCCCGTATCCACCCATAATTATGAACTGCGTTATTGGTTAGCTGCTGGCGGCATTCATCCTGGCTATTACGCGCCCCACAAGGGAGACACATCCGGTCAGATCGACGCTGACGCGCTACTATCGGTTACGCCGCCACCTCAAATGCCCTCTACAATGGAAGCCGGAACCATATTCGGTTATTGCGTAGGCGAACCATGGAACCAGCAAGCTGTGTTTAAAGGGATTGGCGTGCCTGTCGTCACCGATTATGAAATATGGAAAAACAATCCTGAGAAGGTGTTTGGCGTCAGCAAAAAATGGGCGGATAAATATCCCAACACGCATATTCGTGTCGTTAAAGCCATGATTCGTGCCGCTAACTGGCTAGACGAAAACAACAATAAGAACCGACCTGAAGCAGTGAAAATCCTTTCAAAAAGCCAATACGTTGGAGCGGACTACGAGGTTATTGCCAATAGCATGACCGGCACATTCGAATACGAAAAGGGGGATAAACGTGCAGTGCCTGATTTCAATGTATTCTTCCGCTACAACGCCACCTACCCGTACTACTCTGATGCAATCTGGTATCTCACCCAAATGCGCCGCTGGGGCCAAATCAGCGATCAAAAGCCGGATAGCTGGTATATGGAAACCGCCAAAAAAGTTTACCGCCCAGACATCTACGCGCAAGCTGCAAAAGAGCTAATTAAAGAAGGACATTTTAAGGCGTCTGACTTTCCTAATTTCAGTAAAGAAGAGGGCTTCCGTCCACCACAAACTCACTTTATCGACAACGTGGTTTACGATGGCAAAAAGCCAAATGACTATTTAGGCAAGTTTAAAATTGGTTTAAAGGACGCTGACTCTATCTAAAGCGAAGTTATTTTGGGGCTTGTTTATTCCTTGCCCCAAAATAACCATCCTCTAATTGAGTGCAAAAACACAGGTAATACAATGAAAAACAAGTTAATCCGACTTCTAGAAACGGCTGGATTCAGCTGGGGTGTACCCATTGTTAAACTCGTTTCAGGTGATAACCCGAAAGCACAGGTAAATGATATTTTTCATCTTCTTGGGCTGCCCTTCATCGCAATTTTAATATTTCTTGTTCTCTGGGGAACGCTGGCTACTCAGGTAAAAACCAGCCTTGGACAATTACCCGGCCCCGGTCAAGTCTGGGAGCAAAGCAGAACCCTATATGCGGAACACAAAGAAGAACGATTAAAAGAGGATGCCTTTTATGAACGTCAGGAGAAACGGAATGAAAAAAAGCTCCAGAAAAATCCTGATGCAACGGTAAAAACCCGCCCCTACACCGGAAAAGCAACCTTTTTCGATCAAGTTTTTACCAGTATTTATACTGTTTTCACCGGTTTCTTTTTGGCCAGTATCATTGCAGTGCCTTTGGGTATCGCATGTGGATTAAGCGAAAAATTATATACTGCTATTGGCCCGCTCATACAGATTTTCAAACCTGTTTCACCTCTGGCTTGGTTACCCATTGTCACCATGGTAGTGAGTGCAGTGTATGTTTCCGATGACCCTATGTTTGATAAATCTTTTGTTAATTCTGCCATCACCGTTACATTGTGTTCGCTTTGGCCGACCCTGATTAATACGGCCATGGGTGTCTCTTCGATAGATAAAGATCTTATCAATGTTGGACGAGTTATTCGTCTGAACTGGACAGCACAGGTGCTCAAGATTGCGCTTCCTGCCTCCCTTCCCCATATTTTTACTGGCCTGCGCATATCTTTGGGTATCGGCTGGATGGTCCTGATTGCCGCAGAGATGCTGGCGCAAAACCCTGGCCTTGGAAAGTTTGTATGGGATGAATTTCAAAACGGCAGCTCAAATTCCCTTGGCCGTATCATGGTCGCTGTTTTTACCATCGGCCTAATCGGTTTCATTCTTGACTGGATGATGTTAACGCTTCAAAAATTAGTTTCGCACGATTAAACGAGAGAATAATTATGACGCCATCAGCGCAAGTTTCAGTTTTAAATGCACCAACAAGCACAAAGCAGCCACAAGATGAACCCCAAGCTGAGGCCAGAGATCTTGCGGCAGAGAATTATCTCGACATTAGTCATATCAGCATTGATTTTCCCACTAAGTCAGGCCCATTCCGAGCCCTTGACAAGGTCAACCTAAAGATTGCTAAAGGAGAATTCATCTCTCTTATCGGTCACTCTGGCTGCGGCAAGTCAACGGTACTCAATATTGTTGCAGGTCTTTATAAAGCAACAGAAGGTGGCGTTGTTCTTGAAGGGAAAGAGGTCGATGAGCCAGGCCCTGATCGTGCTGTGGTGTTCCAGAACCATTCTTTACTACCCTGGCTAACGGTTTACCAGAATGTGGAGATTGCCGTAAAACAAACCTTTAAAGGTATAAAATCAAAGTCAGAAATGGACGAGTGGATTCGTCACAACCTTGAGCTTGTGCATATGTCCCATGCCCTGGATAAACGCCCGGCGGAGATTTCGGGCGGCATGAAACAGCGGGTGGGTATCGCACGCGCCCTCGCAATGCAGCCGAAAGTTCTACTAATGGATGAGCCTTTTGGCGCTTTGGATGCCCTTACCCGTGCGCACCTTCAAGATTCGTTGATGGAAATACAGGCAGACCTCAACAATACCGTCATCATGATCACCCACGATGTGGATGAAGCAGTATTATTATCAGATCGTATCGTGATGATGACTAACGGGCCAGAAGCCACGGTGGGGGAAGTATTAAAAGTGGGGCTAGAGCGCCCTCGTAACCGGGTTGAACTTGCTGATAACAAAGAGTACAACCACTATCGCCACGAGGTGCTTTCTTACTTATACGAGAAACAGAGAAAAACCAATTAATCTACCAGCTACTCTCCTCTCCTCCTTAAAGCCGCTTCATGCGGCTTCTTTTTTGTAAGGAGTGCAAGCATTCAGCTGTACACGGAAGAAGGGGTACACTCTTCAACCCGTTTATTTTCTTTCCAGAAATAGTTATTCAGGATCAATTCTGGCGGAATCTTATCTTTGATTTCCTCATGTTTTGCAGGAAGTAAGGTCCAGTGAAGTTCCGGCCACATGTGGTGGGCGGTGTGATAGCCAAGATTCCAGGTGAAGATATTAAACAGCCAATGCATATTGTTGCGTGATGCACTGAGCTCATCTTCCACAGAAAGCCCTGAGTGATGCGGGTAGGTGGCATCAAGAAGGTTAAGAATCATCAGCAGCATGGGTACAACAAAAAAGATAATGGCATTAACAGGGTTATACACTATCAACGCCGCTAAGATGGCATTGCTGATAACAAACATAAGCCAAAATTTGCGCTGTAGATCTGGAAAGTGCTTGGCGATTTTTATGACTTCCGGGTACATCGCCAGGGAGTTTTTCCACATATATTCCCATCGCCCCATTGCCGAACCATCCGAAGGGCGCTTCCACGGAGAAGGGTCATTCTCCTGTTCAAGATAATGCCGATGGTGGCCTATAACGTGGTGAAGAATCCACGCGAAAGGGCTCACTCCTGATTGCAGGTAAAGGGGGACTTCATAAATTCGGTTTAGCAGCGGGGATTTGAAGGTTTCACAATGGCAATGGTTGTGGCTGACGGCGATGGACATTGAGCCCAGGGTTAAGAACAAAATCGCCAGCGGGATGGCCAGCCATAAGGACTCAACCAAAAAATAAGCAGCGAGCTGAATGAGAAAAAAACCGAGCATAATAGCCGTCGGCAAGCGATCGGCCGGGTGATGAAACAAACTTTTGAACATAACAACATCTCATAGGGGTTGAATGTCTTGCGGCGGGTTAATCAACTACAGAAATATCCAGGAAGTGATCAAGCGTAACAGTTCAAACAACGTAATGTTTTCAGGTAGACTTTCGGGTTGTGGATTCTACGCCGCTTGGCTTTATGCAGCAAGATCAAGGTTCTTGGCTGTAAAAGGCCACTAAACCCCGTAAGCATTGATCTAAGAAATCACAAACCAGAATTTAAAGCGTAAGACAAACTACAGAAAATCGCCAAAAAAAAGGGCCGCGTTTTATGCGGCCCTTTTCACAAACATAAAGATGCTAGTACCTATCCGAAAGACTCAACACCCTCCCAGAAGCGTGCTTCCAGGTCTTTTTTGGGTAATTTTCCAGCAAGGTTCCGCGGTAAATCGCCAAACTCAATCAAACGTGGCAACTTGAAGCCGTAGAGCCTTTTTTCTTTACAGAATTCAAGGATCTCTTCGTCTGTAGCGCTCTCCCCTTCTTTCAATTGCACAACCGCAAAGGGTACCTCACCCAGATCCTTATCTGGCCCTCTTACCACAGCAACATCCGCTACTTTGGGGTACTGTTTAATCACGTTCTCTATTTCATTGGGGAAGAGGTTTACACCACCACAGATAATCATCTCCTTCACTCTGGAGGTAAGGTAAAGGTACTCATCCTTATCCAGATAACCAATTAAACCATCGTCGTACCAAAGCTGGCCTTCAACCTCGAGGAAATTCTTGCGCATTTCTTCTTCTGAAACGCCCGCGTATTCCAATCCGTAAACGGTCGGGGTACGCATGATCACTTTACCTTCCTTGCCAGTTTCCGCCCACTGTTCTGTGTCAGCATCCCAAATGCGGCAGTCACAACCACGCACTTTGCCCACACTTTTGTAACGCTCGGGATTTTCCTTATAGTCCGCTGGCTCCAGAATCGTTACCAGGCCTGTTTCAGAGGCAGCATAGTACTCGTGGAAAACATCCTTTGGTGCACCCTGACGCTTGAACAAGGCGTTAATTTCCTGCTTCACGTGAGGAGGGCAAGGCGCTGCAGCACAAATTATGGAGCGCATAGTGGAGAGGTTGTATTTACCCAATACATCTTCGGGTAACTTTAATATTCGTTCCAGCATGGTTGGGGCAACAAACACCCAACCGATGCGCTCATCTTGAATCATCTGAAGCATCGCTTCAGCGCTGAATTTACGCATGGGGACAACCGTTCCACCGAGGAAAAAAGGCAGAACCCCAATTTGAACACCTGCATGATAAAGAGGGCCTGGGATTAGAGAACGCACATTATTTGTATAAGGGTCTTTAATATCGCCCAAACCGTAGTGATGAAACATGGTGAGCTGCTTCACACCAAACTTCTTCACGTCATCCTTTGATGCCCCTCTGCGCTGCGAGTCATCATCGGAGGCAAGCCTCTCGCGGTTGATATGCATATATTTTGGGGTGCCGGTTGTGCCACCGCTATAGGGCCTAGCAGCCATATCGAGCTTACCGGGAGGTAAAATTGGCGAAGCCCGGCGAATGAGAGCCTCGTAATCAAGCATCCCCTCAGGAATGGTGTCACCAACGGCAATGACCTTTTCTACACTGGGAATTTGATCAAGGATGGGAGTTATTTTATCCAGGAACTCACTATCAACCAATAGTGCTTTCGGCTGTGCCGCATTGATACATTGAGCCAGTTCATGGGGCTTCAAGTGCCAGTTAAGCATAGGCATCTGGATACCGGTAAGGGTGCAGGCAAGGTTAAGCTCAAACCAAACAGAGCCGTTGCAAAGTAGCTGGGCAATAGAGTCACCCTGCTTTAGCCCCAGTTTTTCCAAAGCATCTGCCAAACGAAGCGTACGGTCTTTAAACTGTGAAAACGTAATGCGATTATTGCCATCAATGATAGCTTCACGATCACCAAGGGTATCCCAATAAGATACGAGAAAATTCCGACCAATCTCTTCTTTTTTGAAGCGACTACCGATCAATGCTTTTGTAAATGTTCTTACGCCATTGACTAGACCTATTTGACGAATAGGTGCCATGGCGCCTTTGCGGGCAGCTTCATTCTGCCGTAGCTCCAGGAGTGCTGACATGGTATAAATCCTTTATAGTTTTATTTTTTATTTTTATGTTATTTTTTATACAGTTACATGCAGCTTTTAAATGGCTTATCACCATATAAAAACAACCATTAAAAACACTGAAAAAAGATACTAAACACTATAAAGAAAGGAAGCAATTTTTTATACTTGGCAGCTTGATAAGGGAGTGTTGCTTTATGGTATACAAAATAGTACGCAGCCAACGTAAAACTTTGGCTATACACGTACGCTACCCAAACGTTGAAGTAAGAGCCCCTTATACAATTTCAGAAAGACAACTCCATCATTTTGTTCAAAAAAAATCAGCTTGGATAGAATCCAAACTGCTTATTCAAAGCCACAAACATGGTGAACGTTACCAAATTTCTGAAAACAACATCATCCCATTCATGGGAAACACCAAACGCATACTCTGCACAAAGGCCACAAAAAATAAAGTCACTGCCAACGAAGACTCCATCATTATTCAAGGCCCGAGCCTTGATTCGGCCAAACGCCGCTCATTATTTGAGCACTGGTTAAAGGCCCAAGCACAAGATGAACTGACTACCCGGACACACGCCTTAACGCACCGGCTCGGCATCGAGAATCAACTCACAGACATTAAGTTTAGAAAAACTAAAAGCAAGTGGGGGCACTGTACATCTCAAGGCATCGTACAGTATAACTGGCTGATATTAATGGCCCCTAGGCATGTTATCGACTACTTGGTTACTCACGAGGTCTGTCACCTCATTCATCTGAATCATTCGAAACAGTTTTGGCAGTTGGTGGGCGACATCCACCCTACTTACCACGAATCAAAAAAATGGCTAAAAGAGCAAGGGCATCGACTTTGGTTGTCATGAGGTTCTTATAAAAAATCAGCATACTATTAAACCGCGCCTTGGTTATAATGCCTCGTCCAGTTAAAACAAATTTGCAGTAAGAACAATAATGACTCATCAAATACCCCTCAGCAACGCCTCCACCCCTCTAGATGCTCGCTATAGATGAGTTCCCAGGACGACGAAAAGACACTCCCCAGCATTACTGGCTATAAGAACCACCCAAGAGGCGGAGACGATTCCACACGCATAAAACCCGTTATTTCCAACCCCCATGCCACGCAACTTCATGATAAAACAGTTGCCCACACCTCTTCACCCCCTGAGTCCCTAGGGGCTCAGGCCCAAGAAAAAACCATACTCAAGAGTCGATTCATTTTAGAAGAGGTGCTTGGCAGCGGCGGAATGGGGGTTGTTTACAAAGCCAAGGATATGCGGCGCGTCGAGAATCATGACAATGAACCCTATGTTGCGATAAAGCTTCTTAACGAAGAGTTTAAACGCCACCCTGAGGCTGTCACGGCCCTGCAACGAGAGTCAAAAAAAACCCAAACCATTGCTCACCCCAATATCGTCAGCGTTTACGACTTTGATCGTGACGACCAAGACGTCTTTATGACAATGGAATACATGGATGGCAAACCTCTCGACAAACTGATCAAACAGTATTCCGATGGAGGCCTACCACCAGATGACACACGGAGGATTCTCAAGTCAATCTGTGCAGCATTGATCTACGCGCATGGTAAAAAAATCATCCACTCGGATCTAAAACCATCCAACATTTTTGTCAGCAAACAAAGGAATGCAAAAGTTTTTGACTTCGGGATCGCACGAGCCGTTGCCGAAGCGGAGCAAGAAGAGCAGCATGAACCCCCTGCCTCAGTGCAAAATACCTCCCTCAGACAAGAAGACCTTGACACCCCCGCTTCTCCAAAAACAATATTTGATGCTGGCACACTAGGTGCCCTAACCCCCGCCTACGCCAGCCTAGAGATGCTAAAACTAGAGAGCCCCGATATTCGGGATGATGTTTATGCACTGGGCTGCGTTGCCTACGAAATGTTTTCCGGCAAGCACCCCTTTAACAAACTACCTGCTGACCAAGCTTACGAAAAAAAACTAAAACCGAAAGTAATCAAGTCAATACCCAAAAAGGAATGGCTTGCCATCGAAAGTGCGCTGCGATTCAAACGCGAAGAAAGAACCGCATCCATTCAGGAATTTATTGCCGCATTTAAAAAGAAAAAAAAACGCCCCATCAAAGCCATGCTCGCCAGCTTAATTGCCGTCGCATGCCTTTCGATTTTGATCACTTACGCGCTGCTCAATAAACCAGAGTCTGAAGGCCCCTCTAAACAGGACATTCGAAATGAGCTTTCCGTCGAAATTGCCCTTAACCTTCACCAAAAAAATTTAAACCGCTTGATAAGTCGACCCTTATTCACCGAACCTTGGCAGAACCAAGTCTGGGAGGAATATAAAGCCATTAAGGACTTAATTCCCCAAGGGTCTCAATGGCTCTCGGAAACCACAAAGCATCTTCTCTCTCTACACCTCAATGAAATTGAAATGCTATCAAAAAAGATGCAATACCAGGCAGCCATATCACTGCTACACAACACCTACAGGTATAGCAAAAATCACCAAGCCCTTGATGCAATCAGAAAAGACCTAGAAAACCAGCTCGCTCAAAAAGTAATCATACAGCATAAACCCTCGACCAGCTCTAAACAAAAAAAACCTGCTACGGAATCATTTTCTTTGGCGGAAAAAAACGTTGATCTACAGCTTGAGTGCAAAAGCTCCATTAATATGCGGGACTTTCGGGCTGCCATAAAAAAGCTGGTTTCGCTAAATAAAACGCGTTACAACAGCATTGAAGAAAACATTATTAAAAAACTGGCCAGGTGCATCGAAGAGCAAGCTAAACAAGCACCAGAACGTGCCACAGAATCAAAGCGTATTGCCATGCGCTTGTTTAATGCTAACCCCGTTATTGCTGCAATAAAAATTGCCCGTCGAGATAGTTGCGACACGTCCATAGCAGGGCTTGGTGCAAGAGGACAAAATACCAGTTGCAGCGATATCGTCGGCACGGGCAAACCCGGCCCACGCCTAGTGGTAATCCCTAACACTACACAAATTGCCGAATTTGCCATCAGCAAACACGAAATCAGCCATGGAGATTACAACTTATTCTGCGAAGAGAGCAGTTTTTGCAAACCGAATAATGCAATATCTGCCGAGCTACCGCTTACAAACATCGCTTTTCCCGATGCAAAAACCTATATGAAATGGCTAACGCGCAGCAGTGGTTACAAGTACAGACTGCCAAGTCAAAAAGAATGGTTACACGCAGCGAAGGCAAATAATTCCCGCCTCGACCCAAATAGAAACTGCACATTAAGTAGTCGTGGCATTCAAAAGGGTGATCAACTCGTAGCAGCTAAAACTGGCAAAGGAAACGCATGGGGCGTTGTGAATAGCATCGGAAATGCGCGAGAATGGGCCTATGGAAAAGGCCGGAGACTCATTGCCTTGGGCGGCTCATACAAAGACCCTATTGAATCTTGCACATTCTCAACTGCTGCTAATCACTCTGGTGAACCTGACAAGATAACGGGTTTACGTCTAGTAAGAGAAATACCAAAAATATAACAAAAACTAACCCGGTAAAAACTCTATGGGGTAACGTAACTTCGTTACGCCTGAGCGCCCTTGCGAAGCAAATACAAATTGTTTTATACGCGCAATAATACGCCTCTCAAGCGAAGCATCATTCAAACTACTCGACACGAGGACGACGTCCATTACTTTTCCCGTTTCATCAATGGATAACTCAAGCAGTATTTCACCCGCCAGGTTGGGGTTTTTCCTACGAGCGCGCTCATAAATCGAATATAGTTTGCTTTTATTTTTCTCAAAAACCAGGCCTATCTCGTCTTCCAAAGAAAAGGACCTTGCTCCAGAGCTTTGACGACCGTCACTTTCAGGCTTCTCTTTAACCTTCACCGGAATGATCGAATTTTCCAACGACACGAGTTGTCGGCGCTGAATATTCGTATGCACATCTACTTTTTCCGCTTGTTCTGCACTGATATTTATTGCCGTGTTTCCAATACCTTCCAAGCGCGCCTTGGCATTGGATTTGTTTCGCACAGGAGTACTGCTTAAACTCTCGATGTGAACAACCTTTTGCAATTCGCTAAAGTCTCCGGCATCGCTCAACGCTGCTAACTCGCTACTTAAGGCCAACAAGCCAGTAGAAGCAACACGATCGCGCGCAGCTTTTTCTACAACAGTTAAGGGTTTTTCAACAAGCTTACGTTGTTTTTTAATTTTCGGCGTTACTGGCTTTTTTATTTCTGGTTTTTTTACGATAGGAGTGGCTATCGGTAAAGGCTTAGCCCTTTTTTTAATGTATTGAGCGATGCGTTTTGGCACCTCTACGTGCCGAGGGCGCTCAACTTGAGGCACGTCAATGGATGACAGCAGCACACCGATAATAAGCGATACAATAAGTACGGCCGATGAAAAAGCTAAAAAACCAACGCCGCCTCGCCTCGCTGGTTGCCACTGAGCTGCAATATCCGAATAAGCAAGACTCATAGAGACTCTTTCTTCGAAACCTGCAGAGCGGCAAAAGCGATCTGGGTATAATTTGCAGCTTGGCATGTAGCCAGTATTTTACTTAGTAGATGGTAAGGCATATCTTCATCACCAAGAATGGTAACACTATAACCGTTTAGCCTATCAGAAGATTGTGCAGCCTTTGCGCGCAATAGTAGCTCTTGCTTAAGAGCGGGAATTTCACCAGCATCACTCGAAAAAAAATCTGCACTTTCTGCTACTTTAATTCCTTCGACAAGAATATCCCGCCCAGTAACCGTTATTTTCAGAGTTTCCTTCAACGCAATATTTGAAGTCGTCTCGGGTAACTTCAACTTATTCTGACTTAGTGGCTGTTTAACATCAGAAGAACTGACAAGCAGAAAAAACACCAGAATCGTAAAAATATCCATCAATGAAACTAGGTTTAATGCAGATTGTTTTCTGCGCTGATGATGCCGCTCCATACGACGGGCGCGTTTGGAGGCTACCTTCATTGAATAACTCCACCCTCTTCCAATGTCTTTTTCTGCTGTTCAATAGATTCAGAAATAAACTCTCCTGCATCACTAATGGATATAACAGGAAAAAGTGAAATAAATTGTTGCTCTCCTTCAACGTAGACTTCTGAACTTTTAACCCTGTCCATTACATTTATCAAGGTTTTGTAGGGGATCCCCGGCTCCAAAAGCAAGGTTATACTTTCTTCTTCTGGATAGAGTGCCTTTATTTCCACAAGAAAACTTGAAAATGCCTGCCAATCTTCATCGCCCTCATTTCGCTCAAAGCGACGAGAAAACCCCGTACTCGTTTCTTGAAAATCAAAGCTACGCATCCCGATTGCAAGCTCTAAACTAAGACCAGGCGGCTGGGATAGGTTTTCCCCTGCATTAGTGCCGGGCAAGTTCAGCTCAAGGATAGCAAGCTTGGAGAACACTGCCGTAATCAGTAGAAAGGGAATAAGAATAACCATAAGGTTTAGAAAAGCGGTAATATTTAACTCTACAGCTTCTTCGTTGTAGCGACGACGGCTTCTGCGTTTATTTATCATATTCTACAGTGACAGTTCCTAATGCTAATCATCGTCAAGAACAAGGTTCAAACATTTGACTGCAGCCATTTCCAAATTATCCACCAAACGAGACGTTTTGGATTGTAAATAAGAGTGCATCAGCAACATGGGAATAGCCGCAATCAAACCGAAAGCAGTCGTATTCATTGCGACAGAAATACTGGCGGAAAGTAAATCAGCCTTATCTGCTGGGTCAGCACCAGCTACCGCTGTGAAAGCTTGTATTAAGCCTATAATGGTACCCAATAAGCCCAGAAGTGTAGCGATGTTAGCTAATGTTGCGAGGTAATGTGTACGCTGCTCCACTTCGGGTAAGGTCTCCATTAAACCCTCCTCCATCGCTGCTTCTACCTTTACCCTATCGGATGAGGAAGCGAGCCTTGCAAAGCCATAGTTAAAAATGTGGGCGAGAGGAGTATTCACACCCTCAGTCTCAGTAAAGGCACGATCGATATCTTTAGCCTTGAGCATGGGCAAAAGCTGGCCCCAGATTTTTTCTGTCTTACGTTGCGTTACCAACAAATAGAAGAAACGCTCGAGAGCGATAGCCATACCAAGTGCAAAAATAATCAATATCGGGTACATAAAGCTACCACCCGTCTGAAAAAAGGTCACAACTTCCATAAAAAAGCCTCCTAAACAAATATCTGATTACAGCCCCCTTGTGGGTCTACTCCGCTTCTGAAGTATCCTGGGCTGCGCTTTCTGGGTAAACGGGATCAAAAGTGTCGCCAAACAAACTGTGTAATTTTAACCGCTGACGCTGTGTTTTACGATATTCCTTTTGTTGCTGCCACGGAACCATATACATTACTTTTGGCAACTCTTTATTTGCTCGAATAACGGAGGTATCAAGCATTACCGGCTCGTCAGCAGCCAGGGCCTTGCCACTTAAGA
>Ga0209121_10001788_pt1 | contig 22468 bp, 17 predicted proteins | sample Cruoilmetagenom3_FD_187292 | JGI IMG/M metagenome (GOLD analysis project Ga0209121, IMG submission 187292) | Oil polluted marine microbial communities from Coal Oil Point, Santa Barbara, California, USA - Sample 3 (SPAdes) (version 2) | ecosystem: Environmental > Aquatic > Marine > Oil seeps ... | reverse complement strand
GTGTTTTTCTATGATTCCCTTTCACTTGCCATACTATAAGTCACATGTATCGCATTGTAAATACTAAACTTAAATTCTACACAGCAAGCCCTACTTAACAAAATTAAACATGGGATACGGAAGGCGGGGATCAGGAAGGAGCAAGAACAACAGACCATCAGGTTATCACGATTAAATACAATTTAATAGGAGCGAATAACGGTTTTGTCATTCCTGTGAAAACAGGAATCCAGTCTTTAGAATAGTTATGGATTCCGCATCAAGTGCGGAATGACAAGTTTAAGAGCATAATCGAAAGGGTACATTTGAAAAAACAAAGCCAATTTATTCGTTCTGTGTACTGCGTGCTGCGTTTTGCGAAAAGGTATGTTGAAAAAACAAAGCCAATTTATTCGTTCTGCGTACTGCGTGCTGTGTTTTGCGAAAAGGTATGTTGAAAAAAAAAAGCCAATTTATTCGTTCTGCGTACTGCGTGCTGCGTTTTGCGAAAAGGTATGTTGAAAAAACAAAGCCAATTTGCGGTGGGTCTGAATGAGTATAAGCGTCTATTTAACAAAGGATTATGAAAATAAACTCTATTGGAGGGCACAAAAAAACAAACCCAATCAAAGCCAATTTGTATTCTTACGGCACTATATTCTACCGGATTGGCAGGGCTCGGTATAAACCAATGTTGGCGATTGTGGGGCAGAGGCGGGAGTCTAAGATTCGGATTCTCACTTTCTCTGCTGTAACGTCGGGGAAGCGGCAGATTCTTTTATAGCCTACGGTTTGGCCCTCGGCGACCTGGCGCCATTTGCCGCCGGATTGTACATCGACGGCGAATTTTGCAATTCGCTGGCCGAAGCCGCGGAGCTGTTCCTGGAACATTATAACATTGAAGGTTTTCTCGCCGGCAAGCGTGATTGTCAGCTCGGCTTCGGTGGTCCAGTCGGGCGGCATCCAGCAGGTACCCGTGTTGCCGTCGAGGGCGTTTGCGGCTCTGAAATTGCGCCCTTCGCGTGTGGCCGAGGCGGTTGCCCTGGCTCCGGCGACGAGGTTGGTCTTGAACGTCTCGCGAAGGTATTGGCCGACCTCGGTTAGTACCTTACAGTCGCGCTCGGAGAATAAACCGTCGCTGTTGGGCGGGATGTTCAGAAGGAGAACCGAGTTGCCCCCGACGCAGTTGAACCAGACATCGAGGATTTCCCCGGTGGTCTTAACTCGCTGCTTTTCATCGCGCCAGAACCAGCCGTGGCGGATAGATGTGTCGGTCTCGGCGGGATACCAGTGCAGGTAGCCGCCGTTGTCGAGAGTCGCCTCCAGTTTATCGAGGCTGCCCAGATCCTTTGCCGTCATATCGGGCCAGGCGAATTTATCCGGCGGCGCATCAATCGGGATAACGCTCCACTCGGCGGCTCTTGCACGACCGGCTTCGTTGCCGCACCACCGCAGATCGGGGCCTTTGCCGAATATCACCGCCCCGGGCGCCAGCGTGCGGATCAGCTCGTACCACTGCTGGTAGGTGTATTTCTGGCCGCCCTTGCGTTTGGGATGGGCGCCGTCGAACCAGACCTCGTGAATCCGGCCGTACTCGGTGAGAAGCTCGAAGAGCTGGTTCATAAAATATTCGTTGTAATCGTCGACGACGTATTTGAAGGTCCGCGTGTCACTGAACGGCCGGCCCGGCACGGGGCGGGGAATCGTCCGCTCGGAATATTTGCTGAGGTTGCCGTACAGACCGGCGGGATTTTCAATCTGGTACAAATCTGCGGGCGACAAATACACGCCGACTTTCAGGCCGTATTTACGGCAGGAATCGACCAGCTCGCGCAGCACATCGCCTTTGCCATCCCGCCAGGTGTTCGAAGCGACCGAGTGCGTGGTGTATCGCGTCTGCCACAGACAGAAGCCGTCGTGATGTTTGGCCGTCAGGATTACCTGTTTCATTCCGGCGGCTTTCATCATCCGGCACCACTGGTCGGTGTCGAGCTTTTCGGGATTGAAGATTTTCGGGTCCTCTTTGCCGGTGCCCCACTCGCGGCCGGTGAAGGTATTGACGCCGAAGTGGATAAAGCCGATGAACTCAAGCTGCTGCCAGACGAGCTGCCGGGCGGAAGGCCGGACTTCGACGGCTTTGCGGATAAGCTCTTTTCGTGCCGTCGCAGCATCCCGCTCGACCATGTCGTAGACTCGGACGTAATCGACGACGAAATAATCGGGAAGGTCGGCCTTCGTAATGTCACCACCCCACTTGCCGATTTCCTCGGTGAGTTTCGCGTACTGCGGCACCTGCGAGACGCCGCCGGCACTGGTTCGCCAGGTTTCTTTGCCATCGACATAGAAAACATATTGTTCGGGAGTCCAATGCAAAGCAAAAGTATGAAAACCCTTGCTGACGCCGGGGATTGTAATTTGCCCGCTACCTGCGCTTTTGTGTTTTTTGCCGTATCCGTCCCAGTGCAGGTTCTGCGTGATTTTGTCCTCGCGCCAGGGCTTTTCCATAATGTCGATTTCCGTGCCGTCCCTGCCTTCGTCTCCGATTTTGCCCACGGTGTTGGCGTGCATCCAGAACGCGGGCCAGTGGCCTTGTTGCGTTGGGAACTTGCTCCGGCAGACCCAGTAACCGAACTTGTGCTCGAATTTGCCCCTTGTGCGCATGGCCCCGCTGGTGTACCTGTCACCATCCTTTTTCGTGCGGATGAGCAGGTTTCCTTTGCCGTCGAGATAGGAGTCTTCCTTAACCCAGAATCCGTCCCGGCGTTTCCAATCGCCGAGCACCTCCCATTTGGACTGGTCGATTTGAGTGCCGTCGAATTCGTCGCTCCAGGCGAGTTTCCACATTTTCCCATCGGGAATCGGGGGAAGGAATTCATCCTGTGCTGTTGCCTGGCCGGCCAGCGAAACGACGGCCGCGCAGAAAACTACCGATATAGTTATTTGATAAAATGCCAAGTTTTTCATGAGCCTCTTTCCTTATTATGTTGCTTTTTAGCCGTGCGGCCGCTGGGTAGCCCTGATGCCCGAGATGACCGTTACTACCAGCATCAGTGTGAAAACGACGGCTGCGAACCAGTATCCCCAGGCGGCGGTCTGGACATGGGCCATTTTGATTATTACCGTGCCGATGGCGAAAGATTGAAGGAACATTTTTATCTTGCCGGAAACGGTGGCGGCGAAATTGACGCCGCGGGATTCTGCAATGTGCCTCAATACCGTTACGTAAACCTCTCTCGCGATTAAAATGCCCGCTACGGACCAGTGAATTACAGTTAAGACACCGGGGCCCAAGTCGAAAAGCTTTGGCTGACCGATCAGCGCAAAGCAAATGAATGCCCCGCAGACGAGGATTTTGTCGGCCAGGGGATCGACCATTCGCCCAAACTTGCTGGTAACGTTAAGCCTGCGTGCAGCTATGCCATCGGCGATATCGGTCAGGCCGGCGATGACAAAGAGGATGAAGGCGACGTCGAGAAAACCGGGAAACGGCACTTCTCCATCGGCGTAATACTTCGGGGCCAGCAGAATCATAACCAGAAAGACAATGGTCAAAACGAGCCGGCCCATAGTCAGAATGTTCGGAATATGCCTTAGCATAATCTGAAGTTTACGTATTTAGCGACAAAATTCAATACTAAATCTGCTCGACGAGCAAATCATAATCTTGTGTTCCAATAACTTTTACCTCGATGAACTGTCCCGGTTCCGCCTGGCAGTGCTTTATAATGCAAATGCTGTCGATATCTGGGGCTTGGCCGTAATAGCGTCCCCGGCCGAGACCTTCACTATCAACCGAATCGACCAGGCAGGTGAACTTCTCGCCCATCCTGTCTCTATTTCCGGCAAATGCGATTTTCTGCTGGGCTATCATCAGCTCATCGAGACGCTGCTGTTTTACTTCGTCCGGGATCTGGCCGGGCAACTCGGCGGCGGGTGTTCCGGATTCGGGATAGAACTTGAAGCAGCCCAGTGCATCGAACCGCGCCCACTTGACGAAGTTCATCAAATCTTCGAACTGCCGGTCGGTTTCGCCCGGAAAGCCGACTATCAGTGTCGTCCGGAGAATAATATCGGGCATAGCACGGCGCAGGTTCTCAATTAGTCGCCGGAGCTTGTGCTTTGTATCGGGGCGGCGCATCGACTCCAGGATTTTTGTGTTTACGTGCTGTATTGGTATATCCAGGTAGTGGACGATTTTTTCGCTGCCGGCGATAGTTTCGATAAGCTCATTGTCAATTCCCGCCGGGTAAAGATACATCAGTCGAAGCCATGCCAGAGCGTCAATTTTTTCAAATTCTCGAAGAAGAGCGGGCAGGCCTATTTGTATTTTCAAATCGTGTCCGTAAAAAGTCACATCCTGCGCGATTACATTCAATTCGACAGCTCCGGCGGAAACCAATTCTTCAGCCTCGGCGATAACAAGCTCCATCGGCTTGCTTCGAAAGCGACCTCTTATCGATGGTATCGTGCAAAAAGAGCAGCGGTGATTACAGCCCTCGCTGATTCGCAGGTACGCCCAGTGCCGCGGAGTAATAAGTAATCTGCATCTGTCATCCAGTATCCGGTCACTAACCTGAGGCAATGATTGGCCCGGATAAGAATCTTCGCCGCGTCCGTTTGGTCCGTAAGAAAAAATATTTTTGATTATTTTTGCAATATTATCCCGCTGATTCAGACCGACAAGGGCATCGACGCCCTCGACTTTTTCAAGAAGCTTCGGTCCTAATCTTTCGCTGAGACATCCGGCAACAATTACTTTTTTTACTGCTCCGCCAAGCTTGCGATCCACAGCATGTTGTATTGCTTCAAGTGACTCGGCCTCGGCCGGGGCGATAAAACCACAGGTATTGACGACTACAACATCGGCATTATCAGTCTCGGCAGTTATCGGAAATCCCGCCTGGGCGATCTCAGCCAGCATCCTTTCGCTGTCAACCACGTTTTTGGGGCAGCCTAATGATACAAAACCGACAGTAATTTCTTGCCATTTTCTTTCCATAAAATCCAAAAAATAGAGAAAAACGCAATTTTACCCCCAAAAAAAGGAAACATTTTCACTAATTTTATCGTAATATACTTGACGATAAAAAGATATGCAATATAATAAAGAGAGTTTCCGTCTATAAACAGGCAGGAAATGCACGGCAGCATTTCGCTTATTGAGCGGGTAGTTATAATGGCAATTCAAAGTATTATGAGCAGCAGCGAAAGCCAAAAAGAAGTCCGTAATCATTGGCTGATTGTGTTTGTGGCTGCGGCGATTTTAGTATGGATGGGAGAATGGGGGAGTATCTCTGCGCAAACAGATACGGAAAATGAGGCCGAGACGATTCTCCGCAATCTGAAGATTGATGTTGCTCCCGAACCGAATGTCCCTATACCCGAGGTTTATAGAGAACCACCAAAAATCTTCGAGCAAATAGTAGGTGGCACGCCGGAGTGGAAGCTATCGTACTTCTGCAAGCACCATGAATCGGATAACTTAAAAAAAATTATCCACGAACAATTTGCAACCAAGCTATTCGATAAAAAAGGCAAAGAAACAAAATTAGTGGACTACACCGTCAGCAGCAATCCCGCCGTCAACCAGTTGATAGTAAGATGTCCGGCTCGTGAAGACGCCCAGGCGGTACTGGAAGTTCTGCGTCAGGTGGATGTCAAACCGGTTCAGGTCAAGATAGATTGTCTGATCTCAGAGGTGTACGCGGATATGACGTTTGACCGCGAAACCACAATAGAAATCGAGAACTTGTTCGGCGAGCAGGTTGTGATGAATCCCGCCGGAACGGCTTTCGGAGCCGACGTTCAGCAATTGGTTAAGGACGGTGATTATCTTCCGGCGTTTCCCGGCGCATCCCTCAGAGAAGTGGCTCGGTCTCGAATGGGCCTTAACATCGGTTATTTGAACACTGCCAAAGCCGGTCACAGATTCACGCTCTTAATCGACCTGCTCGAATCGAGGGGTTATTTGAAAATTCTGATGAATCCGACGCTACAGGTGGTCAACGGCGGAACCGCCAAAGTCTTATCAAGTCAAAAGGTTCCGATTGACCAGACCACAATGCGGTCTACCATTTCGGACTATTTGGAGACAAGTACTGTATATGAAGACGTAATCGATTCGCTTGAAGTCACCGCCCACGTCTTCGCAGACGGCTACATCGGTTTGGAAACATCCATCTTACTTGGTTCAAAGAACACACCCGAAGGTGTTAAACAGATACCGATCATTACAAAAAAACAAATCGATAATAAACAAAACCGCATCCGACAGGGTGAAAGCCTCATAATCGGTGGAATCAGAAAGAATGAAGAGTACGGGGTCGTTCGGGGCATTCCGATACTGAAAGACATACCGCTGCTCGGTTTTCTGTTCTCCAGCGAGGATACCGAGAATCGGGCGGTCGAGACTATTTTCATACTGACTCCAAGTATTTCCACTGACGGAAGGCCAAAAGAAGAAGTAATGAAAGAGATCCAAAGGAAGCACGAACCGGATACGCCCGGCGGCCTGGGCGAAATGATCACGGATCCCTTTGGATTCAGAGCTCGTGATCAAGAACGCGAGCAGACGGTTCATGACGCCGAACAGGCACGTCTCGAGGCCGAGGTAGAAAAAGCCCAGGCCCGAATAGACATCAGAGAGGCCGACATACGAGCCCAAAAAGCAGAGGAGGAACTACTTCGGACGCAAACCGAAGCTGAAAAAATCAAGTCCGACGCCGAAAAAGCCAACGCTGAAGCCCAAGCAAAAGCAAAGGCTGCCGAAGAAGCCAAAGCAGCCGCAGACAAAGCAATTGCCGACGCGAGAAAAGCCCAGGAAGAGGCTAATAAGGCCAAAGCCGAGGCCGAAACAAAAACTAAAGCAGTCGAAGATGCCGAAAAAGAAGATGCCAATAAACCCAAGGCCAAGGCTGAAAAACCATCATCTCCAAAGGACAAGCCTACCGCCCAAGAGGCTAAAAAAGCCAAAGAGGATAAGGCCGAAGGCTGAGAGCAAAATCTAACAAGGCTTAAATAAGCAGATAAGACAAATGAGAAATCCGGCTACATCACGCCGTTGTCGTCATCTGATAATCAACCGTATCATTTCCGCGTTATATTATTAAAACTTAATCTTCGATGAAGGGATACCCTATGGACAATCTGGACTTCAATAATCCCCTAAATCAGCTAAACCCCCTTGATAATAATCCTGATAAGCCCATTCCGTTCGATGATTCCGACACGGGCGATAAGGGTGTTTCACACTCGCCTTTGGACCTGGGCGGCACCAGCTCTGTCCAGATTCCTAAGATTGAGATGCCTAAGCCGGCAGCAAAAAAACCGGCTGAAAAAATAGCCTCCACAGACCGAATCGTGGGCGTAAAAACCTTTTTCACAAAACTGCATCCCGGCGCCATGAACTTTCTTGATGAGCAAATCACCAGGTGGCTGAATGAAAATCCGGATATTCGGATAAAACGAACAAACGTTGTTACGGGCATGGTCCAGGCCAAAAAGACCGAGCCCAATATTGTCATTACAATCTGGTATTGAGACTCTCTCTCAAGATTATTGCTCCTTTGACAAGCAACCCGAATGTACTAATGATTGACACTGCTGGAGCATTATTACCCTCGATAGAGACCTACAGCCCGCATTTATAACTCTTCGACCTGCGGCGGGCCGGTAAATCCGTCCATATCCTGCAAAAAAATTCTTAACATAAAGTCTTGACATATTGTACGATTTAGATTAGTTTCCTTGCTTTGTCTGTTTATGTATGGCGTTTGAGGTCAAGTTTTGTAAATATTTTGGAGATTTTTTGTGGCTAAAGAGTTAGCACGGAAACTGATTAATGCAGGAGTGCATTTTGGGCACGGTGTGAGTCGGTGGGATCCTAAAATGGCTCCATTCATTTTTGCCAAACGCGGCAATATCCATATCATTGATGTCAAAAAAACACTGGAAGGACTACTGATAGCTAAACAACTCCTCGCTGAAATCGTTTCTTCCGGCAAAGACGTCGTTTTTGTAGGCACAAAACGTCAGGCCCAGAAAGCGGTAGAGACTATCGCCGGTAAGTGCGGAATGCACTATGTTTCCCAGCGATGGCTTGGTGGGATGCTTACCAATTTCAGAACGATACGCTCCCGACTGCAGAGACTGGAACAGTTGGAAGCTATGGCCGAAGATGGTACATTGGATAGTGAGAGCAAAAAGCAGGCAGCGAGGCTCAAACGCGAGATGCGAAAGATAAAAGCCAATCTGGAAGGCGTTCGGAATATGTCCCGTTTACCGGGTGCCGTTGTCGTAGTCGATGCGAAGAAAGAATATCTTGCTCTTCGGGAGGCCAAGAAGCTGGATATTGCAACTGTAGGGCTTCTCGATACGGATTCGGACCCCGATACGGTGGATGTGGCGATCCCGGCAAACGATGATTCGATCAGGGCGGTCGATCTGATACTTAACGAGCTGGCCGATGCGGTGGCGATTGGCAAGACGATGACCGCGGTTCATCAGGAAGCACCCCAACGTCCCAGGCGCGTTCGTTCCAGGAGGCCGGCTATGGCCCGCGCCGTCGAGAATAATCCGCAAACAACGGGTGATATAGAGCAAAGCTCGGCGCAGATTGCAGATGCACCTTCACAGGAAATCCAAACCGAGCAGCAGGAGCCCGAGTAAAAAATAAAAAGCTAACAATAAAAAATAGTCCTTTGTATTTATCCGGCGGCTCTACCGCCGGTTGGCACAATACCAGTAACAATCCACAAAGCACAAGAGAATAGGAGTTTTTAAGATGGCGGAGATTTCAGCAGCCATGGTCATGAAACTGCGGAAGATTAGCGGTCAGGGAATGATGGACTGCAAGAAAGCGCTTCAGGAAACCGATGGAGATATCGATCAAGCTATGGATCTGCTCAGGAAAAAAGGCCTTGCCACCCTGGCAAAACGTGCCGAGCGCGATACGTCCGAAGGCCTGGTCGTGAGCAAAATCGGCCCTGACGGCAAGACGGCAATTATGGCAACGCTTTGCTGTGAGACCGATTTCGTAGCCAAGAGTGATGATTTCATAGCGGCAGCACAGACTCTGGCAAACTTCGCATTGGCCTGCAAGGCCGACGAGGGTGTTGAGAATGTTCTTGAGACCTCTGCCGACGGCAGAAAATTCAGTGATGTTCTGACCGAGATAGTCAGTAAAACCGGCGAGAAAACACAGGTGGGAGATTACGCCAAATACACACTCGACGGTCCCGGACTGATCGGCACATATATTCACTTCAATGAAAAAGTCGGTACAATGGTACAGATTGAGACCGGCGATGAAGCGATGGCAGCCGTAGATGCACTAAAGCAAACCGCTGCCGACTTAGCAATGCATATAACCGCAACCAAGCCCCTGGCACTTGATAAAGACCAGATTGATCCAGAGATCATCGAGCGGGAAAAGGCCATTTTCGCCGAGCAGGTTAAGAACAAACCGGCGAATATTATAGATAAAATTGTCGAAGGCAAAATAAAGAAATTTTACACCGAGAACTGCCTTCTGCAGCAGCCTTTTGTCAAAGACGACAGCAAGTCCGTCGAACAGGTCCTTGCCGAAGCGGCCAAACAAGCCGGCGGCGAGGCAAAAATTAAAAGATTTGTCCGGTTCGAAGTCGGATAAACAGAGGCGGCTCGTGAAGCGAGATGCGAGAAGCTCTTCGCGAGATTTTAAATGGCAGAGAACAAATATCATCGCGTTCTGTTGAAACTTTCGGGTGAAAGTTTTTGCAGGGCGGGTCAGCACGGGATTGACGGCTCTGCGCTCGAGTCAATCGCCGAGAGGATCGCTGAGATTTGCAAAGTCGGCCCGCAGGTCGCGATTGTTGTCGGAGCAGGTAATTTTCTACGGGGAAAAACCTTCTCGGAGACCAGCCATATACCCAGGAACACAGCGGACTATATGGGGATGCTGGCTACCATTATCAACGCCTGTGCCCTTCAGGAGACGCTGGAGAAGCTTGGCCAGGAAACGAGAGTCCTCAGCGCGATAGAAGTTCCGGCGATGTGCGAGGGATTTATTCGCAGAAGGGCCATTCGACACCTTGAACGCGGAAGGGTCGCGATACTGGCGGGCGGAACGGGAAATCCTTTCTTTACTACCGATACCTGTGCGGCGTTAAGAGCATCGGAGCTCGATGCGGATCTGCTCATAAAGGCAACAAAGGTGCTCGGCGTTTACAGTGATGATCCCGAGACAAATCCGGATGCACAACTTTTCGAAAAATTATCCTACGATGAGGTGCTCACCAGGAAGCTTCGAATAATGGATCATTCGGCAATAAGTCTTTGCCGGGACAACGATATCCCGATTATTGTTTTGAATATTTTCGAGAAGGGCAATATAACAAAGGCTCTTTGCGGCGAGCAAATTGGCACCAAAATAGTAACGAAATGAGGTAGAAGATGCCTACGAAGACAATTGTCTCGGACACCGAATCCAAAATGAAAAAAGCGGTCGAAATCCTGCAGGACGATTTAAAAGCTGTCCGCAGCGGCAGAGCTGCGACCGGGCTGGTCGAAAACATAAAGGCCGATTTTTACGGGACGCCTACGCCGTTGAAACAGATGGCAACCCTGGCGACGCCTCAGATGGATATGATTGTGATTAAGCCGTTCGATCCCGCTTCTATCAAAGATATCGAAAAAGCAATCAAGGCAAGCGACCTGAGTATCGCACCGATTGTAGACGGAAAAATAATCAGGCTTAATATCCCTGCTCTAAGCGAGGAAAGAAGAAAGCAGCTTGTTCAGCAGGCCAAACACACCGGCGAACAAACAAAGGTCGGTATTCGTAACATACGAAGAGACGCCAACAAGCACTTCGAAAAGAAGCAAAAAGAAAAACTTATCACCGAAGATGACCTCGAAAAAGGCAAGAAGCAAGTCGATGATATTACCAGGCAATATTCCGACAAAGTCGATAGCCTGATCAAAAACAAGTCAGACGAAATAATGCTCGACTGATCTTGTCAAAAAGCACACAAGTCATAGGTTCATAAGGCACAATTCGAGTGCCTTTTGTCCTTATGCCGTTGTGCTGTTATTCACTGGCATAATTTCGGAGGTCAAAGCGATGCGAGAAGAAGACAAAGCAAAATTCAAGCCGCGAAAAAAGACCGGCAGAAGGTTACTCAAGCTGGCATTGGCGCTCATAGTGATTCTCATCTTACTGGTGCTTTTCGCCGTGCCCGCATTCATCTCATCCAGCAAGTGCCGCCGGATAATATTGGCCAAAATCAACAATTCGGTCGGCGGCAAAGCCGATTTCGTCGACCTTTCGATGGGCTGGTTTAAGGGAATAAAGGTCGAGGATTTCAGCTTTAACGACGATGCCGGCCAACTTTCTGTCCGGGTCAGGGAAATTGCCACAAAACCACATTACGGCTCGCTTTTAACCGGCAACTTATCCTTCGGTCAAACCTTGATCGACAAACCGAACGTTCAGATCAATCTTAAAGATTTAAAGGCACAGAAGCCCGGGAGCCTTGTCCAGACAGTGCCGACCGAGACGGCAGCACATTCAATCGTATTACCGGTAAAAAGACTTCAGCTTGTTCTCAATGACGGCAACGTTAAAGTCACCGATCCGAAATCCGGAACGGTCGAGCTATCAGCGATAAACTCAAAACTCAATTTGCAGCCACCGGGACAGCAGTCGAATTTCGATCTGACAATGGCAGTAGCTCAGGCGGGCAAAACCTCTGAGATTAAAGTTGCCAGCAACATTACTACAAAGCAGCAAACCGGCTGGAGTCTCAAGGGAACAAGCGGTAATTTGACTGTCGATGTGAACGGCCTGGACCTCGAATCTCTGGGGCCGATCTTTGCTTTGGCCGGAGTAGATATGCAGGCCGAAGGACTCGTCGACGGCAGCGCAAAGGGCAAAATCAAAGAAGGCCAACTCGAAGATTTAAATGCAGGCATCAAAGCAAAGAATCTTCATATAACAGGAGCCATGCTGAAAGGCGACAAATTACAGACCGGCGACCTGGATATTAACGTAAAGCTGAATCAGCAAACCGATGCGATAAATATCGACAACCTGCAGGCCAAGAGTGACTGGGCCTCCGTCACGGCCAGCGGGATTGTTCCTACGACATTTAAGTCTCTGGACGATCTGCTGCGCCCTGAGTCAAATTATAACCTGAAAGGCAAATTCAACTGTGATTTAGCTGCCGTCTCGGCACAATTACCCAAAACCCTGGGATTAAAAGAAGGCATGCAGTTAAAATCGGGACAATTGAACGGAAATATCGAGACATCCTCCAAAACAGGCGGCCAAAAACAAATCCAGGCCAACGCAACCGTCACCGACCTGGAGGGCACAGTCGATGGAAAGAAAATCGCGCTGTCCCAGCCTCTTGAGGCCCAGGCACAAATTTCATCCGACAAAACCGGCATAAACTTCGACAAAGTAGACGTCTCGTCTTCTTTCGCTAAAATCAATTGCGCTGGCAGCACCGAATCGCTGAAATACACCGCCCAGGCGGACCTTACAAAACTGCAGGCCGAATTAGGACAGTTCTTTGATTTCGGCCAATACCGGATGTCGGGAGAGGTTCAGGAAACCGGACAGATTTCCATAGAAGAAAATAGATTTGCCATTTCCGGCTCGGGGACAGTTAAAAATCTTCTCCTGAGTTCCGAAGAAGGTCAGAGCGCAAACGAGCCTTTGGCGAAGATAGAGTACGCAGTTAACATGGACAGGAAGAAAAACCTCGTGAACGTAGAATCGGTAATTGCCGATGCGAGCCTGGGCCGGTTCAGCATAAAAGATGGTGTTGTGCCCCTGGGCGACGAACCGGCGGCGCCATTAAGTCTGGAGATATCAGCAAATAACGTCAACTTCGAGAAAGCTCGGCCGTTCGCCTCCATGTTTGCATCTATTCCCAAAGACATGCAATTGGCCGGCATCGCTGAGACCAAAATTTCTATCAGCTCCGAAAAGAAAACCTACAAATTCACATCCGACTCAACCAAAATCAAAGATTTGAGACTGGCCTTTCCGGATTCAAATGCCTTTGAACCGGGCGATGTCACGGTCGCTTTCGACGCCGAAGCGGATGCCGAGAAGGCTATACGCATAAAGACGTTTCAGCTCAATAGCAAACTATTAAAGTTAGAGTTTACCGAAAGTCAGTTCAGCCGGAGCAGCGAAGACGGCCAGGCTGCGTTACGTGTTCAGGCCGAATGCGAGTACGACTGGGCCGCTCTCAATCCTGTCACGGCCCGTTTCATGCCTGAGGACCTGACACTTCAGGGTAAAAGAAAAGATACGATCAGTATAACCAGCGAATATCCGGCCGGTCAAACCGAAAAACTCTTGTCCAACCTGAATGCCAAAGCCAAATTAGGTTTTGAAAAGGCAGCTTACATGGGGCTTGATTTCGGCCCAACCGACGTTAACGTCCAGGTGCAAAACGGCGTGCTGAACATTGCTCCGTTTACAACAACTGTTAACGAGGGACAGTTCAACTTTGCCGGTGGAGCGGATTTCAAAGAAAAACCCGCACTCTTCAAAGCCGCTAAACCGATGCAAGTCGTAAAAGATATTAAAGTAAACGACGAAACAACCGCCAAGCTCCTGAAATACGTCAATCCCATTTTCGCAAACGCCGTCAACGTCAGCGGTATCGCGAACTTCAATTGCGAGCAAATGTCCATACCGCTGAGTGCCGAAGCCAAAAACAACGCCGTGGTAATCGGCACAATTTCGATTAATAAAATGCGTCTGCAGGCCTCGGATTTGCTCGGACAGATTTTTTCGGCAAGCGGCGGTGTCCGCGGTTCCGATATGACTATCCACCCGACGAGATTTACCCTGCAGAATGGTTTCCTAAGTTATGAAAATATGCAAATCGACGTCGGCGATAACCCTGTTAATTTCAAAGGAGTCATCGGACTGGACAAGAGTATGGATATGACGGTGACTTTGCCTTATACTACCGAGGGCAGAACGGCAAGAACCGGCAGAGCAACGAGCGGCAAGAGAATTACACTGCCGCTCAAAGGAACGGTCGATAAACCCGAGGTTGATATGGGCAAACTGCTCGAAACGCAGTTAAAGCAACAATTAGAGGACCAGTTGCTAAAAGGTCTCGAAGAGATATTTAAATAATATCAAACTGACCGATTCGCGCTGTCATCCTCCGCAGGACGCCTTACGGTGCTGCGAAAGCAGGGATCCAGGAACGCAATGGATATTCTGGATTCCCGCTTTCGCGGGAATGACAAATCGTGTTATATTATTGTCATTGAACGACTAACTATTTTACTCGGTTCGAAAACAGTCGGTTTGAGTAAATAAGATAATACCGGGCCTGTTGCTAAAGACGAGATTGCTTCGTCGCTGCGCTCCTCGCAATGACAAGAAGCGTAATTCCTTGTCATTGCGAGCGATTCGAAGAATCGCGCGGCAATCTCAAACGTCACTTTCGGACTTTTTCAACAGGTCAAAACTAACCGGTTTTGCCGCCGGCGAGCCGGAAAGATTTGATTGTAATAATCCGTATTCGCGCGGCGGGCTTTCGCCCGAACCGAAAAAAATGCCCTTCGATCGAAAGGGGACAAAAATGCTGACGCTTAAGAACCTTTTGACTACACCTACTACACAGCTCGGCAAAGCCAGTCGCTTCGTGGTCTTTCAAATCAAGCTGTGGTCGCACTGCACCAGAATCCTTGAGAAGAACCGTTCGGGCCAGCAGGCCGCCGCTCTGTCATATTATTCAATCTTCGGGATTGTCCCGCTGGCCATCGTAATCCTTCTGCTGTTTCAATCGCTCTCGGCCGAGGACGTCGGACAAAATGTCAAAATCCTCGTGTACGACTATCTCGAATTGCAGGAAATCAGATATTCAACCAACGACGGACAGGAAGTTCTGCTCACCACCCACCTCGATGCAATCGTTCAGCAATTCTTCGAAGGATTAAACAAAGGCTCTCTAACATTCATCAGCGCGGTCATTGTCATCTGGGCGGCGCTGGCGCTGCTCTCGAAAATCGAAAAGGCCTTTAACAACATCTGGCACGTTACCAGGGGCAGGAACTTTCTGCAGCGGATTATCAATTACTGGGCGATACTCACGCTCGGCCCCCTGCTTATCGGCCTTGGCGTGTACCTCAGCACGCAATACGAACGTTTGGGTGAGCTGCAGAAAACGATTCTGACATTCTCCCGCATCGGGCCGGTTATTGTCTCTTATACGGTCGCCACGGTCTTTCTGTTTCTGCTCTATTTCGTCATGCCCAACACAAAAGTCAAGGCGAAAGCCGCCATCTGGGGTGCCGCCGTCGCCGCCCTGGTTTGGACCTTTGCAAAGTGGGGATTTAGCCAATACGTCACTGAGTTCATCCCCTACAGCAAGATTTACGGGGTCGTCGGGCTCGTCCCGCTCGGCGTCTTTTGGATATATATCACCTGGCTCATCGTGCTGTTCGGTTTGCAGTTGACGTTTACCACTCAACACCTCAAGAGCCTCGACGCCGCCGAGATCGCCGCCGCAAAAAAAACCGAGGAATATTTCATAGCTAATGACCTTACCATAATCAACATTGTCAGAGAGATTGCCGCCGCTTTCCAGGCAAACCAGGCCCCGGTCCCGCCCGAGTATGTATGCCGAAAATTAGACCTTCCCGCGGAGTTCGGCCAGAAAATACTCGACCATCTTGTCAGCAGCAGGCTTATAGTCAGGACATCCGAACCGGAGGCGGGCTTCCTGCCCGCGAGAGACCCGGCCAATATCAAACTTTCCGACATCGCCGAAGCCGTTGATACGGCGAGCTTCACGCAATCCGGCGGCGAAAAATGGGACGGCATGGAGCAAATCGCGGAATCCCAGCGAAAGAGCCTGGCTAAGTACACCCTGAAACAAACCTTGAATCCCGAGCAGGATTCATCAAATCCCGGCGGCCATTAACATTTTATTTGCAGAGCCGTCACACAGAGGTAAATGATACATCCGTCTTTTGAGGCTTCGAGATTCTTCACTGCGCTGCGCTCCGTTCAGAATAACAAGTCAGCTTTTATACTGTTATATCAATTGTGATTATGATTTACGCTCTGGTCATTTCGACCGAAGGGCCACAAAGTGGCCCGAAGTGGAGAAATCTATTTAAAAAGATTTCTCGACTCCGCTTCGCTGTGCTCGAAATGACCCCAACAAGCGCACTGATTATACACAATTGGTATTATACTGTTACAGGCTATTAGCCACGTGACGTAGAATTCAACAGAAGCAAATCCCGGCGATTAGTCCTGCCGCTCAAGGTTCTTCCGCTGAAAGGCCAGCATTTCCTCCATCGGGATTGCCGTGCGCAAATACTCCCTGTTAAGCCTTCCGGCAGTTTTTGTCAATTCGAGATGATCGATCAGCCTGCCGTCGATACCAATCGTATCCATAGTGAGCTTATTGCCGTCGATATTGAACAGGCAGAAATGATGTTTTTTCTTCGTTACGGCATGGTAAGCATCCGGCTTGATACTATGCATTAAGGCCCCCCCGCCGCCGCTGGTGATATATGTCACATAATTTCCGCCGGTGCCGTCCGGCGGGGCGACGGGCCTGAACCGCTCGTATATATGCGAATGACCCGCCAGTACAAAATCAACGCCGGCGCCAGCCAAACCCTCCAACACATCCGGATAACCCCACGTCGACCAGTGCCCGCCGGAATTAACGCTCGGCACGTGATAGCTGACGAATTTCCACTTCGCGTCACTCGCCCGGGCGTCGGCGAGAATCAACTCAAGCTGAACTTCGTCTTTCAGACCTTCGGTGACATTATCGGCGCAGAAATAATGCACCGGGCCATAATCGAAACCGAAATTGTTGCTTTGCCCCTTCGGCATGAGCAGTTTTTCAAAATTGCCGTTATCGCCCTCGTGGTTGCCCTTGGCGATATAGACGGGCACGGTCTCGGCCAGCCCTTTTAACGGCTCGAAAAACTGAGGTCCCCACTGCTCATACTTATTGCCTTTGGTCACCAGATCCCCGCAGTTAACCACAAAATCGACCTTATGCTTTTTCATCTGCTTAACCAGCCTGCGGTGGACCGAGGGCCGTGTCCGGCTGTCACCATAGACTATAAAGCTGACTCTGTCGGCGCTGGCCGGAACGGTACGAAATGTATAGATTTTATCCTCGAAGCCCAGGCCGGTAATCCGATAATCATAAGTCCGGCCGGCTTGTAAATCTTCGAGCCATACTTTGTGGATAAATACCGCTTTTTTAACAGCTTCTTCGCCGGCCTGATTAGTCTCCGGCACGCTCTCGACATATCTGTCGAGCTTTCGGTCTCCGCCGTAATATAACTTACAGGGCCCCTCGATCCCGGTCTCCCACATCAGTGCGGCCCGGTCCTTATATACGGCAAGCAGTACTGGACCTTTTGTTATGCCCGCAGTCTGCTTTTGTAAAGGCCCCATCGCGCAAGAACCTGTCATCGTGAGGACGCCGAACACAGCAACAATCAAACACGTCAGTCTCAAGGCCGACTTACGACGTGACATTCGTGAGCTGCTGCAAAACTTGTTCATGCCCACTTTTTATTTCCCTTTAAAATTAGATTAATACCTTCTCTACGCGCCTTTAATGAGCAAACTGGCGGCGTTATAAATAAAGAACAGGCCAAAGAAAACCAGTGCTACGGCACAGATCAACAGCACGATTCTCTGGCCCCGGGGCCCGAACAGGCCGGTGCCTTTGAAACTCGCCCACGACAGGATAGTCAGCCAGACGAAATCACACAGCCAATGAACAACGGCAAACAACGCAAAAGCCCATATCCCGATTCCGGTCGCCATGGTCGCCAGGGCCAGCCCGACGGTAGCCCACCAGAACAGAAAGTACGGATTGCCCGCCGACAATACTATCCCCGCCATCATGGGCGCGCTTTTGGCAACTTTAGTCTCCTGCTGTTCGGCCGAACGCAAGCTACTGAGCATCCCGACCGCCATCCACAAAAGGAACGCCCCGCCGGCCAGGCCGATTATAATCTGTGCGGTGGGTAGTTTCAGTATTTCGCCCGCTCCAAGCACGATTAAAACCATCAGGGGAAACTCGACAATGCCGTGCCCTACGGCGATAAGCGCCCCGGCGTATCGCGAGCGCGCGCCCATCGAAATCGCCGTCGCCGTTACCGGCCCGGGGGCCATCACGCCCGACAACGATATTCCGACCACCTTAAATAAGAAAATTACCAACTCCACAGGATTACCAGCTCACTCACCGATGATTTTTACAAGGACGCGTTTTTTTCTTTTGCCGTCGAACTCGCCGTAGAATATCTGCTCCCAAGGGCCGAAATCGAGCTTGCCGCCGGTCACGGCCACGACCACTTCCCTGCCCATTACGCTGCGCTTCAGGTGAGCGTCGGCGTTATCCTCGAAGCCGTTGTGTTGATACTGCGAGTAAGGCTTTTCCGGGGCCAGCTTCTCCAGCCAGACCTCGAAGTCGTTATGAAGGCCCGATTCGTCGTCGTTGATAAAGACACTGGCGGTTATGTGCATGGCGTTGCAGAGTACGAAGCCCTCGCTGATTCCGCTTTCCGCCAGGCACTCTTCGACTTCCGGCGTGATATTAATATATTGACGCCTGCTTGTCGTATTGAACCAAAGCTCTTTTCGATAACTTTTCATAGTCAATTTATCTCCGGATTTTATCAAGTCAGCGGCATTGTAGCAGATTTCGTCTCATCCTGAAACAGCATCTTGTAAATTAACTCGATGCCGGATATACTAACTGCACCGGCGGAGAACGTTGGAAGTTTCACTGGACATGCGGCTGGATTTAATACAAAACAGCCCGGCGGCACATAGTATCGGGGCCTTCTCAGTATTTACACAAGCTTCAGGGTTTGCTCGTAAATAATCCCGCTCCAAGATCGCTGCCGGGGCTGCCGGAAACAGGGTGCAGGTAATTTCTTGCTCTCTTGTCTTTTTCCAGAATTACCCGGCCTTCCCTGACGACATTTTCTTCGTCGTATGTCACTTCGTCGCCGGTCAGTCCGGTTGGGCCGCTTTCGACGCCGTACCCCGAGTAGTGCCTGTTGCCGGCGACAACGCAATCGTGCACTCTATACTTATTCGGGTTGTCGATTCTTTTCCGCATCCAGAAATATTCGCTGCGTGTGACGATATTATGATGAAATTCGAAATCTTCCGCCGTCTGACAGGTCCAGACACCGGAGATATAAGCACCATCGACAATACAGTATCTCATGGCACAATCCCGGCCTGCAATGCCCCGCGGGCCATCCCAGTAAACCGTGCAGGCATGGCAATTGCGGAAAATGCAGTGATCGACCACAAACCCGTCACCGGTGGCCAGCACGGCACTATAGATATCGATTACATCTCTGTCGCCGATGAACACACACTGTGTCACGAGCAAATCATCCAGGTTGTCACCTATGCGCAAGATACAGTTGTGCCAGTTCCGCGCCAAAGGATTGCCCAGGAACTTCAGCCCGCGTATCGTGACATGACTGACTGCTATTTTTATTCCGTAGGTTGCCGTCAATCCATCGAGATTGCCCTGCCTTCGAGGGTCTTCGGTGTATAATATGACCGGCATCAGCGCCGGCCTCCACTGTGGATCATCGGGTGGAACAGCCGCTTCAATCACCAACCGCTCATTTTCCGTATAGGGTCTCACTCCGCCAAATTCCACAGACCCGGCAAGGACATATATCCCCGGCGATATCTTAATTATGGTCGGGCCCGGTTCCGTACCGACGTTAACAATTTCCGCCACTCGTCCTATCGTCCTAACCGGTTTGTCGTTTGTGCCGGGATTTTTATCGCTGCCGTTCCTTGCATCCGCACAGATTGTCTCAGCAACTATACTTCGTGCCGTCATGGCAAAGACCAGGACTGCAAAGAAAAACCAAACCTTCTTCCTGTAACTTTTCATAATATCATATCTCCCGGTACTGATAAAATTAGAGCGTATCCCTGATCGCATCTAATCGTGTTTTGGCATCCGGATCCGTTGCAAAGAACTTCTCGATTTTTTCACAGGCATACTCATCACAATACGCACAATTCTCAATGCCTTTTCGCCTTGCGCACTTTCTCATGTGACAATTCTTGCAACCTGAGAATAATCTTCCGCCTTCCGTCTTACATCCATCGCAGTCGGTAATATCTTCCGGTTTACATTCTTCGCCGTAATGACTTTTAATTTCCCGTACGATCTCTGCTCTCATCTCGTATCGCTTATCGTCGTCTTTTTCTCTTGTGGCTAAATAGATTAGACACTTCTCACAAACCAGACCGCAATATGAAACTACTTGATCCATTTTACCACCCATTCGTACATTCGTTTGACGTTATCCGGATCGAACTGCGAGCTTATGGTTTTATCCAGCGAAGCAGCAAGCCAGTATTTTACAGGTGTGCCGTCCCCCAAAAGGGCAAGAATATCGCCGTCCACCCGTTTGTCCGCCTGCTCGTTTTTCCAGAAGGCCCGAAGGGTGTTCGAGATAATTCGGAGTCTTTCGCACAGAGGCGTCGATAGGATATTTCGCTCGCAGCAGGCGAAGGATTCATCCGGATGCAGGTCCGAGCCGACGGCTTTCAGCAGAACTACGAGATTGTTCACGAAGTTCCAGTTACACGGCTGGAGACGGTCGATGGCGATTGCGAGCGTAATCTGCGCATCCCGGCCGTCGACGGTGTCGTGGATGACGGTCTCAACGGTCCTGGCGAGAAAATCCGCATCGTCACTATAAAAACCTCCCGCGGATTCGTCGCCGGGCTCGTCGTATTCTCCCACGTTCAGGACCAGGTTATGATAAGGTTTTGACGGCTCCAGTGCAAACGTCACTTTATCGATAATTCGTCGTACCTGCCATATCCTGAGCGGCGTTCGCTCACTGATGTATCCCGCGAGGCGCCCGGCGGGTATGTCGCCTACATCCCGATCTTTGACATTATCGAGCCTGTCTTCGCACCACGCCGAAAGGATGTCACGGCAATTCTGCAAGTCCCGCTTTCGCTGCGGCGGTCTGTCGCCCGATTCGGCTGGGGGGCGGCCCGAACCTATGGCTTCGATAATAAGCAAAGCCTGGCAGTCGGCCTCATGATAGCACGACTCGAAGCACGTGATAAGCTCCCTTATACGAACGGTGTTATCATCCAGCGGTTCTAAAGAATCCTCCATCGCATCGATTTCGGCCAGCTCCTGGTCCTTCATGGCATGTTCGTCATCAGCAAGAATGCAGTTCTGCCAGCATGGTCTTAATGTCTCGCTCATGTGCAATGATCTCCTTTCCCGGAAAATCTTTGCTAATCACTCATGCAGCAGCTTTCGATAGACGGCTTCTATTGTATCGACCATCGTATCGGGCGCGAACTTCTTTTTTACCGATTCCCTGCCCTGCCGGCCGAGTTTTTTTCTCAAATCCGCATTTTCTATAAGCTCGGCGCAGGTGATGATAAGATGTTCGACATTTTTCGGCTCGATGAGCCGGCCTGTATTCTCGTTGACAACTTCCCTTGCTCCATCGACATCGAAAGATATAGCCGGCCTGCTGCACAGCATCGCCTGCGGCAGCGTTCGGGCGAGACCTTCCCTGAGCGAGCAGTGGACGAGAATATCCGACGACTGGATTGCAAGCGGGATCTGGCCCGGCGGCAACAGGCCCGTGAATTTAATCCTGTCGGCCAATCCCAATTCGCGAGCCTGTTGTTTGTAATGTTCCGAAAGATTGCCGTCGCCGACGAACAGCCAGACGCAATTGGCAAAACGCTTCGAAAGCTCCCTGGCCGACTCGATGATATATTCGTGACCTTTGAGCATGAACAGCCGGGCAACGGTGACAAGCACAACCGCATCTTCGCCGATTCCGTACTTCCGGCGGAAATCTCTTTTTTTCTCCTGCGAAACCGGCTCCAGGAAGTCATCCTCGTCAATGGCGGAATACGCCGTGACGTACTGCTCGGGCCTGCCAATCCCCACAGCGGTCGCCTGCGCCGTCATGGCATCGGCGACGCTGATAAAGAAATCCGTTCGCTTCGCCGCCGACTTCTCTACCGCGATATAGAACTTATTCAAAGCCGCGCTCTGATACGGATGAAAGGCAAGGCCATGCAATGTATGAACAATTTTTAGCTTCGGATTTTGAATTTTGAGTTTATATCCCGCGTACCTGCCCAATATCCCGGCCTTGGCCGAATGAGTGTGGACAATATCCGGCTGCAACTGACCAAGCAGCTTCTTTAGTTGGAAGTAGCTGACTGTGTCGTTTAGAGGATTGATGGCCCGGCGAAGCCTGTCGATAACCACAACCTTGTAGCCCTGGCCATGTGCCTGGTTGAAAAGTTCGCCCTCCGGCCCCAGCGCAGGCCCGGTCACCAAAGTGACATCATGCCCCCGCTCCGCCAGGACTTTACAAGTGATAAGCGTATTCTCCTGAGCACCACCGAGTATCAAACGAGTTATTACGTGAACAATCTTCA
>Ga0209121_10001787_pt1 | contig 22482 bp, 17 predicted proteins | sample Cruoilmetagenom3_FD_187292 | JGI IMG/M metagenome (GOLD analysis project Ga0209121, IMG submission 187292) | Oil polluted marine microbial communities from Coal Oil Point, Santa Barbara, California, USA - Sample 3 (SPAdes) (version 2) | ecosystem: Environmental > Aquatic > Marine > Oil seeps ... | reverse complement strand
TGGTTTATTCTGGCTGTTCTGATACTTTTGGTAACACTATGTTTAACCGCGACAACTTTATTCAGATTTCCCGCGTTTTATGAGGGTAATCCATCACAAAAGACACGGACTTTCCTCCTTACAGGATTATTCTTTCTAATTCTGGTTGTATTTACATCCACGATTCTACTCATGCCCCACATCAAATCGACTCTTCAGAAGAAAAACCGTTTGTTCTCGATCCTCATGACAATTCTCCTCACCATTATCCTGGCCACTACTTCAGCAAATTATTGGGCAGTACCGGAAGTCCACGCTATGGAAATCTGTTTTGATGCCGATGAGGAGACGGGCAACCTCAACATTCTAGAATTGGTTGATCCGAACACCAACCGCTTGTATCCACCCAACAGCTTTGGTTTTAACAGATATCCGATCAGGGTCGACTCCGGCAAATGCCTGAACGGCAGGATTATGATGTTGATTTCACCATTGACCCAAGCACTGATTGGATATCAGGTGACTGCATCCATCGAAGAGGGACCTCCTGATGGACGCTTATCCATAGAGATCAACAATAAACCATCTGTGGTTTATTTCGGGCAAAACGCAGAACTGCAAGATTCCAATCAGATCGTGCTGAAAGACGGCTTCGATAATGGCACGAAATATACTGAGCCGTGGGGCAGACTATGGTTCATAGGGCTGAAATTGGTCGCAGCCCTCATCAGTGCCATTTTTATCGCCATAATCCTATCTGGGCTTATGGAGGAAATTTTCTCGTTTCCAGTACAAATTGATGGACGCTCAAATGGATAAGCTGTTAAGTCGGATCAAAAACATCAATAATCAACGGGTGCCAACCCACAAGATCCTGCTGGTTCTCACCATGATCTATTTTATTGCTTTTGGCTTGATGATGGTGCATACCTCTGGACAACCTGATCAGGCTCCCCACACCTATTTTTCACAACAATTTTCTGAAACCTGGGGCATCCCGGAAGAAAACCTCAATATTCGTTATACCACCACCGGTCAGCCTTACCTTTATTATTGGTTAAATGGAGCTATCTATAAAATTTTCAATCTCCTCTTTCCTGCGGGAAGATTACGACCAATCTTTTTGTGGCGTTTGTTATCTGTTTTTTATTCCACCTTGACCGTATTTTTCACTTATAAGCTTGCTGCAAAAGTAACCGGTAACCCATATGCAGGTGTTTTAACATCATTCTTCCTCTCCAATACGTTAATGTTTGTATTTATAAGCGGGGGGGTGAGTTATGATAATTTAATCAATCTTGCTGGCATTGCAGCAATTTATCATTTAGTATGTGTCTACAAAAAAGAGAGTTTTATCTGGCATACAGCATTGACAGGTATATGGGTGATTATTGGTTCACTTGCAAAAGAGCAGTTCTTGCTATTGACACTAATAATATTCTTAGCTTGGTTGTATTTCGTGATAAGAAATATGAAGAAAATCCATCTCGCTTTCCAAAGAAAAGAAATAATTATTAGCATAATATTTTTAATATTTTTTACGCTCTTTTTAGGATTGTATGGTGTTAATCTATTTCGATATTCAAGAACAACCCCTGCATGTATACAAATTAAATCATCAAAAACCTGCCGAACATATAATTATCGGTTCGAATACTTTGAACCTTTTAACCTGCAATGGCTTTGGTTTGTGAGAGATGACGTCAGCAATCCAATTTATTACGGTGTTACATACTGGGTTTTCAAGATGATCGAATCCATTTGGGGTATTCTTTCTGAAACCTCGTTTATTCCCATGTTATCTGTTAGCCTTCATGGGATTCTAATAGCATGGGCTTTCTTCTGTTATTTTAATCAATGGCATGACAGAGATAAAATGTCCATGCTTCTATTTATAATCCTTTTTAGTTATTGCACATATGTATTTCTTTGGAATTATAAAACAGAGATTGAATACAACTTCCAACATTTCGGGGTAACCGGCAGATATCTTTTACCGGTTCTCAGTCCGCTTCTCACCCTTATGACCTATTCATTTTTAAGAATACGATCAATTCTCTTGAGGCGTTTAACGATCTCATTGTCAATTTTGCTTTACTTTGCTGGGGGAATGGGTATGTACATAACCAGATACGCCGAAGTCTTCTTCCATTGGCGAATTTATTTCTAAGTAAATCTCTCCTGGGCTTGGTTTTGACTTCCAGTTTTTCCAAGACCCCCTCATAAATCTAGGTAGATAGAAGTGCTGAATTTTCGAAAAACTGGTTAGCTTTACATACATCTAAATAAACATTACAATTCTTTCTGAAATATCAAAAAAATAAGAGTAATTGTGATCAATAATTAACGGAACCTTATTGAAAGATCACTCCTAATTTCCTCAAAACCTTCTATCGATCCTTAAGAGGCTAGGTGATAATGACACTAACAATGCTGTTCATGGAGCACAATTAATGTCTATAAAACGAACAAAAATTAGAAATATTTTATTATTCGCTTTCTTTGCATTACTAACTGCAATCAGTTTAGCATCCGTAAGCCTTATGAATTTTCCATTCTTCTACCTGCTGTCCAGACAAGAAATGATCAGAACTTTTCTTCTTGTGGCAATTGGTTTTTTAATCCTGATTGCTTTTGCTTTTTATATTTTCATCCGACCTTTCAAAAACAATTTCCGTAAGAAAAAGAACTTGATTTTCCTAATTATTATAACGATTTTTATCACAGGCATAATTGCAATTAATTCAAATTACTACTGGTCCATTCCTGTGAGCCATAATATTAAAATTTGTTTCGATGCAGAAGATTCTGCCTCAAGTATCAGCGTTCGAGAATTAAACCACGCTGTAACCGACCACTTGTTTTCTCCGGAAAGTTTTGGTTCAGATAGATATCCCCTTTTTATCAAATCAGGCGAATGTCTCAACGGGCAAGTCACAACCTTTTATCGTCGAATTATGAGATTCTGGAATAAACCAGGAATAACCGTTATTGTTTCAGAAGATCCACCTGATGGAAGATTATTCATCAGTGCGAATGGCCTTCCGACAACTGTATATTTTGAAACAGATGCAGAGATTAAGCAAAGCAACAAAATAACAATTTATGATGGGTTTGAATCAGGAACAAGTGCTGATTCACCGTGGGGAAAATATTGGTTTCTGGCTTTAAGAGCGTTTGCAATATTCATTAGTGGTACATTTTTATCCTTATTCTTTTTCGGGTTGACAGAGCGTGTTCACTCCTACACTTCAAAAGAGAAAAATCAATCTGAATATATTAATCTACCGCTGAGTAAAACCTTCAAGATCAAGAAACCTAAATTGCATCAAATTCTATTGATACTAACTTTGATCTATTTCATTGTTTTTGGTGTTTTAATGGCTCATACCTCTGGTCAACCTGATCAATCACCACACAAATATTATTCGATGAGGTTTACTGAGACTTGGGGATTCCCAGAAGATGATCCCAATAACGCCCGTATCATCACGGGGCAGCCCTATCTTGCGTATTGGATTAACGGCGCGGTTTATAAAATATATCAAATGTTTTTCCCGAATAGGACCATAAGAGCAGACCTGTTATGGCGTTTGGTGTCGGTTGGTTTATCCACACTCACCGTTTATTTCACCTATAAACTGGCAACTAAAGTTTCAGGCAATCCATATGCTGGCATTTTGACCGCCTTTTTCCTCTCGAATACATTAATGTTCGTATTTATTAGCGGCGGCATAAGCTATGACAACTTGATGAATCTTGCAGGTGTTGCTGCGATATACCATTTGGTAAGTCTTTACAAGAAAGAGGATTTTGTTCTCCACACGTCATTAACTGGGGTTTGGGTCGTGGTTGGGGCACTTTCAAAAGAGCAATTCTTACTCATGACACTGTTGATTTTTCTCGGCTGGCTATTTTTCACAATTCGTAACTTTCGAAATCTAAAATTAGATTTTAATCAAAGAAATATCATATCTTTGGGGCTTCTGGTTGTTGCAATCGCCTTATTTATCGGATTATATGGCGTAAATCTGATCCGCTATTCGAGCACAACGCCTTCATGCATTCAGATCAAAGGACCAGGTCGTTGTGGGACATATGTTTATCGGCAAGAGTTCTACAGCCAGTTCAGTTACCCGGATCTTTGGTTCAACAGGGATAAATTTCAAAATCCAATTAATTACGCCTTCGACTTTTGGATAATGTTGATGATTCAATCCACTTGGGGTATCTTTTCACATAACACCTTTATCCCAAAACTTGCTACGGCACTCCACGGCATATTAATTCTCTGGTCATTCATCAGTCTTGTTCGATATTGGAAAATCAAAGAACCAGCCGCCAACGTGTTATTTTATATCCTTATAGGCTTTGTGGGTTATGTATTTTTCTGGAACTATAAACTGGACGTGGAATATGATTTCCACCACTATGGCGTTACGGGCAGATACCTCTTTCCCAGCCTTAGTGTTCTGTTGGCGGTGATGGTGCATTATCTTCTAAAAATACGCGTTGTCATATTAAAACGTTTGACGATAATCGTGGCAATCATGATTTATTTTTATGGCGGGTTATGGATGTTCTTGTCAAGATACTCAGAAGTATTCGTCCATTGGCGTATCTATTACAAATAATCTATCAACCTCAGCACATTTATGCGAACAAAAATCCATCCTTATAAGATTCATTTGCATGTTTAATTCATAAGGGAGTTTTGGCATTTGTTCGCAAAAAAAGGAACTTTAGGGATAATCATTCGTTAGTGTAAATCGTTTGATTGGTTTTTCTATGATAATGTTATAATTTGAAAATACAATTTTGTTGTGATTACTTTTATTTAGGAGCAGGAATGTTTTCTTTTATACCCAAGCATCGCAAACAACTGGTCAGGCTGTTGATACCACTGATCATCATCAGCACGTCCCTCACACCAATATTGGTCAGAGTTGAAGCAACTGCAGGCTCTGAAATTGATCCTTTTGCCTTCTTTAATAATGAAAACATCACTTCTAATAATATCTTACTGAATAGGGAGGGCATCATCACAGAAGGCTGGCAGGTTATTGATAAGGATAGAATAAAAACTTTCGACATTGAAATACCCCAATTAGATCAAAGGGAAAGAAAAATCATTGTTTACCTGCCATCAGATTACATATCGAGCAATTCTTCTTATCCTGTTCTCTATCTTCAGGATGCCCAGAAAGTCTTCTTTCAATCGAATGACCAAAAATGGTACAGCAATGATAAGTATCTAAAATTTTTTACAAACAATCAAGAAAAAGAATCCATCATTATCGGTGTGATGTCTGATCCCATACATATTTGGGATGAATATAGCCCTTGGGTAAATGATGACATGTATCTATGGATGGACCCCTATGATGCCAATCGGATCCAAGGTGGTGAGGGAGACGTTTACCTTGAGTTTCTTATTCAAACATTAAAACCCATAATAGATAAGAATTACAGAACGAATACAGACCGTGAAAACACTGCTATTGGCGGACATGATATGGGTGGGCTGATCTCTCTCTATGCCGCTCTGACGATGCCAGAAATATATTCAAAAGTATTTGCCTTATCGCCAGCTGTTTGGTTTGCTGAGGAAGGCGGCGTATGGCTATCCCGTAACCGGCTCTTGAATTTAATTGAAACAACCGTTGTCCCACAAGAAGTATCTTTCATTATTGATGTGGCAGAGGAAGAAAGAACAACGGAAAATGAAGTGAGACCCGCAGTAAATGACTCTCTCAGCAAAAAGATATCATTTCCCCAAGCGTATCTTGAGGGCACCAGGGCGGTTACGGAAACGCTTCTCAACGAAGGATTGCCAAAAGTAAATATCAATCATGGTGAATTTAATTTAGATGCGTGGTCAGGGTCAATCACCTCCCTGAGTAGCACGGAATCTCGGGCTACCCTCAAAAATTATTTTCCGCTTTTCATGAAGCAGGGCTTAGATCATTTTGATATTTTCATCCCCTTTCATAATCGGAATCGGCGTGTTTGGGTCTATCTTCCACCTGATTATTCCAAAAGCAATACCCATTATCCAGTCATTTACTTCTTTGATGCTCAACACACATTTGGCTCAGAAACAGGTGCGTATATTTCTAAAAGTACAGATTGGCTGCTCGATGAAAAATTAGACGAAATTTACTATGAAACAGGTCAGGGTATTATTGCAGTGGCGATGGAATTCGACGCAACCCACCCTTTTGATGAGTATATGCCATGGGACCATAATTATATGAAAAACTGGTTAGATAGTTATCCTGCCAGAGTAACGGGTAAAGGCGATCTTTTAATAGATTTTGTGATTACTGAGTTGAAGCCACTGATTGACGCAAGATATAGAACCTTACAAGATCGAGAAAATACCTGTATCGGTGGCGGAAGTAGGGTAGCCTTACTATCTCTTTATGCGGGTCTGGTTTATCCGGAGACATTTTCAAAAGTTTTGGCAATGTCCCCTGCAATCTGGTTAGCTGAAGGAAGCAATCCATATCTACAACACAACAATATGAAGTCACTTATCAGAGCTGGTGTACCTGCGGATGTAAAATTCTTCCTTTACATCGGTGGAAATGAGAATAGCGGTCCTCCCCCACCTTATCCTTATGCTTTTCTCCGAAACGGGACAAAACTAACTATGCCGCAAGTTTATTTTAAAGGTGCCTATATGGTAAGAACTGAGATTTTAACTAAATTGGGGTTTTCCTCGACTCTTGAATATGTTTATAGAGAATTTGGTGTTCACTCCCCTTCTATCTGGAGAATCTATCTAAAAAGTGCATTTGATTGGTTGGGGTTATATTAAGCAAAATATCACAGAAACAACCGCGTTAAATAGGGCCTGGACTCGCTTCAACCACTAACCCCATAGAATAATTTTAGGTATAATTTCACTTTATTGCATAGAGAGTAGCTTGAAATAATCCGATGAAAGGGAGTAGATGCCATTTTCAAGCATCACGTTTATATTCTTATTCTTTCCGATCACACTGATCCTCTCTTATATCTTGCCCAAAAAGAGTTGGCGTAATATTTTACTTGTCCTTGTCTCTTTGGTCTTTTTTGCTTGGTCTGATCCAACCCATATTCATATCTTAATTGCTTCAATCCTCATTAATTATTTCATAGGGAGACAAATAGACAGGGCAAAGGACAAAAATTTGCCAAAATCCGCAAAAATCAATATGTGGATTGGTGTTGCCCTGAATCTCCTCATTTTAGGTTTTTATAAGTACACCGGGTTTTTCCTTGACATTGTAGAAGGTATTTTCCCCACAACAATCAATTATTCAGGACCTTCACTCCCGTTAGGGATTTCATTCTTCACATTTTCTGGAATCTCATACATACTTGACATTTACAATAAAGTTACCGACGCTGAAAAAAACCTGATTAATTTCAGTGCTTACTTAATTATGTTCCCGAAGCTGCTTCAGGGACCAATTAACCGTTTTATCCAAATCAAAGATGATTTACGCAACAAGAAGTTCGTCCCGCTTGACATGATGCAAGGCGTTAGAAGATTTATCGGTGGATTGGCAAAAAAAGTCATTCTAGCTGACAGTCTCAGTATGGCAACAAGACAGATTTTTGCTGCAAACTTTAATGAAATGGGAGCAAGCCTAGCCTGGTTTGGCATAATCGCCTATACTTTACAACTTTATCTTGATTTTTCAGGGTATACCGACATGGCTATTGGTATTGGGCAAATACTCGGTTTTAATCTACCCGAAAATTTTAATTTTCCTTACATCAGCCGCAGCATTTCAGAATTCTGGCGAAGATGGCACATCACACTTGGTGCCTGGTTCAGAACCTACCTTTTCATTCCTTTAGAGTTTGCACGAAGAAGGGAGAAACTTCTACGGCAGCAGTCCAACCTGTTAATTGTGTTTCTCCTTACTGGATTTTGGCATGGTGCAAGCTGGAACTTTATCATCTGGGGTGTTTATTACGGTATCATTCTGGCAATTGAAGCTAGTGGATTTAACAAAATCCTCAAAAAGGTCGCGCCAATCTTTCAACATATCTATTCCCTAATTCTCATTATGGTCGGTTGGGTTTTTTTCCAAATTGTCGAGATTAAACAATGGGGATCGTTTTTTGGAGCATTGCTTGGCATGAATGGGTGGCGGAACGCTGTCACTTTTCGGTCTTTAAATATTCTCTTTTACATTCCCTTTATCATTCCCGGTGTACTATTCAGTTTGCCCGTGATGCATAAATTGGGAGAGAAGGCTAAAGAAAAAGGTGGGGGGTCTTTACTTACGTTAGATATTGTGTATATTCTATTATTTCTCTTCACAATCACATTTATCCTCTCAAAAGGCTTTATTGCATTCATGTACGCTGAATTCTAATAATGAAAAAAGTTAATCAATTTATTCTGTCAATCTTCTTTATGTTAATCCTCACTGTGCCAACCTTCTGGCTGGTCAGGGGAAAACCCGCGCCACAAGTATCTATTGTGGAAGGCAGGGTTTTGGGATTGCCAGAAAAAACCTATCCTACCCTAAAAATCGCAATAGATTACATCCGACAAGGCAAACCCGAGATGGCGATTGCACTTGTTTGGGATCTATTCACTGGAGGATCTTTGCAGAAGAAATTCGATGGTGCTGCAACAGATCAATTTCCTTTACGAATGCCGATAATCAGATTTTCCAAATTTGTTGATCGACAAATGATTAAATTTGTCTATAGCTTTACCGATGATGATATTATCCCCGCGGATATGATGTCTGATATTTATATTATACGCAAAGAAGATGCACTTATTTACGCTCCAAGCATATTTGGGGAGAGTAATTATGGGATCATTGACGAACGCATTATAAACTATCAAGACATGACCTCAAAGTATCCGGAGATCAATTTCTATCTTTATTTTCTGGAAATTTTAGAGTTTTCTCAAGCCAATCCGCTTAACCAATATTTTCCAGAGGCCGATAAAGGACAATCCTTCGAATACTTCCAAGCTAATCTACCCTCTCAGATATCTTTACGGACGCTTTCGTTAGAAAATCTTGTTGATCATTTACATTATTTTTATAGAACCGATCACCATTGGAATACCCAAGGGATACTAGCAGGATATGATGACATTTATCAAATGCTAAGTGAGAATTACCCAAACATACCAGAAAAACTATCTCCCACAGCAATGATTACATTCCCTGGAATTGAGTTTATAGGTACTTTAGGAAGACAAACTCTTTATCCTATCCCAGGTGACACATTTACTGGTTTTGAAGCCGAATTTCCTTCCTGCACTATCTTCGATGATGGGGTAGAAGGTGATTATGACTTTAGAGATGAATATTTAGCAGGTGATTATTCAAACACACCATATACCAGCCATTATGAATATTACTTCGGTAACCAAACCGGATTGCTAGAATATGATTGTGACACTGAAACCGATCGAAATATACTCATTATCGGTAATTCTTTCACCCGACCACTGGTTGCACTGATTGCCACACAATATAAATATACTTATTTTGTAGACCTCAGACAGGTTGATGATTTTTCTTTGTCAGAATTTTTTATCGATCATAATGTCGAGGATGTCTTAATTACTGGTAGTCCAAATGTTGTATTCCTGGATTCAGATCTATGGATGATAAATCCCTAATTGTTTTGTAGTCGATTCGGTATAGTTATACAAAAAACAAATGCGTAAATAATCGGTGAAAAATATCAAATCCCTTTTCTTATGAAAGGCAAGTCATTCTTGAAGAAATTTCTACCCTATGTGTTGACCCTTTTCTTTGTAATTCTTTTATCAATACCAGGTTATTGGTTATTAAAAGGTGAAGCATCCACAGAAGAATCAGTCGTCGAAGCAAGGACCCTAGTTGCATTAGGGCCTACAGATAGCCCAAATTTAAAACGGGCGCTTAACCTAATAAAAAATGGTGACCTCTGGGGAGGAACAAAAGCATTAATAGACCTTTATGTGAATGCAACATTTGTGGAAAAATTTGAACGCGCCACAAGCGATCAATTCCCTTTTCGTATGCCCATCATTCAATTCTCTAAGGCTTTGGAGCGATACATCATTGATTTTTCTTATTTTCTAGTTGATGACCCGGTTACGCCAGCGGATATGACCAATGGCATTTACTTCGATTCAGAAAATAACCAATTGCTCCAACCAGTAACCCTATTTAATTCATCTGTTCGGGAAAAAATTGATGAACGTATCGACAATTATAATGACCTCATTCAGGCACACCCCGAACAAAATTTTTATCTTTACTATCACCAGACCATCCACAATTCTCAATACCATCCAATGGCACCCTATTTTTCGGAAGCTGATAAAGGCCAATCCATAGAATATTTCGAAAAGAATTTACCTGAGGGTCTGATTCTGGAAAAATTCCCGTTGACAAGCATGGAGGACCATCTCTATTACTATTATCGAACCGATCATCACTGGACAGTATATGGAATCTTGCGTGCTTATGAGGAAATTCACCAAATGCTTGCACAAAATTATCCTGAAATCTCTCCAATGCTAGATTATGAAGAAATCGTTGAATTTCCTGAAATTGAGTTTTTAGGCTATATGGCAAGGCGAACATTTTATCCCATTAATGGCGACAAATTCATGGTTGAAGTTATCGACATTCCTCCTCACGAAATGTTATGGAGTGGACAGTTAGTGGAAAAAAGCCCAAGATCAGTTTATTTTGAAGGGGAATACTCAATGATTCCCTACACAAACCATTTTAACGAGTTTTATGGAAATGTTACAGACCTTATCCAGTATACCTTTGAAAATGATTCGGACAGAAACCTGCTTATCATAGGTTCATCTTTTAGAAACGCACTCGACCCCTTATTGGCATCACATTATAAAAAGACCTACTGCATCGATCTTCGCTACTATAGAGATTTTTCACTTTCTGGTTTTCTAGAAGAACATAAAGTCGATGATATATTGATTGTTGGGGACAATGTTGTTGCCCTTGACGACATTGATTATTGGAAAATTGGTGAGTAAAGGAGTTTTTGTTAGTAAACAATATCGCTTACGATACAATTTCAAAACATTGTATCAATGGTCATTGTAATAAAGAAATATTATGGTGGATCAATAATGACCTTAGTTTTGCAAAATGAGGGGGTTTGAAATTGGAGGTTGGAATTAAAATGCAGACTTCACGTTTCGAACAAAGTATCAACAGTTGCCACACCAGCTGATTTTGTTGTAACTGAAAGAATTCCTAAAAATCAAAGTGGAAAAATCCTCCGCTGCGTTTTGAGAGCAATTTATGAAGGCAAGGATTCTGGTGACCTATCCACTATGGAGTAAATGATGGATATTACTTAAAAATTAACAAATGTATTTTGAGAAGTATTAGATGATGAAACAATCGTTTTAAGGGAGGAAATGATAGCAGATGATAGAGATGAATGGGATTCTTTACCACATGTCAACCTGATGATTGCCATAGAGTTGGCTTTTGACATTGAATTTCAGCAATACGAAATTCAAGACGTTGCCGATGTTGGAGAATTGATACAAAATATAAAAGATAAAATTTAAACAAATAATAATTTTGTTAAGTTCATTTGTTGTGCGTATTTCTTTTAGCACATATAAAATATTTTCAGAACCAAAGTTATCAAGATTCATAAATTCAACTCTTATCTTTTAATAGCTGGAAAATTGGGTGGAACTCATTTGATGAGAGTAAGAGTATATTGCCAACCTTCATAAGCCTTTGAATCCGGAATTTCAACATCATCAATTTCAATCATTTGCCCGGGTTCAATTTTCCGGTTGATGATAACATCATTCATTAAACCAATAGGGACATGGTTTGGTGTATCCGCAATTATGACTGCTTCTCCTCGCACAAAGAAATGACGATTCGACCAGTTAATTACCGTCCCAGGCATGATATTTTTCTTAGCAATCGCACATACGCTAGCCGTTGGTTTTGAGCTGTTATCCAAAAGGATACTTCGCTCATGTAAAACCTCCCTGATAGTTACAGGAATCTCCAAGTGGCATAGATAATAATTCCGAATCAGTGTATATAACGGGCCCTCGCCTAGTTTTAGGTACCCTAATGCACTGGCTTGTTCAGGGTCATGTTCTGCAGTAATGAATACACCTTTTGGAAATACACCTTTGTGGCTAGGACTTCGCAACAAATAGTCACTGATTGGTTTACCAATTTCCTTTGCGTATTCTGCCAGCCTTTGTGCATCCTGTTCGATATTTATGGTCTCATAGCCAAACAGCCCTTTTATACCAATCGCAGCGCCTAATCCGTTGGCGACAAGTGCTTGTTCTACTTGGATCTTTGTCCCATCAGTGGCACCTGTAACCTCTTTGATAGATATTCCCTGTTTCTTTGCCCAATACGACATCTCTTTTTCTGTTGGATTATGATTCAAGAAACCTTTAAGATTGCCATAGACCAAAGGTTTAAATCCAATTCCCGTAAGGTATCGATTAAACGACGCCAATGCTCCTGGTTGATCTCCATCTGCTTCGGTGATGAACCCCTTGGTTGATAAAAAGCTGCCAGAAGTGATATGTAATTCTGCATCCATGGTAACAACGGGGATGTCAGCTTGCATGACCTTCTGAACAATCTCTGTTGCATAGATTGGATTGCCATTGCATTCTACAACGATCTGACTTTTGTCGATGAGTTCCTGAACTGAATTAGTAAATTTCCCCTCCTGTGGTAGTTCATCTAAGTTTCTTTGCGTGAGGACACAGGAAACCGTCATATCCTCTAATTGACCGATGACCTTACTTAATCCAGTTCCAATAAATCCCGTGCCAATAATTCCAATTTTTGCTCTTGATTCTAATTCCATCAATAATCCTTTTAATAAGCTTAAAATAATTATGAATTGACCTACTAAATTCGAACATTTCTAATTCTTGATTATTATAACTTATCTGCACTTCGCATAAGCGACAAGTGGTTTATAAATATCTACTTCGCATTTTTCTCCACTCGTAAAATAACCAAACGAATTTAAAACATCAAAATTATAAAGGTTATCGTGAAACAAATTCCCAATCATTTTATTCGTATCAACGATCCTCTGAATTGGTTCTATGGATTTGTTGATATAATGAAAAAAATTACACTCCGATGCCATCCTACTGACGACGGAAACCAACTATTTTCTCCGAGTTTGACAAAAAATGATGAATGGTTATAATAAATGCCTGCTATGAAAATTACTCAATGCCCAATTAGTGGAAGTTCAAAAGGGGTTGAATACCTTAATCTCGGGAATGTCCCATTGGTGAACAACCTTTGTCACACAAGAGAAGAATCTCTCAATGTTCAAAGATTTCCACTAGCAATCCAGTTGTTCCCCGAAAGTAAACTGACTTGCCTAACAGAGATCGTTGACAAAGATCAGCTATTTTTAAATTATCTTTACCGGTCTAGTATCAATAAGCCTTACTTGATCCATTGCTCCCAGATGTATGACTATTTGACAAATTTTGTTGACTTACAACTTGCAGACACCATCGTAGATATCGGTGGAAATGACGGATCTCTTCTTCTTGAATTTAAACAAAAAAACCAAAACCTTAATTTCATCAATGTAGATGCCAGCCACAGCTTTAGAGATATGAACGTAGAGGCTGGTTTAGACTATGTAAACGAGTATTTTGGAGAAAGCACCTTATTACCCCAAAAAGCCAAAATTATTACCTCAACCAATGTATTTCAACACACAGAACCTATCAGATCGTTTGTTAAGGGCATATATAACAATTTAGCAAATGATGGTATTTGGTGCCTCGAGTTTCCCTATGTACTCACAACTTTGCTCAATGACAATTATGATCAAATTTATCACGAGCATGTTTATTACTTTTGCTTGCAAAACATCCTTGACCTCGTAGACCAGGAAGGGCTAAAAGTGATCAATGTGTCTTATCATGATATGCACGCCGGCACATTACGCGTGCTAATGATGAAGAAATCTGCAAGCAAGAAACCAGATATCACAATTCCTTCATTCTTAAATCTAGAGAAGACAATCACAGAAGAATTTTGTGTAAGATGGGGAAAAAGAACAAAAGAAAAGATCAATGAATTCAAAGAATATATACTTGATCTCGTTTCAAAGAAAAAGAGGATAGCAGGCTTCGGGGCAGCGGCAAAAGGATGCGTGTTTCTCAATTCTGTTGGGATAGACGATTCAATGATCGAATTCATCGTTGATGATACGCCCTTCAAGCAAGGTAAATTTGTTCCAGGAACGGGCATTGAAATCGTACCCAGGGACTATCTTTATCGAACAAAATTTGATTATATCCTCATCCTCGCCCATAATTTTAAGGATTACATAATTGATTCTCTCAAAGGTCAATATGATGGTGAGTTTATCGTCATGTTCCCTGACATAAAAAAGTATTAAATTTTTTAGAAATTATTCAAGATAATGATGAAGGACAGCAGCTAAGATGAATACATTTTTTAATGAGGGAACTGTTTCATTAGATAGCCGACGATGGATCGAAGAGGATTCCCCCTGGAAAGCCCAAAAAATTCACCGGATTTTGGAACAAAACAACCTCAAACCTAAAACGATTTGCGAGATTGGTTGTGGTGCGGGTGGTGTTATTGAAAATTTGACAAATAATTACGATAAAAGTGTTCAGTTCTTTGGATATGAATCTTATGAAGAGGGTTTTAGTTTATGCAAGAAGAGAGAGAAAATAAACCTTCAATATTTCAATAAGGATTTACTCAAAGAAGATGCATATTATGATGTTGTCATGGCGATCAATGTCTTCACCCACGTTAGAGATTACCTGGGTTTCCTTAGCAAACTCCGGCAAAAAGGTAAATATAAAGTGTTTCATATCCCTTTGCAAGTGACTGTCTATTCTATTCTTCGAGGGCAGCACTTTCAAAAAAGTTCTAGCATGAAAAGTCATTTGCATCATTTTAATAAAGAGACAGCCCTGGGAACTCTACAAGGTACTGGATACGAGATAATTGATTATTTTTATACAAGTGGTTTATTAGAACTACCCAACCGTGGACCAAAAGCGAAGTTTTGGAAATTACCCACAAAATTCCTTTATTGGATTAATAAAGATTTCGCTGCAAGAATGTTAGGCGGCTTTTCTCTAATGGTTTTAACCAAGTGAAACAGCAGGAAAAGCATCGGATCTAATCACTGTCATCGATTTAAATATATATCGATTGAGGTTATACAGTGATTCCAATTCTAACTTGCAAAAACAAAATTTTTAGATAAAAACATTGTCATCGTTGTTTGATTATGGCTTACAACCCATTTTTCATATAGCCTTCACAAATCCGTGGGCTGGCCAAGTTAGATGATAAAGTTGGAATCGATGATAAACTAGCCTCCACATGCACGTACATTGAAATTGAAAACAACAAAGATATGACCAATATTAAACAAAAGACAATCAACGGAATGGTATGGTCGGTAACAGAACGTTTGAGCCTCCAATTTGGGCATATGCTGATATCGATACTCCTGGCAAGGCTTCTTGAACCAAGCGAGTTTGGTCTCATCGGGATGTTAACCATTTTCACGAGTGTTGCACAGTCAATTCTTGACAGCGGCTTCGGTAGCGCATTAATTCAAAAAAAAGACGCCAAACAAAAAGATGCGTCATCAATTTTTTACTTTAATTTATTTATCGGTATTCTTCTAGCAAGCATATTATCCCTATCTGCTCCCCTGATTGCAGAATTTTACCAACAACCCAAACTTATTCCCATCACCCGCATCATTTCTTTGAACATGGTTATCAATGCATTTAGTTTAGTACAACTTTCCATGCTAAAGAAAAAAATGGACTTTAAAAACCATTTTCTCGTAAGCCTTATCGCGGTAATTGTGTCAGGTTTTTGTGGCATTTTTGCTGCTTTTCGCGGCATGGGTGTATGGAGCCTTGTAATCCAAAGCCTTTCATACAGCCTCGCCCAGGCAATCGTGTTATGGTTGTTCAGCAAATGGCGTCCAGCCTTTGAATTTTCGTTCCTTTCATTGAAATCTATGTTTTCATTCGGATCAAAACTACTCATAGCGGGACTAATTGAAACGATTTTCAAGAATTTATACCAAACATTCATTGGAAAAGTTTATTCGGCAACAGACTTAGGTTATTACTCCAGAGCTTCTACCATGCAAACGGCAGCCTCGATTTCCACAAGCATGGCATTGGGTCAAGTCATATTCCCAGCATTTTCTCCTTACCAAGATGATGACAAAACACTAAAACAAGTGCATGGAAAAACGATAAAAATGTCTATGTTCCTCCACATGCCATTAATGATTGGCTTGATCGCCATCGCTGAACCATTATTTCTGATTCTTTTAACAGAAAAATGGTCAAACAGCATTCCGTATTTCCAATTACTATGTGTCATTGGATTATTGTTCCCAATCCAGGTACAAAATTATAATATCCTTAGGATCAAAGGACGCTCCGATTTACACTTGAGGTTAGAGATCGTCAAATATATATTAACCATCATCGCAATAGCATTGACGTACCAGCACGGGATTCTTTTTCTAATATATGGACAAATTACCGTGACTGTAATTTCGCATTTCATTACCAGTCATTTTGCCGGAAAATTAGTGGGATATAGTCTATTTGATCAGATCAAGTCTCTGACACCTTATGCTTTGTTATCAATAATAATGGGGGGCGCGTTATTCATCTTGGGAAAAACATTGATGGTGAATACTTTTATCAAGTTGCTCATTCAAGTTCCCCTCGGTATCCTGATTTATTATTCGATCAACAAGCTGTTTAATTCTCCCGAACTTGAAGAATTCTTATCCATTCTTCAGAATTTTATCAAATCCTTTCTTTTAAAAATGAAAGATATCTTATGGAAAAACCGCTAGTCAGTATCAGTTTACTCGCCTTCAACTCTGAAGATTATATTCGTGATGCTATAGATGGGTGCTTAAAACAAAAAGTAAATTTTGATTATGAAATCCTTATCCATGATGATGCTTCCAAGGATAGCACCCCACGAATTATCAAAGAGTATGCTCAAAAATATCCTGGGAAGATCATTCCCATCCTTCAAAATGAGAATCAATTCTCCAAAGGCACAGAAATAAATTCCAAAATCGTGATACCGAAAGCAAAAGGAAAATACATTGCTTTCCTTGATGCAGACGACTATTGGATTGACTCACAAAAATTGCAGATCCAAATAGATTTCATGGAATCAAATGAAGAAGTTTCAATGTGTTTTACGGCATCAAAACACATCTTTCTTGCAAGACCTAAAGAACCCCGTGTAATAAGATATCGAAAACATGATAGTTATTGCTCAGTAAAAGATGTGATCTTAAAAGGTGGGAGATTAGTCGATATGGGCTCAGCAATCGTAAAACGTTCTGTCTTTAATGATGTTCCAGAATGGTATTACCATTCACAAATTTGGGATATATCCATTCCCCTATTGTCACTAACTCATGGAAATATTTATTTCCTTGACAAGGTCACTCTGGTTTTTCGATACAACACACCCGGTTCATGGACGCAAAATAATGTAAAAACCAATGCTAAAAGAATCAGAAATCTAAAGAAATCGATAAAGTTAACAGATGGGTTTGACAAAGCTACAGATTATCAATTTCATAAACTTGTTGAAAGAAAACACAAATCTATGATCGTTGAAATCTTACTCCTCTCAGATGGTAAAGGTAAGGATTTCTCAGATTTGTATACAAGACTGCCGTTATGTAAGAAAATTGAATATAAAATTTTTAATGCGATTGGATATTTTCGATTGTGGGAACGATACCGACAAATTCAAAGACTCATCACTGGTTATTAATCTTCAATAATGTTGAGAAATGATGATCACACAAATCAGTAAAGAGAATATGATTCAGTCAAATAAATTAGACCCCCATAATTGTTTTCTGGTGATCAATGGAGACCCACTATCATTATAAATTTGATCAAGACCAAACTCAGAAAGGATTTTCAAAGCTTTCCTGATCTGTTTCCTCGTGATATTTTTTTTCCATGATGTGATCAAATCATTCCCAGAAATAATCGCACTTCGTTTACTGGTTTCAAGACTTGGCTTATTAATAAAGTGATTCACTTTTTTCTTATAAGGTTTATCAATAAAGGAAAACAATTCCCTGATCTCTGGTTCAGGGTCAATACAGAGATCTTCATAGAAAATAACAAATAGATTTTTCCCATTAAATTGTTTGAGCGGTATAAAATTCTCAATACACCATGAGAAAATATGCTGTTCGAAATTCGATTTGAGATCCCTCATTTTGCTTTCATAATTTTTAAGGCAATCCCCGATTAATTTTTCCTGTGATAAATAGAATTGTAAATTACTATCCCAGTTCGCTTGAAGTTTGGAGTTAGCCACAGCACAGGGATGTCGAAGAATCATAATAATCGGTATCTCTGAAAATCTTTCCTTTATCCAATAAAGCATTAAATTGGCGCGGATATCCTTAATAATTCTATAATGTGAAATTATTCGCTTGTTATACTTATCAACCCAATTATTTCGAATATTTCCACTGAGAATAGCCCTGGCGGGTTCTAGAAATTTCGGTTCATTGTTTGATGAATCTAAATATTGAAAAGGTGACCAATGACTGACAATATCCACTTTCTCTGGGTAAAATGGCTCAAACATCATTCGATAGGCATTATCATAATTCATTATTTCTTGTAACCAGGTTGTACCACTCCGTCCGGTGCCTGCAAGAAAGAGTGATTTTCGATAATCGTGCTGATCAATCAATGGTGGTATCGGAATTTTGTTCCTTAAACTTCTAATTTTTTTATTGAGATATGAATTCCTGAAATTCATTGAGTTTCCCTTTTTGAGTTTTCGACAATGTTCAATAATTCATTAGGGGTAATAAAAATCCTTACTCTTTTTCATGCTGAAACCATCAGCTGGTGAGTTTATCATAAAGATCATTGAATGCCGCAGCCATTTTTGTGATTGAAAATACCTCTTCAACCCTATTTCGTCCAGCTCGGCCCATATTTTTGGCAAGTTCTTCATCACGTAATAATTCTATGACTCTTGAGCTGATCTCATATGATGACTTTGGCGAAACCAGATAACCCGTCACGCCATCCAAGACAACCTCCGGATTGCCACCATTATCTGAAACGATCGCGGGTTTGTTTAATGCCATATATTCTAGCAAGACATTAGAAATACCTTCACCATGTGTTGACAAAATACAAACCTTGCTTTGTGCAATATAAGGTTCAGGATTAAGTGTATTCGTCACAAATTTCACATTGTCACTCAAACCTAATTGATTTACCAGCAATTCGGATTTACTCAAGGTTCCATAATCGTGTCCAACAAGAATTAATACAATCTTTGGAAATGCATCTTTTATATCCATCAATGCCCTGATCATGGTCTCATGATCCTTTTCCTTTCGGAAATTTGCCACCATACATATCTTGTTTTCTAGTGCAGATGCCCTGATATTTGAAAACCGATTTAAGTCCATTCCGTTGTATATGATTTTAGCTTTTGGATGGTTTTTAAAATTAAATGCAGACAACCCGGCGCTGGAATTCGCGACAATGACATCTGCAAATAGTGCGCTAAAGCGACTTAGCTTATTTGAAAAATCTAATTTTGCTGGAGCTGATTGAATACCATTATGCAGAAATGGGATTCGACACCATTTTGCAACAATTAAGCTGATAAAATCCCAAGCACCACTGCCCCAGCTGTGAATTAACTGAATATCATTCTTCCTCACCAATTGAACTAGCGTAAAAATTGCTGAAAATAAATTAACTATTCCTGATTTTGAAAGGCGTACAAATTTATCCAAATATCGAGCAACTTCTTTTTCCCTCGAGCCCCCAGGATTCAGAACCGTAAGAACAGTTCTAAATTGACCTTGCTCTTTTAAAGATTTTAAATGAATCATTAACTGCCGCTCTTTACCCCCAGCACCCAAACTGCCAATAACCATCAATATTGTCGGTCGATTATCCTTGCGCTCAATAACCATTGGTCATTATCTCAATTAAGTCTTTTTTAAATGGATACTGAAAAGGGCGAGCATTTATCATGATAATATTTCTTTCCATAAATCCTTTGCATTTGAGATGGAATATTCTGTTATGAATTTATCCCGGGTCTCAACTGCGCCCTCAAACAATCTCTGATAATAGGATGGATCTTCTAAAATTGAACGAATTCCCTCCACCAACGCACAGAAATTGTTTTCAGCATAGAGCCAGGCATTGTATCCATGATCAGCGATGTCGCCAATATCGCCAACATCAGGAACAACTACTGGCAAACCACAGCTGATTGCCTCAATCATTGCTACCGGTAGACCCTCAAAAGCAGAGGTCATTACGAAGATGCGCGATTGATTTAGATATCTTGGAATATCCTTATAATTTTGTTTGCCCACAAAAAATATTTTATTTTTTAATCCGAGATGAGCTGACTGCTTTTCAAGTTCTGCCCGTTCAGGCCCATCGCCCACCAAAGCAATTCTAAGATTTGGAAAATCTTGGGATAGATTCGCAGCAGCATCGATAATGAATTTGAGTTGCTTGTTTTCGTCCATCCGTCCTACATAAATAAGATCATAAATTTTCTCGATAGGTTCAGGTTTGAAAAGGTCGAAATCCAACGCATTGACCGAATTAGAAATGAAAAATCTTCCCTTATCAATACCCAATGATGAAAGTTGTTCGAGTGAGGTTGTCCCTCTTACCCCGATATGTTTTGCGGTTGAAAGTAATTTTTGTAAAATCTTTGATTTCGTTATTTTCAGTCGATCTGTGCCGATAATTTCCTGAATCACAGGCAATCTAAAAACCAAACCGGCGACAGCAGCAAAAATACCATGCGGGACGAAGTAAACTCCATAAATTAGATTGGGTTTAATTTTTAAACAAATGTAACATAAAGTGAAGAAGCGATAGATTTCAGCTAAGACCAAAGACCATCTAATAATCGTTGGTGTAGAATAGGATTTTACTTTCTGCATTTCAAAGGGTCTTCGCCTGATTAAATGGATCCGTTCAATTTCCTCTATGTTTACCAGGGGAAGTAATCTTGCCCGAACTTTATCATTACTCATCCCACAAACTACAGCTATTTCCATAACTCTATTCGGTTATACGCGCATTTGCTCGACAAATTTGACCATCCACTGAGTTACATCAATTTTGTCCTCAAGTAAATGCTCCAATCGACCCTTGTGTGTAGATTTCAAAGTTTTGTCATCAACAAAATCTAAAATTTTATCAATTGGGATGGGGGTATCAGTAAAATGATACATCAATTGGTATTTATGGATAATCTCGCTCATATTCCCGCTGCCCAAAGGGTTGAGATAAATACTCGGTGTACCAAGAATTGCTGCCTCAGTCGCCATAGTTGCCCCTTCACCAATATACATTTTTGCAAAATATAAAAGATCGTGGATGTAAATCGGGTTTATGCTCATCTTGTACGATTCCAAACCTTTGGGGAGTTCTCCTTCTGAGGTAATTAAAACCCGACCTCTTGAAATTAATCCTTCCACAAGCTGGATTTTTTCGTTATCTGACAATCCCCTTTGCCCGACATCATGTGACGCTCCCCACGACACAAATCGAAGAACAAAATATGTCTCAGGTTCCAACTCAAGATGGTCCAATGTTGCCAAATTTGGTTTAAAATGCTGAGGATGTAAGTATGCTAATTCCTGATATCCATTATAGCGAAAGTGTGTTTTCCCAAGATCCATCGAAAAACTTTCTGGTGTACAAATATAAGATGCAAAAGGAAATGTAATTGAATTTGCTAATTTCGCGTGTTCTGTATCCGTAAAAACGCAGGTCTTAATGCCCTTCAACCGACCTACATGCACCACAAATGTCCCGCCAATATTTAAAATGACATCAGGACGGAATTCTTTAATGATACGAAGGAGATTTGCCTGATGCTCAATCAATTCAATGGACAACCCTAGTAAACCCTTGCGGATTTTGCTAAGGGTTTCAAATGGAATAACATATTCATTCAATAATTGTGTGGTGATTTCCTTTTCTCTTGCAACAAACCGGACTTCGTGTCCGTGCTGTTTCCATATCTTTGCAGCCCCCTTAAAAAAATGGACATGAGCTGGATGTGTAACGTCAATTAGTATTCTCATAATTCGCTAAATTTTCATCGCAGATGCTTATTCGAATCCATATCGAACCACATTGCAAATAGCAGCATCTGAATCCCTACAATGAAACTAAAGAACACCGCCAAAGCATTGATTGGCGGGAACACCCCCACATCGAGGAAGATAACCAGCATTCGAATACTTAATCCAGTTCCAATCAGGATCAATAAAAAGGAAAGAATATAAAAGAAAACAAGCGGATGGAAGTCCCGGATGATGTATTTTTGAAAAATTCGGTAGAAAAAAAGCCGTGATAACAGCCAGGAG
>Ga0209121_10001785_pt1 | contig 22496 bp, 21 predicted proteins | sample Cruoilmetagenom3_FD_187292 | JGI IMG/M metagenome (GOLD analysis project Ga0209121, IMG submission 187292) | Oil polluted marine microbial communities from Coal Oil Point, Santa Barbara, California, USA - Sample 3 (SPAdes) (version 2) | ecosystem: Environmental > Aquatic > Marine > Oil seeps ... | reverse complement strand
GTGCCCCCGACTGGACTCGAACCAGCACGCCCATACGGGCACAGGCCCTCAACCTGCTGTGTATACCCATTCCACCACGGGGGCTATTACGATGCAATTATACCGACCTTTGCCTCCGCTGTCAAACCACAACCATCCCGATTCCGTACTTCCGCTATTCCGCTGACTGCTCTCCCTGGCGCTCGTGGCGCGTGTATTCGGGTAACAACAGGGGCGAGAAGGTCTCGGGGCTCAGTCCGGCCTCGGCCAACTGCTTCTCCCACGCCACCACGTGATCCAGCGTTAGCCGCCCCGGTTTCACTTCTTTGGCCCGCAACGCTGCCGCTCGCCCCGCCCGCCGCCCGTAGACGGTGATCTCCAGCAAGGAGTTGCCCATCAGCCGGTTGCGGCCGTGCACGCCGCCGGAGACCTCGCCAGCGCTGTAGAGATTGGGCACCGTCGTCGAGCTATCAGTCCTGATCAAGACGCCGCCATTCTGATAATGCAGCGTGGGGTAGACCAGCATGGGTTCGATGGTGATGTCTATGTCGAAGCGTTTGAACTGCCGCACCATGGCCGGCAATGCCTTTTCGATGATGCCCGGCCCTTTGAGGAGTTCGATCATCGGGGAATCGAGCCACACGCCTGGCTGGCCCGTGGGAGTGGTGACGCCGTTGCCCCGTTCACTGCACTCGCGGATGAGCGCCGCCGCCTCCACGTCGCGCGTCTCCAGCGGGTAGACGAACTGCTTACCTTCGACGTTCACCACCTGCGCGCCCAGGCCGCGCACCTTCTCCGTCACCAGCAGGCCCAAAATCTGCTCGGGGTAAGCTGCCCCGGTGGGGTGGTATTGCATGGTGTCCATGAAGGCCAGCTTGGCCCCGACCCGGTAGGCCATCACCACGCCATCCCCGGTGGCGCCGTGATGGTTGGTAGTGGGAAAACCCTGGTAATGCAGGCGACCGCCGCCGCCAGTGGCGAGGATCACCGTCTTGGCCTGCACCAGCAGGTGCTCGCCGGTTTCCAGGTTCATGAGGATAGCACCCGCTGCCTGGCCCTTGTCATCCAGAACCAATTCGACGGCTGGGGCGAATTCCAGCACCTGGATGCCGGGCCGGCTGCGCACCTCGTCCCGCAAGGTGCGCATGATCTCCGCTCCGCTGTAGTCGCGGGCCGAGTGCATCCGCTTGCGGGACGTGCCGCCGCCGTGGGCTTCGACCATGGTACCGTCGGGTTGCTTATCGAACATACAGCCCAGGCTCTCCAGCCACTGGATGACGAAAGGAGCATCCAGCACCAATGCTTCCACCAATTCGGGGATATTGGCAAAGTGTCCGCCGCCGATCACGTCCAGGTAGTGGATAGCTGGCGAGTCCTCGGGCCGGTCGGCGGCCTGAATGCCGCCCTGGGCCATCATTGTATTGGCATCGCCGAAGCGCAACTTGGTGGCCACGAGGACGCGAACCGACTGCTCCAGTGCCAGCAACGCCGCCGAGGCTCCTGCGCCGCCGCCGCCAATGATCAGCACGTCGGTCTCGTAGTCTACCCTGCTCAGGTCAAAGGTGCGGGGATCAACGCGACTGCGGGCTTCCAACAGGTCGGCGAATTCGTTGGGCGTACGGTCGCCGGCGTTGGGGCCCACACGCAGCTCGCGCATCCCTTCCACCAGGTAGTCAGGGTGGAAATGGCGCAGCAGTTCTTGCTGTTCCTCCGGTGTCAGCCGTCGGTGTGTCTCTTGCATCCGCTGCGAGCGCGAGGCTTCAACGCTCTTGATCGATTCCCGCATTTCGGCTGTGTATGACATCTTCAACTCCTGTCTCGGCTCCCAGTCACGTTCGGAGTTTGCTGTTCAGCGCGAACTCCGAACCCCGAACTTGAAACCTGGAACCCTTGAACCTGAAACCTCTGGTCACCTCGGCTCGATATCTCGCGCCTTGTATCGCTCCTTCAACTCCTCCACGTTCAGACCTTTCAGTTCCCCCAAAGCCTCATCGAAATTGCCTGCTTTGATCTCCGCCAGCCGATCCTCCAGGTGCTGCGAGCGGGGCGCCAGGTAGCGGCCATAGAGCCTGCGGCACAGAATGGCGATGTTGTACTGGGCCTCGCCCACCGGACAGCGGGCCGCGCACAGGCCGCACATGATGCAGTCGAAAGACATGTCGGCCACGCGGGCGATGTCGCCGCGCATGGCAGCCGCCATGTAACCCTTCACGTCCAGGTCCTGCGGGCAGGCTTTGGTGCAGGTGCCGCAGCCCAGGCAGCGGAGCAACTCGGGATACAGGCTGAAGAGCTGCTCAGGGCGGGGTACCAGCTTGCTGAGGTCGTATTCGGCCCGTTGTGCAGGGAAGAAGGGGATCTGCACCAGGTACATGTGGGGCTGTACCACCGTCTGGCAGGCCAGGCAGAAGTAGAGCGTGTCGTCGTCCCTGAGCCGATAGACGGTGCCGCAGGCGCCGCAGAAGCCGCCCCGGCAACCAACGCCTCGTATCAGTTGATAGCCAGCATACTCCATGGCCTTCATGATGGTCAGACTGGGCGGCACGTCGTAGCGCTTGCCCATGATGAAAACGGGCACGAGTTCTTCGCTCATCTCTCGCCTCCAACACCATTCGACGAAGGACAAATGATCAACGACCGATCTGTGCGGTGTTTGTCCTTCGTCGTTCGTCCTTCGTCACCGATCAGGTTGAAAACCATCATAACCCGTGACCGGCTAGCACCGGCCGCGGATCCACATAGTGCAACTCCCAACCCCAGTCGTCGCTGTTCAGTCCCAGGGCCAGGCCCATCAACTGGGTGAAGTAGAGCACGGGCAGCGGCTTGAAGCCTGGATGCTGACGAGCCATCTCTGCTTGCTTGTGGTCCAGATTGTACTGGCACAGTGGGCATGCGGTCACCAGCAAGTGTGCACCGTTGTGGGCTGCTGACTGCAGCACCGCGTAGGACATATCAGCTGCCAGATCGGGCGAGGTGACCAGCAGATAGGAGCCGCAGCATTCGACGCGATGGGAGAAGTCCACCGGATCGCAGCCTATTGCCTGGAGCAAATCCTCCAGAATGCGGGGATCCTCAGCGTTGTCCAGTTGCAGTTCCTTCTCTGGACGCAGTAGCAGGCAACCGTAGTAGGGGGCAACTCTCAGGCCTTCCAGTGACTTCCCTGTCTCCTTCCTTGCCTCGTCCACTCGTTGCTTCAGGGCCTCGAATCCTAACTCGTCCCGCAGGATCTCCAGGAAGTGCTGTACCCGCAGGTCGCCCGCGTAGTCCGCTTCAATGAAGTAGTTGATGCGATCACGCTTTTCGGCGTCGCTCTGCAAGAAGTAGTTGGTGCGCTTGAGGACATTGTAGCAGATGGCGCAGAGGGTGACCAGCCGGTCGCTGTGTGCACGCGCTTGCACCAGCACCTGCGTTGGCCCCGTCATGGCCAGGAGATTGTCCATCGCCAGCGGGAACGTAGCGCCACAGCAGTTCCAGTCCTGGAGCTCTTCCAGCTCCAGCCCCAGCGCCTTCGCCACTGCCCGCCCGGAGGCATCGTAGCCGCGAGCCTTGGTCGAAAGCGTGCAGCCAGGGTAGTAGGGAATCGGCATCTAGCCCCCCATCATGGTGTACTTGCGGAAGCCGGCAATGACCGCCAGTTGCGGCATGTCAGCAACCTCATCCGGATCGAGTTCCTGTGGGCGCAGGTGGTCGTCCCCTTGTTCCAGGGCAATGACCCGTAGCGCTTCCATGATCCGGCTCAGATCCACACCGTGCGGACAGCGGACATAGCACGTCTGACAAGAGGCGCAGATCCAGATGCTCTTTGCTTCCAGCACCTGCTCCAACCCGAACTGGGCGTAGCGGATCACCTGGTTGGGCAGCAAATCCATGACCGTAGCCGCTGGACACCCGGCCGAGCACTTGCCACACTGATTACAAGCCAACAGGTTCTGGCCGCTCAGTTCCTCAATCTTGCGAACCAGTTCACCTCTGACCCGTTCGCGCGACAGCCGTACTCTGGCCATCATTCACCACCTTCCAACAGAACGCTTACTGGCCCCGCTTGGGGCGGGGCTGGCCCTGCTTCGCCCGCTCAGCCAGGCCATATTCATATCCCCGTTCAAAGGCCGCTAGGTTCAGTTCCGTCATCTTCCCCAGGTTGCGAATGGCTGTCCGCATGGCTTCGGGGGTCACCACTTCGGTGATTGCTGTCGCAAAACCCATCATGATCATGTTAAACACCCGTTCCTCGCCCATCGCCTTTGCCCACTCCAGGGCCGGGATGGTCGCCGCTTGGCCCTCGTCCTCTTCGTCCAGCTTGATCAGGTTTTCTTCGGTGATCAGGGTGCAGCCTGCAGCCCGCGGCTGCTTGTACTTGTCATAAGCTTCCTGGAAGGCGATGATCAGCACATCCGGCTCGCTTGCCCTGGGGTACTCGATGGGCTGGTCGGAGATGACGATGTCCGATTTGGAGGCCCCGCCGCGAGACTCCGGCCCGTAGGAGGGGATAGTGACTGCGTTCCGTTGCTCGTGGACGGCAGCCGCCGTGCCGAGCAGTCTGCCCGCGAGCATGATACCCTGACCGCCGGCGCCGGCGATACGCACCTCCAGGCGGTCAATGGACTTTTCTCTCTTGGCTGGTTGGCCCTGTCCCACTTCCTCCGAAGCTGAAGAGGCGGCAGCCGGCACCTCTGGCCCCGCTTGGGGCGGGGCTGGCTGCGGCGGCCACGCTGGCCAGTACTTCAGCAGCCGCTCTCGAAATGTCTCCCGCTCCCGATCCACGAACGTGCCGACCACGATCTCGCCGCGCAGCTCCAGCCCGATCTCTTCCAGCGGTTCGCCGTCCCACATCACCGTCTTCTCCTGGAAGTACTCCATCTCTGCTTTGGCGTCTCTGAACTTGTTGCGCCCGCCGTAGTTGGTGGGGCAGGGAGCGATGACTTCCACAAAGGTGAAGCCTGGCTTTTGCAGCGCCTCGGCGATGGAGTGGCGCAAACGCACCAATTCCAGCGCCGTCCAGCGGGCGACGTATGAGGCGCCGCAGGCCTTCAGCAGCAATGGCAGATTGAAGGGATACTCCACAGCGCCCTTGGGAGTTGTCTTCGTCCGTGCCGTCAACTGTGTGGTCGGCCCGTGCTGGCCGCCCGTCATGCCGTAGTTGAAGTTGTTCACACAGATGACGGTCAGATTGGCGTTGCGACGGGCAGCGTGGATGAGATGATTGCCACCAATGGCGAGCAGATCGCCATCGCCGCTGACGATGACCAGCTTCATGTCCGGCCGCGCTATGCCCAGGCCGATGGCGAAGGGGATGGCTCGCCCGTGCGTGGTGTGGAAGCTGTCGGTGTCCATGTACCCTGACACTCGCCCCGTGCAGCCGATGCCAGAGATCACGCTGACCTGCTTCCAGTCGAGTCCCACGTCTCCCACAGCAGCGACGAAGGCGTTGACCACCGAGCCGATGCCGCAGCCCGAGCACCAGATGTGCGGCAAGCGATCCTCCCGCAGCGCCTTGCGTGTGGGGTGCATCCTTTTGATCAGCTCCACGTTCAGCTCGTCGGGAGGCACGCCGAAGGGACTGTACTTCTGGCAGCAATCGTGGTCGAATTCGATCCGGTCCACTCCCACTCCCATTCCATCGTTATCGCTCATGCCTATCCCCCTACCAATCTACCAATCTACCGATCTGCCATTGTCTAGAAGTCCTTGGGCAGGTTCTGCAACTGCGCGGCCGTGAAGACAGGGCCGTCCCTGCAAACGTACACAGGCCCGACGTTGCAGCGACCGCACTTGCCCAGCCCGCATTTCATCTTGTTCTCCAGCGTGGTGATGACCCGTTCCGGGGGAAAGCCCAGCCTCTCCAGCGCCAGCAAGGCAAACTTGATCATGATCGGCGGGCCGCAGGTGATGGCTACCCTGTCATCGGGCTTCGGTGCCATCTGCTCCATGATGGTGGGCACAAAGCCTACCTCGCCGTCCCAATCGTCGGTCTCACCGCCGGGGTCCACCGTCTGTACCAACTCCACATCGGGCTGCTCTGCCCAGCGCGCCATGTCCTCTTTGTAGACCAGGTCGGCCACCGAGCGTGCGCCGTTGAGGATGGTGATGTGTCTGAACTCCTGGCGGTGATGCAGGCAGTATTCGATCAATGCCCGCAGCGCGGCCATGCCAATGCCGCCGCCGGCGAAGAAGACGTTTCGCCCGCGCAGTTCGTCCAGCGGGAAGCCGTTGCCGTAGGGGCCGCGAAAGCCGATGGTGTCCCCGATTTCGCCATCGCGGAGTGCAGTGGTCACCTTGCCCATCAGCTTGAAGCTGCACTCCACGTGCCCACGGTCAGCGGGCGAACTGGCGATGGCGAAAACGCACTCCCCCCTGCCGAAGACGGAGTATTCGCCAAACTGGCCAGGAATGAAGGCGAACTCCTCCCCCACTGCTTTGTCCTGAAAGGCCAGGCGCAGCGTGCGCACGTCGGGCGTCTCGTCGCGGATGTGCTCCACGGTCATCAACTGCGGCCGATAGATGTTGTTCATAGCCGGAAAATGTTCGCTGGCCCTCGACAGATACTCGACAAGGTGTGTCTCGTTCACGATGCGGCCCTACTCGATGTGAGGGAGTTGTGCTCCCTGGCGTGGGGCTCGGAGTGCAACTCCTCGCCAGCAATGTGCGACTTGCCATCAATGTGCAGCTCGTCGTGAATGTGCAGCACGGCCTGCGCCACGGCGTAGATGTCCAGATTCACGGGGCAGTCGGTGACGCAGCGGCCACATCCGACGCACATGACACGTCCATAGTTCTGTGGGAAGTAGCTGAACTTGTGCAGCACCCGCTGGCGGTAGCGACCGTCCTGTTCGGGGCGCGGGTTGTGACCTGAAGCATGCTGCGTGAACAAGGAGAAGGCGCAGGAATCCCAGTTTCTGCAGCGAATGCCGCCCCAGGCGTCGGCGTCATCCATGATGTCGAAGCAGTGGCATGTGGGGCAGACGTAGGCACAGATGCCGCAGCCCACGCACTTGCGGGCCAGCTCTGCCCAGATGGGGTGCTCGAACAGTTCCTCCGAATAGCCGATGCCTTGAGCCAGCGTCGCCCCACGTGACATCTTGGCCTCGATAGCTTTCGTCGCCAGGTCCTTGGAGCCGCACTCGCCTGCGCCGAAATAGTGACCATATTCCCACAGCAACTGCTTGCCCTTGGCGGTTAGCGTTTCCACCAGGTAGCCATCATCCCCCATCGGTGTGAGCAGCATGTCGCTGCCCTCGCTGGAGGTGGGGGAGAGACCCACGGCGGTGCAGAAGCAGGATTCGGCGGGCTCGGTGCAGGAGAGACCGACGACCGTGGTCACAGAGCGCCGCCGAGTGTAGAACTCGTCTTCGTAATCGGTGATGAACACCTGATCCAGGATCGCCAGGCCGGCCGCATCACACGGTCGGACACCGAAGATCACCTGAGGCTCCAGACCGAGGTCGGGCTGCTCCAATTCCACGCTGCTGCCCACATAACGATAGCGTAGCAGCGGTTCCGAGCGAGGGAACAGCCATTCCTTCACTGGCCACCGTGTGTTCACATAATCCAAAGTGATGTCGTCCACTGTCTCTACGGGCTTGAAGACGGCGTCATTTCCCTCCCGCTGCGGTGCGATCAGCCGCCGCCCGGAGCGTGACAATTCCTCTAGCCAAGCGGTCAGCTTGTCTCGATGCAACATCCTGCACATCATCGGATGAACTCCGCTCGATCCTCGGGCCGGAAGGTGGTCAACGGCGGTGCGACGCCAGCGTCGTAGCCGGAGCGATAGCCGTACTCGTCGCTAATCAGCAGCGCCAGCTTGCGGTTGATGAGATCCAGCCGGATGTTGGCCGGACAGGCCCGGGTGCACTCATCGCAGCCGATGCAGCGACCGGCCAGATGCAAAGCCCTAACGATGTTCCAGCTCAGATTGCCCTTGGCGTCGAAAGCGGGCGGAATCCACTGCGGCTGCGTTTGTTCCACAATGCACGTGTCGCAGTAGCAGAGGGGGCAAACGGCACGGCAGGCGTAGCAGCGGATGCAACGGGAGAACTGCTCCTGCCAGTAGGCCCAGCGCTCTTGATGCGTCAGCGCTTCCAGCGCCGCAATCTCCGCGTCTCTGGGATCCGCTTCTCCCGATTCTCCAATCTCCAGTATCTCGATTCCAACACCCACTTTCACCAGATGGTCGTAGATCGGCGGTGTGTGCACATCACACGTAACGCACTTGACCGCCAGGCGTCCGTTCTGCATCATCCCCTCACAGGGCACGCCGATGATGGTCAACTGATCTCGATTGATCTGGGTCTCCTGCAACAGTGCTACCAGCGCCTTGGCATCGCAACCCTTGGCCACAATCCCCACCCGACCCATCCGCTTGACCAGGTCGCGGGTCAGGTAAACGCTGAGGTTGTTCAGGCAACGCTCGTTCCAGACCAACTGCTCGACACCGTCCGGCTGGGTGACAAACACGGGCGTAGTCACTCCGCTCAGTGTGCCGTTCCCGTAGCCGACGACGACGTCGACCGCGTTTGCCTCCAGCAGTTGCCGGGCAATGCGGCGAATGCTCTCCTCAGCCGCTTGCAGGGTTTTGGGTTTTGGGTTTCGGGTTTCGGGTTCAACTTTGGAACTTGCAACCTGGAACCGCGAACCTCTGCTGGGCAGTGTCTCTCCCCAGCCAAGCTTCCTCGGCCCTAGCCGCCTGATCTCCTCCGTGACCGCGTCCACCACCTCGGTCCACTTGACCGCTTCGGCTGCCGAAACCCAGGAGAATTGCAGCCGTTCCCGCTCAAGGCCCAGGAAGCTCAGCAGCTCGCGGAAGACGGTGAAGCGCCGCCGCGCCAGCAGGTTGCCGCTGACGTAGTGGCAATTGCCTGGATGGCAGCCGGAGACCAGCACGCCATCGGCTCCCTGCTCGAAGGCCTTGACCAGGAAAAGCGGGTCAATGCGTCCGGAGCAGGGCAGCTTGACAATGCGCACGTTGGGTGCGTATTTCATGCGGCTGGTGCCTGCCAGGTCGGCCCCGGCGTAGGTGCACCATTGGCACACGAAGGCAACGATCTGTGGTTGCCAGCTTTCGTCAGGCATGTTCTAACTCTTTACATTGGTATATTGGTAGGTTGGTAGATTGGTGCCTTCCTCTTCTCCCCCAGGCTCCATGTGATGACCAGTCTCCCAATTTACCAGTTTCCCAGTTTCCCAGTCTACCAGTCTACCAACTCTGGCAGACCCACTGTCGTGGGCCAAAGTGCCACGATCTCCCCATAGATCTGATCGTCGGCGAAACCCTCTAGCTCAATGCTGTGGTTGCGGCAGGCCACCACGCATGCCCCACATCCCTCGCAAAGGCCCTCGTTCACGCTGGATACCAGGCGCAGCAAGTTCCCCTCCCGATCCCGTATCTCCTTGCGCTCGATGGCGCCGTAGGGGCAGACCTTCTCGCAATCGAAACACCCCTCGCAGGTCAGTTCATCCACGTGGGCCACCACCGGCTCCCGCTCCAACTCGTCGCGGGAGAAGAGCGCCTGCACCTTGCTCGCCGCAGCGCTGGCCTGGGCTACCGTCTCCGGGATGTCTTTGGGCGCCTGCACCGCCCCCGCCAGGTAGAGCCCCGCCGTCAGCGTTTCCACTGGGCGCAGCTTGGGATGCGCCTCCTGGTAGAAGCCGTGCTCGTCGACGATGGCCCGCAGTTGCTGGGCCAGCACGTCGTGCCCCGTGTTGGCCACCATCGCTGTGGCCAGCACCACCAGGTCGGCAGCGATCTCCACCGCCTGCCCCGTCAGCGTGTCCGCCCCCCAGACGTTCAGCTTGCCATTTTCCTGGAAGATCCTGCTCACCCGCCCGCGGACGTAGAGCACGCGGTCTTCTTCCACGGCCCGATTGACGAACTCCTCGTAGCCTTTACCGCCGGCCCGTATATCCATGTAGAACACGTAGGCCTGACCATCGGGCACTTTGTGCTTGTAGAGCATGGCGTGCTTGGCCGTGTACATGCAGCAGATCTTGGAGCAGTAGGGCACGCCTTGCTCAGGGTCACGAGAGCCGACGCACTGGATGAAGACAACCTCCTTGGGCACACGGCCGTCGGAAGGGCGACGCACCTCGCCACTGGTGGGGCCGGAAGCGGACAGTAGTCGCTCGAACTCCAGTCCGGTGACCACGTCGGGGAACTTGCCCCAACCCAATTCTCTCGCCTGTTGGGCAGCGAAGAGGTCGTAGCCGGTGGCGACCACGATGGCTCCCACGTCTGCCTCGACGATCTCAGGTTTCATGTCAAGGTCCACGGCCTCGGCATCGCAGGCCTGGAAGCACTTCTCGCAGACCAGCGGATGCAGGCCCAGGCAGGACTCTTCGTCCAGGGTGTATACTGCGGGCACGGCCTGGGGGAAGGGGATGTAGATGGCCCGTCGCCAGCTCAACCCACCGTCGAACTCGTTGGGCACCACCTGCGGGCAGACTACGGCGCAATCGCCGCAGTTGGTGCATTTGTCCTCGATGACGTAGCGGGGCTTGCGGCGGATCTTGACCTTGAAGTTGCCCACATAGCCGCTGATCTCTTCCACCTCGCTGTAGGTCAGCAGCGTGATGTTGGGATGGCGGCTCACTTGCACCATGCGCGGGGTGAGGATGCACTGCGAGCAGTCCAGCGTGGGGAAGGTCTCCGAAAGCTGGGCCATGTGCCCGCCGATGGAGGGCTCGCGCTCCACCAGGATCACTTCGTGCCCGCCATTGGCCAGGTCCAACGCCGTCTGGATGCCGGCGATGCCGCCGCCGATGACCAGCGCTCGCTTAGTCACCGGCACGGTGATCGGTTGCAGAGCGTGGTTGCGCTTGACCTTCTCCACCATCAACCGCACGAGGTCGGTGGCCTTCACCGTGGCAGCGACTTTGTCCTCGTGCACCCAGGAGCATTGCTCGCGGATGTTGGACATCTCGCTGAGGTAGGGGTTGAGTCCGCCTTCTACCGCCGCCGCGCGAAAGGTCATCTCGTGCATCGTAGGGCTGCAGGCGGCCACCACTACGCCGGTCAGATGCTTGTCCTTGATGGCTTCGATGAGCAGCTTCTGACCAGGGTCCGAGCACATGTAGCGGTAGTGCTCGGCATGGGCTACGCCCGGCAGCCGCGCCGCCGCCTGCGTCACCGCGTCCACATCCACGACGCCAGCTATGTTCTCGCCACAATGACAGATGAAGACACCGATTCGTGCCATGCTTGCTCAACCAAAGATGGTAGATTGGTACACTGGTAGGTTGGTAGACTGGTAGACTGGTAAATTGGGGAGGCTCAGCAGAACCCAATCTACCAATTTACCAATATACTAATCTACCAGTTAGACCCGATCACCAGGTCCTGGATTGCCTCAAGTATCTCCGTCGACTCGTGTATCTCGCCACCGGCGTGGGGCACCAGCACCACCGGCGTGTCTATGCCCACGCAGCGCTCCACCTCGCGGCTCATCTGGCCGTAGTTGAGCTCCGGCACGACGAACCGCTTTCCTTGCCGCGCCAGTTCTCGCACTCGCTCTTCGGGGAAGGGCCAGGCGGTGATCAGCCGGAAGAGCCCGGCCTTGAGCCCCTCGGCCCGCGCCGTGGTCACAGCGTGGGAGGCGACGCGAGCCGTGATGCCGTAGGCGAGCACCACCACGTCGGCGTCGTCCACGTCCCGCTCCTTCCAGTCCAGGATGTCGTCAGCGTTGTCCCGAATCTTGGCTACGATCCGTTCGATCAACACTGCCTGCGCCTCAGCGCTCATGTCTGGGTAGCCCCGCTCGTCGTGGGTCAGGCCGGTGACGGCGACGTTGTAGCCCTGGCCGATCTCAGGCATGGGCGGTACGAGCTTGCCGTCTACCTGGTAGGTGCGGAACTCTCCAGGCGGCAGGGTAGGACGTTCGCGCTCCCGTATCTCGATCTCTTCCTCCGGAGGGATGACCAGCTTTTCGATCATGTGTCCCACTTCCGCGTCCGCCATTACCAATGTGGGGAGGCGGTAGCGTTCCGATAGGTTGAATGCCCGCACAGTCAGATCAAAGCACTCTTGCACCGACCAGGGGCAGAGGGCGATGATCTCGTACGGGCCATGGGAGCCCCAGCGGGCCTGCATCATGTCTCCCTGTGCGACCATCGTCGGCAGGCCGGTAGATGGGCCACCCCGCTGCACGTTCACGATGACGCAAGGGGTCTCGGTCATGATGCCCAGGCCGATGTTTTCCATCATCAGACTGAAGCCGGGGCCAGAGGTGGCCGTCATGGCCTTGAGCCCGCCCCACGAGGCCCCTAGCACCGCGGCAATGGAGCCCAGTTCATCTTCCATTTGCACGTAGTAGCCGCCGACCTGCGGCAGCCGCGCCGCCATGCGCTCGGCGGTCTCCGTGCTGGGGGTGATGGGGTAGCCGCCGAAGAAACAGCAGCCTGCAGCCAGCGCGCCTTCGGCACAGGCCACGTCTCCCATCATGAAATACTCGCCTGTCAGTACTGCCTTACCCTTGCTCAACGAACTAACCTCCATGTGCCCAGGCCAAGGCGGCTGATGGGAGTGAAAGGTCCGAGGGGAGCCATCAGCACCATCAGACCCCTGCCTCCGTCTCAGCAGCATTCAATGTCTCGAGGGCCAGTGTGCTGAAGATGGCAAAATCGGAGCAGATCAGATAGCACAACTGGCAGTTGGCACACTCCCCCCCCTTGACCACAACGGGGTAGTTGTGCCCTTTGGCGTTGGTCTCCGTGGATAGCTGCAACACGCCGCGCGGGCAGAAGTCAATGCAAAGGCCGCATCCTTTGCATTCCTCGACGATGACGTACACTGTGCCTCGCGGCACGTCCGATGGTTTCGGTATGATCGGCTGTCTGCGCAATGCCCGCACCGCCATCTGTCCTCTTGGAAAAAGAGGCTTGCGCTGCCATAGCACGCAAGCCCGTCGTAAGTGTGGAGGAGTTCCATGCTCCTCCCAGGTTGCTGCTGGCGCAAGTTCAGCAGGAGTACTGCATCCGCCTCAGAAACTGTTCATGGGCTTCGTTGCCCTATCGCTGGTCTATCCTAGCACGAGCTAAGGGCAGCGTCCATGATTTGGGACATATTCTGCACTTCAACATAACTTGCTGCCAACATGCAACAAGTACTGTGCCACAAATGCGAGAGCCTCTCCCTGGTGCAGGAGAGGCTCTTTGCTGTTCTCGACGCTCGAACTCGGGGATCTGGTGCCGAGGCCCAGATTTGAACTGGGGACACCCGGATTTTCAGTCCAGTGCTCTACCAGGCTGAGCTACCTCGGCTGGTGGCTGATAGCAGATGGCCGATAGCAGATAGGTCACCGCCACATTCCAGCCCGCCCATAAGCGATCAGCGATCGGCCATCAGCCGACATGAGAGCGGGCGATGGGATTCGAACCCACGACCTTCTCCTTGGCAAGGAGACGTTCTACCACTGAACTACACCCGCATGTATGCCTTTAGCGTTCGGCGTCTGTCCCGAACCCCGAACTCAGAACCCTGAACTCCGAATTCCAGACTCATGGACCCGGCCGGATTCGAACCGGCGATCTCCTCCGTGCAAAGGAGGCGCCTTCCCACTAGGCCACGGGCCCTGTCCGCAATGCCGACGAGAGGACTCGAACCTCCACGCCCATATGGGCAGCAGATCCTAAATCTGCAGCGTCTACCATTCCGCCACGTCGGCAGAATCCTCTGCCGGGAAGCCTCACGTCGGCAGCTTACTCTGATTCAGGACAGCCGGTCGTACCCCCGATTCTGTTCTAGCCGTCATCTGTCTCAGAACGCTCGAGAGAGCGTCCTGGCGGCTCCTGGCCTGCGGGGTGCTACCCCGCTTCACCGTCGCCGCTGCGGTGAGACCGAACCGCTTGGCCCGGCCCCCTCACCTTGCTCCCGGTTGCACGCTCACCTAGCCGGCCGCATCGCTGTGACCGCTGGTGGGCTCTTACCCCACCGTTTCACCCCTCACCGGCACCTTGCCACCGCCGGAACGGTTGCGGCAAGGTAGCTGGCGGGTCTGCTCTCTGTTGCGGTTGTAGTCACCCGCCGGTTACCCAACGGGCGCCCCCACTTACTGTTTCGTGGGGCAACCTTGCCCCTCCCCTTGGGTGGGCTGGGAGTCGGGAGGTTCCTCTACTCAGTCAACAACACTGAGTAGCGACGGCTCGCCGGCTGCCTTTTTCATGCTTGTCTCTGACAGCACACACGGAGTTGCCGGACCATCCCTGGCAACAATCCATTATACCATAGCCCTGGAGTCTTGTCAACTCGCGCCTATCTTCACCACAATGTCGCTGATGACGTTACCGGCCTCATCTCCTCGATCGGCCGCGTTGCTCAGATGGCGGTAGACCTCTCGCAGTTTGAGCATGTTCATGATGTGGTGTACGTCTTCGGGGCCGGAGAACAGGTCGGCGATGGCTTCCCGGTATACTCGCTCCACGCGGTTCTCCAGCGCCTTCGCCCGTTGCGCATGGTCCACAGCCACACCAGGGTGCTGTTCCAGACGCTGCATCGCCAGGTGGATTTCGTTGCCTGCCTCCACCAGGAGCGACACCATGCGCCGCATGTAGTCGTTGGGCTCTACATTGAGGATTTCCATCTCATCCACGGTCGTATACGCATAGTCTAGCACATCGTCAATGGCTCGCGAGAGGGCGAAGATGTCCTCGCGATCAATCGGCGTGACGAAGGTGCGATTTAGCTCATCAATCAGGATGCGGCGCAGCTCGTCTGCCTCTTTCTCCGCCCTGTCCACTTTCTTGGCCTTGGCCTGGTCCTTGTGCTCCATGTAGTCCTGGAGACGTTTCAGCCCTTGTAGTGTGACTCTGGCCTGTTCGGTCAGCAAGCGGATGAAGTTGTCCTGGCGCGGTCGGAAGAAATCCCGCAAGCCCATTCCACTCTCTCCTCTCAGGAGCTCACTGTCCCACTCCGAGGTAGCTGAGACCGAGATACAGAAACGCGGCCATGGCTGCGCTGGCGGGGATGGTCAACAGCCAGGCCCTGGCGATCTCCCGCGCTACCCTCCAGCGTACTTTGGACACCCGCTCCCCCGAGCCCACGCCCAGAATGGCGGAGCTCACCACATGCGTCGTGCTCACCGGTCCGCCGAGCAGTGCCGAACCGAGGATGATGGCCGCCGACGCCGCCTGCGTAGTGAAGCCGTGGATAGGACGGATTTTGTAGAACTTCGTTCCCAAGGTGCGGATGATCCGCCAGCCGCCGGATGCGGTGCCCAATGCGATCGCCCCCGCACTGATGACGATCACCCACCAGGGCACCGCGAAATCGGACAGATAGCCCGTGGTCACCAGCGCCATGGTGATGATGCCCATGGTCTTCTGAGCGCCATTGGTGCCATGGCTGAGCGCCAGGGCCAACGCCGTGACCGTCTGCATGCGTTTGAACCAATGGTTCACGCGCGGCGAGGCCCCGCGCACCATAAACAGCACCAGCTTCATGAGAAGGTAGCCTGCTGCGAGCCCGATGATCGGCGAGAAGAACAGTGCGATGGCGATCTTGGTCAGCCCACCCAGTTTGATCACGCCGATCCCGGCCTCCAGGCTGGTTGCCCCGATGAGGCCGCCCAGCAGCGCGTGCGACGAGCTGGACGGTATGCCCAGTAGCCAGGTGACCACATTGCAAATGATGGCGCTCAGCAGCGCGGCCATGATGGCCTTCGTGGTCACTGAGTTCGGATCCACCACCTCTGAGCCGACGGTCCTGGCGACTGCCGTGCCGAAGAGGAACGGGGCGGCAAAATGCGCCACAGCGCTCATGACCAGAGCCCGTCGTGGCCCCATGGCTCGCGAAGCGATCATCGTGGCCACAATGTTGCTGCTGTCGTGAAAGCCGTTCAGATAGTCGAACAGGATGGCTACGCCGATGAGCACGAGCAGCCAAACGGACAGGCTCAGCAAAGCCTCTCTCCTTCGAAGTCACCCCCAGGCCGTGACTCCATCCACACCTCGCCGCTTGGCCCGATCTCTCTCTTCCAGATGGGCACGACGGTCTTCAACCGGTCAATGGCGTACCGACAGGCATCGAACGTGTCCGGTCGATGGGCTGCAGCTACGGCGATCACCACGCTAACCTCTCCCACGGCCAGGCGGCCCGTGCGGTGGACGATACTCACTGCCTCGATCTGCGGCCAGCGCTGCTGGATCTCGGCGCCGATCTGCGCCAGCATGGCCTCGGCCATCTTGGAATAGGCTTCGTACTCCAGGAACTTCACTTCCCGTTCGCCCGTCCGATCCCGCACCACGCCCGTGAAGCTGGTGATGGCGCCGATGCTGCGCGCGGCGACGCGGGCATTCACTTCGTCTACCGAAATGGGCTCTGTGGTGATCTCGAAAAGCCTCTGCTTTGTCCGCTCCATCCGCTTGATCCGCTGACTACCCACCGCCCACGGGTGGGATGAGGGCTACTTCATCCTCGTCGTGTAACACCTGATCGGGCTTGGCATAGCGAAGATTGACTGCAACAAGCACTCCCGCGTTCTCCAAATGGAGCTGGGCGAACTGTGACTTCAGTTGGGCTCGCAGGTCGGCTACCGTGGCTCCCTCCGGCAGTTCCAGTTCCAGCAGCGAGCGTCCCAGGGCCTGCCGCACAGAAGCGAACAGTTTCACCCTGATCTTCACGCTCTTTCCCGTCGCCACTCGCCTGATCGGCCACCGCGCTTTTCCACCAGGCGGATGTTGCCGATTTCCATCGTCTTCTCCACCCCCTTGGCCATGTCGTAGATGGTCAGCGCGGCCACAGCCACGGCGGTGAGCGCTTCCATCTCCACGCCTGTCTTGCCGCGGCAGCGCACGGTAGCTGTGATGCTCACCTTGCTGGCTGCATCGTCCGGGTCCAGATCGAAATCCAGGCCCACATAGGTCAGCGCCAGGGGGTGACAGAGCGGGATCAGCGATGCGGTGCTCTTGGCGGCCATGATGCCGGCGAAACGTGCGCTGCCCAGCACATCTCCCTTGGGCAGATCGCCTTCGCCGATCAGCCGCAGTGTCTCGGGCAACATGCGCACCTCGCCGCAGGCGATGGCCTCCCGCTCCGTGTCCGGCTTGCCGCCCACGTCCACCATTGTCGCCCGGCCCTGCCCATCCAGGTGGGTTAGAGACATCATTCCTCCTGATGCAAAACGCCGCCCGTCTGGCGGCGTTATGCCGATGACCACCGATATTGTAGCCGATTTGGCCCGTTCTGCCAAATCGGTAGACTGTTTCACCGCGCCAAGGCGAGTAGATCGCCAAAGCCACACCTGCGGGTTCAGAGCAGTCTCTGACCGCCGTTTGGAGATCGGTTCAAAACAGGTGGACTGCGGAAGCCTTGAACGTCAGATAGACATCCTGGCCTTGTTGCAGGGCCAGGTCCTCCCACGAGTGGCGGGTGATGAGCGCCGTGAAACGGGGTGGCACCTCTACCGTCACGCGGAGCACCGCGCCGCTGTCCACTACCTCCACCACTCGCCCCCCGAAGCAATTGCGGGCGCTGGAGTGCAGCACCGTGGGCGAAAGCAGGATGTTCTCCGGGCGGATGAGCAAGGAGACCGTCCCCTCCAATTCGGTGACCACGGCGACGCGCACCCCCGCTGCAAGCTGGACAAAGGTGCCTTCTGCGTTGCGCACTACTTTGCCTCGGAACAGGTTTCGTCCGCCGACGAAGCGGGCGACGAACTCTGAGCTCGGCCGGCGAAAGATCTCTTCCGGCGTCCCCACCTGCACGATCTTGCCCTCGCGCCTGACATCGCCGACACGATCCTCTTTGAGGACAGCGATCCTATCGCCCAGCGCCACCGCTTCCTCGAAGTCGTGGGTCACGTGGATGGTGGTGGTGCCCAACTGGCGGTGGATTCGCCCCAGCTCCCGCTGCAAAGCCTCGCGCGTCTCGGGGTCAAGGGCGCTCAAGGGCTCGTCGAGAAGGAGGAGCCGCGGCTCGACGACCAGTGCCCGGGCCAAGGCTACCCGCTGAGCCTCGCCGCCACTCAGCGTCCCCGGCATGCGCTGCAGCAGGTGCCCGATGTCTAGCAACTGGCTGAACGTAGTCACGCGCTGCTCGATGGTGCTGCGATCTGTTCTCCTTAGCTTGAGCCCGAAAGCGATGTTCCCAGTCACGCTCAGATGGGGAAATAGCACGTAGTCCTGGTAGACGAAGCCGATGCCGCGTCGCTCCGGCGGGGCGTCGGTAACGTCCAGGCCGTCCATCAGGATACGCCCGCTGCGGGGTTGATGCAAGCCGGCGATGGTCTCCAGAAGCACGGTCTTGCCGCTGCCGGTCGGGCCGAGGATGACGAAGTACTCGCCAGCCGCAACGCCGAGGTTGATCTGGCGCAGGTGAAACTCCTCCAGATCAATCCACAAGTCTCTCACCTGTACGCTTATGCAGCTCTTCACGACCCTCTCCTCTTTCGCCCTGCTGTCAGTCGCAGCGCCGCGAAGGTGGCCAGACAGATCAGCATCATCAGCGCGGCCACCGGCCGGGCGTAGCGCAGCCCGAAGGACTCGAACCGCTCGTAGAGAAGCACGGGGGCGACCATCGGATGGTAGGCCAGGATGATGACGGCTCCGAACTCGCTGAGTCCCCGTGCCCACATCAGAATCATCCCCGAGAGGATACTGCGCCAGGCCAAGGGGAAGGAGACGCGCCAGAAGGTCCGCCAGGGTGACCCGCCCAGCGTGCGGGCCACCCGCTCCAGCCGAGGATCAACTGCCTCGAACCCCTCCCGCGCTGCGTTGACCAGGAAGGAGAGGCTGACGAAGAGCATGGCGATGACGATGCCCGGCGCGGCGGAGACGAACTTGATGCCGAAGAGGCCGAATGCCTGCCCCAGCAGCGTGCGTCTCCCGAAGACCATCAGCAACGCAATGCCGGCCGCCGAGTGGGGGACGACGATGGGCAGATCAATGATCCCCTCAATCAACCATTTGGCGGGGAAATTCACGCGGGCCAGTAGATAGGCCAATGGGACGCCGCATAAGAAGGCTATGCCAGTGGCGATGAGGGAACTGTAGAAGGTCAGGCCTATCGAACAGCGCACTTCCTCGTCCAGGAGCGTCTGCCACAGGACGGATGGACTGGAGGCCGTGATCGTCCGCAGCAGGGGCCAGGCGACGAACAGGATCAGCAGCAAGCCGAGCACAACGAACGACGCTTGCATCTTGTTGGCGAACAGGGCACGCATGCGCTGCCTCCTAGGGAATCAAGGGTCGGAGCGCGTCGGGGAGGGGCTCCGGGTGGTCCACGACGGGCGGCACGATCATCGGGTGCTCGTCTTCTGCCATCACCGCCTGCCCCTCCGGCCCGGCCAGGAATTGGATGAACTCGGCGGCTAGGTCGGGATGCGGCGCGTTGTTAGGGATGGTGATGCCATAAGCGATGGGGCTGCCCCTGAACTCCGGGTTCACGCTCGCGAAGCGCTGAAAGGCCAGGCTGACCCGAACGCGAGCGTAATTCTCCTGGTAAGCCTCGTCGCTCAAGTTGATCTCTGGGGGCAGGGCCAGGAACTCCAGGCCATGCTGTCGGGAGACACTCTCATATTCGAAGGCGTAGTCCAAGTCGCCCGATTCCAGCAGACCAAGCAGGCGCACGCTCGATCCGCGCATCACCAGCCCGCTCTGCTTTTCCGGTTGGAGCACCTCCGGCACGACGATAGTATCTACACCATCCCGCGTCTGCACGCGGATGGGCTGAGTGAACCGCTGGCCGAACACCCTATCGAAGATGAGGTCATCGCCGTAGTACTGCTCTGCCAACTGCGTGGCCATCAGGCCGCGGTAGCCGCAGGCGTCGAAGCGTGGATCAGATAGGCCGAACAGCACGTCGGACCGGGCGAGGATGGCGTGCCAGTTCTCGGCGTTGATCTCGTCGGCGTAGGCACTCTGCGGCGTGTAAGCGATTCCCAGCCGATTGGTGGCAAATTGGAGCGTCCACGAGGCATGGGGCTCCCCTGTCTCCGGATCGTGCGCCTCGTACATCAGCATCGGAATCAACGCGTAGTCGGCCACGGCGACGACGTCGGCCAGCTCGTCGAGCTCCGCCACGTGGCGCACGCACTGGATGCTGCCGTGGCCCTCCATCAGCACGTCTACATTGGCATGTTGCTCCTCGAATGCCTGCTCGAGGTGATCGAAGGGCACAAGGAGGCTGCCGGCAAGGAGCACGCGCATCTGTGTTTTTTCCCGTGCACGGGGCGCGCAGGCAATCAGGCTGACGCACAGTACAAGAATGGCAAGTATTTGAAACGCTCGGAATAGCGTATGTGACATCTTTTTCATCGGCAAGTTGGCGAGTGGCCTCCCCCCTCTTTCCCCCCAATGGGGGGAGGAAGGGGGGGAAGCCACTCGCCGTTCTCCTGTTTGAGCAGATCTCTGATGCCTACGGTAGCACCAGTTCGATGGTCACGATGTTCCCCACCGACTGGGATTTCTCCAGGTTCGGCCCGACCAGTCGCAGCGGCCAGTGCTTCTCCTGCAGGGGCGCGTCATCCATCAGGTGAGCCACGATGATGTCATTGTTGCGGGCCACGGTGGCGCTATCGAAGGTGGCGATATAGCCGTCAGCGGCGATCACGTTGATCTCATAGCCGGCCCCGGCCAGGTCATCGTTGAAGGCGCCTTCCTCGTGCTCATTTTCGTCGTCCACGCGGCCAACCAGCAGCCACAGCGGGATGCCGGTCCAGGTGCGGCCTTTGTCGTCGGTCCAGGCCGTGCCGTGACAGCTCGGAGCGGCTCCGGTTTCGAAAGTCCCTCGATCCATGTCCTCGGTAAGCGCGCCTTCCAGGTGGAGCGTCCACTGATCGAGTGCCTCCTTGACCTCGATGGTCTCCACCCACTTGACCCACCAGTGACCGTCGGTCACCAGCTTAGGCGAGCCCAGGGTCGTCAGCCGGAACCGTCCCTCTTTTTCCTCCAGCAGGGGCTCGCCTTCCCTCTCGTAGGCAATGACGGCCCACAGCTTGCCGTCGAAGGGAGTGTTCTCACCAGTGGCGGGATCGTAGGTGTCGAAGGTGCCGGTCGTGACCTGATCATAGGAGAAGGTCATCGCATAGCCGTCGCTGGCCACGACACGGACGCTGTTCGCCTCGGTGATACCACCTACCAGGCCGCACAGGTCCTCCAGAGGAATGCCCTTGTACTTCGAGGGTGGCATGACGTTGCCCACGCTGTTGATCAGGCCGCCCAGGCCCTCGTAGGCCGGCATCTCCTGGATATCCTCCCAGGTCAGGGTGACGCTCTGGTCGCCCGACCGGATGGTCAACGTCGCATCGGGGATTGGGGCTGCAGGTGTCGGTGTAGGTGCTGGCGCAGCAGGGCGGCAGCCGATGAGCAAGATCAGCGCCAGGATCGTGACGATTGTGGAGAGGTTTCGCTTGTTCATGGCTTATTTCACCTCGATGCTGATTACACCTTTGACCCAAACGTTGCTTGGCAGTCCCGGCATGGCCAGGCGAAGGCTGTCGTCGTCGAAGGCGACCAGGCAATCCCCGCACGCCTGCGCATCGGCAAGCGCCAGGTCAATGCTGTAGCCGTCGTCGGCGGTGAAGGTGAGCGTGTCGCCGGTGGGGCTGGCAGCCTCCAGGATCTTGCTCAAGCGCACGCCCTGGTAGGTCTGGTTGCCCTTCTTGGGATGCTCGACGGTGAGTTCTTCCGCGCCCATCGCCTCCAGATCGGCCCTGGAGAGCGCGAGCTCCTTACCCACCGCACCGGTGACGCTCAAGGCGACGTCGGCGGCGGGAGCCGGACCCGGCGGTGCCGCTTCTACCATCTCCTGCAACTCGGTGGGCACGGCGCCAACGTCGCCAGCGACCGGCGGCACGATGGGCGGCTGGCCCTGCCCCTCCATGACGGCCTGCCCCTCCGGGCCGAGCAGGAATTGGACGAACTCTAGGGCTAGCTGCGGGTTAGGCGCATCTTTGGGGGTGGTCACGCCATACACAATCGGCTTGCCCACCATAGTCATGGTCGTCCCCGGCTCCTTGCCAGCGATCTCCACCGTTGCCTGGCTGTAGAAGTCGGCGTGCTCGACCATGCTCAGGTTGATTTCGTCCGGCAGCTCGATGAACTTCAGGCCGTGCTGCACGGCCACCGAGCGATACTCCCAGGCGTAGTCCATGTCGCCCGACTCCAGAAGAGCGATGAGCTCCACTGACTTGGGGCGCACGTTCTCCAGCGGGCAGTGTTCTTCGAGCCTGGCGTTCAATCCGGGCACATCGTAGTGTTTCTCGGCCAATTGCCAGACGAGTAGTGTGCGGTAGCCACAAGGATCGGCATTGGGGTCGGAGTGGCCGTAGACTACCCCCTCGCTGGTGAGAACCTCGTACCAGTTGTCGCCGCTGATCTCATTGGCGTAGTGCGACTGGTCGGTGTAAGCGATGACCATCGTGTTGCGGGCGAACTGGATGTTCCAGTCGGCGAAGTCGGGGATCAGCAGCTTGTCAATGACCGTGTAGTCGGCCGACATCATCAGGTCAGCCTCGCGGTCCAACTCGCTGATCTTGCGGGCGGCCGCGTTGCTGCCTGAGGCTTCGGTCTCGAATGTCACGCCGGGGTGCTGGGCC
>Ga0209121_10001784_pt1 | contig 22521 bp, 12 predicted proteins | sample Cruoilmetagenom3_FD_187292 | JGI IMG/M metagenome (GOLD analysis project Ga0209121, IMG submission 187292) | Oil polluted marine microbial communities from Coal Oil Point, Santa Barbara, California, USA - Sample 3 (SPAdes) (version 2) | ecosystem: Environmental > Aquatic > Marine > Oil seeps ... | reverse complement strand
TCTCGAACCGCACCATAATGCTAATTTTGTTTCATTGATGGATAGATATATGCCGCACTGGAAACACATCAGGGATGAGCTTAATCGTGCTCCTTTGGGGCACGTGGATTGGGAGTATTGATTTTAACTTATATAGGGCTTGAAATAGCATTTAATGTTCAATATCAATTAAGTGAGTAAGAAAAAGGATGTTATATGACAATTACTAGACAACAAAAAGTAAAATTGGCATCTGCCGTTCGTAACGCAAAAATTCACTCAGTTATTGATATGGAACTGATAAAAAATGATGAGGAAGCAATTCTTCTAATTTCCTTATTAGAAGCGTATGGGGATTCCCCTGCTGGATTCTTATATTATTCTCCGGGTCGTGCAAGAAGCCAGGAACTTCCACCTGATGCCGTTCTTTGTCACCCAGATGTCGGATTATTAGTTATTGATGCGAAAAGTCACTCAATCGAGGCAATAGAAAAAGTTGAAGCTGGCCATATTTTTGTCCGCTATCAAGGCAGAATTCATGCAAAAAATGTTGTCCAACAAGTCGAAACTCAAATGTTTGAGATAAGGGGGGATGCAATGAAAATTATCAGAGATGATCACAAAATGCCATTAACAAATAGTATGGTTGCATTCCCAAACATATCCGAATCAGAATGGGTGAAAAAGGGATTTGTCGATTGTCATCCGACGCGCACTTTGTTATTCAAAGATCAAATTGAAATCCAAAATCGACTAAAACAGAGAATAGACCAACTCATTGCAGATACGCTAAAGAAATCTAAGAAAAATAAACCTCTTTATCCAGATCAAATTGAACTGATTTTTAAAGTATTTGGGAATTCTTCAGTTATCAATGAGCAAAAAAGGGGCGTTCGTAATTCATTAAGTGAAAATTCTCTGGGATGCTATATTGATGAAATGGTTGCATTGGATAAATATTTATCAAAAGAGCAACAAGACCTTTCACGTATGCCATTTGATGACTCACCCAGATTAATTCGTGGTGTCGCAGGTAGTGGAAAATCGGTCGTTCTTGCCAATATTGCTGCCAGATATATACTCAGAAAACTTGAGTCAATTGACAATCAATTATTTCCTGAGGAACCTCCCTCAATAGCTGTGACTTGTTTTAATCGCGCCTTAGTAGATTTTCTCAGACAAAAAATTAGATATGCTTACCAGGAACAAACACTTGACAAAGATATCCCATCCAATGTTTTATTAGTAAAAAACCTTAATGGCTTGATGTGGTCACTCAAAAATGAAAGAGGGTGGCCTATCGAATATATTCGAATTGGTGATCAGGATTCAATAGACAATGTGGCTTTGGCTAAGCAATATCGAGAACAAATAGGTGAATTAAAAGAATCATTTCCCGATATGTATAAATCCTTATGCTTTGATGCCATTTTTATCGATGAAGGTCAGGATTTTGAACCAGCAGAATACGAACTGATCCTTGATTTGATTAGGCCTAATGAAGTAAGTGGTGAAAAACCGATATTAATCTTCTATGATGATGCCCAGAATGTGTACGGAAGATCACGCCCGACTTGGAAAGATGTTGGCATTAATGTGGTTGGTGAACGAAGTTATGTCATGCGTGAATGCTTCAGAAATACCCGCCAAATCGTTGAGCTTGCTTTCAACGTCTTATTAGGGTCACAATCTCCTCCATCGGAAAAAGTAAGAACCAGAACATATGCTGATATCAATTATTTAAAGGAACGTGGTGTTATTGAAGAAGCAGGAGATCATATTCGAGTGAAATTTGCTGATAGAGAAGATGAAAAACCAAATATCCGAGAATTTAATAACAGGGATGAAGAAAAAGATTGGTTAGCTAATGAAATTTTTCGATTGATTGTGGACGAAGATGTCAGGACTGAAGATATTTTAGTTCTCATGAGTAGCCCAACATACTTCAATTATGAATCTCTTGAAGAAAAAATCTTGGAAAAAATTGAGGACATTGAATTCATTGAACCTTTTGGACATTCTAGAGATAAAGATAGATATATATTTCAATCTGGAAAATTAACTATTTCAACAATTTTTGGCGCTAAAGGATATGATGCACCTATCGTGTTTCTCGCTGGGATAGATATGATACGAACTGATAAAGAAGGACGAGCTTCTTTCTATGTTGCAGCTACCAGGGCAAAAATGTTTCTTTATTTGACTGGTATCAAACAAGATAATTCACTTTTGGATGAGGCAAGAAAAGTCTGGCATATGTTGTAGAAATCAGATACTCTCAGAAAATGAACTCTAATAGAATCTAACTCAAAAAAATTGGGCTAACTCGTTTGGCTGAGTCAGCCCTTTCCAGCAAGCTAAGGGAGTGTTGTTCGTGGTCAATTTGATGAGTTTTCTGATTTTTCCTTTCGGTCGAACCAGACCATGCCAAGCCTGACCTAGCCATACCAGACCAAACCTTGCCATACCAAACCCTGCCACACCACACCTTACCTTACCAAACCTTAGGTGCCAAACCATTGGAATAGGCTTGCTGGAGCAATCTAATTATACAAATTTTCATTACCAAAAACAATAGGTTTAAGAAGAATAAAGAAAAAATATTATTCAAAATAAGTAGATTGAGTTCTCATTTACAAACCAATAAAATTTCTGACCACTGATTTTAGATAGGCTTAATCACCTTAATCTACTTTCTGACTATAATTGAATTTAAATGGTAAGATGATATGTGTAAAAATCACAGCAAATTTAATCGACAGAAATATTGTCATTTCAATAGTCACTAATTATCAATCCAATAAAAAAAACAAAAATTATCCTGTATAATATCAGTAATCAAAAAATAACTTTGAGGTGTGATTTGGAAGTAAAGATTGAAAGTATTCTTCGTCAGAATATTACAATGGTTTTTGATTCATTAGATTTACAAACAATCGATATTAATAAACTAAAATCATTGTTTGACGATCAATCGTCAATTATGAATACCCCTGAGATAATTGTTGCAATTTCTCCAGAAGAATCAAAAATTATTCAAATTGGAGAGAGAAGAGTGCGTGTAAATATCCAAAAGGGTATGAAAACTATCGGTGAAATACCAATCTGGGAGACTTCATCCAAAGCTTTGGATTTGGTACCGAAAAAATTCTCATTGATTGCTTATGGTTTCAATTATGATGTCATTTGTGACCTATCATTGAATGCGAATGATTCCTTAAAGGAAATTTTCTTAAGGAATGAAGAAAAACTTGATAGCGCAATTGATGGTCAAATATTATCTTTTTCCCCACGATTAATTTACACCCGCCAAAACAAACGTTACGAATTATTGTTGGAAGCTGTTGAAGAAGTGAAATTAAAAGGTCATTTAAATGCACATTTCCAAAGAGAAGATATCAATTTGCCCACGTCTGAAGAATTAAAAGACTCATATTTAACTGAATTCGATTATTTTCAAGATATATTAACAAGATTATTCCAGGGAGCTTAGATGTTAGCAACTAGCACCATTGCAGATCCATTAGATTATATAATTTCTCCTTTTCCTCTCCAAGATGACAGAAGATATGAGGATGAAAAATTAACACTACACAAAACTGAAATTAATGAATTAAATTCCATAACCAATTATCTAAATTTACTAGTTATTTTCTCAAAGAGAATTGAAGAGGAAAAGACAAACCTAACTTACACTATTCAAAATTCTTATTTTGAAGATTTGACTTCTTCTAACTCATTAAGAGAAGTATATGGGAAACTCCTGAATTTAGTATTAAATACCTACCATTTTACCGAAGATACTCAAGAAATTTTCTATAACCTCAGGTTGATAATGTTAGAAAGAATTTTTACTGTTGATGATCCACAATTAGTATATTCATTTTTAAAAGATAATCCTAAGTTAATTAATTTATTATTTGATTCTCTAAATTATCTGAAGAAATATTTCGGAGATGATGCAAGTTATTCACTTGTTATCGAATCCGATCCAGAATCATCAGATCCAGAAAAAACTATGTTTGTATACATTAAGACATCTCTTGAGATTGATAAAGCACTAGAAAACCTTGATAAATTTGACACTGTTTGGTTTTTAGATCAATTTTCCAAAGCTGGAGGTCTAATAAATTTCAATCTTGAATAATATGGGTTTTGACTGGTCAGAATATTACAAATTATCTGAAGCCTTATACAAAGACCCAAATATTTTTGGGTATGAGGAAGCAACCTTCAGAACTATTGCTAGCAGAGCTTATTATGCAGCATTTAAATGTGCAATAAATTTAGCTCAAAAAGAAGGATATATGCCTTCATTTAATGGTAGTGATCATGAAGACATTAGACGATATTACAGAAATGATAAGAACAATCAAATAAGAACAAAAATATCTGCTGATCTCGATAGATTATGTAAAAATCGGACAAAAGCAGATTATTATGACCATTTCAGATCTTCACCCAGATCTTTAGCTAATTATTCAATTGGCTTAGCAAAAAAAATCTTAGAAAACCTAAGCAAACTAATGAAAAGCTGAGATAAGATATATCGCTAACCAATAATTTTTTCTATCAATAGTATTTCGATTAATTATAAAAATTCATTTATTGTTATGTTGCTTTACTAAAAAATTCTGCCTTATTTCTTATAATATTCACATACTGAATCCAAGGGTCATCAGCACCCCTTTCTGATATTAAAAGTGTTTTATCTATTAAATCTAAAGCATCTTGGTAACGCTCTTCTTCTATTCTATTTGTTGCCAATTCAAAAAAGACTTTATCCAAATCGATCGTTAGCTCCTGATGGCGAAATACACCCACTAGTCTATGTAGATATCTTCCATTAGGATTGTTATTATCCATTTCGGCACACCATTGAATCAGTCCAGCCCAACCCCAAACATTCCTATCTCTTTGTAAATATTTCTTTATTCGAATATCGCCTAAAGCTAAAGACACATTTGCAGAAAAAATAATCTCAGGATCAATTTCAGGGTTATTTCCAGATAACATCGTATCTGACTTAATGACCCATTCGTTTATCTTATCAGCTACAGAAAGCATTCGTTTCTCAATCGCTTGCTTTAGCTTGAAGTACAATTCAACAGCGTCGTAATTAAAAAAATCAGCCAGGTTATCTAGATTATCTAATTCTGAGATTAAGTATTTTGGTGAAAAAATACAAACCAGACAAGAAATTAAATGTGTAAAACATGAATCCAATTGCTCCATTTCAATTTCATTATCGCCAAAGATGTTTATAAGAATGTGGATATTTATCATGGCATGTAAATGAGCCTCGGATTCTTGCCAATAAGTCTCATAACCCCAGTTGAGATGATTCTGAACAAAAGGCAAGGAAAAAGGAGGAGATTTATCAGAAGCAAAACCAAAATAACCATGGAAAATTTGCAAAGAGTATTTTAAATAGTCCTGATCATTTATCACACCTGATGTAAATAGGATCCAATTAATTCTTTGAAATATGCTGAAGTATGCAAGTAAATAAAATGTCGGGAGCGACAGCATAAATTCCACATTATCCAATACACGAATAAATCGGCGTACTAACCTAACAAATCTTTTTTCTATATTTTTGCTTGGTTTTTTAATTTTTCCTCTTATTACTTCTTTACTTTCCTGGCCTTCAGTTTTTCTTCTATCTTGAGGAAACATACCAAAAACAATCTCGATCCAAGCATAGAGGCGACTCTCTCCAATTAATTCCTCTTCTATTTCTGCTAACCTTTCTTGGCTCTCAGTAAATTCATCTATGACCAAAAAGGTAGTTTCTTTTTCTTTTTCAGTCTTCTCCCCAGATGATTTGGTTTTCGAAGTAACCTTACTAACCTTACTTAATTGGCCTACATCTAGTTCAACTAATTCAACAAGTGATTTATAGAGTTTTTCCCATTTACGATCATCACTTATTAATTTTTCTCTCAACAATCTGGCAGAATCCTCATCCTCTGGAGTTAAAAAAACCATTCGCTTGTTCAATTCTGTCAGATTTGTCACCCATAAGTCATTTGAACGAAAATTTTGATAATGATGGCTTTCTCCCTGAATATAAACTGAAAACACGCCAAAAGTCAAAGATAGAATTTCTTTATCCAAAATTATAGAATATTCATTTTTACCATTAGAAAATTCATGGATTTTAAGTTCAATTTCTTTTGGAAAATCAGATCGCAATGAAATTGTTTCAATATCATCAGAAAGAATGTTTAAATCAAATTTGATGGTTAAACGACTGCCTTCCAAAATCGCGTCGAGTAATTTGATCGAAGTTGCAGGTTTAAGATCAAGGTCTACATGTTCTTGAAAGGATATTGCATTTATATTAGTAATAGGCTTGTATCTGATGTCCGAATTTAGGAAACGATAGGCATCCTCCCTATTCGAATATCTGCAATATGTCAACAACTCATAATTGCCTTTGTTTGTATCAGACAAAAACCCAGATTGAGTACAATTCGCGCTTCCAGAAAAAACAAGGACTTCTTTTTTAGTTTCAAATAGATATATTTTTGCATGGATGTAGCGATCATCTTGCAGCACTTGAAACAATTTCAAAGGAACGCCCTCATCTATAAGATTTTGAATGGATTGAACATCAGCTACCGTACGGTTAGACTGTAATATCAAATCAATTTGTGAAGGATGAAATTCAGAGAATAAAGATTTAATGGCTTGTGCTTGATTATCCAGAAATGGTGAAAACACTGTGATCTTGTTGACTATCCTTCCATCAAGGATAGTGCTTATTCCATTTATCAAAGAATTCTCGCTAGAAGAAATTATTTGCGGAATGGAACTTTCTGGAAAATTACTAAGCCAGGGACTCTGATACTCAGCTTTTTGTAGCATACGCATCGCTTGATCGGAATGACCCCAATTTTCTTGAATGCCATTGATTAGCTTCCAGGTCGAAGAAAATATATTCAGGTTTAGTGATTGATTTTCAGACCAATCAAATAATGTAAATATTTCAAGATTGTCCCCATACCCACTAAAAGTTAAATTTCCGCTCCCAATTATCAATCTGGCTCTATTCATTCCCAATAATAAGATTAATTTTGGATGGAAAGCTTGATATGACCCTACATTTACTGGGACAATCATGTAACGTTTTCCAACATAACCAATAACATCCCGGAAGTGATGGATTGTGTCCTGATAGCGATGAGAATCCATGAAGATTAGATTATTTCGACTATTGGTCTTCCATAATCTGCCAAGTATTGCTCTCTCATAAAACGGAAGGTTAACCCCGTAAGAAAGAAATATACTAGAATGATAATTCTTGTATTCTTCTATCGCATCAAGGACATGGATTCTATTCATAACTCTCTTCCAATTTATCTAAAACCCGTTTCAAAGTCTTTTTACCACGCTCTGATAATGATGGGACTTCGTTCTCTTCTACCCTCACCAAACCCAGATCACGGATCATATTGTAAGCGTAAGAAAACCGCGAGGCGGAAAGGCTGTTGGAGTCCATTTGGACCCATTCGAAAATCCCATTCTCAAAATTGAAATGAAATGTATTAGCCTTTCGCTGATGCCATTTTTCTAAAGAAGTGATTGTGTGCTGAGCAATAATATAATCGCGAAATATCCAATCGAGCGTATCAAGCAAACTAGCCTCATTGACAATTTGCTCATCCATTTGCCTCACAAAAATCTCCATAGATCTCCGTCTAACCCCTCCCTCTCGTGCCCAATACCAAGCATCATAGGGATCGGTTTGTTTGATTCCCTTTAGACGAATATAAATTCCCAACAGCATCATTGTTGAAAGAATAAATCGATCCTTTCGGGTTAATTCATTAGGAGGCTTATTTAAAAGATCAAAAATCAAGCTTTCATTTACAATAACGTGATACTTTCTCGCGTACTTAATGCACCGATCTTGAAATTTACCCTCGGATACTCCGCTTTGTGAGAGGAGCATATCAAGCATTGAAATGGTGCTGATTTCTGAAAATGAACGATTTCCGCTTGAAAAAGACAGAATTTGTTCATTAGATTCTTTGAAAGAGATATTTTCCAAATGCTCAGAAAATCGATTATAGTCAAAGGGACCATTTCCACGCAAATAATCAAGAAAGTAAATCCAGAGTTCGTAGAGAGCATAAACATATAATTCTCTTATTTGAAATATTTGCCAATGCGCCAAAAATCCGTATAGTTGAGGGCTGGGTTGAAATTTTGGAAAATCACTGCAAAACCCATATAGTAAGAAGTCTCGAAAACGATAATCAGAAAGCATCTGTTGGGATTGGTTGATCATCTCAAGGATCAGACCCATTGATCCGCACATATTCCCATGAGTGCTAATATCAAAATCAGGATTTGGTAATATCTCTTTTGCATCGAATCCAAAAAGCACGTTTAAAATCGGTTTTGCATCTTCTGCTGCAGCTAATCCACTAAGATAACAATGGCGACCATATTCCTTAAGGCAATCAATTGAAATTGAGCTTGCAGTGTCGTAATAATGACGATTTTTGTAATATTCAGTGTTTTTGATAGCCATAGCATAACCATTGGCTAGCCGTTTTGAATTAGGTAGTAATACCTGATCATACTTAGGATCGTCACTATCTTTCATAAGATCTAAATTTCTCATCACCCCACGGTATTGTCCAAAACCTCCATAAGATGCAGCAAGATAATCATCAACAGTTAATGGGATCATATTGTCATTTTGATGTTCCTCGAGATGTCCTTCTAACTTAGTCGATCCCATCATTCCAGTTGTTGAATCACCATAAGAATGTACTTTATCAAAGGCAAGGTTTGCCAATGCAAATATTTGTTCCCGCCTTTTTATGAATTCTGTAAATAAAGTTCCTTTTGGATGATTATCATCATATTCTCTTAATAACCAACAGTAAAATGAATAATATCTCGCTCTCGGGGTTATTGTAATGATGCCAGGCAATAAATATGTTGTGATATTGGTCGAGACTGAACGAAGACCAAGGAAATCCTCACCTGTGTTTTCGTTATATATTTGCTCAGTCCATTGAGGGAATGGAATGTTTGTATTATTGTTCTTTACCATTTACCTTTTAGCTCCAAGAATAATCAAATTGATTGATTTATTGCCTTCTTAAATTATTAGTCATTTAATTGTTGTTAACAATTTTCAAATCATTCTCCACATGGTGGAGAAAATGAGGATCTACTCGAATCAAGGTAGAAATTCCAGCTGAATTATAGTTAACGCAACTTCAAAATTTTCTATTATTCACATCGTCATGTAAGAATATGGTTAAGGAATTTGATAATTGGTCCACGTCTTAAAATGTCATGGCAGAATTGATTTTTATAGGATCTCAAACATCCATAACAACTTGTTTGTTCATCGCAATCACATAATTCAAGTCTCTGACGTGAGATATCAAGAATTTTTGGAAGCGATTCAGTCCTCTCTGATATTCTCTTTACATGACCTGCACCACCTGGCACATCATCAAAAAGTATCAAATCAGGCTTGCTGAGATCCCCAGAAGAATGATATAAAACCCCATCTAAGTCTTGACGGTCTATATCAAGAGCTTGACTTGTTCCTTCTAATATTGCATATAACAAAGAATACCAAAATCCAACATCGGAATTAGAATAGTTATTAAACCTTAATTGCAAAATATCGGTTTTGAATTCATGACCTAAGTGGACTCGTGTGAGACGATTATTTGGACAAGTGGTATTCCATGGGGTTTGGTGGGGATTCTTTATTTTCTCATTTCCAAGTTTTGCGTAGCCACAACTGAAACAGACCTTAAAACCCTGATAACCGGCGTGATTAATGACTGCCAATTCTCCATCGGTTGCAGGAATGACGCTTACTTCTACATCATTTAGAGAAACAATTAATTCATTTGTTTTTCTTGAGACACCACGGAAATACGTGCGGGTCGTGTATGTCCTCTCCGGACGAGAAATACCCGGATTTCGTGGGGGTTTGGAATCTCCAATAAAACCAAATTGAGGCACGATAAATTTGCCTCTTGTGCGGCCAGATAAAGGTTGATGACAAATTGAACAAAACTCGAGTTTTTCATCGGATTCTGCAGGTACTCTTTGATAGGATTGGCAATATTCACATACCGCATATCGGTATTGGCGCCAATGCCGGTCCGGTAATCGTCTTATATAACGACTTGTCCAAAGTTTTCCCCCTGCAACAACCTCGCTACTTGGTGCGTATTCAGCGAGAGCAATCCGTAAATCACGACTTAGCTCTAAGAATTTAGCTTCTTCTGAATGGTGAAGCAATTGAAGCTCCACCACGTCTACTGGGAAGCCATATTTGGGAATGACGTTTTGTTTTGAGAGATAACTTATCAAATATTCATGATTAATTGTATTTATTACTCTCAAAATATAATCTGAATTTTTAAATGCTTTGTGTAATTCATCACGTTTTTTGTTCAACATCATCAGATCATTGGTTACTTTTTCTTCAGCAATTGACAAAACCCCTTCATTTTTATCAAACAAACCTGAAACCCATCCCCAATTTTCTATTTCCAATTGTTCATGAAGACCTGGGGGAACAATTCTTTTTATGGATAAGAAGAGTTTTTGAGGTTTTGCTACTAAAAATTCTTTGAATAATGCTGGACCATTCTTGTTGTTGTGTTGGTCAATGAAAAAGGCCTCTACATTCGAAAATGTATCTGGATATTCCTTCCAAAAGGCAGCTAATGCTGTTGCATAAATATGACGCCGTACCACTTTTTCGTTGGCAATTTCGAAATGAGGGGGATTGATTTCGCCCGAAACAAGGTTGAATGGTTCTTTATAATGCGAAAGGTCATGAGACCGGCGTTGAGCAAATGTCAATGCAAATGCTGTTGCACTGGTGCGTCGTCCAGCTCTCCCAGCACGTTGAATGTAATTTGCAGCAGAGGGTGGGACATTACGCATAAAGACTGTCTCTAAATCGCCCACATCAACGCCAAGCTCGAATGTTGTTGAACAACTGAGCACGTTTACTGAACCTTTCATAAAATCTGTTTGCAATTCAGCGGCTTTTTGGCTTGTAAGTTGGGCTGTATGCTCTTTTGCATTCAAAGGGAATAATTTCTCTTCTGAGTAGATTCTTCGATAGTGATTATCTCTAAAGATTTCCTCCGGATCACAAGGATGCAAGGTTCCGGGACATTGATAGGTTGGGCATATATTTCGAATATTAAATAATGTTAGGGTGTTGCATGTGTCGCAACAGAACCATTCAATTGAGGAATCAACAAATCCTGGTTTCAATTCATAATAATCTGGCTTAATCTGACAAACCACTTGCCCATCTTTCCTTACAATTTTGGAAAAATATTGGGACCAGGGATTATTTACATTTTCGTTCATCAAATCATTCGTCCAGATCGAATTGAGTATCTTTAAGCCCATTTCGTAATTTGATTGTTCTCTTGAAATTTTCTCAATAACTCGCAGTATATAATCCAGACGGCCATTCATTCCAGTTGCGCAGGTCGGGAGCCACCCAAAGATAATGTTATTTCCTGATTTTTCTGGCTTTTTCTTTGAAAAAAAGTATTCACGATTTCGCGGTGAAAAAAAACTATCATAAGGATCAACAGAATCTGGGAAAAGAAGCGCACCTTTATTGCGGAAATTTCCTAATAGCACCTGATAAAGCGACTCTATTTCCTCTCTAGAAAATCCCATATTTAGAAATCCTTCAAAGGGCGACCAACCTGAGGGAATGGCGAGACGATACCCTAACAATCCTAAGCCTTCGAGACTATTTCGACGATCAAAAGCTAAAAGTTCATGAAGCACTAATTTCCAAGCTTCTGTTATTCTTTTCTGCCGGCTTAATCCATCAAAGTAATCTAATTCACCCGAATACCTAATAATGGCATTCACAAAGTCAGCCGCATTCCATTTATTCTTAAGAACTGATTCTTCCTTTTGTTCTAATATATGCAAAATAATCCGGCGTTGTAATATATTTTTATAAGTTTGGGCCAGATAAGGGGCAAAAAAGGCTGCATCTTGGCGGCTATCTGAAAAAATTAAAAGTTGGCGTGAGCCGTTTCCATTTTCATCAGATTCGGTTTTATTCTTGATTTGTTTTGCAGGCGTGGCCCACGGATCACCATTTTTATCAGAATTGATTGATCTATCGGGGGATCTTGGCGGGATCTCTTGATATAAAGCCGTAGCTAAAACACTCGCTGTGGCATCATTACCAGTCAAAAAACGCCACACAAGACCGACAGGACTAGTCGATCCACAAGACATACACGAATAAACAATCCCCTTTTTGGATGAAACATGATAGACAGAAACCCATTGCTTATTGTCGCAATCGCAGATTGGAAAGAGGGCATTCGCTCGTTCAATAGCACCACAAGATGCACATAACTTGTATTCTTCTTGTTTTAGTTCTTCAGGATCAATAACAACTTCCTCATCCTCGTCGAGAGGGAGTTGCTCAAAACTTCCCTGCTCAGATGGTAAATAAAAGAATTCAAGATTATCAGGATTTTCAAAATACTTCTTTCCAGGTTGAGCTAAGTATGTTTTTCCTTCTTTAGGTTTCATTTCACCAACAATATAGGTCGCGCCACACTGACGACAAGTGGCAATCTCGAAAACCGGAAAAGAACTCGTACCAGTGACTAACGCCTCATGTCGTTCCAGTAACAACTGCTTAATTGGTCTGAGTGATAAATAGGCACCTTCTATAGCTCTCACAAAAAGATGATATCTTGCAGGTATCAAAGGTTGATCAACATCAGATAACCTGGCTTTGTTTGCAAGATCGACAAGGGAAACTAATAAAGTTTCAGGATGTTCATATTCTTCAAATATCTCTTTAGATATTTTATCCAAGAAGAATGGCTTTTCTTGTAATAATTTTTGTAATCGCTTTAAGTATTTGTCCCCTTTAAGAATTTCATAAAGAAATACATTTACTGAATTTTGTCTTTGTGCTTTGGTTATCGCGGTTTCCACAATTTCCTCAGGCAAACCGCTTTTTATGCTAATTTCTGTAATAGATTGATAATCAATTATCTTCTTAGCAACTTGTTTCTGGAAACCTACATACATATCAGGATCCACTGTCCAAAGGCCCTCACCTTTGTTAGCCAGTGGTTCACGGGCAGCTCTGATGACATCTTGCCTAACTTCATCTTTTTCAACCCATTCAAACTTCTCACCAAAGAGATTCTGAGCAAATTGCGAAACCTCAAAATTGCTTTTATTTGAGGACCCCAATGTCGCACTTGTTGCAATGCAGTAAAGCCTTTTATCTTGACCTTTATTAACTCGATCCTTGAGTCTTTTAAGAAGCATTGCCATTTCGATCCCTTTTGCACCTGAAAATGTATGTGCCTCATCAACGACAATAAAAGACCATTTATGACTATATTCTCCATCAAAGAATACATTATCACTGGGTCGTAGAAGTAAGTATTCCAACATCGCATAATTTGTAAGCAAGATATGTGGCGGTGTTTCTCGCATTTTATCTCGCGAGATTAATTCATTTTTTTCGGGATCCCGATAATAAGTTTTTCGATACAATTCCAAAGCTTCGCCTTCAGTTTGTTTTGTTTCTCCAGTATATCTTCCATAAGTAATGTAATTCACATTCTTTAAAAGACCTCTTAGGCGCGCAATTTGATCATTTGCGAGGGCATTCATGGGATATAACAATAAAGCTCTCACACCAGGAGAAAGCTGGTTGTTTTGTTTTTGTTCAAATAAATGATTCAGGATTGGGACAAGAAATGTCTCTGTTTTGCCACTGCCTGTTCCAGTTGAAACAACAACATTACGGCCATTTGAGATTATTTTTTCAATTGCTTGCTGTTGGTGTAGATAGAGAGGGCGATCCAAGGGGAATTTGTCAGATTGAAGTTCATGAAATTTATTTGATAATAGTCCTTTCTTCACTAAATCTTTAACGGAGGCTCCTTTTCTAAATGGTGGCGTTGCTTCAAGAATAGGTCCTTTGATGAACTTCTCTGATTCATGAAGCGCATGAACTAATTGATCCTGTAATTCAGGATCACTCAACCGGAATGTTGTCGCGAGATAGTCCAAATAACTTTCTTTAATTTCTTCGGTTGTTCTGATCGGATCAAGCGGCATAACAAATCCTTTTTCTATGAATCTTCTTCAATCCATTTAATGTGGAATTTTTCTATTGGTCCATATAACTTATGCTTATTTGCCTCTTCCTCAAGAAGTGTCTCTTGACACCAAAATAGCATATAGCACTCATAACAAAACATCGCGCCATCGCCATGGCGATCCTCAATGGATGTGACTATCTTTTTCTCAGGATCATATTCAAGTTTTACAGGATTTGTATCGTCAAGATGTGCCAAAACCCTTGGCTGATCATTCACATCAAGAATCCCTACAAGCCAATTTTCATTTATCGGCGTAATTAAAACATCTCCTAAATTACCAATATCACAGTCTTTGGGTATTTGTTGATTTTTGATATGACTTATGATTTTGATGCGATACATATTTCTTGGGAATCGATAAGTATTCCTCACAACTAGACTAAGAATTTGTAGTTCTTCTTCATGTGTTTCTATGAATATCTCAAAAATTACCGAATTAGCAGCATTATCCTTTGGAATTACATTCACTTGTTTCCAGGGATCACTGACCTCGAGACATATTTGATATTTTCCTGAGGTAATTTCGCCAGAACCAAAAATAAAAGTTGCCTCAGAATCTTTTTGTGAAACCAATTTATTTTGAAGTAATTCTTTTTTTTCTTTGATCTGCCATAAGCTTACTGATTTTTCACAAGGTTTACCAAGTTCCTTCCATGAAACATCAATTCTATCCTCATGATTTCCAGGAATGAAATAAGCCTTTATTTTCTTGGCTTCCCATCGTGTTCGAATGCTAAATAAAGTGCTAGAATAATTTCTGTCGTCATGATCTAGTATCAAATCAAAATATTCTAAAGAGGGTCCCTCACGAAGACCATCTTCAAGTGTTTTTAAGTCGAATGAATGAATATTATTTTTTGTATCTATTGGAGGGATTACTCTAGAACTCTCTCTCAAATTAAGAGAGGTTTTTATTTTAATTGATCCTGGCATTTTGATATGAAGCATATTTCTTACAGCTGAGAGCCAATTCCCTAACCACAATTCCTCATCCTTGGAATGATCACACCAAACACTTGCATTGTCATCTCCCCTATCAAAACGCCATCGTATCTTAGGAATCCGAATCATGATTGATACTTCTGCAACCTTGGTGCCCTTTGGATTAATTGATATTGTTCCAGTTATTGCGTCTTCAGAAAGCCGAGTTTGTATTTTGACGGATGATTTATAACTTTGAGTTATGGATGCTGGACTATCTGGAGAAAAGATGGTTTCAGAATTAAATCTCATATCTGCAAAGACAGATTGAGTTCCCTGCTGATAAGGCAGATAAATGTCTTGTTCAAAAGATACTTTTAGATTCGGAATAATAATAAATGACAGATTCCAATCCAGATATGGTCTCTTGTATACTCTTAAAGTGTAGCTGCCAGAAGGATGGTGGCCCAGTAATCGCTTATCTGATAAGGGAATTCGTAGATTTAGGCCATTATCCTCTTTCGATGTATCTAACAATTCATCCAATTGATAATGGTGTCGTTCGATAGGACCATCAGAACATTCATGGATCAAAGAAATCTTATATAAATAAAAATCATCCTTTTCAATAAAAGGCATGTTTAAGCCAGAAGGCGGTATCTCATAAACAGGCTGGCCATCGAAACCAAATATGTTTGCAAGTGGACTTCCGCCAACCAGATGGATTTTTGATGATAACTCATCTTGAAGGAATATCGATTTGATTATTTCATCATTTTTGATAATTTTCAATTCCTCAATATTACTAAGATCCACTTCCTGCCATAGCCATTGGTCCCATTCTCCCATTAAGGGTATTTTCTCAGTTAATAAACTATTCTCAGGCGCAAGACTATGATAGCGTCGAGTTAATAGTATTACTTGTGCTCGTGGCAAGTTGTTTATATCCAATCTTTTATGATTTGTAATAGAAAAAGCAATTAATAAACCCTCAGAATCTACACCTTCAACAGTCCATTCTCTAACCTTATTGTTTTGAGAATAAAGGGTAAAAGAATAAAACTCAGAAGGTTCTGAAAGAAGTAAGGAGTCAATAGATTCAGATTCAACCAAATTATTATGTCGTAGAAACAATCGAAGCTCTTTATTTAGAATCGTAGTTCCCTTTGCATCAGTAATATCTAAAGAGTAAACATTATCATTTATAGGTGCAGCCAGGATTTGAGAAGGAAAACACAGAGAAATTCCTCTAAAAGTTGGATCAAAATACAAATAAGGCGAGGATAATTTCTCACCCGAATTCACAAAGGTAGTTTCTCTTAATCCAGAAATTTCTTTTGTTCTACTAATATTCTGATCCCACCAGATCCTAAAATGATCATTCAATCTTTCAGGAATACTTGATAACAGATCCTTGCTTAAATCATGACCTAACAATTTGGCATTAAATAATTTTATAGATTTGATGAGAAATTTTTCTGATACTTCTCCCCCATAAAGCAAAAACCTTCGAATGGGTTCATCAATTCCAAAAAATCCTTTTGGGAACTTTTCAAGATCCTTAACTATCTTTTCAACTTCGATTTGAATTTCATTTCTTTCTGAAATTTTTCGGGAGATTTCTCGTTGATATTCTGATTCAATTTTTTCAATACGAATTTCCGAAAGTTTGATTTGGCTCGCCATTAACTCATCATATTCTTCTTCCAAACTCAATCTCATATTTTCGACTTGCTTCTTTTTATTTCTAAATTGTTGGCCTAATCGCATTACTTCTTCAACGGAAGAATAACCTAATGAGAGTAGTTTTCTCTCCAATTCATCTTGTTGACTAAAAAAATCTGCTATCTCTTCTCGCGAATCACCAATATTTACTTTGAGCTCCTTCAGTTTTAATATCCCCTGATCTTTCCTAGATAAGTTCTCTTGACATGCCTTCTCAAGTTCAAGATTAATTTCTCGGATTGATTGTTTAGCATTTTCTTCTATTTTTTGTTCATGAGCCGGAAAAAGATTGATGATTCTTTTTATCTCTTGATCTATCTCATCCCTTATACTTTGCTCCTGATCGTGAATTTTCCTTAATTCTAAAAACAATTCCCTTGATTCACTTATGCAACGATATAAATTCATGTCAGGATTATCTAATAGATCATTATTACCAATAAGCCCATAAAGCATTTCTTTAACTTGATTTCTTAATTGAATTATCTCTCCTTGCTTTGTTTCATCTTCTTGTGAATATTGCCTGGAAACATTAATATTCATAGAAGAACCGAGATTAAACCACTTTCGAATTTTTTCCCACAGATCAAATAGCTTTCGAAAAAAATTTCTTTCCTGATTTAAAGCTTTTGTACTCTCTATGTTCCGTTTTTTTCTGGAATTTTGTTCGTTGAATGAGTTGGTGGCTTCCTGGTAGTTTGAGATTAAGGAAATCAATTTGTCTAGATTTACTGACAATAACTTGGATCCAAGATCATCATTCCAAAATTCACCGGTTTTTTCTTCCCAATAAATGGAGAGTTTTCTATTGATTTCCCCTTCGCGTTTTATTATTCTTTCATTAACCTTTTCAAATTTAAGAATGACATTGAGATGTTTTTCAATATCTCTTTGCTTTGTAGTTATTTCCTGAACTTTTTTCTGGTGTTTTTCGATTTCTTCTTCTATTGTGTTTTTATTCGATTCTAGATTCGCAATCTTTTTTGAAGCTTTTACAATTTCATAACTTAATTGATCATATCTTCCAGTTAGCTCTAAAACATCTTGAATTGTCTTTTCCTTCTGAGCTAACTCTCGTTCCAGATCCAATAATTTTGTTATTTGTCCAAGTCTTGTGATTTTATTTCTTAGTTGCTCAATAGAATGATTTATCGCATTGATTTGACTTTGCATATTATTTCTTTGTTTCTCAAATATCAATCTATGATATTGATTTTTCCTAATAATATGCAAATCATGAATAATTTCAGTGTCATCAGAAGGATCCATTAGATCTCTCTGTATTAATGGAATTATTACTGCTTCAAAATATTCTGAGAAACATTGATTTGGAATACAAGCATGACAAAGAATAGGTGTTACATAAGTCAAACCTTCTTCTTCATCAAATAAAGGTAACTTATCTTTTTGGAGTACTGATAAGAAAATATCACCAAAATTTCTTTGATGATTCGCCTCTAGTGGTCCAAGGTATTTTTCTACAATAGGCCAATAACCTAACTCTTTATCATATAACCGGCCCATCTCCATTAGGAAGAAAGAGAGAGAATATGGATAGAATTTTTCTAGAAATCTTACTCCATGTGTTATGTCATTAGCAATAATGTTCTCAATTTGAGACCTGAGTAAATCAATATCTTTACTCGTTAACAGAATTTCTCCTAATAAATCAACATCATATATATATTCCGATAATATTTTTTCACAACCACTCAAATGCAAACAGCCTTCAAACATTTGTTCCCCACTTAAACCATTGATTAGTTATATTTATATTTTTTATTATAAACGCAAAAATATATCCTTGGACAACGATAGTGTCTTGTCAAGAGAAAATGATCTCATAATGAATAACATAGAACAATTCGAAATGTTGAGAAAAGATCCTACCCAATCGAGTGAATTTGACTTGTATTTAAAATATGAAAACCAAACAAGCGAATTTAATTCTTGAATCCATAATCAAAAAAGGGAAAGCTAAGTCGAAAATTAGTTTCTATTTATTTGAAAAAAATAATGGAGTTAACTTATTTATTATTTTAGATAATTTGATAAGCACTAACCTTATACATTTTTACAATCGTAATTAAATATTTAAGCATACAGCATTCACATGGATTCAATATGCTGTTGTAAGTCTACTATTGATAATTATCCAAGCTAAATCGTAATATATATTTGAGATAAAATAGCTGAGTATTTTTTTACTTTATTATTTCAAATAAAAGTAAAATCTGGGCAGGATTTGCTAATCTACTGATTCCCAAAATACTTGTTAATTATCTCATCAGTTACGTCATCAATGAATTTCCCAGTATGGGTACCTTGTAATGAAAATTCAACTAAAATTAATGAGAGTGATTCTAGATTATCAATTATTTTTTGTATTTGATTTCTGGTATCAATGTCATTAATTAAAGGAATTAATGCCTGCAAATCATTAGATATCCAATTTAACTTAGCTCAATTCATAGTTAATTTCTCTCGTAATTTAGCGTCCATATTTCCTCCTTTGGAATAAAATATATCAACACAATTTGATCACTTTTTATTTTTCTATTTATTTAAATATTACTGATGTTACAAAATTTATTAAAATTAATAAAATACAACTGGTTCCGAATCATTTTGTGAGTAAAATTTCTTTTAGGAAATTAATTCAATACGGTTATCAATAGCATCAAAAATCCATTTTCTTGCTTTACTTTTCCCTTCAGCTATAGCCAAACTTAATGGATAATGTACCAATTTTTCTAAAGTACGATTTAATTCCCTAACACCTAATTGAGGGCTATATCCAACATGTAATAAATAATCAAAAGCCCTATCCGTGAATTCAAGATCAATTTTATACTTTTCAGAAGCTTTTTGGGTCAACTTATCGATCTCATGGCACAAAATTTTCATTGCATCTTCTTCATTCAACATCTTGAAAACAATAATGTCATCTAATCGGTTCAGAAATTCTATACGGAAATAATCACTGAGCATTGAGATGGTTTCTTTCTCAATAACTTGATCCGATTTGTTTATTGAACCGGGAGCAATGCTGGAAATATTGGATGTCATAACAAAAATAGTGTTTCTCATATCAATTGTACGACCTTTAGAATCAGTCATCCTTCCCGCATCGAATACTTGAAGAAACATATCATAAACTTTGGGGTGTGCTTTTTCGCATTCATCCAATAATACAACAGAATACGGATGTGTTCGTAATTTACTGGTTAATTGGCCTTCTTCTTCATAACCAATATATCCAGGTGGAGAACCGATTAATTTTGATATGCTATGTTCTTCTTTATACTCAGACATATCCAACCTGATCACACTATCAGAAGTTCCGAACAAAAATTCAGCAAGATGTAATCCAAATTGTGTCTTTCCTACTCCCGATGGTCCAGTAAAAAGAAATGTGGCAAGTGGACCTGATTCGTCAGCTAATCCTGATTGTGCCAATATCAATCTATCAGAAACTCTCTTAATTGCATCATCCTGCCCTATTATCTTGTTTTCAAAAAATGGAGTTAATTGCTTAATCCTATCAAGATATGATTTACCAATATAAGGGGAAATTATGTCAATATCAATCCCTGTTTTTCTAGAGACAATACTAGCAATTGCATTTTCATCTATACTAGGGAAATTATCGATATTCAATTGACTGTCAACATCAGAAGACATAATCATGCTTAAATTCGGTACAACTGCATTTGAACCAGCAGTATCTAACAAACTAATTGCCTTGTCTGGAAGCTGATGGCTTGTGTCAAATCTTATCGACAAATCAACTGCTGCCTCAAGAGCTTTACTTGTGAAATGCGCTCTATGATGTTCTTCCAATCTTGGAATAATCCCTTCTAAGATCTCCAATGTTTCATTTCGAGAAGGTTCAAAGACCATCACGATTTCAAAGCGCCTTTCAAGAGCCCGATCAGATTCAATGTATTTTCTGTACTCAGATATTGTTGTGGCTCCTATACACCGAAAATCCCCTCGAGCTAAAGCAGGTTTCAAAATATTTCCTGCATCAAGACTGCTTTTACCGATTTGACCTGCTCCAACAATTGTGTGAATCTCATCAATAAAAAGGATAATCTCTGGGTTTGCTTGTACTTCAGAAATCACTTTATTTAAGCGTTCTTCAAATTTACCACGGAAACCAGAACCTGAAAGTAAATAACTTATGTTAAGTTCGATCAGTCGTTTTCCACCTAAAACATGAGCATCCTTCCCCTGAATAATTCTTTGAGCTAGACCTTCTGCAATAGCTGTTTTTCCAACTCCAGCTTCACCCACAAGAACAGGATTGTTCTTATTTAATCTTGTTAGAATTTGAATTACCTGGAGCATCTCGCTCCGTCTTCCAATTAACTCGCCTAATTTTCCATCTCGAGCTTCTTGGGTCAAATCCCGACCATATTTGTTTAGAAGGGGAGTCTTAGTAGACATTGCGTTTTCTTTAGTTTTTTCAAAAAAATCATATTCTGGATATGTCTCACTTATTTTATTCGAGATTACTTGCGATAAAAAATCGGATATATCAATATTTAGTTCATTTAATGATGACAAGATGATTTCATTGGGGTTCTCAAGTAATGCAATTAATAATTCACGACAGGTAATAAAGTTTTTAACGTGGAGTTCTTCAGCTCGCATAAACAATTTTCGACATCTTGAACTTCTGTGTATAACATTTTCCTTTGCTTGATAAACGCCATAAATTGCTTTTTCCCTTACTTTATGTCGCAATCGAGGTGGATCCTGATTGATAGATTGAAATACTTGTTGGACGTATTCTTTTTCTTGAATTAAGCCGGGAATTGAATTGGCATCATCAATTATTTTTTCTAAACTACAAATACCTATCAAAATATGTTCTGGCTCTATGAAACGAGAACGTGCAAACCCCGCTTCTTTAGCAGCAATTTGCCAAGTAACAATTGTTGCACTACTAAGATTTTTCATATTAAGACCTCTAAATTATTAATATGACAGAAATTCAAAATATCAGAAGTTTTGATAAAAATCTTTACCGGAGATTATTCAACCAATCATCAGTAACTCTATCTATCATTCCAAAAAAATGAATACACTGTCGATTAAATCCAGCAGGTCCAAGCTCTTCTAACTGTGAGTTAATAAATTTCCAAGTTGACTCAAGATTAAAATCCCAAGTTACTAAATGGGTAATCGCATACTCATATGTTTCATCAACAATAGTCCCTCCACTTAAAGAATAATATACATCTATCAAGCAAAGAAGTGCATCATTCTTCGCGTTCATTTCATCGAAACTTTGATCCAAAATCGTTTTTATCTCTTTCCACGTTTTGTCCACATCATAGTGATATTTCAATAATAATGGTTCATACAATACGCTGACAAAAAATGGATAATCAGGATTTCCCCGGGAAATCAAGAAATACTCTCTGAGAATTTTCTCAAATTTCTTAAATTCTCGCCTTTCATACTCAAAACTCATTTTCTCCTCCTGGAAATTTGTCCCTTCTTGCTTAATATATCAAGCTCTTAGGCAATTTGAGTTTATTTGTAGTTATGAAAATGGCAATGTCGATATAATGTAACAAATTAAATTACTATATAGAAAAAGTTGGTGTAACATTCTTTCTGTAAATTCATGAACCTTAACAAAAGTGGTGAGTCAGGAGTATCCTAAAAAGATCTCAACATCTGAATAGGAGAA
>Ga0209121_10001781_pt1 | contig 22532 bp, 15 predicted proteins | sample Cruoilmetagenom3_FD_187292 | JGI IMG/M metagenome (GOLD analysis project Ga0209121, IMG submission 187292) | Oil polluted marine microbial communities from Coal Oil Point, Santa Barbara, California, USA - Sample 3 (SPAdes) (version 2) | ecosystem: Environmental > Aquatic > Marine > Oil seeps ... | reverse complement strand
ATGGCAAGGTCCTTTCTCCTTTCGATTATACTCTGACCCTGCCAGACCTTCCTAATATTCCTAACCCATTCTGTCCAGCCTCAGGGGTTCACTCCAACTAACTATAGAGACTCAAGCTAGAATTGCAACAAACATGGCTATTGAGACGGAGCTGGCAGCACCTTATAAAGGTCGTGGACTCGAGTCTCGAAATGAGCAATTCTTTTCTTCGTTAGGCTTTCTCGCAAAGCAGGCTACGATGCTAGAGGCAATAGTCCCTTCGCATGCATTGAATGGGTTCACTTCTAACTATACATCGACCAAAGGATGCAGACCGGCAAGCGACCAAGGCGGTTTGTATATTCATGAACCAGAGGTTAATAAATGGGGATGTGAATTAAGGGCGACCTTCCGAGCTACACCCGGGGAAGTCGATTCGCTGGATTTTGGTCCCGACATTGACATAGTGAGTGAGCCATCAAAGCCAGAGAGATCATGGCGCATAAATAATAATGGTTTTTGGTGGCGACTTTTGAAATTTGGTTTTGATATGGGGAGAAGGCAAAACGTAAACGCCATTGAGACTCGTATTCCAGATAAGTATTGCGAGCATTTCAGACAAGGGTATGGAGGAACTCCTTAGTACAAGAGTCCTCTACTCTGAGCTTCGCGTTTCGCATTTCTAATCCGAAATTTGGCATATCCGCCGGGCTAATTTGAAGAGGTGAATAATCGGTCTGAAGCTAGTAACGAGAATCTTTTTCGAATAAGGCCTCTATTAGGTTATCAGTATGCTTGGTACAGCACAAAGGACTGCAATTGCCAATCTGCTTTTGCACTAGTGGCACAGGGTGCCTCCCTAGCTTCTTGGGCGGACGGTGCTGGCTTACCACAGAGGCTGCTGCTGCAATTATTGACGAGTCTGGAGAAAACCACTCTATACTTTGATTATCGTAGCGTCTGCCTGTGCCAGGCCACCACATATAGCACCTAGAGCATATCCGCCGCCCCTCCTCCTCAGCTCATACATCAGGTTCATAATTATCCTCGCCCCGCTGGCAGTGTTTGGATGCCCAATAGCTATGGCACTACCATTGATATTCGTCCTGTCCCTTATCTCTTTGAGCCTTTTCTTATCATCCCCAGCAAGCAGCTTAGTGGATACTAGCGGTACACATGCGAAAGCCTCATTTATCTCCATAACTGCCATTTGATCCAGGGCTAAGCTCGCCTTCTTCAAAACCTTCTGTATTGCGTAGGCCGGCCCCTCAGGCATGCGGCTGGCATCAATGGCAATTGATACTTGTGAAACTACCGTAGCTAAGCATTCAAGGCCGAGTTGCTCTGCTTTCCTGCGCCTCATTACCAGAATTGCTGTAGCCCCGTCATTCATGCCAGGAGCATTGCCAGCGGTAATTGCTCTGGTGCCATATACTGGTTGTAACCTGGAAAGCTTTTCTATGCTGCTGTCCGGTCGATACTGCTCATCTATATCCAGTACCTCACGCTCCCCTTTCTTTTGGGGTATAGTGAGTGTCATCATCTCATCCTTGAATTTTCCGGCGTTCCAGGCATTGCCGTAATTCACATGGCTTCTTAGCGCCCACTCGTCCTGTTCCAGTCTGTCTATGCCGTATTCAAAGGCCACATTGTCACTGTCAACAGATACCGGATTGAAGTCCCTGTAGCCCATCCAGAACAGAGGGTCTTCCATCGTGACATTACCCAGCCGATAGCCGCCAAATCTGAGACCTCTCACAACGAGCGGTTCCTGGCTAAAAGAGGTAGCCCCGCCGGCTATGGCAACGTCTATCTCACCCAGTTTTATGGACATAGTCGCTAACTTAACTGCGTGCATCGCCGACACACATGCCATATCAAAGGAAATAGATGGTGTTTCAGGACGAAGCCCCGCCTTGAGAAGGGACTGCCTGGCAGCCACAGGAGTGTAAGGATCCTTGCAGGCAGACGTATCACCTACTCCCCAGAAAACTTCATCCGCCATATCTGCGCTCAAGCTGACTCTTCTGAGCACTTCTTTCATCGGGATTGCTCCCAGGTCATAATAATCAATATCTTTGAGCGAACCCCCATATCTGCCAAAAGGTGTTCTGCAAGCGCTTACGATTACTACATCATTTTCGTCAAGCATCACGTTTTCGCCTTTCCAATTTATTATTTCACCAACCAGCTAGGCTTTGCGTGTATAGTCGTAGAAGCCACGACCCGCTTTACGACCGAGATCGCCAGCTCTCACCATAGAAGTGAGCAGCGGAGCAGGGCATAAGCGGTCACCAAATTCCTCGCGCAACGTCTCCAGGCCGTGCAGCACAATGTCGGCCCCAACAAGATCACAGAGTTCCAGCGGACCCATGGGAAAATTGGTACAAATCCTCATTGCCTTGTCAACTTCTTCGGGTTTGTTGCCATCCATCACACAGTAGAACGCCTCGTTTAGCATGGCATCCAGAATTCGTGACACGATGAACCCGGCATAGTCTACCGCCTCGCATGGCTCCTTACCTAAGCTCTCGACAAACGTCTTGCTTGTTTGAAAAGTCTCGTCAGAAGTATGCCGCCCTCGTATTATCTCAACGCCCTTCATTACCGGGGCCGGGTTCATGAAGTGGATGCCAATAACCTTTGCCTGCCTCCTTGTGGCTGCCGCCATGGCGCTGACGGGAAGCGTCGAAGTATTCGAAGCCAGAATGGTGTCCTCCGAACAGATGCTGTCCAAGTCCTTGAACGCTTCCATCTTCACCGTCAAATCCTCAGGAATAGCTTCAATGACCAGGCCAGCATCCTTGGCACTGGTTATAGCAGTTGTGCCAGTGATACGGCATTTTATGTTTGCTTTGTCACTCTCGCTGATGACACCCTTTCTAACTTTTCTGCTCAGGCTTCTTTCGATGCTGTCCAAACCTTTCGCTATCAAGTTTTCACTAATATCCTCCATAATCGCTTTGTAACCGGCCTCCGCCACCACCTGGGCTATTCCACTACCCATTGCACCAGCTCCCATCACAAATACGCTTTTGATCTCCACGCTGTCTCGCCTCCTTATTTAGTCTTACACTGAGTCTATCTTTCTTGGACTAACGTAATCAGCAGTATAAACTTCTTTCTTTGCCACCGTCAATCAAATCTGACGTTTACGCCAGACTGCGCGGAAAAGCAATTGGCACAGCTCGACATATCCTTAGAGGCACGCTGGCAGCGTTTTTGCTGACTAGACCCTCATACTCGAAGCAAACCTACATTCATATTATAATATCCAAGATTAAAATGGCATGAACGGGTTGAGGCGGCCTAGCTCGGCACAAAGAACCGGCATTGCGAATTTGCCCTTGCATTATGGTAAGGTGCCTGCGTGGCTTTTCGGGCGGATGTGTCAACTGGCTCGAGAAGTCACCAGTGCTATTATTGACGAGTTTGGTGCTGAGGAGATGCTTCGACGGCTTTCCGACCCTTTCTGGTTTCAAGCCTTTGGCTGCGTTCTGGGCTATGACTGGCACTCCAGCGGAGTTACCACCACGGTTTGCGGCGCCCTAAAGGAGGGGGTGAGAGGGCTGGAAAACGAGCTTGGCTTTTTCGTTGCTGGCGGCAAAGGCAGGACTTCACGGAAAACCCCATCAGAGATAGAAAACTTTGGGCATCTGCTAAAGGTAAATCCATCGCCTTTAGTATATGCCAGCCGAATGTCAGCCAAGGTGGATAGCTCGGCACTTCAGGACGGATATCAGCTTTACCACCATGCGTTTTTCTTTACCAAAGATGGCTCGTGGACAGTGGTTCAGCAGGGCATGAATGAGAGTAACCGCTACGCCCGGCGTTACCACTGGCTAGGAGAAAAGGTTACTGACTTTGTTTGTGAGCCCGAGGCAGCTATTTGCTCTCAAGCGAGGGGACAAGCACTGAACCTGGTAGCTTCAGAGAGCACACCAGCAAGAAGCACCATTGTCCATGTTGCTGCTGAGGAGAAACCCGAGAAAATCGTAAGCCAGCTGCATAAACTCAAAATGTTAAGCTTGCCCAGGCGAGCTTACATAAGCCTGGAGGATATTCACCCTGACAGGCTAAGCAAGATCTTCACTATCGCCTACGAACATCAGCCACAGAATTTCGAATCGCTTTTGGGGCTCGAAGGTGTAGGACCAAAAACGCTCCGTGCCTTGAGCCTCATCTCAGACCTGATCTACGACACACCTGTCAGCCTGCGTGACCCGGCTACGTACAGCTTCGCTCACGGGGGCAAGGATGGTCATCCTTATCCTGTGGACAAAAAAACCTATGATGACAGCATCCGGTTTCTGGCTCAGGCAGTGAACAAGGCAAAAATCGGCAATAGGGAAAAGCTTGACGCATTGAAGCGCTTGGCGGCGTGGCAATAAATTGACCTATGGCTATAGGTTAATTAACATAAGGCAGGAGCAGAATGGCTGATTTTGATATCGCATCCTACGTGTCCTATATCGAGGCTAATCGGTCGCTCAAAGACGCCCTGATGCAGAAGCTAAAGGCACGCCGACCTCCATACCGCATCTCAGTAACTGACTTGATCAACTTGAAGCAGGCCTACTTCAAGAGAAAGCATCCTGAGATAGTCCCCCCACTGGAAAAACGGCAGCTTATGTGGGCTGGCACTGGGTTTCACAAAAACTTCGGCATAGCGGTTTCCAGCGAAGAATATCTGGAGCAGTTCGTAGAAGCTCAGGGCATAGTAGGCAAAATTGATATCTATGAAAACATACCTGTGGAAGTCAAAACAACGTCAACCCCGGTAGACGGAGAGAACTTGCTGAAGCACAGGCCAAGTTACATCGAGCAACTCGGCATATACTGCGCCATGGTTGACGTTAGCCAGGGGAAAATCATCATCTACCAGCGCCAGGGTCAGGAGTCATCCCGGGCGCCGCTCATTGTCTACCATGTTACCTTCCCCAACCTGGAAGCGATCCGAGATGAAATGCGGCGGAGACGAGACCTCCTGGTGCAAGCACTCATCTCAAATGACCCCAGCAATCTACCGGTTTGTCCCTGGTTTGGCAGAGGGTGTGACTATTCAGAGGTATGTGACTGCAAAACCACGGTGGTGCCGCAAGCATACAAGATTGCCGAGCTAGCGGGAGAAATCCAGATTGACGATATTAGCTGTCAGCAGCTACTCACCAAACTTGCTGAGCCACACTCATCCCGGCTATTCCGCATCAATGACGTGGTCTTTCCCCGCAAAGCGTACTTCAACCGTCTTAAAGCGGAGGAAATCACACCTGACGAAGAAGAGAGACAGCGGGAGAAGGAAGAATACCTTCACTCCATGGATGAGTTAGGTTTTCTTGACGCGCTTCGGGAGTCACTGCAATACGGTTCTCCCGGTGAAGTGCAAAGCATACCAGTCCAATACGCATCGCTGAGCGACCTGGTTCGAATCCGCCACAACTTGCCCACCCTATTACGCGATCCCAAGTTTCGCTCTCTAGTTGATAGAAGCCAGCTAGCCCGGACATTTCCCCACTATTTCCTGCGCCTGGGATTTGACTGTGCGCTAGCAGACTTTTCACAAGGTAGGCTGCTGCTTTACTACACCAAAGTCCCCAGAGAGGATGCCAAGTTAATGGTCTACGACGTAAGTTTTAGAAACATGAACGCTATCAAGGCCGAAGCGTTATGCCGTGTTGAGCTTCTGGAGAAAAGTGCTCCTTCGACCCAGCTTCCAAAGTGTCCCTCGTGGATGTGTCGCTACTGCGACTACAGGGTGGAGTGCGGCGAAGCATGAACTGGTTAGATATAGTCATCTTAGCTATCGCTATCCCGTTTGCTATCTTCGGCCTATGGAAAGGAGCTATTAGAGCTGCATTCGGTGCTGCTGGACTGATAGGAGGCATAGCCCTAGCCGGACATTACTACCGACCATTTGCCAACATACTTTTCCCCAGCGGAGACACTTGGTCAGCGATAGCTGCCTACGCCATAATCTTGGTGGCTATTCTTGTCATAGCTAACGTAATCGGTTGGTTTGTAGCCCGACTGGTCCGTATCGCAATGGTTGGCTGGGCGGATAGGCTTCTTGGTTTCATCCTTGGGGCAGGTATCGGGATGATGCTATGCGCCGCTGTCCTTGCCATTGTGAGCAAATATCTTCCCGTGACAGGGGAGGCTATCTCTCACTCTGTAATGGCTAGACTCTTGATGGAGCAATTCCCTCTGTTATTGGCGCTTCTTCCCGAGGAATTTGCCTTCATTCGGAGCTTCTTTTTGCCTTCACCCTGACAGTACTCTATCAAGGGAGTGTCCTGTTACTTACTCCCCAACAGGTCATCCAGCATCCTTTTAAGCTCCCTTTTGGGTTTGAGCCCAACGATCTGCTGGAACGGCTGCCCCTCCTTAAATATGATCATCGTAGGGATGGCGGCAATGCCGTACTTAGCGGCTATCAAGCTGTTTTCTTCCACATTAACTTTGGCAAAACTTACCTTCCCATCATAGCCTCTAGCCAGCTCCTCCATAATGGGAGCAGCGGCCAAACAAGGAGCACACCATTGTGCCCAGAAATCTACCACCACCGGCAATTTGGATTGGAGCACAGCCTGTCGAAAATTGCGTTCATCAACTATTGACTGGATCATCAGCTTGACCTCCTGTAGTTTAAGATGCTACGTTGAGAGAGAAGAAACTAATAGCATTCCTTGTTGTCTGCTCAGCAATTGTAACGTCATCAACTCCTCTAAGTTGAGCTACCGCTTCTAGGCTCTTTACCACATCTGCGGGTTCAGATTGATACTTTGCCTCTCTTCCATAAGCAACAGGACAATCTGTTTCCAGAAGCAACCTATCAAGAGTCGCTCCCTTAACGGCCCTCCTGTGCTCCTCATGATACTCGGTGGCTGGTGTAGCCGAGATAAAGTAGCCAGAGCTAATTATATCTCTGAGGACACTGGAAAAACCAGTGAACCAATGAAAAACCGCTTTGTCCACCCCGGCGTCTTTGACCAACTGGAACGAATCCTTCCAGGCATATCTGCTATGGATTACCACTGGTTTGCCATATTTCTTGGCCAAATCAAGGAGATGCCTAAAAACAATTTTCTGCCATTCTTTTGGGGCAAGCCTCACCAATCTCTTATCGTAGTCCAAGCCTATCTCGCCGATGGCAACGGCGGAAGCCAGGTTCTGCTCAATAAACTGCAAAGTCTCATCCACCTGAGAAGACTCAACACTAGCTAGCTGCCAGGGATGCAAACCCAAAGCGGGATGCACGAAGGAGCTATGCCTTTCAGAAATCTCCAGCGTCTTCACATTTGATTGGTAGCCCGAACCTACAGCCACTATGGCAATAACCCCCACATTCCTAGCTGCTTCAAGTATGGAATGAACGTCTTCCACTTCATCCAGATGAGCATGGGTATCAATAAGCGTGTACACTATATTCTCTTCTCGTCGAGTATAGCGTTGTAATACTTAAGCCCCGCCTCTGTCGGCCTAAAGCCATAAAGGGAATATCTGTCTCCCGTCTCCCTGGCAACCAAGTTTGCTGATACCAGCGCCCTCAGCATTGCTTCGCCAAAATAGCCTGTTAGGTGAAGATGATGGTCAGGAACGGCCCTACTGGTGGCCTCATATTCCTTGCAAATAGCGCCCAAGAGCTTTGCCGGCTCTTCTTGTAAGCCCCTGAGAAGAGCCTGCATAGTCTCTGTCTTCCCAACCTCAGCGACAAAATCTTCAAAAGCAGCCATACTTGTTAGCTCTCGATGCTGCAAACTAAACAAGACATTCTATCGGTTAGCCGCCACTGTTGGCAACCGAAGAGTCATCGTAACACCGCCATTGACAAAGGAATAATCTTATGTTATGTTAACAATTAAGGAGGGGTAAATAGTGAAATGAGCTACGAGCGTGAGTTACTTAAAGGAAATACTGATTGCCTGCTTCTTAGCCTAGTCAACTGTCAACCTACATACGGCTACCAAATCGTAAAGGAGTTGCAGAAAAGAAGCGACGGCTATTTTCAGTTTAAGGAGGGCACACTGTACCCAGCCCTTCACCGGCTAGAGAAAGACAAGCTTATCAAGGGCAAATGGCAGACGTTGCCCAATGGACAAGAAAGGCGATATTACTACATAACCAAAAAAGGACAGCAGGTTTTGGCCAAAAGACTGGCTGCATGGCATGATTTCTCCACCGCGGTTAGGGCAATACTGCAACCAGAAACAGCTTAATGGGGTAGCAGCAAAACAGTGGCAAATAAGTTAGGCGACTATCTGGACAACGTTAGGGCCTGTCTGAAGATCGATTCGGCCGCTAGAGGGAATGTGACTCGGGAAATTCGGGCACATCTCGAGGACAGAAGCCAAGATCTAAAGAAAGCCGGACTTAGCAACGAAGAGGCAAATAAGACAGCTGTAGACATTTTTGGTTCACCTCGTCTGATTGCCAATCAACTCAACGCGGTACACGGCCAGGGCACCAGCCAAGAGGCATTCTTGGCTGCCTTGCCTCACTTGCTGGTAGCCTTTCTTTTCGCTACATACTATTGGCAAAATGTGCTCTGCACATCAATCACAGTGATAGTCACTGCCGGCATAGTAGTCTATGGCTGGTTTCATGACAAGCCGATGTGGTTCTTTCCTTGGCTGGGGTACTATCTATTGCCAGTGATAGTTACCGGCGCTCTATTAGTTTACCTCCACCAAGGGTGGAGCTGGATAGCAGCTCTCGCCTACCTCCCTCTGGCTTTATTTGCCATCGCTTACGTAGTGAAACAGACGGCCAGCCGCGACTGGCTTTACGTATCGCTAATGCTGGCCCCACTGCCCATAGCATACGCTTGGCTGCTGGCTTTGGGCATAGGAAACGAATTCCTGACCAGCAACACACCGCTTGCCCGACTGCAAGTAAACACCTGTGGGCTAGTTGTTAGCTTCCTTGTTCTAGCCATAGCAAGTTTCGCCTTCGTTCGCGTAGGCCACCGCTGGTGCAAAGTCGCTATTTTGCTCATACCACTGGGCATAATCTTAATTTCAGTAGCCTTGACAGGTGGAGGAAATGTTACCTTTGCCGGTTGGCTGATATTGATTATTTCCTTGGTTGCTGTTGCTAGCCCGGCGTGGCTGCAACTCAGGACATGACCATCGGATGAAGGAAGCCCGAGTTCACCCCTGCCCCCACAACCTTGCTTGAGACTGATAGTCCTTGTTACAAGGCAAGCCCAAATGCTGATAAGCAAGCCTGGTAGCTACCCTGCCCCGAGGTGTACGTTCCAAGAAGCCCAGCTGGAGGAGGTACGGCTCATAAACATCCATAATAGTATCCGCATCTTCGCTAATAGAGGCAGCGATGGTATCCAGACCCACAGGCCCACCGTCGAATTTATCAATTATAGTATGGAGTACTCTATGATCCACTTCGTCCAAGCCAACAGAGTCCACTTCAAGTTTTGAAAGCCCCTCTAGGGCCAATTCCTTAGTAATCACACCGTCTGCCATGACCTGAGCATAATCCCGCAGTCGCTTCAGGAGGCGATTAGCCACCCGTGGGGTGCCTCTGGCGCGTTTGGCGATTTGGACAAGCCCCTCGTCCTCCGCCGACACCTTAAGAATAGTGGCAGCACGCTTAAGAACCATTTCGATAGCTGTCTCATCATAGAAATCAAGATGATACGTGGCTCCGAATCTATCCCGAAGGGGAGGGCTTAGCAAAGCAAATCTCGTCGTGGCTCCAATTAAAGTGAAATGAGGCAAATTCAACCGTAAGCTTCTGGCCGCCGGACCCTTCCCTAGAAAGATGTCAAAAACGAATTCCTCCATTGCGGGATAGAGCTTTTCCTCTACTATATGGCTAAGACGATGAATCTCATCAATAAACAGGACATCAGCCCCACGTAGATTGGCAAGAATGGCTGCCAGATCCCCGGGCCGCTCTATGGCTGGTCCTGAGCTAATCTTGATGTTGACGCCCATCTCGGCAGCAATGATATGAGCAAGAGTGGTCTTCCCGAGGCCAGGAGGACCATAGAGAATAATGTGGTCCAGTGTTTCGTGTCTTCCCTGAGCAGCCAGAATAGCTATTTTTAGGTTATCTTTGACTTTTTCTTGACCGACGAATTCATTGATGCGCCTAGGACGAAGGCTCAAGTCAACAGGTACATCCTCGCTATTTGGTTTGCCTGAAACCACACGCATATTACTCTTCCTGGAGCTATCAGCTGTGAGCTATTAGCTTACTTGCATCTGATTGCAGGCCTGATTCCTCATCGGCCAATATTTGAGCCGGGATAAGTTTGCCAAGAATAACGTTTTCTTTAAGCCCCCGAAGTTTATCTACTTTGCCTTTGATCGCCGCATCAGTGAGAACCCGGCCAGTCTCCTGGAAAGAAGCAGCAGCCAACCAACTATCCTTGCTCAAGCTAGCTCTCGTCACTCCTAAAAGAACAGCTTGAGCCGTTGCTGGCTCACCACCCTCAGCCAGGACCCTCTCATTGGTATCTTCGTAACTAAGGCGGTCAATAAGCTCACCTGGCAAGAGCTCTGTATCCCCTGAGGAAACGACCTTCACCTTTCTCAGCAGCTGACGAACGACAACGGCAATATGCTTATCGTGTATCTCCACTCCCTGAGAGCAATACACCTTTTGTACCTCATCAACTAAGTACTGCTGCGTCGCTTCCTTTCCCATAATGCGCAACAAATCATGCGGGTCCACCACCCCGTCGGTGAGTTGTTCACCTACCTTGACTCTGTCTCCCGACTTGACAAGCAATCGCGCCCCACGTGGAATAGTGTAATCTCTTTCTTCCCTCTCCTCATATTTGATATGAACGCGACTGTTTTCGATAATGGCCTGACCTTCAACTCTGGCCACTACTGGCTGTTCCTGTGTTACTTCAGGCAACTGCTGCTCAACTTCTCCGGATGAAGCAGGGTAAAACAAGGCGCTCCCAACATCGACTCTCTGCCCATTGCTTACTGCCAGCCTCGCTCCCGGTGGCAATACATATTCATCTAGATAGAACTCAGAGCTGGTCACCTTGACTATGGTCCCCTCTTCCGCACCAATCACATTAACATCGCCATCGAGATCAGAAACGATGGCGCTACTCTTTGGTATTCTAGCCTCAAAAAGCTGCTCAACTCGAGGCAACCCACTGGTAATGTCAGTGCCCACCACACCACCTGTATGGAAAGTACGCAGGGTGAGCTGAGTGCCTGGTTCGCCAATGCTCTGAGCTGCAATGATGCCCACCGCTGTGCCAAGCTTTACCAAATGTCTTCTAGCTAGATCTCTACCGTAGCAAAATTGACAAACACCGTACCGAGAGCGACAGCTAAGAGGCGATCTTACATAGACTCGGCGAATGCCAGCATCAATAATTCGCTGCATCTTCTCTTCATCAATTTCCTCATTGCGGTCAACGACAACTTCGTGGCTGTTCGGGTCAGTAATCCTACCTGCCGCCAGGTAGCCAATTATCCGTTCACTGAATGAAGGCAAAGAGCCCCCGCTGGCCTCCTCTGTTATCCATACCCCTTCAGTAGCGCCACAGTCTTTTTCACCAACAATAACATCCTGGGCCACGTCTACAAGACGTCGAGTGAGATAGCCGCTGTTAGAGGTCCTCAAGGCAGTATCAGCTAATCCTTTGCGAGCACCATGAGTAGAAATGAAATACTCCATCGGCGACAACCCGTCTCGAAAGCTTGACCTAATAGGGAAGTCTATTATCTTTCCAGAGGGGTCGGTCATTAGCCCTCGCATCCCGGCCATCTGCCTGATCTGAGAGATGTTGCCCTTTGCCCCCGACGTAGCCATCATATAGATGGGACCGTAACGGTCCAAGGATTGGGATATGTCATCGGCCACCTTATCCGTAGCCTCCATCCATACTTGAACCGCATTCTCGTACCTTTCGTCCTCAGTGATAAGACCGCGGCTAAATTGGTCCTCAGCAACATCAATCAATTCATCAGCCTCTTTAAGAATCTCAGATTTGCCTGGAGGCTCATTGATGTCATTCATGGCTATAGAAATCCCTGACTTTGTGGCGTAGTTGAAGCCCAACTGCTTCAGATTATCAAGGACCACCGCAGTGGTCTCATTGCCCAACAAACGAATACAGTCAGACGCGAGAGACCTTAAGGCAGCCTTATCTACCACTTCATTATGAAAACGAAGTTGTGGAGGCAAAGCATCATTTAATAGAATACGGCCCACGGTGGTCTTCAGCCGTTTGCCATTGTCTCGCACCTCAATCTCAGCACCAAGTTCAATAACATCGGATTCATAAGCCAGTCTCGCCTCCTCAAAATTGCTGAATGCCTTCCCTTCCCCTCTAGCCTTGGGCTTAACGATAGTGAGATAATAGCAGCCGAGAACCATATCCAAGCTAGGCACCGCCACCGGCTTGCCGCTACTTGGTAGCAACGCATTATAGATGCTCAGCATATGTTCTCGCGCTTCCTTTACTGCTGCTCTAGACAACGGCACATGTACTGCCATCTGGTCACCATCAAAATCAGCATTAAAGGCAGCACAAACTAGTGGGTGAAGCTGAAAGGCGTTACCATCGATCAGAACAGGCTCAAACGCCTGGATGCTCAAGCGGTGCAGTGTAGGAGCGCGATTGAGCAACACCGGCCGTTCTTTGACCACTTCGCCAAGTAGATCCCAGACCTCAGGCCTGGCCCTTTCCACTTGGCGGCGAGCCACCTTCACACTATTGGCGTAACCGTTCTCAATAAGCTTATGCATAACAAAAGGCTTAAATAACTCCAGGGCTACATGGCGCGGCAAACCACACTGATGAAGCTTGAGCTCAGGTCCAACGACGATGACAGAGCGACCACTATAGTCTACCCTCTTACCTAAAAGATTCTGTCGAAACCGTCCCTGCTTTCCTGCCAACATACCAGCCAGAGATTTCAAGGCATGATTATTGCCGGTGGTAACTACCCGCCCTCTTCGCCCATTATCAATGAGGGCGTCAACAGCCTCCTGCAGCATACGCTTTTCATTACGAATAATGGCTTCAGGTGCCCCCAGGCCTATGAGGCGGCGGAGACGATTGTTACGATTGATAACACGCCGATAAAGGTCATTAAGGTCACTAATAACGAAACGGCCACCATCTAGCTGAACTACAGGGCGAAGTGCTGGGGGCAACACGGGAAGCACAGTCAAGATCATCCATTCAGGCTTGTTTCCACTAAGCCTGAGAGCCTCAACAAACTGCAGCCTTTTGCTGACCTTATTGTAATGCTGCCCGGAGGCAGTACGCACTTCCACCAGGAGTTCCTGGTACAGCTTCCCCACGTCCACTTGCTTCACAACTTCTAGGATGGCCTCAGCACCCATGCCAGCTTCAAAAATATCACCATACTTTTCCTTAAGCTCCCGGTATTCCTCTTCATTAAGCAGCTTCAATGGCTGAAGCCCTTTCACATGTTGCAATTCTTCAGACTTCTTGCTTATGTAGTCCTCCCCTTCGGACATCTCCGAAGCTGCTTCGTCTTCGAGTTTGTGGATCTTCTCCTCACGAGCTTCCTCATTGACTGAGGTGACGATATATCTAGCGAAGTATATGACCGATTCCAAGTCCTTGGGAGACATATTGAGAAGAAGTCCCAGCCGACTGGGCACCAATTTCAAAAACCAGATATGCACGACTGGCACCGCCAACTCGATGTGCCCCATTCGTTCCCTGCGCACGCTGGAATGAGCCACCTCAACGCCACACTTGTCACAAATAACACCTCTATAGCGCATCTTCCTATATTTGCCACAGTGGCATTCGTAATCCTTGGTCGGGCCAAAAATCCTCTCGCAGAAGAGACCATCCCTTTCCGGCTTCAAAGTGCGATAATTTATCGTCTCCGCTTTGGTCACCTCACCATGAGACCAACTCCTGATCTGCTCTGGGGAGGCGAGACTTATTTGAATAGCATTCACATCAGCGAACTGTGCCATCTTCCTCCTTAAAACTGTGATACCTAATTCTTATGATTCACATTTTAGTGTTTTAGCGCTTGTATCATCTCGATACTTATAATCCAGCTTTCAGCTTCGGCCTAACATCACCAAAAAAATTTATTCTTTCTTGCTCTTCATTCAGCAACTCAATGGCAAAACCCATGCTACGTAATTCCATAAACAAGACTTTGCACGCTTCTGGGATGCCATGATTCTGGATGTCCTCGTTCTTAACGATAGCTTCGTAAGCGTCACCCCGCCCGGTTATATCATCTGACTTGACGGTGAGCATCTCTTGAAGCATATGAGCAGCACCATAGCCCTCCAGCGCCCATACCTCCATCTCACCAAACCTCTGTCCGCCAAATTGGGCTTTCCCCCCTAGAGGTTGCTGAGTGATGAGCGAATATGGGCCAATGGATCGAGCATGTACCTTGTCTTCAACAAGGTGTATTAGTTTCATCATGTAGACGTTACCCACGGTTACTGGATGGTCAAAGGCCTCACCGGACCTGCCATCCCGGAGCTCCATTTTGCCAAAGTTAGGCGGATAAAGTCCCCGCTCCTGGTAGACTCTTTGTGCCATCTGCTCCATCTCACCATCACCCAAATCTCGAGCATTTATGCCCAACTCGTCAAGCCACAAACAAAGGGAAGCCCTCTTGGCCTCTCCCGGGCACTCTGCATCCATTACTTTCTCCGCATCAAAACCCTGATCTGTAAGCCAGACTTTGATCTTTTCTGTGTCAGCCCCAGTGAAATTCCCCAAGCTGAGGTTAACAGCACCTGCTTTCCAGGCTATCCACGTCCGGGCTAAAGCATCCTCAATAGTTGCGGCATCAGCTCCATCAAAGATAGGATTCACTACCCTAAAGCCTAATATGTAGACTGCCCACCCCAAATGAGCCTCCAGCACCTGCCCGATATTCATGCGGGATGGAACGCCCAGAGGGTTAAGAATGATATCTACCGGCGTACCGTCAGGTAGGAATGGCATATCCTCCTGAGGCAGTATGATTGAAACCACTCCTTTGTTGCCATGCCTTCCTGACATTTTGTCACCGACCGAAATCTTCCTCTTTTGAGCCACCCACACCCGCACAACCTCATTTACCCCCGCCGACAATTCATCATTATTGTCTCGGGAAAAAACTCTGGTATCAATCACCCTTCCCCACTCCCCGGGTGGCACTTTGAGCGAGCTATCCTTCACCTCACGCGTCTTCTCACCAAAAATAGCTCGCAACAATTTCTCTTCCGCCGTAGGTTCAGTTTCACCCTTAGGAGTAACTTTCCCTACCAGAATATCGCCAGGCTTTACCTCAGCCCCAATGCGTATGATGCCCCGCTCATCCAAGTTACTTAAGCTTTCCTCACTTACATTAGGTATGTCCCTGGTGATCTCTTCAGGACCAAGCTTGGTATTGCGCTCTTCTATCTCATGCTTTTCAATGTGAATGGAGCTGAATACGTCGTCCCTAACTAGCCTGTTGCTAATGATGATAGCATCCTCGTAGTTGTAGCCACGCCAGCTCATAAAGGCACAGATGACATTTTGCCCCAGGGCAAGTTCCCCATTATCCATGGAAGAACTGTTCACCAACACCTGACCTCTTTTAACCCTTTCACCTTTACCTACTGCCGGACGCTGATCTACGCATGTACCTTGGTTAGTTCTCACAAACTTGCGTAGTTGATAAACGTGGTTCTCCCCTTTCTCATCCTCAATCACAATTCTTGACCCGGCTACCGAGGTTACCATACCATCCTCAGGAGCATATATCACCTGTCCACTATATTTGGCCACTTCTCTCTCCATTCCTGTGGCTACTAACGGAGCGTGAGGGCGGAACAAAGGCACTGCCTGGCGCTGCATATTGGAACCCATTAACGCGCGATTAGCATCATCATGTTCCAGAAATGGGATGAGGCAGGCAGATACACTGAATATTTGCTTCGGAGAGACGTCCATGAGGTCCACCTTACCGGCTGCCTCATTGAAATACCTAGCGCCCCTCTTAACCTCAACCCTTTCTTCAGTAAACTCGCCTCGGTCATTGAGAGGAACGTTAGCTTGAGCAATGCTATACTGCTCCTCCTCATCGGCTGTCAAATAAGTAGTCTGGTTGGAAACGAACGGACTCACCCTGATAGCCCGTGTGGAAAGCGAAGCTATCCTTTGCGCCATCTGCGCCGTAGCTAACATCCCCGATTTAGCCACAAGACTGCCTTCATCATCCACGACGTCTTCCAGTATCGTTCTTCCTAGTAGCTCTGATACCACATTGGGCACTTCCTGCATAACTTTGCGATAGGGAGTTTCCACAAAGCCGTATTTGTTGATTGACGCATAAGTAGCCAAAGAGCCAATCAGACCAATGTTGGGACCCTCAGGTGTCTCAATAGGGCAAATCCTGCCATAGTGGGAATGATGCACATCACGAACTGCAAAACCAGCCCGTTCTCTAGATAGCCCACCCGGCCCCATAGCAGAAAGGCGCCGCTTGTGAGTCAACTCAGCCAACGGATTGGTTTGATCCATGAACTGAGATAGCTGAGACCTGCCAAAGAATTCCCTTGTGGCCGCTGTTATGGGACGGATATTAATCAAAGCGGAAGGTGTCACTGCTTCGGAACCAAGGATGCTCATTCGCTCCTTGATGGCCCTCTCCAACCGCAGCAAACCAATACGAAACTGATTTTGCAACAGAAAACCTACGCTCTGTGCTCGCCTATTGCCTAAATGATCAATATCATCGGGAATCTCCCTGCCATTGTTAACTAGGATAAGATGGCGCACTATTTGCACTAGATCCTCAGGAGTCAATCCAAGGTTACCTTCAGGAATAGTCACACCCAGCTTCTTATTAAGTTTATAACGACCAACTTCCCCCAAGCTATAACGACGAGGGTTAAACAAGAAATTGTTCAACAGTGCTTCAGCACTATTAAGGCTGGGAGGTTCACCAGAGGATAGTTTGTGATAAATATCAACCAATGCATTGGCCTTGCTCCTAATTAGAGGCTCTCGCTCTATAGTGCACCGAACAAAAGCATGGTCGGCTGAATTATCAACATCTTGGAACAGATTCGCTAAAGCATCATCACTGTCAAAACCTACAGCACGCAACAAGGTAGTAACAGTCATCTTCCGTTTCCCGCTCACTTTCACTGAGATAACGTCACGACTAGAGGTATCGAAATCAAGCCAGGCACCTCGCTCAGCAACCAGTTTGGCAAAGCCTAACTCTCTTCCACTTACAGGGTCCCTTTGTAGAGCAAAGTAAACGCCTGGAAAGCGAGTCAACTGACTGACTACTACTCGTTCCGCCCCGGAAATAATAAAAGTACCCTTGTCCGTCATCAAAGGAAAATCACCGAAGAACAATGTCTCCTCCTTGATCTCACCCGTCTCCTTAACCAGCAGACGAACCAGAACATGGACAGGCGAGGAGTAGGTCATACCTCGCTCAAGACACTCCAAAACCGAATGCTGAGGGTCACGAAACTCGTAATCAACTAGGCGCAACTCCAATCTACTACGGGTATAATCTTCGACTGGTGAAACCTCCTCAAACAACTTCTTCAGCCCTTCCTCTTGAAACCAACGAAATGAATCAAGCTGAACCCGAATGAGATCAGGTACCTCTATGACCTCAGGCAACCTGGCAAAGGATTTCACCAACCCATGAGCAGACAGCAATGATATGGCCATGACTTTTTCTCCTTGAAACAGAAGCTAGTCCAAAACATTCGCTTATAAGGCATATGCTAGCGGAAATAGTGAACTAGCAGAGGGGCGAAAAGATAGCGAACATAACGCAAAACATTATTTTAACACCTTTAAGTTTTTTTGTCAAAAAACGCCGTCCTGATCCTCTAGGTCTGTCTCATGCCCTCCGTCCCTACCATTTCTTTCAGTTCGTAAAGTTTGTTAATGGCTTCCAGAGGGGACATGGAATCAATATCAAGTTTGGAAATCTCGTCAGCTAGCAAGGAGTCTTTAGGGAAAAGCGGAAGCTGCTGAAGCAGTGCTTGCCGTCGAAAAGCTCGGCTTTTCTTAGGGACATGACTATTTTCCAGCTCAATTAAGACTTCCTCGGCTCGGTTGATTATTGATTTTGGCAATCCGGCTAACTCAGCCACGTGGATGCCGTAGCTCCTGTCGGTACCGCCGGCAACAATTTTGTGTAAGAAAATCACCTTGTCTCCCTGTTCAGCCACTGCCACATTAAAATTTTCTACTCTGGGTAAGGTGTTAGCCAAATCCACCAATTCATGGTAGTGCGTAGCAAAAAGGGTTTTCGCTCCGAGTTTAGGATGATTATGAATAAACTCGGCTACTGCCCAGGCGATGGAAAGTCCATCATAAGTGCTTGTTCCCCTACCAATTTCATCCAAAATAATGAGCGAGCGCGGACTGGCATTGTGCAAGATGTTTGCCGTTTCCGTCATCTCCACCATAAAGGTTGATTGGCCCGCAGCCAAGTCTTCCTGAGCGCCAATCCTGGTAAAGATACGGTCCACGATTCCAATAGTTGCCGACTCCGCAGGGATAAAACTACCTGTCTGAGCTAAAAGAACTATCAAGGCTACCTGCCTGAGATAAGTAGATTTCCCCGACATATTGGGGCCAGTGAGTATGATAAGTTGGTTGTCTTTATTAGATAAATAGCTGTCATTGGGGACAAAATTATCACTGCCTATGGCCCGCTCCACCACAGGATGGCGCCCCCCCTTAATATCTATAATATCTTCAGTGGTTAACATCGGCCTAACATAGCCGTGATGTGCTGCCACCTCAGCAAGGCTGCAGAAGACATCAATCTTAGCAATAGCCCTAGCGGTAGCCAAAATATGCTCACCAGCAGCACTTATCTGCTGACAAACTTGTCGGAAAATAGCAGCCTCCAGGTCAGTAATCTTTTCCTGTGCATTCAGAATTAGTGATTCATATTCCTTCAGCTCAGAGGTGAAGAATCTCTCCGCCTCTGCTAGGGTTTGCTTACGAATATAGTCAGATGGTACCAGATTGACATTAGCTCTGGACACCTCAATATAATAGCCAAATACTCTGTTGTAGCCTACTTTCAAGGATTTAATCCCTGTGCGCTGCCTCTCTCTTTGTTCCACACTGGCCAAGTATTGCTTAGCCTCTTTTGAGCCGCGACGAATCTCGTCCAATTCAGGGGAGAAACCTTCCTTTATCACCCCACCTTGCTCAAAATCTCCTGGCTCATCAGCAATAGCCCTGGCAATTAAGTCCACAATGTCGGGGCAGGGCTTTAACCCAGCAATTAACCAATCAGTAGAATCCCCTGCTTCCATCGCCTCCTTCAGGTGCGGTATTTTCTCCAGGCCACTGCGGAGCGTTATCAATTCCCTAGGCATACCCTTGCCATTTTCCACTCGATTAACCAGCCGTTCCAAATCAGCAATGTCTGCCAAAATAGACAGGACTTTTTGTCGAGCCAGCGTGTTGTGGTAAAACCAGGCAACAGCTTCTTGCCGCTGATTCAACGCTGCTACATCAACAAGGGGATGCCCCAACCAATTCTTGAGCAGCCTGCCGCCCATAGCTGTCTTGCTTAAGTCAATGATGGAGAGAAGAGAGTTACCAGTTTCTCCCCACCTACCACCTCGAAAAAGTTCCAGATTACGGATGGTCTGGCCATCGAGGGTCATAAAGGAATCTGTAGAGTAAGTGGCAAGTCCGGTTAGCTGTGATAAGGCTTCCTTTTGGGTCTCGGCGACATAGTGGACCAGTGAGCCGGCAGCCTTTATAGCTAAGGGTAAGTGGGCGCAGCCATAACCCTCTAAAGTTGCCACGCCAAAATGTTCCAGTAAATTGCGCTGTGCCTCCTCTAAATCAAACCAATAGTCATCAAGCCGAGTCACGACAAATGGGAACTGCCCATAACTGTCGGAATTTTCGGGAATGAGAAGCTCGCTGGGCTGAAGGCGCTCCAGTTCACAAGAACCTCTACCAGCAGCAAGCTGAGTGGTGGCAAATTCGCTTGTGGTTATATCAACGTAAGCAATCCCAGCCTCATCACCTTCGATAACCAAGCTGGCCAGATAGTTATTGCTTTTGCTCTCAAGTAGATTAGGCTCAACCACCGTCCCCGGCGTCACTACTCTAATGACATCCCTCTCCACCAATCCTTTGCCTGGAGGACTAAGCTGCTCACAAATGGCTACCTTATAGCCTCGGTTAATGAGCCTGGCCAAATAGTTATCCAGAGCATGATGAGGTATCCCCGCCATGGGCACTTTATGCCCCTGGCCCATCCCCCGCGCGGTTAAAACAATGTCCAGTTCCTTAGAAGCAACCCTGGCATCCTCATCGAAGGTCTCGTAAAAATCGCCCAGCCGAAAGAAGACTATAGCCTCAGGATACCTCTGCTTAACTCTGAGATATTGTCGCCTGAGAGGTGTTACCGCCATGATGCTATTTTACTAGCTATTCGGGAACATATAAAGTAAGAGCAAACACTGAGAAGGAGGCTTCAACAATAACAGCCAAAGCACTATAATGCTGGTGGAGCCAAAGGGGATTTTGTATATACTGAACCCATATGGGATGCTAGAACTTGTCTTTAAAGGCAAAAAGGAGAACCCGGCGGATAGATGCATAAAGAGAGCTTGATAGAAAGCAAACTGACACTTGCGAGTGAGTATCATTTGTCAATGTCAGCACAGACTCTTAGTGAGAAGTTTGGCTCTACCAGTGATTTGTATTCAGAATTTGCAGGGAGATTAAAGAATCGTTTGGAAAAGGTAAAACACGAGCCGCACATAAAGGCAAAACTAGATAACTGGGTAAGCATGGTTGAAACACTCTATGGATATAAACCTGATCTATCCTTGTTTGTAGATCATACCTATTTGGCTATTTTAGCTAAAATCGCAACTTATCTTAAACTTAATAACAATAAGCCCAATAAAGGGGAGATTATTAAGGTTGTTAGTGGCAAGTATTTTATAGACAAGGGCATTACAAATTTCACAGATGATTTCTCTTCTTGCTTTCTCAATTCTAAGATGCAGGAGGAATCCTTTGCTTCGCTACGCGCCATCATTGAAACACTGTCAAAATATGATTTCTCCAAAATAGACGAAGATATCTTTAGAGAAATATATGAAGAAATCGTTGAGCGTAAGGAGAGGCACAAAGCTGGTGAATACTACACACCGGAATGGCTTGTTCAGCTTATTCTGAATAATGCGCTCGCCTTACAGGGAGGGGGGAAAAGTGGGGTTGCTCCTAAAATTCTAGATCCAAGCTGTGGTTCAGGGACTTTTCTATATCGCACTATAAGATACCTTATTGAAAGGGGAGCATCTTTAGGAGACATCATAAAAAATGTGGCAGGTATAGACATAAATCCAATAGCTACTATCATTACAAAAGCAAACTATCTAATAGCAATCAGTGATTTAATTGGAGATTCGAAAGAGATAACCTTACCAATTTGCACAAGAGATTGTTTAAGATCGCCAGACCTATTCGATTATGATGTGAAAATTGAGAAATTCGATATGATCGTTGGCAACCCTCCTTGGGTTGTTATGAGGTCTATGAAAAACAAAGAATATCAGAACTTTTTAAAAAAAGAGGCGCTAAATTACTGCCTACTTGAAAATAAAGATGCCCATCTTTTTACCCAGATGGAACTTGCAACGCTCTTTTTCTGCAAGTGCGCTGATTTATACCTGGAAAGGGAAGGCATAGTAGCCTTTGTAATGCCGAGGAGCGTTTTAGCAGGAACAATTCATCACATTAACTTCAGAAAATTTAGAAAGCCTCGCATAAAGTTAATCAAAATAATTGATTTAGAGGGAGTGAGCCCTCTTTTCAATATGCCATCTTGTGTGCTAATTGGATTAAAAGATGGCGCAACCGAATATCCAGTGCTATTGGAAACGTATATGGGCGATTTACCTAACAGAAATGCTAAATTCTCTGAGGCAAAGACAAGATTATCTACTGAAGTTCGTAATTATGTTCCTCCGGTTTTCTCAACAGAGCCAAGTTACTACTACGATAAATTCAAAGTCGGAGCAAGTATATTTCCAAGGTCACTTTATTTTGTGGATATCATATCCTGCACAAACTGGCAGGTTGCAGTAAAAACATCCTCTGAGGTCTATCGCATGGTTAAGGACCCTTGGAAAATTGCATTAGAAGGCCTTGTAGAGGACGATTTTCTCTATGCTACATTGTTGGCCTGGGAAATAATTCCTTTCGGATATATTAAACTCCACCTGGTCGCACTTCCTGTTAGCAAGTATTCTGATGGATATAGGTTGCTAAATTCAAATGAGCTACAAAAAGCAGGCTTCACAAGCACCAAAGAATGGCTTACGAAAATAGAGGAGATTTGGCGTAGAAGAAGGACAGAAAAATCAGAAAAACGCTTCCCTAGTTTATTGGATAGATTAAACTACAATAATCTCCTTACAATTCAGAAACCATCCAAAAGATATGTCGCTTTATACAACGCAACCGGCACTAATCTGGTCTCCTGTGTTATTGATAAGTCATCACTACCATATTTCATGGCTAATGGTGAAGAAATAAAACCAAA
>Ga0209121_10001780_pt1 | contig 22533 bp, 20 predicted proteins | sample Cruoilmetagenom3_FD_187292 | JGI IMG/M metagenome (GOLD analysis project Ga0209121, IMG submission 187292) | Oil polluted marine microbial communities from Coal Oil Point, Santa Barbara, California, USA - Sample 3 (SPAdes) (version 2) | ecosystem: Environmental > Aquatic > Marine > Oil seeps ... | reverse complement strand
GCCCCAACCACGTCAGTCGATCTTCGCGAGCTCATCATTCATCGCGGCCACGGCGGCAGGGCCGTCCAGTTCACCGTCGATAAACTGACGAACAACCCGGTTGATCACCTGGGCGTTGATCATTTTCGACGCCAGCCCCAGCTGACCATCAGCCACGCCCCACCGCTGCGCCACATCCAGGCCGCCGACGATTTCGTCAATCATCTCTTGGGCATAGAGGTCGCTCAGCGGGGCCTTGCGGTCAACGCCAACCGGCAGTTTCGACCAGGCTTCGACAAAGAAGGTCGGGTTGTCGCCATTGCCGCGCCGCACCGGGAACTTGCCTTCGGGGGCGATCGACAGCGTCTGGGTATATCCCGCATCCATCGAGTATTTCACGAATGCCATCGCGTCATCTGTGTCCGCGTCAGCGGTGATCCCGAAATAGCGCACGTCGCCCCAGGCCGCGCCATCGGCGTTCGAAGGACCGGCAAAGGTGGTGACGATGCCGGTTTTACCCGCCAGTTCGCCGCTGGTCGGATCATCGGAAATCGTGGGCGGGGCACTGTCGCGCAGACCGGCCAGTTCGTCCAGAATGAAGGGCGACCAGATGATCATCGCCGCTTTGCCTGCGAAATACAGCTCGCGGGACTGTTTCCAGTACAGCTCGCCGGGGGGGGATGCTTTGGCGATATCACGGTAGAATTCCAGCACCTCGATGGTGGCGGCTTCCTCCAGCGGTTTGAACCCATCGGCGCCAACCGGGCTGACACCATTGGCCAGAAACACATGTTCCAGAACCTGGCTCATGAAGTTTTCGTCAACCTTGGTGGCGGCAACGAACCCATACATAGACGGCGGGTTGTGCAGCTTGGCAATCGCGGCGCGTACGGCATCGTATGTTGTCGGCGCGGCCAGGCCCATGTCGTCAAACAGGTCCTTGCGATAGACCACCATCTGGGTCCAGCCATCGACCGGCACGGACGCGGTGCCCCCTTCGACGGCGGCCATGGCGATTGCGCCCGGTGCGAAGGTGGCCACACCCAGCGCCTCGATCACCTCGGTTGCAGCGTCGATGTCCAGGATACCGGCCTCGGCCCAGGGCAGAGCGTATTGCAGCGGGTGATAGATCACGTCAGGCAGGTCACCGGCGGCAAAGGCCGCTGTGGCGCGCGTGCCCAGTTCGCTTTCGGTCACGGGAATGACGTCGACCTTCACGCCGCTTTCGGCGGCAAAGGCGGCGGCCATTGCTTCCTGTTTGGCCAGACGCTCAGGCTGTTCTTCGGTGGTCCAGAACCGGATGTCCGCACTGGCGGCCATGGCGCTCAGGCCCAGCGCGATGGCCGTGCCCAGCATCAGCCGGGTAATGGGTTTGGTATGAATGGTCATGTGTTTTCCTCCCACAGGGTTTCACGATTGTTCGTTTGGGTGAAGATGAGCGGTCCGGACCAGCCGGGCCAGCTCAGGTGATGTCACAGTCGGGGCGCGGTCCGAGCCCCGGGGCAGAAGGCGGGCATGGGCCCCCTCGCGCAGCGTATCGGGATCGGTGCCGCGAATGCGTTCGATCAACAGCGCCGCCAGGCGGGCGCCGGACGCCCGCGTGTCCACATTAAAGGTTGTCAGCGGCGGGTTGGCATAGGCCCCTTCGGGCGCTCCGTCATAGGAAATGACCGACAGTTCGCGGCCAACCTGAAGCCCCAGCCGGGCACAGGCCGCATAGGCGCCAAGGGCGGCCTTGTCGGTGGCAAAAACCAAAGCTGTCGGCGGATCTGTCTGTGCCAACAAATCCAGCGTCGCCGCCGCGCCCTGTTCCGGCGTCATGGCTCCGTGGCGGATCAAGCTGTCATCGGCCAGCAGGTCGATGCGTTTCATGCCAGTGCGAAAGCCACCCTCGCGCAGGACCGCATAGTTGTAATCCAGGTCCGAGTTCACGAACCCGATACGCGTGTGGCCAAGCCCCGCCAGACGCAGAACGGCCTCTTCCATCGCGTCTTCGCCCAGAACGTCATACCAGGCGCAGCCGGTGGTATCGCCAGTGCGCCCGAACAAGACGAAAGGTACATCGTGGCGACGCAACATCGTCACGCGTTCGTCATCGACCTTGGTGCGCGGCAGGATAAACCCATCCGCCTTGCGTTCGTCAATCAGACGCTCCATCGCGCCCAGCATATCGGATTTTGACGCCGCAGTCGCCACGGTCAGCGTCCAGTTTTCACTGCTGGCGGTTTGCGTCACCCCGGCGATGAAATCGGCCAGAAACGGGCGTTCGGCGTCATGTGTGTCCATCTGCAACACCAGCCCGATCGACCGCGTGCGCCCAGTGCGAATGGCCTGGGCGTGGGACAGCGGGCGATAGCCCATGCGTTCGGCCTGTTTCACAACCCGTTGGCGCGTGCTGTCAGAGATGTCCGGATAGCCATTCATCGCCCGGCTGACGGTGCCCTTGGTCAAGCCCAAGGTATCGGCCAGCTGGCTGATGGTCACACGCTTTCGCATGCCGACATTTGTGGCTGTCGTGGTCTGCATGTCATCTCCTCCGACTCGCAGGTTTGCCGCCGAAACCGGTTTCGGCAACGGTTATTTTGCCGCACCAGACCTGTTTGGGCTGTTTCCGGCCTGCTTGCCTGAGGCATGATTCCGCTTGTTTCCCAATAAAAATAGGTCAACCCTGACAGGTGAAAGGGATTTGAAAATGCACGAAATGACACTGGCAGAAAGCGTGGTTCAGATCATCGAAACCACAGCTTTGCACGAAAATATCAGCCGCGTGGTGGTCGTGCGACTCGCTCTGGGGGCGCTGTCGCATGCCGACCCGGACGCATTGCGCTTTGCCTTTGACGCCGCTGCCGCCGGAGGGGTGGCAAAGGGCGCGCGGCTGGAGATTTCCCGTGCAGAGGGACGCGCCAAGTGCCATGATTGCAGCCAGGAGGTCGCGATCGACCAGCTGGGGGCGCCCTGCCCCGACTGTGGCGGATACGACCTGGACCTGACGGGCGGCGATGCGCTGCGCGTCGTCGAAATGGAGGGCGCGTGATGTGTGCCACATGTGGGTGCGGACATAGTGATGTGCAGGTTGGCGGCCACACCCATGCACCGGGCATGGACGCCACGCGCGTCATTCAGATCGAACGCGATATACTGGCGCGCAACGACCATGCGGCGGCGCATAACCGCGACCACTTCGCCCGTGACGGTGTGCTGGCGCTGAACCTTGTGTCGTCCCCCGGGTCGGGCAAAACCACGCTGTTGACCCGCACAATTGCCGCGATGGACAGCCCGGCGATGGTGATCGAGGGCGACCAACAAACCAGCCTGGACGCTGATCGCATTCGCGAGGCCGGCGCACCCGCGGTGCAGGTGAACACCGGCAAGGGCTGTCATCTGGACGCCGAAATGGTCCATCGCGCTTTGCATCATCTTGACCCCACACCCGGCACGACGCTGTTTATTGAAAACGTCGGGAATCTGGTCTGCCCGGCCGGTTTTGACCTGGGCGAAGGGGCGCGGGTGGTGATCCTGTCGGTGACCGAGGGCGAAGACAAGCCCCTGAAATACCCCGATATGTTTCGCACGGCTGATCTGATGGTGTTGAACAAATCCGACCTTCTGCCCTATGTGCCGTTTGATGCGGACACCTGTATTGAATACGCGCGCCGCATCAACCCAAAGATCGAGGTCCTGACCCTGTCCGCCCTGACTGGCGACGGCATGGGGCCCTGGGTCGACTGGATCGCGGGGCGCCGCTGATGTGTCTGGCTGTGCCCACCCGCGTGACACAGATCCTGCCCGAGCAGATGGCTGAAGTGGACATCGAAGGTGTGACAAAACAGATCAGCCTGGCCTTGGTCGACGGCGTGGTGGTGGGCGATTATGTCATTGTGCATGTCGGGTTCGCCCTGTCGCGGCTGGACCCTGGTGAGGCCGCCAAAACCCTGGCATTGATGGCCGAAGCAGGGTTGATCGCGTGAAATACATCGACGACTTTCGCGACCCTGACCTGGCCCAGGGCCTGGCCCGCGCGATCCGGGCAGCGGTGGCGCCGGGGCGCACATACCGGTTCATGGAATTCTGCGGGGGCCATACCCATGCAATTGCCCGCTTTGGACTTGAAGACCTGTTGCCCGACAGCATTCGTATGATCCACGGGCCGGGCTGTCCGGTCTGTGTGCTGCCTGTCGCGCGGGTCGATGCGGCGATTGCGCTGGCGACGCAACATGACGTGATCCTGTGCACATACGCCGACCTGATGCGCGTGCCGGGGTCCGGGTTTCGCTCGCTGACCAAGGCGCGCGCGAATGGCGCCGACATCCGCATGGTCTATTCGGTGATGGACGCCTTGGCCGTGGCGCGCGCCCATCCCGACTGGCAGGTGGTGTTTTTCGCCATCGGCTTTGAAACCACCACGCCGCCCACCGCTGTCGCCGTGAAACAGGCCGCCGCCGAGGGGTTGGAGAACTTTACCGTGCATTGCAACCACGTGCTGACCCCCGCCGCCATGCGGGCCATTCTGGCGGGCGGCACAACGCAGATCGACGGCTTTGTCGGGCCCAGCCACGTGTCCGCCGTGATCGGCACCGCGCCCTATGATGAATTCGCCCGCGACCATGGCAAACCGGTCGTCATCACCGGGTTTGAACCGCTGGACGTGATGCAGGCGGTGTTGCACCTGGTGCACCAGGTGAATGCGGGTCGGTGTGTGGTTGAAAACCAATACGCCCGCGTGGTCACCGCGCCGGGCAATGCCATCGCTCAGGCCTTGATGGCCGAGCTGTTCACCCTGCGCGACCGGTTTGAATGGCGCGGGCTGGGCTGGGTGCCCAACAGCGCGTTGCGGCTGGCCGACGCCTATGCTGCGTTTGACGCCGAGGCGCGGTTCGCGCTGGATCTGCCCCGCCCGACGGAAAACAAGGCCTGCGCCTGTGGCGACGTGCTGCGTGGTGTAAAACGGCCCGAAGACTGCGGGCTGTATGGCGATCCCTGCACGCCGGAAAACCCGCTGGGCGCATGCATGGTCAGTTCCGAAGGGGCCTGTGCCGCCGACTGGACCTATGGCCGATTCCGGCGCAAGGCGGCGGGATGAGCGGCCATGTGGACATGTCCCACGGCGCGGGGGGACGGGCCATGGCGCGACTGATCGACACGCTGTTTCTCAAGGCGTTCGGCAGCGGCGGCGCCCCTCATGACGCGGCCACCTTGGACTTGCCACCGGGCCGCGTGGTGGTGTCAACAGACGGGTTCGTCATCGCGCCCCTGTTCTTTCCGGGCGGTGATATCGGGTCATTGGCGGTGCATGGCACGGTGAATGACATCGCTATGGGCGGCGCTGTGCCACACGCCCTGACGGCTGGGTTTATCCTGGAAGAAGGCCTGCCGCTGGCCGACCTGAACCGCATTGTCACCAGCATGGCTCAGGCGGCGCGCGACGCGGGCGTGACCATTGTGGCGGGCGACACGAAAGTGGTCGAACGGGGCAAGGGCGACGGCGTGTTCATCACCACGACCGGCGTGGGCGTCGTGCCAGCCGGCGTGACCATCGATCCGACCAGCGCGCAAGTGGGCGACGCGGTGATCGTGTCGGGCACGTTGGGGGACCATGGCGTTGCGGTCATGGCCCATCGCGAGGGGTTGGAATTTGGCACAGACCTGGTGTCGGACGCTTGCAATCTAAACGGGCTGGTCGGCGCGATGTTGACCAAAGTGCCTGACATCCGCGTCCTGCGCGACCCGACGCGCGGCGGATTGGCGGCGGCGCTGAACGAAATCGCCCAAGCCTCGCGCGTCGGGATCGAGATCAATGAGACCGCCCTGCCGCTGCGTCCCCAGGTGCGCGGTGCCTGTGAATTGCTGGGGCTGGACCCGCTGCATGTGGCCAACGAAGGCAAGCTGGTGGCGATCTGCGCCCCGGAGCGGGCCGAGGCCTTGCTGTCCGTAATGCAGGCCCATGACAAGGGGCGCGACGCGGCCATCATCGGCCATGTGATTGACGACCCCAGCCATTTCCTGCGCATGGTCACGCCTTTGGGGGGCACACGCATGGTCGATTGGATCGCGGGCGAACAACTACCGCGCATCTGTTGACGCCGCGCTTTGATGTGGCTCAGAGTTGGGGGTATGAATTGATGTTATGCTGCGCACAGGAGGGAATTTAATGACCGCCACCGCGACCAAGGATGTCACACCTGTGGTTCTGAGCCACGCCGGGCTGGACGCGCTGATTGCGGCGCTGGCCGTTGATCGTCAGGTCATTGGCCCGGTGCGCCGCGACGGCGCGGTGGTCTATGAACCGGTGAGCAGCGTCGCGGATTTGCCGCGCGGCTGGGTCGATGACCAAGCGGGCGGCACCTATCGCATGCGGCGCGAAGGGGATCGGTTGTTTGGCTATACCGTCGGGCCGTCCAGTTGGAAAAGGTTTCTGCATCCCCCCAAACAGGTGTTGTGGCGGGCTGGTGACGGTGCGATCACGCCCGAACCCATCGCCAAGGAACGCTTCGCGTTTCTGGGTGTGCGGGGGTGCGAGTTGGCTGCGATCGCCGTTCAGGACAAGGTGTTTCTGGACGGCCCGTATCGCGATCCGCATTACGCCGCGCGCCGGGCTGCGGCCTTTATCGTGGCGGTGAACTGCACCCGTGCCGGGGGCACGTGTTTCTGTGTCTCGATGGAAACGGGGCCGAAAGCAGCACCGGGATATGATATTGCCCTGACCGAAATCGGCGGCGAATTGTTGGCCGAGGCTGGCAGTGACGCAGGGGGTATGATCCTGTCCGCCGTGCCAACACGCCCCGCAACACAGGCCGATCTGGACGCCGCCGCTGCGGGGATTGCGGGTGCCGAAGCGCAGATGGGCCGGGCGATCAACACCGAAGGTCTGGCCGATCTGCTGACAGACAATCCCGATCATCCGCGCTGGGACGTCGTTGCTGATCGCTGCCTGAACTGCGCCAATTGCACCATGGTCTGCCCGACCTGTTTTTGCACCACGGTGGACGAAGTCAGCGCGCTGGACAGCGATGCCACCACACGCGAAAGCCGCTGGGCCAGCTGTTTCACCACTGAATTTTCATATGTGCATGGCGGCGCAGTGCGCCCGGGTGCCAAGTCACGGTATCGCCAGTGGATGACCCACAAGCTGGGCAGTTGGTGGGACCAATTCGACATGTCGGGCTGCACCGGATGCGGTCGGTGTGTCACCTGGTGCCCGGTCGGCATCGACATCACCGAAGAGGCTGCGGCGATCCGCAGCGACCTGGAAGCGGAAGGGGGCTGAAATGGCCATTGATGGGCTTGAAAAGATCGTCGCGGGCCATGATTTGTTCGCCGGGCTGGGCGACACGTTCCTGTCCACCGTGTCGGGCTGCGCCACGAACGTGCGGTTCGCAGCGGACGAGTATCTGTTTCACGAGGGCGATGCGGCGCAGCAGATTTACCTGATCCGCGAGGGTCACGTGTCGCTGGAAATCGCCGCCCCCGGCCAGGGGCGCATGGCATTTCAAAGCGCCGGGCCGCAGTCGGTTGTCGGGCTCAGTTGGTTGGTGCCGCCATACCGCTGGACCTATGACGCGCGCGCACGGGGCGACATCCGCGCCATTGCGCTGGATGCTGATTGTCTGCGTGCCAAATGCGAGGCCGACCCGGCGCTGGGATACGCGGTCATGAAACGCTTTATGCCGACGATCGTCGAACGGCTTCACCACACCCGCCTGCAAATGTTGGACGTCTATGGCACACCCGGTTGAACAGATGGACATGACTGATCCCATGGTCCCCACCTTGGCCCGCATCCTGCGCAAGCGCGTCGAAATCCCCGGCGTTGTGACGTTTGAGCTGGAGGCACCGGGCTGGCAAGGCTTTGCGCCGGGCCAGTTCAATATGCTCAGCCTGTTTGGTGTCGGCGAAATTGCGATCTCGGTCTCGGGCTATGACGCCGAACCCGACCGCATTGTGCATACGATCCGCGACGTGGGCGCAACCAGCCACGGGCTGAGCCTGTTGGAGGAAGGCGACACCATGGGCCTGCGTGGCCCTTATGGCGTGCCGTGGCCTGTGGCGGACGCTGCGGGACGCGATGTGGTCGTGGTGGCGGGCGGGCTGGGCCTGGCCCCGGTGCGCCCGATCCTGTACCACCTGCTGGCCAATCGGGGCGATTACGGCAAGGTCACGCTGCTGTACGGCGCGCGGCGACCCGAAGAAATCCTGTTCACCGAAGAGCTTGGCCAATGGCGCGCACAGCTGGACATGGACATCGAAGTGACCGTCGATCATGCCAGCCCCGGATGGCACGGCCATGTCGGCGTTGTCACGACCCTGTTTCGCGGCGCAGATTTCAACCCCGACACCACCACCGCCTTTGTCTGTGGCCCGGAAATCATGATGCGGTTCGCCGCCAATGCCCTGACCGACGCGGGCGTGGCCGCGGACGACATTTACCTGTCGATGGAGCGCAACATGCAATGCGGCATCGGCCTGTGTGGCCATTGCCAGCTGGGCCCGTATTTCGTCTGCAAAGACGGGCCGGTGTTCACCTGGGGCCAGATGCGCCGCGTGATGACCGTGAAGGAACTGTGACCATGTCAAAACCTCGCCTTGGTGTTTTCAAGTTCTCGTCCTGCGATGGGTGCCAGTTGTCTTTGCTGGATTGCGAGGACGAATTGCTGGCGGTCGCGGGGGTCATCGACATCGCCTATTTCCCCGAAGCAACCCGCGCCGATGACGTGGGCCATTACGACATCGCCTTCATCGAAGGATCGGTCACCACCCCACACGAGGCCGAAATGATCCAGGACATACGCGCGCGCTCCACCGCGCTGATCACCTTGGGGGCTTGTGCGACATCCGGTGGCATTCAGGCGTTGAAAAACGGGGCGGACACGGCGGCCTTTATCGACGCGGTCTATGCCCACCCCGAATACATCGACACGCTGGACACGGCGACACCGATCAGCGACCACGTCACAGTGGATTTCGAATTGCGCGGCTGTCCGATATCGAAACATCAACTGATCGAACTGGTCGCCGCCACGCTGGTTGGGCGCACACCACAAACGCCTGCGCATGCGACCTGTATCGACTGCAAGCTGGCGGGCCACGTCTGTGTCATGGTCACGCAGGGCACGCCCTGTCTGGGGCCTGTGACTCACGCGGGCTGTGGCGCGCTGTGTCCGGGGTACGCGCGCGGCTGTTATGGCTGTTTCGGGCCGAAAGAAACCGCCAATACCGCGTCGTTGACGGCGCAGCTGGCGGTGAATGGCGCCGACAGGCGGCAGATCCATCGGCTGTTACAGACCTTCAACGCCAATGCGCCCGAATTCCGACAAGAGGCCGAAAACCATGACTGACAAGATCATCAAGGTCGACATGCTGGCCCGCGTCGAAGGTGAAGGGGCGTTCAAAGTCGTGGTACGTGACGGCAAAATTGTCGGCACGGAATTTCGCATCTTTGAGCCGCCTCGGTTTTTTGAGGCCTTCTTGCAAGGCCGTGACCACACCGAAGCCCCCGACATCACCGCGCGTATTTGTGGCATCTGCCCGGTCGCCTATCAAATGTCATCCGTGCACGCGATGGAGATGGCCTTGGGCATCACCGTCGACGGACCGCTGCGTGATCTGCGTCGTCTGCTGTATTGCGGCGAATGGATCGAAAGCCACGTCTTGCACGCCGCCATGCTGCATGCGCCCGATTTCCTGGGCTATGCTGGGGCGATTGAAATGGCCAAGGACGGCCATGGCGACGTCGTGAAACTGGCGCTGGAATACAAGAAGGCCGGCAATGCGATTGTGTCCTTCATTGGCGGGCGGGAAATTCACCCGATCAACGTGCGTGTCGGCGGGTTTTACAAAGTACCACGCAAGGCGGATTTTGCGCCCCTGCGCGAACAGCTGTTGCGCGCGCGCGACCTGGCCGAGACCTTCGTTGACTGGACCGCCAGCTTCGATTTCCCCGACAAGGAACGGGATTACACCATGGTATCGCTGGCGCACGGCACTGAATACCCGATGAACGAGGGGCGCGTTGTGTCGAACAAGGGTCTGGACATTGCCGTCACTGACTGGCCCGCGCATTTCCGCGAGGACCACGTGGCCCATTCCAACGCGCTTCAGGGGTTCATGGTCGATGGCGGTGCCTATCTGTGCGGGCCGGTGTCGCGGTTCAACAATGCCTATGATCAACTGTCGGACCGGGCCAAGGCGGCGACCCAGCGGGTTGGGTTGCCACGCGATTGCAAGAACCCGTATCGGTCGATCACCGTGCGCGCGGTCGAAAGCCTGTATGCGGTGGACGAAGCGCTGCGCATCATTGATACTTATGAAGAACCAGACGCGCCATTCGTGGATTACGCCCCGCGTGCAGGCATCGGCATGGCGGCAACAGAAGCCCCGCGCGGGCTGTTGTTCCACCGCTATGAGCTGACGGAAGACGGTAGCATCAAGACCGCGCAGATCGTGCCGCCGACCTCGCAAAACCAACCGTCGATCGAGCAAGACCTGCAAAGTTTCATCGCCGATATTCTGGACCGGCCCGACGCGGAAATCCTGCATCTGTGCGAACAGACCATTCGCAATTATGACCCCTGCATCAGCTGTGCCACCCATTTCCTGGAGCTGGACATTGACCGCGCATAAACGCCCCCTGGTCATCGGCATCGGCAACCCGCACGCGGGCGATGACGCGGTTGGTTTGCTGGTGGCCCAGGCGCTGCGCCGCGCGGGGTACGACGGCGAGGTGGTCGAAAACCCAGGCATCGCCGCCGATCTGATCAGCCTGTTTGAGGGGCATGATCATGTGATCCTGATTGACGCCTGCCGATCTGACGCGGCCCCCGGCACGATCCACCAGTTCGACGCCAATGACGCCCCCCTGCCGCCGTTCCTGACGCCCGTGTCCAGCCATGGCTATGGCGTGGGCGAGGCCGTGGAACTGGCGCGCGCATTGGGCATGTTGCCCGCCATCTGCATGGTCTGGGCCATCGAAGGCGTGGAATTCGGCGTTGGAACGCAAATGACCCCGGCAGTTGCCAGGACCATTGCAAAATGCGTCGCGGGGATCGGCGACATCAGCGCACTCAGCGGGTCGCTGCCGCCACACTGGATGTAAGCAGCGTCGGGACGAATTGCTGCAAGACGCGGTTCCATTTGGTGATCGGCTGTTCGGCGATGAACACCACGTCATTGGGGCGCACTTCCATGCGGGTGGCCAAGGTAAAGTTCGCCGCGTTTTTGGCGTCCAGATGCCAGGCGGTCACGTGGCCATCGCCATCCATATCGCGCAGCACATAGATCTGGGACGGGTTGCCAAAATTGTTATCAAATCCCCCCATGCTGAACAGGGCGTCGGCCAAGGTGGCCTTGTGTTCGAACGGCATCTCAAAACGGCCGGGCTTTGTGACCTCCCCCACCAGATAGACATAGTCACGCTGGACGGCGGACAGGTCGATGCGGCTTTCGAAATTGTCGCGCTGTTCGGCCAAGGCGGCACGCCGCATCGAGACTTCGGTCTCAAGCTCTCGCACTGCCTGGGTCCGTGCGTCGCGGCGATAGTTTCCCAGCGTGATCTGTTCGGCGAAATAGGCCTGTGCATGACCCAGTTCGAATTCGGTGTCCACGAAGACGCTGTCTCCGGCCACCATGCGGGTGCGTTGCAGGTCCGAGGATTTCAGATAGGCCGTCAGCGGCATCTGATACAGCGTGCCATCGCGGTACAGACGGATGACGGTCGTACTGCGGTCGTCGGTGTCGACCCCACCAGCAGCCAAAAGGGCTTCGTCCAGGTGCAGCGGCGTCAGGGTGATCTTGGCAATGGCAGGCTTACCAACAGCGCCGCCAACAGACACGCGTTGCGAGTTAAATTCGGCGATTTCCAGGCTGAAGGACGGGTCGATCTGGTTTTCAACCAGGGCCTGGAACAGTTCGGCCTCGGCCTCCTCCAGGGTCAGGCCCAGCAGGGGGATGCGGCCGACATCAGGGATGGCAATGGCGCCGTCATCCTGCACGGTATAGCCTTGGCGGCGGTTCTGGGCGGCCAGCAGACCGGACAGTTCTTCGACCGTCGTTCCGCCGGACTTGGTGGCCAGCAGCACGACATCGCCAACACCGATGCGGTAAGGCACCACCGGCGCATCGGGCGGCAGACGGGTTTCGGCCACGCCCGGGCGCGACTGGGCCTCGACGCTTGCGGGCGGCAAAGCCCCCGCACCACGCGGCACACCGCCATAGCCTGCGCTCTGGAAAAATACCGCTGGCAATTGGCGCGGCGTATAGGTGGAAAAATTGGCCTGGCTCAGAGTATGGGACGTCAGTTTGATGACCTCGACCCCCTCGTCGCGCACGTCCACAACAGGCGAGACATAGGCCGAGCCACAGGCCCCGAGCAGCCCACAAAAAAGTCCAATAACCAGTTTATTCACGACTCGGCCCCCATGACAGTCTGTATTGTGTTTCCTGTATGTGAGGGCTTGTTTCAAGGGTGGCATGCCCCTAATGCACAAAAAGCCCGCCGATAGTGGCGGGTTTCCTCGTCTACCTTGGCGTGTGAACGCCCCGGCAAACACGTCCCTGATGACGTTCGCTCAGCCCTGTAGAAACCGGCAGGCGCCCGTCGAAATGGCCGCTGCGGTCAGGCGTCCGCCCTTGTAAGCCCCTGTATCGACCGCGATGCGGCCCTGTTCACAGGCGGGTTGGCGCGTGATTGTATGGCCGTGCACGACCCACAATCCGTCGTCACGCATCCGGTGGCGAAAATCACGGTGGCCCCAGGCGAAGGTCTTTTCGCGCTGCTCCCCAAGCGGCAGGTCCGGGTCCAGACCGGCGTGAACACAGGCGATATTGCCGGTTTGCCACAGGAACGGCTGATCCCGGATCCAGCCGACCAGACCGGTGTCCTGGCCTTGGTCCAGAAGCTCTTCCAACTGATCGGCGACCTCCATGATATCTTCGGCATCCGCCTTGCCCGACGTCGGTTTGATGCCGAAACTGGACAGGGTTTCCTGCCCGCCAAAGGTCAGCCAGCGCAGCCCGCGCCCCAGTGGATCGTCGATGAAATCCAGCATCATGACCTCGTGATTGCCGGTCAGGCACAAGACGTCATCCGGGGCAGCCTGTTGCATCGCACGCACCTGGCGCAGGACCTTGGCACTGTCGGGCCCGCGATCAACAAGGTCCCCCATGAACACCACGGCCGCATCCTGCATATCGGGCCGGGCCCGTTCAGCATCAATCTGGCGCAGCACTTCGTCCAGGCGGTCGGCGCAGCCATGCACATCGCCAATGGCAAAGAACGGTCGGTCCGGGGCCAGCGTCGGGTCCGACACCGGATCGACAGGCGACACATCAGGACGGGAGATCAGGGATTTCAGCTTGTTGAACACGGCGGCATCTGCTCCTGAGTCAGTACGCGAGAAGGTGTAGCGCGGATCGGTGCGACGATCCAGAGCGCCAGAGCGCGCAGGTCAGTTGCGATCACCCGACGAGAGATCCGCTGCGCCATCCTCCTGGGCCCTGTAACGGGCTGGAAAGGTGGCGCTGCGCCCCGACATCCGCAGGACCAGAAACCACCCGGTCAGTGCCAGCACGCCAAGGTCATCCAAAAACCCCGCCTTCTGGAAATAGGCCAGGTCGATGGCGACCTTGCGCGGCAACAGATATCGGCCATAGGTGGCCTCATCGCGCAGCCCCTGGCTGTCACTTTTCTCCAATGTGACCTGGTACAGCGTGCCCGGGCTGGTCAGGCCGGGTCGCACGCAAAGCGAGGCGCGCATCTGGTCGGTGTAGTATCCATCGACCACCGCCCGCACCCGTGGGCGCGGCCCCACCAGGGTCATCTGGCCGTTCAGCACATTCAGGAATTGCGGCAGTTCATCCAGCCGGGTGCGGCGCAACACGGCGCCCCAGGTAAACACCCGTGCATCCCCCGGCGCAGCCAGAAAAGAGCCCGGATGGCCCACATGCATGGTGCGCAATTTGAACATGTCAAAGGGCACGCCGTTCAGACCGATCCGTTCAGATCGGTACAGCACCGGGCCCGGCGATGACACACGAATGCCAAGGATTGCGACCAGCAGAAAAGGCGCGCTGAGGCCCAGGGCCAAAAGGGCCACAGCGATATCCCGCGCCCGCTTCAGCATGAGCCCTCATGCGGGCAGCACAACGGTATCTGCGGGCCGGAAGGGTCTGACATTGAGGCCTTTTCACCTGATCGGGTTCACGCAACAGGGTGCATGAAAAGTTGCCCGTCCTTTTAAAGCCAGAAACGCGGCCAAGGCCAGTAAAAATCAGCCGCGCGGCCCGGCTATTGTGACGGAATAGGCGACGAGGTGGCCAGGGCTGGCTGGGCGGTGTCGCCGTTCGCCTTCACCGGATTGCCCGGGTCCTGCTGGTGATAGCCTTCGACACGGGCTTCGATCAGGCGGCGCAGCCGGGGCACGTCGCCTTCGCTGATCACCACCTGAACCTCGCCCAACATGGCGGCGACCTCGGTCTGGCTCATCCCGGCCTCTTCGGCGCGCAGGATCTTGGGGTGCGGCGTTGGGCGCAGACTGTCGTCGTCGATCAACAGCTCTTCGTACAGCTTTTCGCCGGGCCGCAGGCCGGTGATTTCGATCTCGATGTCGCCGACCCCACTGGCCGGATCTTTCACGCGACGGCCTGACAAGGTGATCATCTGGCGGGCGATGTCGATGATTTTCTGCGGCGCGCCCATGTCCAGAACGAACACGTCGCCGCCAGTGGAGAACGCCCCGGCCAACAGCACAAGACGGGCGGCTTCGGGGATGGTCATGAAGTATCGTGTGACGTCCTGGTGGGTGACGGTCACCGGACCACCCGCAGCGATCTGTTTCTGAAACAGCGGCAGGACCGAGCCGGACGACCCCAACACATTGCCGAACCGCACCATGGAATAACGCGTATCAAGGCTGCGCGTCTGGACGTCCTGCATGACGATTTCGGCCATGCGTTTGCTGGCACCCATCACGTTGGTCGGGCGCACGGCTTTGTCGGTCGAAATCAGGATGCAGCGTTCGATGCCGGCAATCTGGGCGGCTTCGGCGATGGTCTGGGTGCCCAGCACGTTGTTGCGCACGCCCTCCAGTTCGTTTGTTTCAACCAGCGGCACGTGTTTATAGGCGGCGGCATGCAGGATGATTTCCACCTTCTCCTCGGTCATGACAGACGCGACGCGCGGCACGGATGTGACCGAACCCAGCTTGGCGCTGACCTGCACTCCGGCTTCGATGGCCAGAGGGCGCAGTTCCTGGTCAATGGCATAGAGCTGGTATTCGGACTGTTCGAACAGAACAATGCGGGCCGGCTTGCAATCCAGCAGCTGGCGGCACAGTTCTGAACCGATCGAGCCCCCTGCCCCCGTCACCATCACCACACGACCCGAATAGGCCTTGGCGATTTCGGGGATGTTCAGATTGACCTTGTCGCGGCCCAACAACTCATCAGGCGTGACCGCGCGCAGATTGTCCGCCAGGCCTTTGCCCGACATCAAGTCGATATAGGAGGGCAGAACCTGCACCTCGACTTCGAGCGGCGACAGCGATTGCAGAATGTCATGGCGGCGCGAGGGTGTGATGGACGGCATCGCCAGCAACACCCGACGAAGCCGCCGGGTGCGAACCAGGCTTTCAACCTCGTGGGCGGCATGTACCGGCAGACCCGCGACCATCAGCCCTTGCAGATGGGGGTTGTCGTCAATGAACAGGACGGGATGGGCTTCTTCGGATTGACGCAGTGCCGAGGCGAGCTGAATGCCCGCAGCCCCCGCACCATAAATCGCCACGCGCACCCGGTTCGGATCGCGACCGGTCATCACCCCGATCAGTTGCAGCCCCAGCACCCGCATGGTGACCGAGGACACGAAAAACAGCGCACCAAAGATCACCGGCACCGAGCGCGGTGCGGTCAGTTTCAACAGATAGCTGGCCGACATGACCAGCAACGCCAGAACCACAGCCGCCAGGCCAACCTGCAAAACCGCCCGATTTTCAAATGCGTTCAGTTTGATTCGTGGCAGGCGCAGCGCATTGATCACCAGCGCACCAACCACCGTCATGATCGGCAAAAGCACCCAGGCCTCGCCGATGAATGGAAAAGGCCAAGGGATACCATACCTGAGCGCGAATGCCAGATATAGGGATAAAACAACCAGGGCGGTATCTGCCACCAAAAATACGGTCCGTTTGACGGGCCGGGAGAGGGTGAGAAAACTCGTACCAATCATGATCATCTACCTTGTGCGACCATACCAGGAAGAACAGCGAAACTGACGCTTCTTGCCAGCATACATCTTTCGCCTCTTTTAGCCAGCTGAGGGTGTAACGCCAAGCCGATAGCGGCAAAATCCCCCCGTCATTTGGGAAACTGTCGCCGGAGTTTATTGCCTTTGTCGCCCACCTGTGGGAAGCACGGCCAACGTAGAACAACGAGTAAATAGGGCATCCCGTGGCATCCTCTGATCAGAACAGCCTTTCAAACCTGACCGCAGCGTCCCGTCTGGAAGACGAAGAGCTGGACCTGGGCGGTCTGCTGCATACCCTTTGGCGTGGAAAACTGTGGATCGCCCTGTGCACCCTTTTCGCCGTGCTGATCGCTGGATATTACGCCTATGGCGTCGCCCAACCCCGGTATACTGCACAGTCCGTCGTTACCCTGGACAGCCGCCAGGAACAGGTCGTCGACCTGACCAGCGTCATGACCGGACTGGCAGGGGATCAGGCAACGATCAACACCGAAATCGAAGTAATCCGGTCTCGCGGTCTGGTTGCAAAGCTGGTGGATGAACTGAAGCTGATCGAAGACCCCGAATTCAACGTGCGCCTGCGCCCCGAAACCTTTGGCGTCGGCACTGTGATCCGGGCCGTTCTGGGTCTGTTCCTGCCGCCACGTGATACCACACCGCCGACGGACGAATACATCCGCGACCGGGTGGTCGACCGGGTGATGATGGCAATTTCTGTGTCCAACACGCGCCAAAGCTATGTCTTCAAGATCACGACCGTCACCGGCAATCCGCGCAAATCCGCGATGATGGCGAACACGTTGTCCGATATCTATATCCAGGACCAGCTTGAGGTGAAATTCGAGGCCACCCAAAAAGCGACCGTCTGGCTGACGGATCGGGTCGGGCAGTTGCAGGCCGAATTGGAAACCGCCGAAGCCGCAGTCGAGGAATTCAATTCGGGCACCGCTTTGGTCAACCCCGAGGCCCTGGCGGGGTTGAACCGTCAGGTCAAGGATCTGCGCGGCCGTCTTGAGGAAGCCCAGGACGCCGAAGCCAATGCCCAGGTCCGGGCGCTGGCCCTGGCTGCCGCAGGCGATGGCGATGATCCCGCCCAGATGGCCGACCTGGCCGCCGACCGCACGCTGACCCAACTGTTTTCGCGCATGAACACCGCAGGCAACGGCGATCGCACCGCCTTTGATACCCGGTTCGTCCAGGTGGTCAGCCGGGCGGAATTGGAACTGAGCCGGGCCAGCAGCCAGGTCCGAACCTTGTCGACCTCTATTGATGCGCTGACGTTGCAACTGGAAGAACAATCCGCCGATCTGGTCGAACTGCAACAGTTACAGCGTGAAGCTGCCGCCAGCCGCCAGATCTATGAATACTTCCTGACCCGCCTGAAAGAAACCAGCGTGCAGCAGGGTGTGCAACAGGCCGACAGCCGGGTGCTGTCCGAGGCGGTCATTCCGCATATCGCATCCGCGCCGCGCAAGATGATGATCCTGGCGCTGTCGATCATCTTCGGTGCCCTTATCGGCGCAGCCATCGTGTTGGCGCGCGAACTGTCGCAAAACACCTTTCGCACCGGTCAGGATCTGGAACGCCACACCCACAAAACCGTGCTGGGCCAGGTGCCAACGATTTCCGCGCGCCGTCGCAAAAACGTGCTGAAATACCTGACAGACAAGCCGACCTCGGCGGCGGTCGAGGCAATCCGCAACCTGCGCACATCGGTTCTGTTGTCCAACATGGACCACCCGCCGCAGATCCTGATGACCACATCCTCGGTCCCCGGCGAAGGCAAGACCACGCTGGCGCTGGCGCTGGCCCACAACCTGTCTGGCCTGGGCAAAAAAGTGCTGCTGATGGAAGGCGACATCCGCCGCCGTACATTCGCAGAATACTTCGATGTGAAGGATCGGCAGGGTCTGCTGGCCGTGCTGTCGGGTGAAGCCAAGCTGGAAGATGTCGTGATGAAACATGATGAGCTGCATGGCGACATTCTGATCGGTGAAAAGACCAACACGAACGCGGCTGACGTGTTCTCCTCGGATCGCTTCGGCGCCTTTCTGGAGGAGCTGCGCGGCATCTATGACTATATCGTCATCGACACGCCGCCTGTTCTGGCCGTGCCCGATGCGCGCGTCATTGGTCAACGGGTTGACGCGATCTTGTATACGGTCAAGTGGGATTCAACCACACACCGCCAGGTCCACGACGGGCTGCGGTCATTTGAAAGCGTGAACGCCAAAGTGTCCGGCGTCGTGCTGAACCAGATCAGCCAGCGCGGCATGAAACGCTATGGCTATGGCGACAGCTATGGCGCGTATGACACTTATTACGACACCTGAGACTGGCCAAAGGGCTGTATGAAACCGCCGGGCGCGACAGCGTTCCGGCGGTTTTTATATGGTGAGCGCGCAGCCCCCATGCGGTCAGGTCGTGTCCACAGGCCATTGTATCACCCCCACCGCGCGGTCACGTAAAGGCTTCGTAAAGGTTTTCACGAATGGTTGGCGGGAATTTCAATCCGCAGCCCGGGGGCCATCATGACCGACAACTCCGCCAACCTGAACCTGCCCTATATCCAGCAGTCGCAGGCCCAGAAACACGTGACCCACAACGAGGCGATCCGCAAGCTGGACAGCCTGGTTCAGCTCAGCGTCATCACCGCTGATCAAACCACACCGCCCGGTGCGCCCGAAGATGGCGACCGGTATCTTTTGCCCGCGGGCGTCACCGGTGTCTGGGCCGGTCACGCGACCGAGCTGGCGACCTATGAAGACAACCTGTGGATCTTCTATCCGCCGCGCAAAGGCTGGCTGGCTTGGGTCGAGGACCAGGATCTGCATTTCTCATTCAATGGCACCGACTGGGTCACGACCGGCGGCAGTAGCGCGTATCAGAACCTCGATTTTGTCGGCATTCAGGCCACGGCAGACACGACCAATCGCCTGACCGTCGCCGCCGAGGCCACCTTGCTGACCCATGGCGGCGCCGGGCATCAGGTGAAGATCAACAAAGCCGCCGACACGGACACCGCCAGCCTGCTGTTCCAGACCAACTGGTCAGGCCGCGCCGAAATGGGCACGACGGGCGATGATAATTTCCACATCAAAGTCAGCGATGACGGCAGCACCTATCATGAAAGCATGGTGGCAGATGGCACCACCGGCAAGGTCAGCTTTCCCTCGGGCGTCGAGGGTCTGGTGCCAACCGAATTTGGCGACGCGCCGCTGGTCAACACCGCCTATATCGCCTCGCAACGCCCCGGCCTGGTGACCAATGCGACCGGGCTGTTGGGGTCCAGCTACAACTACCCGGCCAGCTTTACCTTCGACGCATCGACCTCTCCCGACCTGCCCGCCAGTTTCCGGTTCGATGGGTACTATGGTGGCAAGGTTTTCATGGATGAGCCGATCCCGATCGACCCGAATCTGGTCTATCGCCTGGAAAGCTATCTGAAACAGGAGAGCCAGCCCGGCGACTGGTCGGCCTATACCAACGGTGAAAAGCATCGCCAATACATGGGCCTGGCCTTCTATGATGCGGATGAGCTGGAAATCCAAAACAAGCACCACATGCGCCACCGCCATGGTGGCACCGACAGCTTAACCACGCTGGCCGCACCGCTGACACCGGGCGACACCGCCGTGCAGGTGGTCGATACCAGCGGCTGGAACGAGACCGACAGCAATGTCGATGAACGCGGGCTGATCATCTTTGGCTATCAGGGCAGCAACGGACGGCGGCATGATTTTTACAGCCGTCTGGTGGAATACGATCTGTTCGATTTGGGTCAGGTGAACAAGACCACCCATGTGGTCACGTTGAACCAGGCTTTCCCGGTCTCGTTGGGCAATCCCGATGACCCGAACGGCACCTGGCCTGCGGGCACACCGCTGGCGAACTGTTCGTCCACCGGCGCGCTGCGCTATACGTTCTATACGGTGCTGTATGTGCCCGAGCTGGACAAATGGTACCGCACCGCCAACCACATCGGCGGGGTTGATCGGTCTGGCACCAACGACAAGGAAAACTTTCCGCCTGGCACCTCTTATGTACGCCCCTTCTGGTTGCCCAATTTTACCAACCGCAGCGGTGGCTATGCGGGTCATCCCGATACCGGCGCAGGCCACAGCGTCTGGTTCACAGGTGTATCGGTGCGCCGCGAGACCCTGTCAGCGCAGGAGCGCGTCCTTTCAGGCAGCACGTCGGGCAAGATCGACATCCGGGTGCCCAGCACCAATTTCGCCACCGGGTCTGTTTCCCTGATCAATCCGAACCAGGAGATCACTGAAACCTAAACACCGCCCGCAGTGTCGGACAGTGCCCCCTGGCGCTGTCCGACATCCAGCAGCTTCAGTTTTGCCTGGCAGGCAAAGGTTTCGCAGGAAGGCCTACAACCGTCTGGCCAGGGGCAACATCGTGGACAACCACCGCCCCCGCGCCAATCACGGCTCGATCGCCAATGGTCACTCCGGGCAGGATCTTGGCCCCCACCCCGACGAAAACATCGTTCCCCAGAACCACCGGGCTGGACACGGCCAAAGCTAGGGCCGGGACCTCGGCGGTCAGGTCATTTTTCGAGGAATAGATCGCCACGAAGGATGAAATCATGCAGCGTTCCCCGATGGTCACGCCACCACCTCCCGCCACCAGCGTGAACCGCGCAAGGTGGCTGTCGGCCCCCACCGCAATGCGTCCCTGCGCGCCAGCAGCCAGCTGACAGGCATCATTGACCCGTACCCGAGCGCCAAGATGGATCCGGTTCGAGCCCTCAAACTGCACGCCGCGCCCAACCTTCAGCTTCCGAGAAGACAGCAATAACGACCAATAGCCCCCACGAATTCTGCGCTCGACCGGATAGGCCCACCCTGGTCGAAACAGATTGACGAAATAGCCCGCCACCCGAGCTATCATTTCAATCAATAAGACTGGCACCAAGCGAAATATCATCCGGTAGCCTCCCAGTGTTTTTCGCGCAGCGATCTCTGCGCAAGAGGTATGTCACTTTGGCGGCGACTTAAAATCGACATCCAATAGTGGTGGCACACGAAAATCGCGATCGCATAGCGGATGAAAAACAGAACAGCCATTCCGAAATCTGCCAGCATGAACAAGACCAAGCAGAGCATCGTGATTGCATAGGGCACCCGGGCAAACCGTTTATCCGGGGCCGCAAGATAGTTGTTATAAGCCAACCGAATAACGCCCCCCACAAGCAACATGCCAAGGCCAATCCCCAGCCAGCCGAAATTCATATAGAGCTCGGCAATCCCACTCGGGGGGGCTCCGGACTTGGACCGCAAATCCAACAGATCATCCCCGACAAAATAACTGTTGCGAATGGCAGGCTTACCTGGCCAGAGCACACGGGGGATCGGTGCGAAAACTACGGCCGTATAGCTTTGCCCGAGCTGAAACACATCCCGCCGCTTGGTTTCCGTTATGATCGCCGCTGTTTTGGAGATGTCCATGAAATATGCCCCCCTGAGCGTGTGCTCTGCGCTGATCTCCAAGGCGGACAAAAGGTCGAGGTCTTTGGCCGAAACCTCTGATCTGCCGCGAATTTGGCTGGCAAAAGAGAGCGTGGCCAAAACCACGCCAACCAACACGATGCGTGCAAACTTTCGGCCAACTTTTTTGGGGGCTTTGCGGATTCCCCTAACCATAAGAAATGCGATGATCATGATCAAAACAGCGTTCCGTCGGCTTGATAAAAAGTAGCACAAGAACAGGAACACCGCCGTGAAGGTATAAACATTAAGTGCCTTTAGCTTTGGCGTGAACACGGCATAATACAGCGCGAAGATGAGCAGGAAATCCCCGCCCATCGTCAGAAAGCCCAACGATGTCGCATAGTCCCCCTGCTCCAATACAAAGTATTTGGTGGCCACCAGTTGCAAGGACATAACCTGAGTCAAAAAGCCCATTTTCCAAAAGAAGGTCATCATCAGGATCAAACTGACGCAGAACAGACCATAGTAGAAAATATGGGTCAGAGTCGGGTGCAGTCGCAGGCTTGTCGACGTCAGCCGAAGCCGTGTCTTTCCGACGGCTAGATATCCGACTAGAAAAGCCATAACTCCGTAAACCGTTGCAAACGCACCCAGGTCCAGGTTTTTGTCCCCGAAATAGGCAAGCCGGTGCGTAAGGTCGGAATTCAAAGTATAGGCAAGGTACAGCCCCTTGAGCGTGTAGCCGAACAAAAGGGTCCAGCCCAGAATGAACGTTGGGGGGGGGACAGCGGTCCCCCGCTCCAGTCGCGCCAGAACGAAAAACAGAGCGGTGGGCAAAACCGCAAGTACGCAAATCGTGAAGCTGTACATCAGAGT